>VFQN01004852.1_pt1 | contig 17188 bp, 16 predicted proteins | sample 3512371 | NCBI WGS metagenome assembly VFQN01 (sample SAMN10412370, study PRJNA504923) | tailings metagenome | isolation source: Replicate 2 from Balatoc abandoned mine | place: Philippines: Itogon, Benguet | collected 2017-08-28 | reverse complement strand
CGCTCGCCGTATCGCCGTCGAAGGAGTTCATTGCCTTGGGCCGGTTGAGCGTGAGCGTGGCCACCCCGCCCTCGACCTTCGTCAGGATAGGATCGGTCATGTCCGGATCACATCCGGAAGACGCCGAACTTCGTCGGTCCGATCGGCTGGTTCATCGAGGCCGAGAGGGCGAGGCCCAGGGTCATGCGGGTATCGACCGGATCGAGGATGCCATCGTCCCAGAGGCGCGCCGTCGCATAATAGGGATGGCCCTCGCGCTCGTAGGCCTCGCGGATCGGCTGCTTGAACTTCTCTTCCTCATCCTTGGGCCAGGTGCCGCCCTTGGCTTCGATATTGTCGCGCCGCACGGTGGCCAGCACGCTCGCCGCCTGCTCGCCGCCCATCACCGAGATGCGCGCCGACGGCCACATCCACAGGAAGCGCGGACTGTAGGCGCGGCCACACATGCCGTAATTGCCGGCGCCGTAGCTGCCGCCGACGATCACCGTGAACTTGGGCACGTTCACGGTCGAGACCGCGGTCACTATCTTGGCACCGTCACGCGCGATGCCGCCCGCCTCGTATTTCCGGCCGACCATGAAGCCGGTAATGTTTTGCAGGAACAGCAGTGGAATGCCGCGCTGGCCGCACAGTTCGATGAAGTGTGCCGCCTTCAGCGCCGATTCGTTGAACAGGATGCCGTTGTTGGCGACGATGCCGACCGGATAGCCCCAGATGCGCGCGAAGCCGGTGACGATGGTCGTGCCGTACAGGTGCTTGAACTCGTCGAGCTCGCTGCCGTCGACCAGCCGCGCGATGATCTCGCGGATGTCGTAGGGCGTGCGGGTATCCATCGGCACCACGCCGTAGAGTTCCTCGGCGCCGTAGTTCGGATCGCGCGGCGGCAGCAGCGAGGCCGACGGCGACTTCTTCCAGTTGAGGTTGGCCACGATGCGACGGGCGATGCCCAGCGCATGGCTGTCGTTCTGGGCATAGTGGTCGGCGACGCCCGAGGTGCGGGCATGGACGTCGGCGCCGCCCAGATCCTCGGCGCTCACCACCTCGCCGATCGCGGCCTTCACCAGCGGCGGGCCGGCCAGGAAGATCGTGCCCTGCTTGCGTACGATCACCGTCTCGTCGCTCATCGCCGGCACGTAGGCGCCGCCCGCCGTGCAGGAGCCCATGACCACCGCGACCTGCGGGATGCCCTGGGCCGACATGTTGGCCTGGTTATAGAAGATGCGGCCGAAATGGTGCTTGTCGGGGAACACGTCGGGCCATTGCGGCAGGTTGGCGCCGCCTGAATCCACCAGATAGATGCAGGGAAGCCGGTTCTCCATCGCCACTTCCTGGGCGCGGAGATGCTTCTTCACCGTCATCGGATAGTAGGTGCCGCCCTTTACGGTGGCGTCGTTGCACACGATCACGCATTCGACGCCGCTGATGCGACCGATGCCGGTGATCACGCCCGAGCCCGGTGCTTCGTTGTCGTACATGTCGAGCGCGGCCAGCGGCGACAGTTCGAGGAAAGGCGAGCCCGGGTCGAGCAGCGCCCGCACCCGCTCGCGCGGCAGCAGCTTGCCGCGGGACACGTGTCGCTTGCGCGAGTCCTCGCCGCCGCCCAGGCGGACCGTGTCGGTGCGGCGGCGCAAATCCTCGACCTGCGCCCGCATCGCCTCGGCGTTGCGCTTGAAGGTGTCGGAACGGGTGTCGATCTGGGAGGAAAGAACGGTCATGTCCCGGGCAAACTGCCCGGACCCGGGACCGCGTGCAAGCCGGCGGTTACGGCAGGCGGGAGAGCGCCCGCCAGTGCGCGCCCTGCGCGATGAAGGCCTTCTGATTTGCGAGCGCGGCGGCGAAGTCGGCATCCCGCTCGGCCAGATCCTTGACCACGATCTCGCTGTTCTGCCGGAACGCCGCCAGCACGTCCGGCGACCACTCGCGCACCTCGACACCCGAGGCCTTCAGCTTCTCCAGCGCCATGCCCTGCACGTTGGGCGAGCGGCTGAGCATCCAGGCGATATTCGCCTGGCAGGCAGTCTGGATCTGCGCGCGCAGCGAGGCCGGCAGCGCCGCCCACTTGTCCTTGCGCATCAGGAAGTCGAGCACCGCAGAAGGCTGCTGCCACCCCGGCAGGTAGTACGGGAGACCGAGCTTGTCGAAGCCCAGGGCCGCGTCCATGGCGGGCGTCGACATCTCGCCGCCGTCCACATTGCCCTGCTGCAGCTTGTAGAAGAATTCGCCCGGCGGCAGCGGCACGGCCACCGCGCCCAGTCGCGTGATCACCTCGGCCGCCAGCTTGCCGTAGCGCAGCCGCAAGCCCTTGAAGTCGGCCACGGTGTTCACCTCGCCGCGGAACCAGCCGCCCCCCTTGGGGCCCTGGATGCCGCAGGGGATGCCGGCCACGCCCAGTCTGTCGTAGGCGTCGCGATGGATGCGGGAACCGTCACCCTCGAGCATCCAGGAGGCCATGTCCTCCGGCCCGAGACCGAACGGAACGGTGCCGAAGATATTGAACACCGGCGCCTTGCTGGCGGCATAGCCGGACCAGGTGAAGGCGGCCTCGAGGTCGCCCGCAACGATAGCGTCCAGCATTTCCGCTGTCGGCGCCACACGCCCCGGCTCCAGGATCTTGATGGCGACGGCACCGGCGGTCATATGCTTCACGGACCGGGTGAAGACGCGAACCCCTTCGCCCGAACCCGGCAGTACGGGACTGAACGCCGTCTGCATCTGGATGACCCGGACGGCCGAGGGCGCGGCCACATGCTTGGGCACCGCCTTGGTGTCCTGGGCAAAAGCGGGTCCGATCACCGACAGCAGGGCTGCGGCGAGTGCAATCAGCTTCATGAAATCACGGCGCACGACCGACCATCCGTCGCCCGGCTCCCCCAAGCTCCCCGGACCGCTTTTGCGGCCTTCACACCGCATGATGTTGGCATGCGGCGTGCCCGGGAACAAGCGAAAGGCGGGCCTACAAGGCTGCCAGACCACGACCGATCAGGATGCGCTGCACGTCGCTGGTGCCCTCGTAGATCTGGCAGACGCGGACGTCCCGCCAGATCTTCTCCACCGGATAGTCGGCAACGTACCCGTAACCGCCATGGATCTGAATTGCGGCCGAGCACACTTCCTCGGCCATTTCGGACGCATATAGCTTCGCCATTGCGGCCTCGGTGAGGCATGGACGGCCGGCGTCGCGCAAGGTTGCCGCGTGCAGCACCATCTGCCGGGCGACCGTCACCTTGGTGGCCATGTCGGCGAGCCGGAACAGCACCGCCTGATGGTTCGCGATCTTCGTGCCGAACGCCTCCCGCTCCTGGGCGTAGCTGCGCGCCGCCTCGAAGGCCGCCCGCGCCATGCCCACCGACTGCGCCGCGATGCCGATGCGTCCGACCGACAGGTTGGCCAGCGCCACGCGATAGCCCTCGCCCTCGGCCCCGAGCATGGCGTCGGCGCCGACGGTGCAGTCCTCGAAGGCAATCTGGCAGGTGTCGGAGGATTTCTGGCCGAGCTTCCTCTCGACCGAGGCGACCCGGTAGCCCGGCGTGCTAGTCGGCACGATGAAGCAGGAGATCCCGCGCTTGGCCGAAGACGGATCGGTGACCGCGAAGACCAGCGCCATGTCGGCGCTGCGGCCCGAGGTGATGAACTGCTTAACGCCGTTCAGCACCCAGCCATTGCCGCGGCGCTCGGCCCGAGTCTTCAGGTTCGAGGCGTCGGAGCCCGCGTGCGGCTCGGTGAGGCAGAAGGCGCCCAGCACCTCGCCGCGGGCGAGCGGCTTCAGCCACTTCTCCTTCTGCTCGTCCGACCCATAGGCCAGCAGCGCGGCGCAGTCGGGCGAATTGTTGACGCTCATCACCGTCGACAGGCCGCCGTCGGCCGCGGCGATCTCCTCCAGCGCCAGCACATAGGACACCATGTCGGCGCCGGCGCCCCCCCATTCGGAAGGAACCGTCATGCCCATGAAGCCGAGGCGTCCCATCTCGGCCAGCAGCGACCGGGGAATCTCGCCGGCGGCTTCCCAGGCCCGCACATGCGGCAGCACCCGCTCCTGCGCGAAGGCGCGGGCGGTGTCGCGGATGAGCGTCTGTTCCTCGCTGAGCAGCATGGTTACCAGGGCAATTCTGTGCCGTCGTAGTTCAGGAAGCGGCCATTGTCGGCGGGCTTCAGCCCGTCGATGACCTTCACCATGGCCGGCACGCTCTGCTCGATGGTGAGTGTCGCGGCCTGGCCGCCCATGTCCGTCTGCACCCACCCCGGATGCAGCACGACGCAGATCAGCCCCTTCGGCGCGAGATCGACCGAAAGGCCCTTCCATTCCATGTTCAGCGCCGCCTTGCTGGCGCGGTAGGAATAGCGGCCATTGTTCGCGAAGGTGATGCTGCCGAGACGGCTGGAGATGGCCACCAGCTTGCGGTCCTGCGAGGCCGCGACATGGTCGGCGAAGGCCTCCGCCATCATCAGCGGCGCCAGCGCATTCACTTCGAACGTCTCGCGCCAGACGGCCGGATCGATCGAGCCGAGGACCGTCGCCTCCTTGCCGGAGATGCCGGCGTTGCAGATCAGCACGTCGATCGCCTCGCCCCTCAGCCCGGCGGCCAGCGCCTTCACGGCAGCATAGTCGGTGACCTCCAGCTCATGGGGATGGACGTCGCCTTTCACGCCGCCCAGCGCGTCCGGCGTGCGGGCACAGGCATGCACCCTCCAGCCCTTGGCGGCGTACTGCTTCACGAATTCCAGACCGAGGCCGCGGGCGGCGCCGGTGATCAGGACCGTACTCATCGCCTGCTCCTTCGCCTCACCGGCGGGACGACATCATGCGGGCGCGCTGGCGCTGCCAGTCGCGATCCTTGATCGACTGGCGCTTGTCGTGCGCCTGCTTGCCGGTGGCCAGCGCGATCTCGATCTTGGCGCGGCCGCGCGGATTGAAATAGACCTGCAGCGGCACGACGGTACGGCCTTCGCGCTGGATGGCGCCGATCAGCTTGTTGATCTGCTTGCGATGCAGCAGCAGCTTCCGCGGCCGCCGCGGCTCGTGGTTGAAACGATTGCCGGAGGCGTAGACCGGGATGTTGGCGTTGACCAGCCAGGCCTCGCCGCCTTCTTCCGTCACATAGGACTCGGCGATCGTACTGCGCCCGCCGCGCAGCGACTTCACTTCGGTGCCGGTCAGAGCAAGGCCGGCCTCGAAGGTTTCCTCGATGAAGTAGTTGTGCCGCGCCTTGCGGTTCTGGGCCACAACGGTGCGGTCCAGTTCCGGTTTATTGGCCACAGGACGCTCGTAGGTTCAGGAAGTTCTGCTTCCGGTTGACTGTTATCTAGTTGATCAGGCCGGCGTGGACCATCGCCTCGTGCACGGCCTTCCTGCTGCTCTCGGCAATCGGCACCATCGGCAGGCGCATCTCGGCGCTGCACTGGCCGATCAGCTCGGCGGCGTACTTCACCGGACCCGGGCTCGTCTCGCAGAACATCGCCTTGTGCAGCGGCATCAGCCGGTCCTGCAGTTCGAACGCCTTGTCGAGATTGCGCTTCTTCCACGCATCGTGCATGTCGCCGCACAGTCGCGGCGCGACATTGGCCGTCACCGAGATGCAGCCGTCGCCGCCCTGCGCCAGGAAGCCGAGCGCGCTGGCATCCTCGCCCGAGAGCTGGACGAAACCCTTCTTGGCCTTGAGACGGGTCAGGGTCGGGCGCGCCATGTCATAGCTCGCATCCTTGATCCCGACGATGTTCTTGACCTGGGAGAGCCGGATCACCGTCTCGACCTGCATGTCGCCGCCGGTGCGCGGCGGCACGTTGTAGAGCAGAATCGGGATATCGACGGCTTCGGCTACCGCCTTGAAATGCTGGAAAAGTCCTTCCTGGGTCGGCTTGTTGTAATAGGGCACGACCAGCATGGCGGCATCCGCGCCGGCCTGCTTGGCGTGCTGGGTCAGCTCGATCGCTTCGGCGGTCGAGTTCGAGCCGGTGCCTGCGATCACGGGCACGCCGGACCCCCTGGCCGCGGCGATGCAGATATCGATGACCCGCTTGTGCTCTTCCATCGAGAGGGTCGGCGATTCGCCGGTGGTGCCACACGGGACCAGCCCGTCGGTGCCTTCCTCGATCTGCCAGGCCACGAACTTCTCGAATCCCTTCTCGTCCACCGATCCGTTCTTGAACGGTGTAATCAGTGCAACGAGCGATCCGGTGAACATGGCTTTCCTCCGATTTTCCCTTGAAGATTCACTCTAGGCCCCGGGGTTTGGCGCTGCAAGTTGGCGAACTTGCCATTGTGATGCCGCAACTCCCTGCCTACGATTCCTGGCGTGAAAACGAGCCGATCCCCCCTCATCTTGTTCGCCCTGCTGCTGGCGGTGGCCCCTGCCCTGGCGCAGCCGGCCGCCCCGACGACCGGCGTGCGACGCCTCCCGGGCGACGTCGAAAAGCCTGAGCCTGCGCCCTCGTCGGTTCCGCCGTCCGCATCGTCCGTGCAGGGACGTGCGCCGTCGCCGGCCTCTGCGCCTGTCGTGCAGGCCGTGGCCGCCAAGCCCCTCAACGGGGCGGAGATCGCGGCCTTCACGGTGGCGCTCAAGGCGATCGACGACGGCCGGTGGACCGATGCGCGGGCGGCGGTCGCCAACTTCCGCAACACGCTGCTCGACCGCTACGTCGTCTGGAGCATCCTGCGGGCCGCGCCCCGGACCGAGGCGAGCTTCGACGCGACCTGGCGCTTCCTGCGTGAGCAGCCCGACTGGCCCGAGCCCGAGGTGCTACGTCGCCAGGCCGAGGACCGGATCGGCCCCGAGACGCCGGCCGCAGAGATCGTCCGCTACTTCACGGCCTTCCCGCCCCTAACCAGCACTGGTCACATGCGCCGGCTCGAGGCGGCCAGCACGGCGGCGCCCAACGATGTCGCCCGCTTCGCCCGCAACACCTGGCAGAACGCAACGCTGCGCAATTCCGACGAGAACGACTTTCTCAATCGCTACGCCCAGTTCCTGACCGGCCCCGACCAGATCTTCCGCTTCGACCGCATCCTGCGCGAGGGCCGCCATCAGGTGGCTCGTGAACTGGTGCCAAAACTCCCTCCGGAGTACTTGCCCGTCGCCAATGCCCGTCTCGCCATGGCGACCCGCGCAGCCGATGCGGCAACGCTGCTGCGCGCCCTGCCGCCGGCGCGGCTGACCGACCCCACCATCCGCTTCGAACGCATGCAGTGGATCCGCCGGACCGGTACGCTCGACGAGGCCAAGGCGGCGCTCGCCGGCCCCATCCCGAACCAGAACGATGCCTGGTGGAACGAGCGCAACCTCGTGGTGCGCGCGCTGCTCGACGCCGATCGTCCGGCCGACGCCTATGCCGTCGCCATCGGGCACGGGCTCACCAAGGGTGTTGCTTTCGCCGAGGCTGAATTCCTCGCGGGATGGATCGCGCTCCGCCAGCTCAAGAAGCCGGCAGTTGCGCTGAAGCATTTCTCCACGCTCTACGACGGCGTCTCAACCGACATCTCGAAGAGCCGCGGCGCCTACTGGCTCGCCCGCACCTATGAAGCCGCCAGGCAGACCAAGGACGCCAACGACTGGTATGCGCGAGCGGCCGGCTACGGCCAGACCTTCTATGGCCAACTTGCGGCCAGGAAACTCCAGGGTGTGGCTCCGAAGTTCCCGGTCGATCCCGTGCCCACGGCTGCCGACAAGCAGGCGCTGGCCGGCCGCGAACTCGCAACGATGGCGCGGTATCTCGGCCAGGTCGAGGAGTATGACCGCGCCCGCCCGTTCCTGCTGCGCCTCGCGCGTTCGGTCTCGTCGCCGGGCGAGGTGGCGCTGCTGGCGCAACTCTCCCTCGACCTGAAGCGCCCCGACGTCGGGCTCACGGTGGCCCGCCGCGGCGCCGAGAATGGCGTGGTGCTGTTCGACGCGGCCTTTCCCATCGTCGATCTCGGCGCCACCGGGTCGATCGAACGCGCGCTCGCCCTGGCCCTCGCCAAGCAGGAAAGCTCGTTCAATGCCGGCGCGGTCTCGACCTCCAACGCACTCGGCCTGATGCAGCTCCTGCCGGGCACGGCGCGCGACGTGGCCGCCCGACTCAAGGTGCCCTTCATCCAGGACAAGCTGACCCGCGACCCTGCCTATAACGTGCAACTGGGCAGCCAGTATCTCGCCGAGATGTTGCAGCGATTCGGTGGCTCCTACGAGCTGGCGCTGGCAGCCTACAATGCCGGACCCAACCGGGTCGCGCGCTGGATCGAAGCCGGCGGCGACCCGCGCACTGCCCGGATCGACATGGTCGACTGGATCGAGATGATGCCGTTCCGCGAGACGCGCAACTACGTGCAGCGCATCATGGAGGCGGTGACCGTCTATCGCAGCCGTCTCAACGGCCCCCACCAGACCGTGCCGCCGGCAGTGGGCCGGTCTTAGCGCGGCAGCAGATTGATCCGCATCAAGGCCGCACGGCCGTCGAAGCCACATTCTGGTTGAAATGCTTTGAGGTTCGCCATGACAGATCCCCTGCTCATTGCCTGTCCCCGCTGCAGCACCCTGAACCGCTTCCCGCGCGAGAGGCTGGCGGCGGGCAACAAGGGGAAGTGCGGCCAGTGCGGCTCGCCGCTGTTCGACGGTCACCCCGTTGCGCTGGATGCCGGGAGCTTCGAGGCCCATGCCGCAAAGAGCGACCTCCCGGTGCTGGTCGACTTCTGGGCGCCCTGGTGTGGGCCCTGCAAGGCCATGGCACCGCAGTTCGAGCGCGCGGCGGCGCGGCTGGAACCCGCCGTGCGGCTGGCCAAGATCAACACCGACGAAGAGCAGGATCTCGCACAACGGTTCGGCATCCAGGGGATCCCGACGATGATCCTGTTCCATCACGGCAAGCCGATCGCCCGCCAGTCCGGCGCCATGGACGCCGGCGCCATCGAGCGCTGGACGCGCGACGCGCTGGCGCAGTGAGATCTCGGCGCCTGGAGACAGGCCCCTATCTTGTGGGAGCCGGCGAGCGATGCCCGCTTCAGAGGCGGGACACCACTTTCTGCAGCTTCACGCGGACCTGCTCGGCTGCCTGCTTGAGGCGGGGATTCTCGACCGCCATCATCGAAGCGACGGGATCGATCGCCGCAACCTCGACCGTCCCGTCAGGCGTTTCCTGAACCACGACGTTGCACGGCAGCATGGTGCCGATGTTTCCTTCGATCTGCAGCGCCTCGTGGGCGAGCTTGGGATTGCAGGCGCCAAGGATCCGGTAGCGGCGGAAGTCGACTCCGATCTTCTTCTTCAGCGTATCCGCAACGTCGATCTCGGTGAGGACGCCGAAGCCCTCTTCCCTGAGTGCCTCGGTCGTTCGGCGCACCGCCTCGTCGAAGTCCGGCCCGAGCGTCTTGCCGATGTAGTAGGACATGTCGTGTCTCCTTTCAGGCGGCGCGTTCGGGCAGCCGTGCTTCACCCCGTTCCGGGCGCAGACGGTCGATGCCCAGAACCTTCATCATCAATCGCTCGTAGGCCGGCTCGCCGGCACCACTGCGCACTTTGCGCAGGAAGTACTTCTCGAAGCCGACTTTGGCCGCATGCACCCAGTAGCCGCGGCCCGACCAGTTGACGTTGCGCGGGGGAATCTGGGGCAGGGCGACGAAGGCCACGCCGTCGTCGCCGAAGTCGGCCAGGCAGACGGCATTCCACGTGGGTTCGCTCGATGGCGTGCGGCCGGCGATCAGGGCCGCGATGTTCTGCGCAACCGCCGCGACCATCGATTCGATCATGTAGCCGGTTTTGGGAACGCCGACCGGTACCGGGGTCTGTTCGTAGGGCGGGATGGCGATGCAGACACCGACGGCGAATACGTTCCCGTACGCCGGGTTGCGTTGGTGCTTGTCGACCAGCACGAAGCCGCGCGGATTGGCGAGGCCCGGCACCCCCTTGCCGTCGTCTCCCATCAGGCAGGAGACGCCGCGGAACGCCGGGATCAGCATCGCGAACCTGGCCGAAAATCGATGCTGCGGGCCAGGCTTGCCGTCCGCCACCATCTCGGTGCACTCGACGGCATCCGTCTCGACCCGGTCGATCCGGGTGCTGGTCACCCATTTGATGTCGTGATCCCGCAATACCGATTCGAGCAGGCCCTTGGTGTCGCCTACCCCGCCCAGCCCGAGATGCCCGATATAGGGTTCGGCGGTGACGAAGGTGATCGGCACTCTGTTGCGAATCTTGCGCCGACGCAGGTCCGTGCTGGCCATCAGGGCGAACTCATACGCCGGGCCGAAGCAGGATGCGCCCTGCACCGCACCGACGACGATCGGACCGGGATCGGCGCAGAACTGCTCCCAACGGGCCGCCGCCGCTTCGGCGTGATCGATGTGACAGACCGAGAGGCTGTGTGCGTCCGGACCCAGGCCGGGAACCTCGTCGAAGGCGAGTGCCGGGCCGGTCGCAACGACCAGATAGTCGTAGGAGATGCGACGGCCATCGGTCAGTTCGATGGCATTCTCGGCAGGAAGCACGCGGCGGACACCGCCGGCATCGAAGCCGATACCGACCCTCTCCAGCAGCCCGGGCAAGTGGACTTTGATGTCTTCGGGCTTGCGCCACCCCAGGGCGACCCAGGGATTGGACGGCACGAAGTGGAACCACTCGGAATCGGACACGACCATGATGTCCGCTGCGGCGCCGACCACGGTCCGCAGTTCGTACGCCATTGAAATTCCGCCGATTCCGGCGCCCAGGACCACGATCTTCGGCATGGCATCCTCCGATCTTCAGACCAACAGCATTTCCCCTCCAGCTGTCGCGAGCCTTGCGCTGCATCAAGGAACCTGCGCGTCCGCCGTCCATGCTGCGCCGATGAAACAATGCCGTTCCACAGAGCGCAGCGAGGTCATATGGCAGCAGGCGTCAGGAGAAAGCGGTACCCGCTTTGCAGCCGAGGCGCTTGAAGATCATCGCCGCGGGACAGAAACCGGTGAACGATGCCTGCACGAGATTGAGCCCGACGAAGGCGGTCAGCAGCAGCCAATAGGGGCTGTGAAAATGACTCAGCACGAGGCTGATCAGGATCATCACTCCGGCAAAGGCCATCACGGCACGGTCGATCGACATGGTTCTCTCCTCCTCATGTTACGGCCGATGCGCCGGCCGACAATAGACACCTTGCAGAGCACCGATCACCTCGCCGACGCTGCTGTCGGCCAACGAATAGCGAATCGTCTGCGCCTCCCGGCGCGCCTTCACCAGTCCGGCATCGCGCAGCCTGGCCAGATGCTGCGACAGCGCCGACTGACTGAGCCCGACGATGGGTTCGAGTTCACCCACGGCACGTTCACCATTCGCGAGCTCACACAGGATGATCAGACGCCGGTCGTTCGCGATCGACTTCAGGAAGGAAGCCGCCTCGCAGGCGCGCGATCGAAGCTCCTTTATATTCATGTTTGCTAATTTAGAATTTACTAATATATATGTCAAGCCCGCCGCAAGACGGGGCGCCACCGAGGAACGCAACATGATCCGAACGACCGCCACCACTCTGCTGATGACTAGCCTCATCTCGACGGCCGCTGCCCAGCAGGCCGTCACCCGCCAGCAGGTCGACGATCGGAAGGCCGTCATCGCAACGGTGGAGCCGATCCGGGAGCTGGTTGCGCGTGCGCGCATCGGCGGCACCATCGTGGCGCTCACAGTGCGCGAGGGCGACCAGGTGGCCGCGGGAGACCGCATCGCCCTCGTGGTGGATCCCAAGCTCGCCCTGCAGATCCAGGCGCTCGAATCGCGTATCCAGGCGCAGAGCGCCGCACGCGAGCAGGCCCAGATCGACTTGAACCGCATCGAGCAGCTGCGGACTTCCGGCACCGTCTCCCAAGCCCAGCTCGATCAGGCACGCACGCGGCTCAACGTCGCCGAACGAACCTACCTGGCGCTGCGTTCGGACCGCGAGGTCGTCGAGCAGCAGTCGACGGAGGGCGCCGTTCTGGCGCCGGCATCGGGCCGCGTGCTCAAGGTTCCCGTATCGGTCGGCAGCGTCGTGCTGCCCGGGGAGACGATCGCCACCCTGGCCACCGACAACTACATCCTGCGCCTGCAGCTTCCCGAACGGCACGCCCGGTTCATGAAGGCCGGCGACGAGATCCTCGTGGGATCCCGTGGCCTCCAGCAGCAGGACCAGGAGACCCTGCGCCCGGGCCGGGTGCGGCTGGTCTATCCGCAGATCGACCAGGGCCGGGTGATTGCGGATGCCGAAGTCGACGGGCTGGGTGACTTCTTCGTCGGCGAACGCACCCGGGTCTACGTCGCCACCGGCAAGCGCGATGCGCTCGTCGTGCCGGCCGCACTCGTCTACCGCCGCTACGGCGTCAGCTACGTGAAGCTGAAGGACGGCACCGAGGTCGTGGTCCAACCCGGGCTGCCGGTCGACGGCGGGATCGAAATACTGTCGGGGCTCAACGAGGGCGACGTGGTGGCCCGGCCATGAAGCTCGGAATTTCCGGCGCGCTGACCCGCGCCTCGATCTCTTCCCCCCTGACGCCGCTCTTCCTCGTCGCCGCGGTGCTGGTGGGCACCCTGGCGCTGCTGTCCCTGCCGCGCGAAGAGGAGCCACAGATCAGCGTCCCGATGGTCGACATCCAGGTCGCGGCCAACGGTTACAAGGCCAGCGACGCCATCGAGCTGATCACCAAGCCGCTCGAGGACATCGTCAAGGCGATCAACGGCGTCGAACACGTATACTCCTTCACCCAGGACGATGCCGTGCTCGTAACGGCTCGCTTTCTCGTGGGCACGTCGGAAGACACGGCCCTGCTGCGCATCCACGAGAAGATCAGGGCCAACATCGTCGATCTGCCGAAGGGGATTCCGGAGCCGCTGATCGTCGGCCGCGGCATCAACGACGTGGCGATCATTGCCCTGACGCTCGAACCGAAGCCCGGCGCCGCGGCACGCTGGACCGACAACGGTCTCTTCCAGATCGCCGACGAGCTTCGCCACGAACTCGTCAAGACCGACGATGTCGGCCTCAGCTACATCGTGGGTGGCAGCCCCAACCAGATCCGCGTCGAGCCCGACCCGGAACGGCTGGCGCTGTACGGCATCACGCTCAACCAGCTCGTCGACAAGCTCGCCAACGCCAACCGATCGTTCGTGGCCGGCGCGTTCCGCCAGCTCAACCGCACCGTGCCGGTCGTCGTCGGCCAGACGCTTCAGGGCGTGCCCGACGTCGGCCTGCTCCTCCTGACGTCGCGCGATGGCCGCCCCGTGTACGTAAAGGATGTCGCCACCATCGTGGTCGGCGCTGCCGAACCCGGCCGCCGGACCTGGACCCTGACCCGGGGGCCGTCGGGCGACCTTGAGGCCCGGCCGATGGTGACGCTCGCCTTCGCAAAGCGCAGCGGCGCCAACGCAGTCGTCGTCGCCGACCATATCCTGGAGCGGCTGAAGTCGGTGCAGGGCGCCCTGGTGCCCGACGACGTTGCCGTGACGGTCAGCCGGAACTACGGCGAGACGGCCACCGAGAAGGCCGACGAACTCCTGTTCCATCTCGCTCTGGCGACCGTTTCGATCGTCCTGCTCATCGCGGTCACCGTCGGCTGGCGCGAAGGGATCGTCGTCCTGGTGGTCATCCCGACCACGATCCTGCTCACGCTCTTCGCCTCGTGGCTGATGGGCTACACCATCAACCGGGTCAGCCTGTTCGCACTGATCTTCTCGATCGGCATCCTCGTCGACGACGCGATCGTCGTGGTCGAGAACATCGTGAGGCACTGGCAGGCGCGCGGAGGAGCCGATCTCAAGACCACCGCGATCGAGGCGGTTTCGGAGGTCGGCAATCCCACCATCGTCGCCACGCTCACCATCATCGTGGCGCTCCTGCCCATGATGTTCGTGAGCGGCCTGATGGGGCCTTACATGAGCCCGATCCCGGCCAACGCCTCGATGGCCATGATCTTCTCGTTCTTCGTCGCCGTCGTCATCACGCCTTGGCTGCTGTACCGGGTCGCCGGACGTCATTTCGCGAAGGCGCCGCCGGCCGCCGAGGCGGGCCACGGCCACGGCCAGGCGGGCGCCCTCGGCCGGCTCTTCCTCGGGATCGCCCGTCCGCTGCTGCGGGGACGCCGGCGTTCGGGCTTGTTCCTGCTGGTTGTCGGCCTCGCCACAGCCGCGGTCTGCGTTCTGTTCTTCACCCGCGACGTCGCGGTCAAGCTGCTGCCCTTCGACAACAAGTCCGAACTCCAGGTCGTCGTGGACCTGCCGCAGGGCACGACCCTGGAGGAGACCGACCGCTTCCTGATGGCGGCGGCGGGTCGCCTGAAGGACCTGCCGGAAATGACCTCGATCCAGGTCCATGCCGGAACCGCGGCGCCGTTCAATTTCAACGGCCTGGTGCGCCACTCCTATCTCCGGGTGTCGCCGCAGCAGGGCGACCTCCAGATCAATCTCCTGCCCAAGGACAAGCGCGCCCGCGCCAGCCACGCGATCGCCCTCGACGTGCGCAAGCGACTGGACGGGCTGGAGCGCCCCGCGGGCAGCGTGGTCAAGGTCGTCGAAGTGCCGCCCGGCCCGCCGGTGCTCGCCACGCTGCTGGCCGAGATCTACGGCCCCGACGAGAAGACGCGCCGCGACACCGCGATCAAGGTCCGTGAGGCCTTCGAGAAGGTGCCGTTCGTCGTCGATCTCGACGACACGTTCCGTCCGCCCGGCGAACGCCTGCGCTTCTCGATCAACCAGGAGAACCTCGAATTCTACGGCGTCGAGGAACAGGCGGTGTACGACACCATCGCCGCCATCATCGGCGGGGTGAAGGTCGGCTACTCCCAGCGCAGCCACAACGCGAAGCCCATCGAGATCGTGGTCAAGCTGCCGCGCAGCGCCGAGTCGCTGAGCGAGCGCATCCTGTCGACGCCGCTGCCCGCCGGCGGCACGCGCCGCCAGGGGGCGAACGTCGAGCTGGGCGACGTCGTGACGGTCAAGCGCGAGCCCGCTTCCTACACGCTGTTCCGCCGCGACGGTCGCTTCGCCGAGATGGTGCAGGCCGAGGTGGCTGGCCGGTTCGAGGCTCCGATCTACGGCATGCTCGCGGTCGAGGACGAGATCGCCAGGCTCGACTGGGGCAAGGCCGGGCCGCCCAGGATCCTCTATCACGGCCAGCCGACCGACGAGTCCCGTCCCGCTCTGCTGTGGGACGGCGAATGGGAGGTAACCTATGTCACTTTCCGCGACATGGGCGCCGCCTTCGGCGTGGCCATCCTCGGCATCTACCTGCTGGTCGTGGCCCAGTTCGGCTCGTACCGCCTGCCGCTGGTGATCCTGACGCCCGTGCCGCTTACTCTCATCGGCATCGTGCTGGGTCATTGGATGTTCGGCGCGCCGTTCACGGCGACATCCATGATCGGCTTCATCGCCCTCGCCGGCATCATCGTGCGTAATTCGATCCTGCTGGTCGACTTCATCCAGCACCGCCGCGCCGAGGGTTCCGGCCTGCGCGACGCGCTGCTCGAAGCGGGCGCCATCCGCTTCAAGCCGATCTTCCTGACCGCCGCGGCCGCGATGATCGGCGCCGCCTTCATCCTCACCGACCCGATCTTCCAGGGGCTGGCGATCTCGATGGTGTTCGGTCTGGCATCCTCCACCGCCCTCACGGTGTTGGTGATTCCCGCCTTCTACGTCTGGTTGCGCGACGACGGGAAGGATGCGAGTGCGCCCTGAACACCAGGACCGAGGGGCTCCTCCAGAGACTCACCCGATCCGCTTGAGGACGGGTTCCGGCAGCGGCCCCTTGTTCACCGCGGCGATCGCTTCCTCGAGGTGCTGCAACGTCGAGTAGCCGACCAGCATCGTCGAAACGCTCGGATGAGAGATCACGAAGCGCTCTGCGAGCTCGGTCAGGCTGTCCGCCACGCCTTCCTCGACCAGCGGCTCCAGCGTACGCGCGCGGGCCACGTCGCCCGCGAAGTCCGGAGCCGAGCCGATCGGCGGGACCTGTTGCTGGGCGAGCGGATGGCGGTCCATCGTGCCGGCCAGCGCGCCACCGGCCAGGGCCCGGATGACGATCGTGCCCATGCCGGCGGCCTGGGCCCGGTCGAGCAGCCGGCCATAGTCGAGCCCGGGCGCGCCCGCCGGCATGGGGCCGCCAGCACTGGGATTCAGGGCGTTGTAGACGACCTGCACCGTGTCGAAGAGCTTCGAGTCGACGGCCTTGAGCAGCGCGGCCGGCTCGCCCACGCCGCTGAAGCCGATGAAGCGTGCCTTGCCCTGCTTCCGGAGCTTCTCCAGCTCCGGCACGACATCGTTCAGGGCGATCTCCACATCCAGCTTGTCCCCGCCGTCCGTGGTGGTCAGCGGATTGTGGAGCTGCAGCAGATCGATATGGTCACGGCCCATCCGCTTCAGGCTCTCCTCGGTCGAGCGGGTGATCAGCCCCCCGACGTCGGCGCGGTCGGCCGCGGTCAGCCGGAACTTGGTGCCGACCAGGACGTCGGCCTTCAGCGCCTTCAGGGCTCGGCCGAGATTGCGCTCCGATTCGCCGTCGCCATAGCGGGCCGCCGTATCGAAATAGTTGATGCCGGCCTCGATCGCTCGCGCCACGGCGCGCTCCTGGTCCCGCGCGGCTCCCTTGGTGAACAGCCCGCCCACTGCACCCGCGCCATATCCGAGCACCGAAACCTCAAGGTCCGTCCGGCCGAGCTTGCGCCTCTGCATTGTTTCCTCCCGTCATTCGATGAAAGCGCGCGACCGCGGATGCGCCGTCAGGCCGTCTCGATGCGAACCTGGCTCGATTCGTTATCCACCACGACGTGGTTGTCGTAGTAGGTGACGATCGGCCTGGCACCGAACGCCGCCTCCATGCGCTTTTCCCATTCCGGCGTGTACCAGGCGCGGGCCGCCGCCTCCGATGCCCAGAGATAGACGCCGCCACCGCCCGCCTCGCCGTTGAGATAGTATTTCCTCAGCAGGCCCTTCGCACCGAGCGCGGTATAGGTTGGTGCCGACTTCGTGGCAGCATCGACGGCGACGTCGCGCGGACGCTTGGACATGGGGATTTGAACGATGGCGATGAACATGCTTGTTAGCCTACGGTCTGGGCCGCTGCGGAGCAATTGAATGACCGTGATCCTGACAGGCGTCGAGATGTGCGTCTTCGATGCCTACGGTACGCTGTTCGACTTCAATTCCGCGGTCGCGCGCCATCGCCGGATGCTCGGACCCTCCGCGGATGCACTGTCCGACCTCTGGCGGACCAAGCAGATCCAGTACAC
>VFQN01004851.1_pt1 | contig 17192 bp, 12 predicted proteins | sample 3512371 | NCBI WGS metagenome assembly VFQN01 (sample SAMN10412370, study PRJNA504923) | tailings metagenome | isolation source: Replicate 2 from Balatoc abandoned mine | place: Philippines: Itogon, Benguet | collected 2017-08-28 | reverse complement strand
CCTCAACAAGAACAGGAACTTCGAGCTTCGTTAGAAGGAAAGAAGCGATAATCATTGCTAACGCAACAAACACAAGAGAAACATTACAAACAATTAAATCCCAAACTCTCTTACCGATCGTTGGGAAACATCCAACAAGAAGACCATCAGCGATAAGTCCACGAGATTCCTCAAAGTCGCTCATCTTTTAGTGATTGTTTTGAATATATATATGTTATATGCTATGTGTGTTGGAGATGGTTTGATGGATTCCCTCGATACGAGAGAATATTCCTCCTTTTCTAATATGGAAAAGCTGGGAGGAATTCTGATCATAACTTATGAATAAAAGAGTCGACTCTTCCATCGACTTTTCGTATTATTTAATTTACAATGACAACATTAACTCAAAAGAAAAGAAAAGAAAAAACAAACAAAATGAAGAGAAAATTCTCAAAGGAAGATAATTCATGCAATTACCCACCACCAATCATCACAATCTATGTAATTTGTACATTGTGTTTGTAATCAAAAAAGAGAATAGGAAATGTTCAGACTCCAAAATTAAATCAATCATGATGCATGTAAAAACCTTCTTTTGATAATAAAAAGCTTATTCCATGATATCATACTCAACCATTACAAAGAGAAAGAAGAAATGAAAAAAAGAATTAAAATAATCATCAGAGATAATGATAAGGAAAACCTCAGACGTAAATCATGAATCTAGGAACTTAATATAGAGTTCAGGTCAGTGTCAGGTAGATACAGTGAAATTTGTGGAGTTAATAACATGAGAAGAATAAGAATCGTTTAAATCACATGATCTAACATGAGAACAAGGTAAATTCCCACAAACACCATGATTGAGATATACCAGTGCTCTTCCTCACCTTGAGCTGAGTGAGCCTCAATTAATAGCTCATTTGTCACTAAAAACATCAGAGCAACGGCTCCAAACGCAACCAAACCAATGAACAAGGCTGGAAGGTCTTGAACAACAGAGCCTAATGCTGCACCAACTCCAGAAGCCAGAAACATAATCAATGGTGGTGTATAGAGTGCAACTGTTCTTGTAAAGAGAGTAGATCCTGTACATTTCTTTAAGCGGGAAGAATATGCCATCCCTAAGAATGACATCTCCAAACAATTAGCAAAGGATAGGATAATACCTGCCTTGATACTAATAACAGAAGAAATGCCGATAAGAAAGCCATCAACAAAACTATCAAGACACACCGGTAATACCAAACCCATAGGCAATGTATCACCTTCATTAGGCTCAATCTTTGGTAAGGAGCGATGCCAGCGAGAAGCTGCGGTTTCAATGCTCTCGTGGAATAATGAAATTTGCTTATCCATATGATCCATGTGAATACGCATCTCTCGAACTACGCTCTTATCAAGCACAGGTTCTTGAATATGTTCAAGAAGGTGTTCAACAATCATCCTTAATCCAGACACGTTTCTTTCGAGATTTGCCTTTCTCTCTGCAGTGACCAAAGTTGATAAAGGGTTTTCTGATTCCGATGATTCAGATCCTTGCAATAATCTAAAGGGGATTACTGTTAATACAATTATAATGGGGGGAGTTTTCTGCTTACCTACGAGTGTGATCAACTTTATACTGTAAAGTATGAATAGATTCATCGATTAGTTCTGCAATTTCCTCTTGTTCGCGGACTGGAATTCCTTCCTGAGAGAGCGAATTCGACTTTTCTTCAATGGATTTGACAATGTTTAATAATTCATTCAGATGTTCTACGATATGTTCACGGTGAGATTGATCGCCGATAGCTCTTGAAGCACGTTCGACATCATCCTCTTCCCATTCAGGGTTTTGAGAAATGAAATGAGACATTTCCATGCCATCATATGATCCAATTGGTTCAAAGCCTTTTGGATAAGTCTTGACGATATCAATGGAGTGATTCGATCTTTCTTTGCCACCAAACAGCTCGTCTTCTGGCGTAGATTCGATGTACCCGACTAAGTGTTCCACACCATAAATCAGAGATAAACCCAAGATAAACCCAATGGTAACACCAACGTATGATGGCTCTGGTTTACTGTCAACCATGACGGGAAAAAGCTCAGCAGCGACTATTCAAAGGGTAAGAAATAAGAAAAAACTAGAAAATTGAACTATACCAGCAGCGATAATAAGTCCCGCAGCGAAGTTTTGTAATGCAGCTTCAACTAAAATATGCACCTCAATTTGAGAGAGAAGAAACGACGCAAGGATCATTGCTAAAAATCGTCACGTAAGAAGCAACATTTCGAATCTGGAGAGAGTTCCTTACCAATCGTAGGGAAACACCCCACAAGCAGACCATCTTCAATCAAACCTCGAGTATCAACCATTTTATTATGGGACTCAGAGAAGAATTCAGGAGTAAAGTCTGGAAGTAGTTAATTGATGTAGATGGAGGTGGTGATGTTGTGATGAGCTTTCTTCTAAAAATATCTTGAATTTTCGAAGTTTCGTCAGACTACTCTTCAGTGAGGTAAAATAGAAAGAAATGAACACAGCAGTGTCAAAAAAATAAAATCAGTGGATTTGTGGGTGAGGGAAAGAATCTTCAAACAATGCAACAGGAATCGAGTAGTTTAATCACAAGTCATTTGAAATCTTTCCTCTATCGTGCTGTTGCGATTGTTGGCAGCGGTGGATTAATCTTTGGGTATGATATTGGTGTAATTTCTGGAACTTTACCTGCGATTAGTAATGATTTTGACCTCAATGGGTATGAAAAGGGACTTGTCGTATCGATTCTATACGCAGGGTCGATTGTAGGAAGCTTATTTGGCGGACCTTTATGTGATGCAGTTGGTCGCTGGAAGACAATTCAACTCCAAAACATCGTTTTTGTCATTGGAGCGCTACTCACTGGGCTCGCGCCAAATTTAGGAACTCTCTGTGTTGGGCGCTTTTTTGTTGGTATTGCTTCTGCTATTTCTGGTTTAGCGGATGTTCCTTATCTTACAGAGATTGCACCGGCAGAATATCGAGGTTTTCTCTCTGGTCAGTATGAAGTACTCGTTGGGGCAGGAATCCTTCTTTCCTTTTGTTTAGACTTGGCATTTTCAACTTTTCCTAATGGATGGAGATGGGCGTTTATTTTACCTGGGATATTTGCTGCCCTACAATCTGTCCTCTTATTCCTCTTGCCCGAGTCCCCGAAGTGGCTGATTTCTAAAGGAAGAGTAGAAGAAGCCAAATCTGTTCTCAAGACAATTTATGGTGAGGAAGCATCGGCTAATCAACTAAATGACTTGATACAAATGTCATCTGATATCTCTGATAATGATGGTATCGCTCCCTCCCATTATGAGCATCCAACATATCAAACCACTGATCAAATTCCTGTAACAAACAATCCTATTCATATCGATCAGGTATTGACGAAACAAGAATCAAATGAAATAGCAATAAATCAATCAAAACAACTCAAACAACACGAAAATATCATCTTAAAAGAATATCAATATCCTATCATAGCTATTATTATCATACAAATATTATCACAGATTACAGGTGCAAATGTTATTCGAAATTATGCACCAACAATCTTTGAAGATGGGGGTGTAAGTGAAAATTTAGCATTATTTTATAATGTATTATTAGGTATAGTTAAATTAGTATTTACAATTTTATCTGTGTTTTATATTGAAACAACAGGTAGAAGGAAGTTTTTCTTATTTGGTATAGGTATAGTGATAATAGGTATGTTATTTTTAATGATTGGAAGTATTTTCTCGCCTTCTGGTAATTTGAAAAATCCTGAAATTTTTGTAATTGGTTGTGGATTTGTTTATGCTGGATTTGGATTTGGATATGGACCAATGCCTTGGATATTATCATCAGAACTAATACCAACGAATATAAGAGGACGTGTTATTTGCCTATCTTTAATAGCAAGTAATTTAACACAATTAATTATGAATTTCTTATTTATACCAATGTCGGAATATTGTGAAAGCAGTGGAACATTTGCAATTTTCTTAAGTTTAAATATTTTCACTTATTATTATGTGTATCATTTTATTATTGAAACAAAAGAAATTTTACCAGAAAAAATATTAAAAGGATTATTAGAAAAATATCATCAATTGAGAAATATATCATGGAAAGAGTTTATCTTTTTGTGTTTAGTGAAAAGAGATAATACATATACTGAGCTTTGTCTCGAAAGTGATGTTAGGTAGGGATATAGGTCATCGTTTTTTTTTTGTTCATTCATTCAATGTCTTGTTCTATTTCATATATTTTTAAAATTATTCTTGGTATATGTCTGTTGAGTTTTGTTTGTGATGATTTACTATTGTAGTCTAAGCTCAATGTCATCTCCTCAGAATTAAGGAAAAGCTTAATTGAGCAGTTGAAAAAGTCGTTTAGTTTTGATGAAGATTGGAACTTGTTAAGATTATGATCGATCCAGGCTTCACTACGAATATAAACTATGTTACACGAACAGTCCAAGCGACCAAGGACTTGATTCTTTCGATTGAGGATGATATCAAAGAGGTTCGAACGATGATTCGTCATCGAGTCACTGATCAGAGTGATCAGACTGAACTCATTCAGCTTCTTGAGCTCGAAAGAACACAATTACAGGTAATATATTCTTTTAAATATCTACGATATTGATTGAACGCTTGATCAGTCTCAGATTCGTGGAAAAGACGCTGAAGTTGAGGCATTACAATCATTCATCCAATCACTCGAAGATGAGAAAGCACAACAGCAAGAATCATATGAAAACGAGATAAGAGACTTGGAAAATCAAATTCATCAATTACAACAAGAAAATGAAGAAAAGAATGAAAAGATTTTATTATATGAGGCAGAAATTGAGCGAACATTAAAACAATGTAATCAAGCAATGGTAAGCTAATTATTTTCACTTTCTTCTCTTCTCTTTTTCACGGTAAACTATCTTCTAATAGACTGAAAAGGAGAATATTTTCTCAAAAGCAAAAGAGTTGGATGAATATTGTAATCAGGTTGAAGCACAAGTAGCCTTATACCACACACAAGCAACAACCTTACAGCAAGAGAAAGATACTTTACAAAAGAAATATCAACAACTAGAAAAAACAAATAAAAAGAAACAAGATGAATTAGATCAAGAATATCAAAAGCTTTATCAACAGTATCTTCAAGATACTGATCAATTACAACAACAAATTCAAGCAATACAACAAGACCATCAACTCCTAGGACAAGAGGTAATTTCATCTGAATATATTCTTTGATTTCTTTTCTCACTATTTTCCTCTGAAACCTTCACAATAGAAAACGAAAGTAGAATTAACATTCCATAAAAATCAAGAAGAGTTTCAATCACAATATAATCATCTTTATCAACAATATCAACAAGCACAAGAACAAATACAACACCTAACACAACTTACTCAACAGTATAATACTCAACTTCTTCAAACACAACAAAATTCACAACAAAAGATCATAGAACAACAGAAGAAATATGAAAAAGACCTCCAAACTCTTCAACAACGTCATAAACAGGAATTACAAAAACAAAAAACGATTCATGAAGACCAACTTCTTCAATTAAACGGAAGGCATGATGAAGAAATACAACGATTGTCGCAAAGAAAAGCTTTAGAATTCTCACACAATGTTCAAAAAGAGAAAGAGTTTGAAGAGTTATCGAAGAGTGGTTCTTCTGCTGATTTTCGCTCCCCCCTATCAGATGAAAACTTGACACCACCCGCAGGAATTGTTGTTACGATGGAGAAAGCATCCGATCCTACCCGACAACAACGGCAGTATTTTCAAGAAGGCAAATTGTCGGATTCCTCAAGGGATGAATATAGCGTGTCATCGGCCTCCATTCCACAGTCAGCCCCGATACCAGCGCCGTCCTCTCTGTGCGTTTCGCGGGATTCATTCGATGACCCAATCCACGCTAAAAGGTGAGTTATGTATTTTATCAAAGATTTCTTCTGTGATATTCTATTCAAAGGACTTCTTTCTTCATGTCCGCTGAGGAAAGAGATGAGCAAGATGAGGAAGAAGCAGAAGAGGAGAATGTTGAAATCACTGAACTTGATGAGGCATACGAAGAAAACAGCGAGAGAAACGAGGACACGGAGCCAGTTTCACCTTTTCCTCCCCTTGATTTAACTCCTTTTGTTCACGAGCGCAAAACAAACCGTTTACCGGAGCAAATTAATTCAAGTGATCCTGTAAGCATTAGCTTGGAACAAGCAAAACCAAAACAGGAAAATGTTGCACACGAGTTAATAGAAGAGAGGAAAGAGAAAGAGAAAGAGGATGAGACAGAAAAGAATCCAGCCAGAACGAATCAGCCAGAGTTTAAGGAAATGGACTACAGATATGAATCTGATGAATATGAGGATGAAGTTGAAGGAGAAAGAGATCAGCGAGTTATTTTATCCCCGAATCGTTCTCATCGAAACAGTCTTTCTCATGAAGTCAATCATTTAGAAATAATTGAAGAAGATGAACAGCAACACATCATTCATGCTCGAAGTAGTGATGACATTGTCTTAAAAGCAAGAGAAGAATATGATACGAACAAGAATATCTCTGGCTTTGAAGTCGCATCTCGACTACCAACACCACTAACAGCGAAAAAGGGATTCTTTCTCAATCCATTTGATGAATTCGATGTTGTCCCTGATGCACCATCATCAAACTATTCTGATTCTACTGGAACATCTTCCGCCTTTGCTGGGGTTCGAAGCAAATCACCGAAGGTGGATGGGATCAGCTACATGACTGAAGAGGAAGGATATGATCAGTATCAAGAAATAACACCACGGGATCTATCTGAAGAGATTGCAAAGATTCAGAAAGATCGAAGTCATTTGGATGAGCTCAATGCAATGCACTTATTACAACACGATGACAATGATTTTATTGATGATGAGAATATTCAGTTATCTGATTTGATGAACTTTAAATTACATTGAAAAAGTCTCTTTGATGAATGCATGGAATAGAGATCTAAAATAGAATGAACTTTTATAGTGTGAGTCGTAGTATAAGTGTGTTATTATTAAGCAGTGTTATCGTAGATATTATTTTTTTAGAGTGTGGTTTGATGATCAAATAAATTAGCGCCCGGAATATCTTTTTGTCGCTTAATTAAACCACTAATTTGTTTAAAATTTGGATGTTTGGCATCTTTCATTAAATCAAAGATCAATGATTCAGCTGTTGTTAAGATTGCACCAGCAGCGCCTAAACGGTTCAAAGCAACTGTACGATCGTATGGCCTTGCAATAGTTCCGAAATTAGCTACAAAAGCATCGAAAAAGATAACGTAACTAACCTTTGACTTGAAACTGCATCACAAACAACGAAAACGTCGTATTCTTCTCGAAGAAGGTCAAGTGTAGTTTGTTGGACACAAACGTGAGTTTCAATACCACAGAGGATAATCTGAAGGAATATATCATTTTAAACTCAAGAATTATTTGGTGTAACAAACCTGCTTTCTTGTGGGAGGAAGCTCTGCTCGAAGTTCTGGCACCATCATTGAGAATTGCGTCTTTTGAATGACTTTGGTGGTGGGATGTGATGTGATCTCACTCACAGTCTTCCCAAATGCCTTTGCATAATGTTCGGTAATAATTGCAGGGACATTTAGTAAATGACAAACACTATTTAAGTACTCAGTATTGTGAATAACTGCAGGCATATTATGAATCACTGGTCGAAAGACTTCTTGCACATCACAGATAAATAACACCGCGGAGTCAGCGCTCGCTCGCTTCAAGGAATTTGATACTAATCGAGTTAAACTCGCCATACTGTTTGTAAAGATGGGTAAGTCTAATAAATGAAGGAGGAAATATAACTTCAATAGCAATCCCCCAACAGCAGTATAACACTTCATCTCAATGCACTTCCCTAACTCATTGCCCAAATCCTCAAATTCCCAGAATTGAAACCTTTCCGGTCCCGGTAAAACAACGGTGTGTTACCGGTGGTTACCGGGATTACGGTCTCTATTTTGGAAACAAAAACTTCGAATCAGTTGAGTTTTGAGCAGTACGGTCTTGCTCTGAAGGTCTGTAGATTATTAAATACAAATGGAGGCTTCTGTGGTGGAAAGGCGTTTGAAAAAGTCTGAATATGAAGCGTTGAGACAACGAAAGATGAAGGAGATTGAGAAGAGAGTTCACCATATGGTAGGAAGATTGTTCATAATCTGAAATGCTGATCTTATGTTTCTATAGCGTGCTACAAGTCCACCAAGCTCTTTATTTCATTCCACTTCTCGGAACAACTCTGTTTCCTTTGTAAGTAAACCCGAGCATATATTATTCTATATGATAGTAATCCCTTACTCTTATAGAAAGAACCTCCGCCCATTCAGTTTGATAAGAAGTTGACAGAAGCTGTATTGTAAGTGATTTTTGTGTCGATTTATCTTACTCTAAGCATTTTTTCTTTAGACGAGAGGATGTTTACAAACAGTTGAAACGCACTATTAAAGGTGCAGACAAGTGTGATTCCCTTGATACTAACTCGGATCGGTCTACTGCAAGCACTAGCTCTGAGTTCCATTCTTTTAGCAGTACTGGCTCTTTATCCTCCTTATCTCCAGTAAAACAAGATCGCTCCTCTGACGATCAATACAGTTCAATTGTCTCTGAGTTATCTCATCGAGGATTAACGTAAGATCCTTTCTATTTGTAGACTCTTTGTTTGATTTTAACATCTCCTTATAGCGCGTCTGCTAGTCGTAGGAAGCTTCAAGCTACTGTGAAGGAAGATATTGAAAAGAAGTTAACTCATAACTCTTTATCCAATGCTGGTAAAAATGCCCTCGGAATTTAATGAATTATTCGTGTTCTCTTTTAGGCTACTTTTTGAATGTTTGGTTTTCTGTTTTAGGTGTTGTTTGTATGTTTTTCCCTGCCTGTATGTCGCGATAGTTTGCTTTGTATGTATCTGTTTGGCAGTGGATAATGTTAGTTTAGAGTTGATTGTTTGAATGTGACAATATGCTTTGTGTTTGAAGATGTCAAATTACTTCGCTTTTTAATACTCATGAGACGAGTAGAACTAACAGTTCCGAAGTCTGTACTGATTGTTTGTGTGTTCATTTCTCTGTTTCCATAATGTGTTTGATAAGTATAACAACAATTCAACAGTTCTTAATTCATTCATATTAACAGCCTTTTAGATTGAGAACAACAAAATCTAATAATAAAAAAGAAAAAGAAACGAGGTTTGCAAAGTAATACTATTATGAAATCTAATATTCGATTCTTTTAGAAATTTCGATTCATAAATCTTTCTTCAGTTCCATTAAGATTTTGATAATAGTCCTTCACCTGACTATCCTTACGATCATTAGTTACGAATAAACTCTCTCTATTAACATTATTAAGGATTTCGGGAGAAGACACTTAAGGTACTCACCTGATTGGTCCGAATTGAAGGTAAGGACATTCTCGTCGGATTCCATATGAATATTGATAAGATGTTTCGAGGAAGGAAGGATCTTCCCAATTGGTCTTCCAGAGAGGGAAAAACTTCTTCCAACTTGCTGAAGCTTTTAGTCCTGCAATTACATATTTTCCAAATTTAGTTTTCTTTGTATTGAGACTTCGAGTATTCAGATGATGGAACGGTTTCGTTCCAACGACTATTATACAAGGAATCATCTCAGAGGGTTTCTTCACTTCATAAACATGATGAGCAAAGGCTCTCACAGACCCACACCAGAAACCATCAGGCCCCCAATCAGTCTCTAACCTCAAGGATTCAGAACGAGTATAAACCATAACATGTTGAATGAACCACAACAAGAATAGAGAGTCAAAGGCAGGCATCTGCTGTTCAACTAAATCAGTTGCTGTAGCTATAACGGATGATAAATTTGATGATAAATGCCATGTATCATAATGAACGAATGGATAAAACTGTGTATTTACGTTAACAAGTCCCTGTGCTATCAGTGGAGGCGGTAAAGGATAGAAAGCACATTCCCAGATAGATAAGAATTCTGAGATATTAAAATCTTGTAAAGAGATATCTTCATCCATCAGGATGGTTTTCTTGTAATTAGGAAGATATTCAATTAATTCGGGATATAATAATGGTTTTGGTATAACTCGGTGACCAGGAGAGTAAGAGATCGCAGCTCGACGACAATGAACGATCTTGTCTAAAATACTTGTATTATTCACATTACACGCAGAAGAAATTGCTTTTTCGTCACCATCATAAATAATAATTGCAAAATCTGCTAAATAGCTGAGCTTTTGTAGGTTCCCGTAAAGTGTGTCTCGTGCTGTGAGGCTCGTTGCATTCATAAAGACACCGATTAGAAGAAGTTTGCGATGAGAACCCAAGGAAACATTTCGAAGACGATCCTTGAGTCGTTTGGCATGATGGAGAGCCTCAATCTCTTTGTTAGCTCGTCGTTTCTTGGATACTGAAGGACGTCGTAGGTCTACCGGCTTTTGCGCACTTACTTTCTCACTCTCATTGGGAAAAAGCTTTCCAAAATTTTCGGAAACAATTGAAGATTTCCCTATCTGATCATCACCACCTATAAGATGTAGAACGAAAATAAAGATTGTGATCAACAACAACCAATTCATTCAAAAAAAAGAAAACTCAAATCCGCATTTCATAAATCTACGCTACTCTAAGAACGAAAATACGAAAACCCGAAATTCTTTGGTCTCTCTCGTTAGTGTAGAATGTTTCGAAGATTATCTGCTGCACTTGTTGTTCAATCGAGACTGTTCATTCAGAAGGAAAACATAATGTTGGCAAAGAAAATACCTCAAATTGTGAAGTTTGGAAATGTGGAAGGAGAATTCCGTGGTTCAAATCCAGAGAAATTAATTAATCCTCCATTAGAAGTCACGGACAATTACTTTTGGTTACGTGATGATAAACGTGAAAATCCTGATGTATTAGCTCATATTAAGCAAGAAAATGAATACACTGACACTGTATTAGCTCCACATCAAGAGTTAAGGAAGGAGTTGTATGCTGAAATCAAGTCATACATCCGTGAATCCTACGACACTTTTGCTTACACCACTGGTGATCCTTCTCCTTTCACTTACTTCAGACGTTACGTGGAGGGTAAAGACTATGAATTATTTTGTCGTCGTAATGCTGAAACGAATGAAGTTGAAGTTCTTCTTGATATTAACGCATTAGCTGTGGGTAAGAAGCAGTGTGATGTCAGCAGTATGAAGATCTCCCCAGACCACAAATACTTCTCTTATGGTGTGGATTACAATGGAAGTGAGAAATATGAATTCCATTACATTAATCTTGCGACTAAAGAAGAGATTTCCTCTCATCCAATCCCTCCTCTTGCCTACTGTGACTACGACTGGCTGGATGCTAATCACCTGTACTACTCTGTTGGTGATGAAAGAAATCGTATGTGTGAAGTATGGGTCTATGATTTAACTTCCAATCTGACAACCTTAGTCTACAAAGAGACCGATGAAGAGTTACATGTTAGTTTTGAGATCAGCGAAGATCATAATTATGTCTTCTTAAGTATTGGTGATTATGATTCAAACTATTATCGTTTTATTGATGTACGTAAAAGCTTAACCACATCTGAAGAATTTATACCACTTATTAAAGATACTAAATATCGTTTAGCACAAAATAATGATATCTTTTATATATTAACAAATAAAGATAATTCAACGAATTGGAAGATTTGTACAACAACTTTAGAACAAAGACATGATCATAATTCATGGAATACATTTATACCACATGATTTAAATGTTTTTATTAATGGTTTACATATGTTTCGTGATTATTTCTTATTTAAAACCAAGGTTAATGGTAATTTATATATTAATGTATATCATTTCAGTACCGATAAGATTACTGTCATTGGTAATCTATCTTTTACCCATTATACACGTCAAGAATATTTAGCGTTAAATCAGAGTAATACTATCTCGAATGAAGTATATACGATTGATTATGGTTATAATAACATCTTTAACACGAATATTCTTAATGTACGCTATACCTCCATGATCTCACCTTCAAAGCTTTATAATATTAATTTATCAACATGGGAGAAGGAAATGGTTTACGAACAAGCTGTTCCAAACTATAATGAAGAGAAATACGAATGTCAACGTATCTGGGTACCTCAAGAAGGTACTCGCTTAGGCATTCCTGTGTCCATCGTCTATAACAAGAGTCTCTTTAAACGAGATGGTTCAATGCCTCTCTTCCTTTATGGTTATGGCTCATACGGTCATACAGTCACAGCAGATTTTGATTATAAGATATTACCATTATTAGATCGTGGTTATCTCTATGCGATAGCTCATGTTCGTGGTGGATCATTCTTAGGATATGATTGGTATCTTAACGGTAAAATGAAAACAAAGTTAAATACTTTTAATGATTTTAATCGTGTAGCAGAGTATATGATTGATGAACATTATACTTCCGTTAAGAAGATTGTTGCAGAAGGGCGATCAGCTGGTGGTTTATTAATTGGTGCTACTGTTACCATGAAACCTCATCTCTTTCAGACGGTATTACCTATCGTCCCCTTTGTTGATGTGATGAATACAATGTCTGATTCAAAGATTCCTTTAACGATTGAAGAATGGACACAATGGGGTAATCCTAATGAACAAGACGATCATGATTATATTAAACAGTATTGTCCTTATTCGAATATTAAAGAGAATGTTGACTATCCTCATATGTATATTACAGGTGGTTTACATGATCCTCGTGTACCTTATTGGGAGCCATTAAAGTTCTTAGCGAAGGTGAGAGAGTTAAAGAGTGATAATAATGTTCAGATTGTTCGTATGGAGACTGAACAAGGTCATTTTGGAGGATCATCTAGATATAAGTTTATTGATGAGTTGTCTGAGTTATATACCTTTGTCTTCACTCGTAAGTAAATAAGAGAGATCGAGATAGATAAGAGGATAAGAAGCTTAGAAAAAAAAAGGATATGACGGTCGCCATAAATTAAGAAGTTAGATGTAGAAGGCTAAGAAGAAAGCATTTAATATGTAATATTTAATGAGAATAATACTCTCCTATATGATTTATTAGTATAAATCCTATCTGAAGAGATAGATCAAGTCTGATAGTACACATGTTACACTATCATTGTGCCTCCTGTAAATCGCTTTGAATGATGATATCAATTATTTCGTATTTCATGTTACCTCTAAGTACAATGATATTCCATTCGACTCGTAGGTATTAATTATTTGAGATAATTCCGATTTCTTATCCAAGAAACAAAACGATAAGTAATACGTGGTGTTAACTTCATCCAAACAATAAAACATCTCTCTAACAAACGATTCCTTCGATGCACTGTAATTGCTTTCTTCTTCATATCAAGTAGTTTCTGTGCTTGTGTGTGACGTAGCCAATAGGCGAGGATCGTCTTCAATAGGACGAGGATCTCTCTTAAGGCGAGGAAGTCATTGACTGACGTAATGAATCCATGCTTAAAGGCTCTCTCATGGATGGGTAAGATGATCTTTCTTTCTTTAATGAAGGATCGTGTATGAGTCAGATGGCGACTATGACGAGGGTCTTCAGGGTCGAATGACGTGGAGAAGGCAGGTAGTTTGCTCACTGCAAGAAGTCTTTTCGCTAATTCCACATCAGTGGTGATCTTTGCTTCACCGATCTCAGTGGAAAGAGATGGACCTGTCATCAAACGCTCAATGTCTTCTTCAGTGTAGGCGATGACTCCTGATCTTCTCTTCTTCATATTCCCTGAGATGAGTTTCGTCTGATCCTTCTCCTTCACTAAGACGTCACTTTCCTCTGACAGCACAGGAGATGATGGAGTTAAATTTTTCTCTTCATCAACTCCTTGTGATCTCAGTAAATGAGGGTTGTCGAGAGAAAAGCCAACCTTCTTCTCTCTGGTCATTGGTTCGTCCTTAGTCGAAGTTGATCGATCTTTATTCTCTTGAACTTCGCTTTGAGTATTTGAAATATGTTCATTCTTTTCCTTAACATCATTTAGAAGGTTATTGAATTCCTTTTCTTTGATCATTTTCTCTTCTTTTTCATCTAAATCAACTAACGTCACACCTGTCTGATAAAACCCACCGATCTCTTCTTTCTTTTCTTTCTTTCGACTCTTCCGTTTTTGACTAAATTGTTCTAATTTTTTCTTTAATATGATTGATGGGAAATGATAAAAAGCATTTCTTAATTGATAACGATTGAATACTTTCTTCATCTTCTCAACACCTTTACGGTATCGTCGGTATTTCCATAATAGTCTTTTCCACAATGCAAAACTACGATGAAGTAATTGATTAGTATGAAATTCTATTTGTTTAGACCTTTTTCTTTGTAAGAATAAATGATTATAATAATTTCTCCATAATTTAAAACTCTGACGTAATTGTTGTAGTTGTGTTGTAACAAATAATCGGTAGCCGGTATCTTGTCGATATTGCCACCGACTATAACAGCGCTTTTTCCAAGTCTTGAAAAATCGCTTTTGTGTGCATATACTTTGAGTGAAGTATGTTTGTTGTTGTTCGTAGGATGATAGATAATCGAAATAATCATTTTTCCACGCAGAAAAGAATAGTTGTAATCGGTTTAAGCGTTTTCGAGAGAGGAAAGAATGAAAGGCTTTCTTTTTCTGAATTAATAGTTTCCAATTAAAGAAGTGGCGTGATAATAGTTGTAAACCACGAAAATAAAATGCGTTAGTTAATTGATATTCTTCAATCCGCTTAATTCTTCTTTCATGTGCATAAACTTTCCAATCAGTGAAAATGGTATGAAGTAATTGGAAATTTGATTTAATCACGAGTGGTAAAGAAGTTGATCGATGATGTTTTTCATAGATATTATGAGCATATTGGCTAAACACACGCTTCAATAGGCTTTTCTTATAATACTACAAATGAGGAAGAAGGGAAAGAGATAAGAAAAGAAAAGAAGGAGAAGAATTATCACTTACCTTATCATACCAAGATTTAAAGTATTTCTGATAATATATTAAACAATAAATCTTCTTCACTTTATTTCTTTGTTCTTTTAAATTATTAATATAATAATTCCAATGTTTAAAATGATATTTTTTCAATATTTTAAACCATTGTTGTTGATAATACTGTAATATTCTTCTTTCATGAAAGATTAATCGCCATTGTTTCCATATTATCATATGACGTGTTTTATATTGACTTAACTGTAATAATTGTAATTTATGATTATATTTATTTTGAAGGTATTGATACCATGTTTGTAGAATATTTGTTAACCATTGACGACAGTATTGATCATATAATATCTCTTGATATTCATATCGTCGTTGGTAATGGTGTTTCCAATGTTGTAGATGGTCTTGTAATAGCTGTTGATGATAGAAATCGTGTTGAACGATATCGTATGCTCTTCTTCGATGAACCATACCTTTTAAGAGATGAAAGAAAATCATCGATGAAGTGACAAAGCGATCAATCTATATAAAGTATTCGTGAAGAGAGTAAAAATAACATCAAATATTCCAACCTGTTTCAATTGAAGGAACTTCCATAGTCTCCCTCTCTTTTCTTTAGAAAGATAGTAATCATAGCTCTCCTCGTTTGCTTCGCTCTCGTTAGTTGGTGTACTGTGATTACTCCCTGCTATCTGATCTTGTAAAGTCAGATTCAGTAAAGACTGTGAAAATGCTTCCGATAGCTTCATCTCTATAGATATTGTAATGAATAAGTTTATCTCTTAACTACAAACAATTCAAACAATTTCTTACCTTCTTTCCTCTTCTTCATTATTTCTAAAGGTATTTTCCTTCTTTTTCTTTCAGAATTCGTGAGCATTATCGAAACATCCTGATCATAGGACGAAACTGATTCATCTCTCTTCGAGTCAACTCGATCACGATAACGACGAGATAGTCTAATATCACGACTCTCGCTAAGAGGAAAAGAGGTATTCAAACTATAATCGCCGTCCTTGACTGTGGTGGTATTTGGTTTGATATAGCTTACATGTTCATCACTCGCTTCTTCATTGTCGAAGCGAGAGTGAGGAAGCATCGCTTTACTTTGCATAACTTCTATCATCATTTTTCTCATTTCTTCTTGGATAATCTCATATTGTCTTTTTCTTTCATAATCTTTCAAATAATCACTCGTAATTGAGGATGATTTGTCTATCCTTTCTTCTTCATCATTTTTTTCAGTATCTTTCTCCTTCAGGAGTTTTTCTCCTTTGTCTTTTTGATTTTCACCTCGGAAGAACCCGTTTCTTGGTCTTTCTCCTGTCTTTAAAATCATCTGCATCGCGTTACTGTATTTCTTGCAAATATTGTGTTGAGTATAGTGAAGTAAGTGCAGAAGCCCTTCCTTCGAGGACCACATAGAGCTTCTTTCAGCATCACGTAATGGATTGTTTAATCGCTTTGGATGATACCTTTGCATAATTTCTACTCGAAGAGAATGACGCTGGAGGAAGATTCCTTGCCATCGCTTCCACATTAAGAGTAATAATGACGTGGAAGAATATTCTCGACTAAACTGCTTTAACAATCTCTTCTTCCTCTCATATATAAACACTCTATCCTTAAAAACACTCATACATTTCTTTACGAGATGTCTATGATGAGATTTGATTGCTATGGGGAAGAGGAAACTTCTCTTCCATCTTTTGCCTTGTTCAGTCTTCTCATGCCATAATACGAGAGCTTCGGTTGCATTCTTTTTCGTTAGATATTGTCTTGCCCTTCGTTCACTTGATAATTGAATAAAAATATTGGTGGAAGCGGAGTATATCAGCGAGGTAAAGGACAATTGTCGTATTGTGGTGAATTGAAGTCTTTTCACATTATTATGATGAAGTTTCAGCAACCTCTTAACAATAATTAGATAAGACCAATATTCCCATGCTAATTTTATTAATAACTTCTTATAAAGTGAAACAAGTAATTGGATCTTGTATTCACTCCCTTCCCATAGTCCTTGTATGGTTGCTTGATCTCTTTTATTCAATGGCTTGACATTCCTCTTATCTCTCTCACCTCGATTACGATCCGGGGAAATAGAGGAAGAGAACCTTACTGAGGAAGCTGATGCTCGCCTCCGATCAACACTGGTGGCGGTAGAGTTATTAATCACAGTGTAATCGATCCAACGATGCTTGCGAGCAGTGCAGGGAGGTTGAGAGGTTGGTGATTGAGTACGAC
>VFQN01004850.1_pt1 | contig 17201 bp, 37 predicted proteins | sample 3512371 | NCBI WGS metagenome assembly VFQN01 (sample SAMN10412370, study PRJNA504923) | tailings metagenome | isolation source: Replicate 2 from Balatoc abandoned mine | place: Philippines: Itogon, Benguet | collected 2017-08-28 | reverse complement strand
CGTTCCCGTAAGTAGGCATGGGGGCCGGAACCGAACTTCCTACCCCCCCCCCTGGGTGTCACCATTACAAAGCGTGAGAGCAGCCCTTGCAAATAAATGTCATGCACGTTTAGGCGTGCGATCACATCCCTGACACGGGTTGTGAATCACACGCTCCCCAAATTACTAGTAGCAATACGGTGATGCCTACTGTGCCTCCTGCAGCACATGATAATACGAGTATCACAGAAAGGACCAACCTAGGTCACGCGAATGCAACCCTAGGTCCTAGGTGACGGGCCGGCGCTGGCCGGCACAGATGGCTGCCAGCGTGTGCCTGCTGGACACCGTGAGCTCAGCGACGCTGCCGCACCTCAGTCCAGGTGAGCTCCCCTGCCCCAGTCCCTCCTTGCTGCTAGGTTGCGGCAATGCTCCCCGCAGGCACAGAGCCGGTACACACCACCACGACACGTTAGCTCACCCCACATGCGCGCTAATATCCGACACGCGCCAGTTCCGGTCTCTCCGTTCTACCTATGAGCATTCTTTCAAGGAGGCCATGCTTCCCTTACCTACACTCAGCGCTGCTGGCTCGCCGGGCACAAACTCTGTCTGCTCCCGGCCCGCACCCCTGTGCGACGGCAGTTGGCCATACATCAAGGACCGACACCACGCCGCCTCCTTCCTTGCCGTATCCTAAACGCCACCCCATGGTGTGGACGCCATGCGCTCCCAGTCATGCACCGCACCCATTCACCCCGTCGACATTACACTCACCAGGACCCCAAGTTCCGCAGACCTGCTCTCCCAAGATCTCCGAAGAGCTAGCTATACAAGTCCCGGCCGCACTTCACGTGGTACCATAAGGAGGACACCACCCAACGCTAGCCAAACTCCGCCGGGCGCGGCTCCTCAGAACGGCTGCCCCGCCCCCGTGACCGCGGCCCCCAGGTTCTGTATCTTCTTCATGCGCTCCTGCAGGTCGGACAGGTCCTGCGACATGGCCATCGTGCCGCCGGTGGCGCTGGCGGAGCTGCGCACCGGCAGGTTGCTGATGTTGGTCTGTGGGGAGGGGGAGACGGGGGAGGGGGAACGGTAGGGCAGGTGTGAGGGCGTGTTCGATTGAGGGCACGTGCCCAGGGTTGGGGTTGGGTGCGTGCCGTGGACAGTGGCAGGGGAGGTGAAGCGCAGTGCACACCACTCATGGACGTAGGCGTACATGTGCCGTAGCATGCGCATGCTTATGGCCTTGATGGAGGCTTCACACGGGAACGAAAAGCCAGTGCGATGCAGTCGGTATGCCCGACAGTGAGTCGAGGCCAGCACCGCACAGCGCGCAGCACGCTTCCGCGTTGGGAAGCAGCACCAAGCACCTCGCCAGCCTCCATCCCCCTGCCTGTCCCCGTCCCCACAACACTCACGCTGAGGCTCTGCATGCGGTTGCGCAGCTCGTCCAGGTTGCCCACCGCGCCCCGCAGGCGGCCGGGCGAGGAGGGGCTCTGCGGCCGGCCCTCAGCGGCGGCCAGCTTGTCGGCAACTGAAACGGGAGAAGGCAGGGCGCACCGGGGAATGTGCGATCAGCAGCAGTGACCAACCGCGGATGCAGCTCAACGGCAACGGCACGGGCGCGACACAACTCACCAGAAGCACCCCCACTTTATTACGGCTTCCAATTGCGGCTACACAGCGACCCACTCCCACTCACGCGTCATGGGCGCCACCGTCGCCTCCCCGTCCGGCGACCCCCACGTGCTGCCGCTGGTGCCTCCCCCGTTGGACACCTTGGCCGCGGCCGCCGGCGACACCGCCATGGGCTCGGCGCCCTCGGACGTGGACGCCGCCGCCGCCGCCGCCGCCGCCGCGCGGGCCGCCGCCGCGTTCTGGATGTGCTGCCGCACCTTGGCCAGGCCGCGCTGCAGGTAGGTCTTGAAGTAGGGGCTCACCTGCGACAGATGGCAAGGTAGTGTGCACAAAAGCGTGTCAGGTTCCCAGCCGGCTGAGGTCCTACCTCCCTAGATGGCAACTGACGCATGGACTTGCGAAGAGGGTGTTACCAGTGCCGTCAGCAGTTTTTTAGCCTTCAGCATGCTGACCTGGCTGAGCATCTGGTTGAGGACGTCCAGGTCGGGGTTGGCCTCGATGAAGTGGTGCAGGTCCACCAGCGCCTGGGCATGGCGAGGAAAGGGGCAGGGGGGGCCAGGGGTGGAGGACCAAGGGTGGTGACGCGCCAACGCTAGAGAAAAAGGGCGGCGCATTCCCCACAGAAACTACAAAACACTTTCGTACTTTGGTCAGTCTAAATCCAAGCCATGCAGGTCGCCGAACGGAGCTTTAGTATGTTGCGAGCCTGCGCCCTGCAGGATACAGAAACCAGACAGGAAAGAGCCTCTCACCTGGTTGGACTGCGCCTTGTCGCCGATGCGCTTGAAGATGGTGGCAAGGATGTTGCGGGCCTCCTGCTCGTCCGAAACAGGACGCACGAACTCCCGACTGGAGGGCTCCAGGTTGAAGGGTGTGCTGGTGGCAACTGCGGGCGCGGGAGCGGCAGCAGGGGCTGCCGGCGGCTGTGTGGGCGCGGGAGGGATGGTGACCACGGGCGGCTTGGGGGCTGCTGCCGCCGCGGGGGCCGCGGGCGGCTGCATGGCGTTGGTGCTGAGGGGCGCGAGGACCTGGGGTGCGGGTGCTGGGGCGGCAAGCGCGGGCGGCTGTGTCGGCGCGGAGGACGGGATGGAGGCGGTGGAGGGGATGCCGCGTGGCCGGGCGGCGGCGGCGGCTAAAGGCGCGGCGGATGCAGCTGCTGCTGTTGGTGCGGCAACGGCGGTGGCGGCGGAGGGCAGCCCTGCGGGCGGCCGCTTGTCGAAGTGCAGGGTCTCCAGGTTGAGCTTGATGTAGCCCAACATGACCATCTCCTCCGGGCTCTCTTGCACGCCTGACGGGGAGAGGGCAAAGGCAGATGCACAGGGCATGCATTGTGAGTTGCGGTTTCCCATACTAGAACACTGCTCGTGGAGTCTAGGGCTGAGGCCGGAGTTCATATGCACTTGTGTGCACACGGTAGCCACCATCCACCCACCCGGCATGGCCTCCACGTCCTTGTAGATGTCGTACCCACGGTGCTTGCACAGCTCGTGCAGCATGGTCTTGACCATGCGCAGCGGCTTGTCCTCCTGGGGGAGTACAAGGGATGTCAGTCAATCGTCGCCAGCAAGAACATTAGGGCAATGGCGGTTAGCACCGAGCAGCAACTTCCTGGGATTAGTTGCAGTGGCATAGGGGTGCACATGCACAAGATCCCAAGCAGGGCGATAGGAGAAGCAGCGCAGCCTAAATTGCGCCTTTCCCCTCACCGCCGAGCTCCTCCGCCGGACCTCCTCCGCCCCCAGCTCCTGCATGTAGCGGTGGATGTGCACCAGCACGTGACCCACGTTGGTGGTCTGCGGAAAACGAGGAGAAGGGGTGGCAGAATAGGTTAGAATCCACAACGGGGGCTTGTGACGGGACGACAGTGTGTGCCGGTATGCGACATTAGGCGATGTGGAACTGTGCGGTACGTGACATGAGGCACGGTCTCGGTTTCTCACCGGGATGATGGCTGCGAGCTGCTTTGTCATCTTGATGAGGCACTTGACCACCATGTCGTTCCAGCGCTGCATCATCTCGCCCGCGCCGCGGTCGGGCAGCGAGGCGGCGGCGGCGGGCGGCATCATGTCGAATATGCGCGGGTTGGGAGTGCGCAGCAGCCCGATCAGCGCGCCGAACACGCCAGACCTGGAACGGGTCAGCAACACGAGTGCAGCCATAGAACGTGCTTAGCATGCATTTGTACCCGCGTTGCTGTGATGCTGCGGTAACGGTGCCTTGGGGCAGTAAAAGGAAACTGTGGATCTGCAAAGGGTGCCAACTGCCAAGGTTTGCTCCCACCTGTTTGCGTGCTCCAGCAGCTTCATGATGAGCATGTTGATGGCCTTGAGCAGCCCGTCGCCGTCGGGCACCTGCACGTGGTACGGCGAGAGCGGTACACACGTGGCAATGTCAGGGCTTCAGGGGCTTCGCGCGGTGGAGCACACAGTCGCTTTGTACTCCTTGGCATCTGCCCGTAATAGCACATCCGTGTTGTGGACCTGTATAAATGCAAGGGAGCCCCCAGGAGCCCGCCCGTGCGCACGCAGGCACGCACGTGGTGCAGCTGAAACCCCTTAAAACCACTTCTGTCATCGGCATCCCAACACTGCATGCAGGCACGCACGCACTTGGCGCAGCCGCCCGTCGATGAGGCACGCCAGCAGCACGCTGAAGAGGCTGGTGAGCGCCGTGTCTCCCAGGCCGGCGGCCAGGCTAGCCACGTTGCACAGGTTCATCAGCGCGTTCACGCTGTACTTGCAGGCGCGCGCGTTGTAGGCGGGGCCGCCGGGCAGGCACTGCGTGGAGGCGGCGGCGTCCAGGAAGGACTGCGGGACGGGGCAGGGCGGGGCGGGGCGGCGGCGTGGTTGTTAGGACAGAGGAGAAAAGCACGAGGTAGGGAGGTACGCCGTCGTACCGGTATCAAACTATGAAAGGGGTGCGCCCGTGGTGCGTGCCGTGTATGAGGGGTGTAGCAGCTAGCAGCAGCGGCGGCAAGGGCAACGCATGGGCAGCGTAAGCGGCAAGTAAGAAAGCATGCATGCCGTCATGGATAGGACTGCCTCACCTGCTCTATCCGCCCGGCCAGCAGCCGCACCAGCTCGTCCACGTTGCGCGGGTCGGTCAGCAGCGCCGCCAGCTGGCGGCTGTGGCGGTCCAGCTCAATGTACGAGTAGCACAGCAGCTTCATGGCCTGGATGCACGGCTCCCACTCGTCGCCTGCGGCAGCAAAGGGCGTGTTCAGCAGTTTTGCTGTAAGCTGTGCGGGCAGCAAGAGCAACCCGTGCACGGCATGATATCCAAGTTGTGCCAGCCGTGTACTCTATAACCAGGTTCTTGATTAGCTCTATAACTCTCGAGCCCGGAAGCTGGGCGTACTTAGTATTCCCAAACCACCCACACCAATGCCTTCCCGTATCCTCGCCCCCAGGCCGCCCTTACCCTGCAGGTGGTCGTGCAGCACCACCCAGTTGGACATGACCGCGTCCTCGCTGTCGCCCTGCGAAACAGCAGCAACAATACCAGTTGTTCACACTGTTACGGACAGTCTCAATGTTCAGACAGCTACGGGGACGGCACATCGCTGCACGTTGTTGCAATAGTGAAGCCGTTTCTACTCCCAGCCATCGGCCGGGACAGTCTGCCAGAACACAATGCCGACCCCTCCCGGAGCACCCACTCCAAGCATGCTTACATCCAAGGAGCCGAGGAAGCCGCCTGCCGTCGAGGTGCTCGTCCCGTTCATGGAGAACCGCGCCGTCAGCGGGGAGCTCAACCGCCGCACGTCGTACCCAGCCGCCGGGTCCGCCGCCATCGTCGCCGCCGCCACCGCCACCGGCGGCACGTACGCCGGCTGCGGACTGTTCTGCACCGGCCCCGAGGGTGCAAAGCCCCCTGCATGGACAGGGCCGTCCATCCCTTGCCCTGACATGGGGATGCCGCTGCGACCCATGGGTCCGTCCAGGATGCCCCCGCCACGTGCCGGTGACGGGGCAGTGGTGGCGGCGGCGGCCGGCACGCCCATGCCGATGCCTGAGCGGCGCATGGGCGAGGCTGGCCGCCGCGGCGTGAGGCCGCCCTGGGGCGGGGACCCGGCGTTGGGCTCGTCCTGCACACCAAGAAGCGCAGGGGCCTGTCAGGCGAAAGCTTACCCGTGCACATATGCTTGTTAACATTCGGGTACAAGGTGCCGTTTGCATACATTGATGTGGCTCATTACGCTGCTAGTAGCGAGAAGGCCTTACCGCCGGCGCCAGGCCGTACTCGGCCATCTTGTAGCCGGGCTGCAGTCCCTGCCGCGACAGCTTGTTGCCGGCGGTCTTGATGCGCTCCTCGATCAGCGACTTCTGCTGGTCGCTCAGCCGCCCGAGGAAGTCCCACACGGCTGCGCGCAGGGTATCAGCACGCACAACTGTTACAGGTGCTGTCCTAGCTCAGCCGCATGACCTCACGTACGAGTACGCAACATACTAGCAAGCCCCAGGGGCAGGATACACATCAACTCACCCGCGCCCTCGATGCAGTAGACCACCTCGATGACGCCCAGGCACGCGCCGCGCACTGCGCCGTCCCGCTCCGTGACCAGCTTGGCCACCGCCGCCATGACGGGCTCGCCGCCGTCGCGCGCGCCCGCCTTGGCGCCCGCCGCTGCCGTACTGGGGCGGTACACGCTGGGTCCGGTGCGGTCCACCAGCGCGGCGATCTCGTCCAGGCACACCACGCGCGTCTTGCTGTTCTTGGACTCCAGCCCGTCCTGCGGAAACAGTAAAGGGGGCCTGTGTTAAACGTACCGTACAGGGCAGGTTACGCCGCAGCACGCCGTGAAGATATCCTAGAGTGTTAGGCAACTGAGTAGCAAGCGTGCGTTGTTGGTATGCATCCTAGCCCGACGCCACCCTGTTCACGAGGTAATGGCACTTGGTACTCCCGGACCCTCAACTCACCTTGACGTACGCCATGACCTTGACGGGCGGGTGCACAAGCGCAAACCGTCGCAGCAGCTCGCGGTGCTCGGCCTGTGTGCAGCATGGGGGCCGTCGCAGGGCCGACACGTTACAGAGAGCAGCTGGCACATAGGCCATTGCATGCCGCTGCACCTCGATGCAAGGTAGCAGCTATCAATGCTAGATACAGCAACAGTCAGGCCCACCTTGAGCTTGTCCTGGTTGTGCCCGGACTTCTCCACCAGGGCGGGCAGGATGAGCTTGGCCTCGTACTCGGACACCCTGGCAGGTCGATGAAGGCAGGTTCAGTGTGAGGTCAGCGGTGCGGTCAGTAGTCGTAGTACGCAAGGCAACGTTTCAAGGCGCGCAATGCATTGGAATAGCGCACCGTATCCGCTTCAATGGGGCTGATTTGTGCAGATCGTCTCGGCTTCCAGTTTGACCCTCACCCCGAGTACGGTGATGCAAACAACGCGGGACACAGTGCGGCGGGGCGCTTGACAAACTTTCATCATGCATACCCAGTACATAGCGGCCCACGCACCTGTACCCCGCCTCCACCATGCACTCCAGCAGCGCCTTGAGCAGCTCCAGCACCTTGACCAGCGAGGCGGTGTTGGACTCCAGGACGCGCAGCGTGCACCACCTGGACGAGGGCAAACGGGAAAGGCACAGTGTTGCGACAGCGTCAATGTTGAAGCGTCGGCCAGGTTGGAACACGGCAGCAGCTTTTGCGGAGGTGAGACTGCAAGTCAGTGTATGGGCCCCTGAGTCGCCCAGCTCAGTGTAGGGTGCATGCACCGTGTGCGGTGCCCTAAAGGCCAGCGTCCTGGCGCGTCCGTAGCTTACACTCATTTGAACATAAGCACTGACTTCCACCTGGAGTGCAGCCGCTCAGCTTCACCTGAACAGGAGGTCCACAACGGCGATCACCTCCTCGTAGATGGTGGGCAGCGCGCGGGTGACCATGTCCGCCGCCTCGCAGTGCTTCTTGAAGTCCTGTGGTCGGGCCGCACATTGGACGCACAGCAGACGTGTTGGGACACAGTAGACGCTGTGGGCATTGATGGGAGATGACCGTAGCACCTTGCCGCAACGGATCAGATGAGTTGTGGTTCCATGGGACCACGCAGTACGCCGTCGCGCTCCGGGCTCGTCAGACGTGACTATCCGTCGACCGTTCACTGCAGGGGCGTAGCCTGCACCTACCTTGTGGAACATGGCCGCCCGCAGCGCGGGGCCCAGCATCGGGCTAAGCTCAGCCTCCAGGCTGGAGGCCTCGTCCGGCATGATCTGGAGCTTGCTGGGGCGGAACCGGCCCTGCGCATGAGCGAGTCACATTGCAATTAGTGATACGACCGTACTGGTTTATGGCGACGCCCAACTACGTTGTTGCGGAGCAAAATCCTGGTGCCGAAGGAGGGACCTATACCGGTAAGGCGTCTTCCACGTTGCCAGGACGCAGTTTGGGAACTGCAGTAATGTACCTTCTTTGCGCGGTCCTCCTTCTTGTTGTCAGGCATGATGAGAGGCTCGTCGGCCGCCGCAGCTGCAGCAGCCTTGATCGAGCCAGACATGGACCTGGCGGGGGCAGCAAGTGTACGGCATGACCAATCATCGCGCAAGACATCTACTGTACATTGATGCATCGAGAGGTCGACCAAGAACAGTGCCCCACAGACGTCGCAAGGCAACGTGGCGTGAAGCTTTATTGTTTTCACGTACTTGGTCATGGTGGATCCCAGCTTGGCGGTGCTGGCCCGCACGCCGGAGGCCGCTGCTGCCCCGTTGGCCTTGGGCAGCGGTGCCGCAGACGAGGCGCGCACGGAGGTGGTGGAGCTCCGAACCTGAAAGGCCCGAACAGGATGCACAAACACACGTACCCATCAGATACGAACAAGTATTCTGGAAAATCGGCACACACTCTCAGTAGTGTAGGTGCTTGTAAAGGTGCATGCGAGCAAGATGTACGGTAGGTGGGTCAGCTTACCGCGGTGCCTGGCCTGCTGGAGGCTGCCGTGGAGGCCGACACGACCGCCGCCGCGGGCACCGGCGCGCCCGTGGCTTTGGCCAGGGCGTCCAGAGCCGGTTTGCGGGCGGAGCCGTCAAGGCCGTGCGCCGCCTGGGCCAGTTCAGCGGGCCCCACGACCTTCAGCACAGGACATTGGAGGCAGGCCAATGTCAGCAGCAGTGCATCTAGCCTTCTGGGGCTTTCAAGGCCCCGTGTGCACCATGTATGTCGGCGGCCGCTACGAACGGAGCTCTCCCCATGTAACTAGTATGCAATCAGCGGTACTAGTAGTGCTCCGGTTGCTGAAGCGCAGGCCCCTATCTATTCGCAGGTCTACAGCTCCACGGCCGCAGTGCAGCTGGGAAGCCTCACCTCCACGAGTGCCGCCATGAGCTTGCCGGCCGCGTCGCGCACCTCCACCGCCTTGTCCAGGCCCCCCAGCGCCGCCGCCTTGAGCGCGTCGCCCGCGCAGTCGCCCACCTGTGCGTTAGCAATCAGAGCATGGTGCAGTCACAATCCCAGATCCCCATGTATTGGTCCAGAACGATAGCCCGGGGGAAGTCATGGTCCCATGGAGCATCAGAGGCCAAGGAGCTCAGGCGCACCCACCTTGCCTCCCGCCACCAGGCCGGCCAGCCACTTGAGCGTCTCCTCCTTGCCGTCCGCCGTGATCTTGGGACTGGAGTAGAACTGGGGCCAAGTTGGGACAGCGTTGCACGGCGAGCAGGAGCAAGTCAGCAACCGTTTGCTGTAGTGTTCGGCTGCCCAAGGACAACAGGGCTTCCACAATATGGATAGGGGCTCTCCCGCTGCTTGGGACAATCCTATTTTACGCCATGTACCCGAGAGTCCACAAGGCATTTGTAGGCATCTGGCTGTCCCAGGTACCGAGTATCCCAGTCACCCCCAGCTGCTCACCTCCATGACTTCGGGCACGACGCTGCTCGCAGCCGTCACCGCCACCCAGGCGTCCAGCATCTCCGTCACGGCGCTGCGAACCTGCACACCCGACAACAACACATGGTAGTGTAAGGCACTGGGAGCATGACAGGGCAGCTTTATTGTCGCCTACACGTCAACTTGCGTCAAGCTTTACGAAGCCGTACAGTCGCTTCGCACGAACGCCGCTTCGCGTGAGCCTCTCCCACCCACCGTCTGCTTCTGGTCGGTAATGTTCTTGACGGCGGGAGCCAGCAGCGGCCGGCCGTTGCGGTCAATGGCCTTGCCCATGGCGCGCGCGATGCGGCCCAGCACGCACAGCGCCTGCGTGGTGAGGTTCTTGTTCGAGTCCGCCAGCCGCTTCTTCAGCTCCGGCAGCAGGTCGCCCGTCTGTGGGTTGAACCAGGGGTGGGCATATATATCCATTTGCCAAGTGGTGCACAGCAAGGCTGCATGAAAGGCCCGAAACACAACCTCACAGAAGCACAAGGGTGACCCGAGTCAACAGACGCTTCGCATTTGGAAAGTGCAAGCCCCTTGGCAGCTCCCGTCCGTCTCCGGAACAGCAACAGCGGTCTACCCGCCCTGTGTCACCCCAGGCCAGCTGCTGCAGAACAAAACCACTGACTACTATCCTGCACTACTGGGCGCTGTGGCAGGCAAAGGCAACCCGTCCCCCACCTGCGGCTGGATGCGTCCGCCCGCCTGCGTCAGCATGGCCTCGATGGCGTCCAGCCCCGCCTTGCGCTCCTTCCAGTTCGCGCTGCTCAGCTGCGTGACCAGCTCCCCAGTCACCAGCCCGCTAATGTCCGTGCGAGGTAGCAGGTCGTCAGGGTCGAACGCCGCCGCAGCAGCAGCCGCAGCGCCGCCGCCGCCACCGCCGCCTGCGCCGCCCTTCCCTGCGCCCTTGCCGCCCGCGGGACCGCTGCGCGCGGCCGCTGCGACGCGCGAGACGCGCGTGGGCTGGGGCTTGGGCAGGTCGGCCACCTTAGCGAACTCGCTGTCGATGGCGGTCATGAGCGCGGGCTTGACATCCGAGCGGATCATGTCGCCCAGGGGAGGGCCCAGGAAGCTGCGGGAATAGCAGGAGGCCAGTGGCTCAGCCAGTGTCCGCAGCAAAAGGGAACAGGCGTTGCACAGTGTACCAGGTGCCGAGGAAACACGGCCTTCCCAATACGACGCTTCTACCTCACAGGTCATAGGAAGGGGGTTTAAGCTGGGAGGTGAGAGTGACCCAACGGCGGGCTTACCGGTGCATGACCCCCAGCATCTGGATGGCGGCGTTGCGCACGCTGGCGTTGGCGGAGCCCAGGTCCTCCTTGGCCCAGTCGATGAGCGCCTTGACGTCGCAGCCCGCAATGCCGAACTCGGTGATGGCGCGCGCGATCCAGTTGATGGCCTCGCTCTGGACCTGTGGGGGTCGGGGCGCGGGTGTTGCGGCATGGGCACCAACAGGAAGTAGGCATATGTGTAGCAGCTGCGCACCCGGTGTACAGGTCGCTGCAACTACCTGTGGACCCCAGTCGCTATGATGATTGGGGCAACCCAAAGCCACCAACCTTGGGGTTCTTGTGAGCAGCAGCCTTCTTGTGCAGCTGCGCCATGACGAACTGCGGCCCCACTGCCTCCGCCGCGGCCGTCAGCGTGTCGATGCTGGGCTGCCTCAGCTTCAGGTCAGCCAGCTGCAGTGCATTCAGACATTGGCCGCACGCGAAACTCGTAAGCGATCAGTTGCTCGCCTCATGCTCAGGCGGAAAGCAAGGAGCTCCAGAGTTCCCAGGCAGCTCGGGACTTCGGAGTAAGGCGTTTTCCCACATTTCCAAGCCTGAGGAGGTGACTAAAGGGGCCCCGCGAGGCCACTGCGCACCTTGTCGATGCAGCCGTTGATGCACACGAAGGCGTCTCGCTTGCTGAAGGAGGGTAGGCCCGCCGCCACGACCCGCAGCACCTCGAATTGCTTGGCCATGACCTACAGCAGCAGCGCCAGCAAGACCGCAGGTGCTAAAGCCAAGAAGGTCGACCCGCTGTGCTTCAGGCCTAAGCCCCATCAAGACCAGAGGCAGCGAGGCACAACGGCATGCTACTCTTAGAAGTGAGTACCGCACGTTTCGGTCTTTCTCTATGGCCATTCAACACACCTGGAAGTTCTTCTCGCCCCACCCGGGCAGGTGCGACATGGCCTGCACCAGGCCGCTGCCGCTGGATGCAGTCACGCTGGGGTCGGAGGCGCGCGCCAGCACCATTTCCATGGCCTCGAGGCGGGTCTGCACACGGCAACACGTGCAGGGAATTAGGTGTGCCAGCGCAAGTACGGATGGGAATGTCCTGAGTTCGTCCGGCAGCAGAGCGGGCTGGCTCTCGCGGTTTGCGTATCAGCAACGCGGGCGGAACGTTAATTGGCTGAAAGCCCTGTACAGCAGGGTAGATCCCTTGCATGCCTCCTTTGCCCTGAATAGTCCCCAACCCGCTGCCCTGTTCTTGCCCACCTTCCACTGCTCGTCCTGCAGCTCCTTGAGCTTCGCCTCCCCCACCAGGTCCATCAGCAGCGCCACGGCCTGATCCTTGGACAGCGTGCCCGCGGACAGGCTAGCCTCGTCGTCACCGCCGTCGCCACCTACATGAGCATGTTGAAACCATCGCCTGACATCAAAGGCTTCCCCTCCTTTCTGCGTTTAAACCCCCCTCCCACAGCGTTTGTTACAGTGCATGGGGCGCCACGACGCAAGGCCGTGCTGGCACGCGAAACCCGCCACGACGCCAAACTCGCCTGCCGCCTTCTTTGCGCCGCCAGCCCCACCGCCGCCCCCCGCACCCCCGCCCGCCGCAGCGCCTCCAGCGGGCTTGCCGGCCGCGGTCCCTGGACGCGAGGCCACGCCCCCGAGCCGCGGCTTGAGGGACATGGACGCGCTGGGGGCCGCCGCACTCGATGTGGACGCGCGGGCCGCCTGCAGTACGTAGTACGGCAGTGACAGCCAAGTTCACACTATGCCGTGCGCAGGCGCCAGGGCGGATACCATCTGTCTGGGATCCCGGCTTAGAACCCAGCATGCCGCTTTAGTCGAGGATACGCATCACGCAATGCATATGGCGGCAGCTTTTGGCCCCTCCTCACCGGTGGGACGTAGGTGGTGGGCTTGGCCGCCGCAGCGGGTGCGGCCGCCGGCGCTCCGCCCCCCATGGCCTCCGCCACCATGTCCTGCAGCTTCTTCTTGCGCGCCTCGTCCATGCCGGAGCAGAACTTCTCCAGGATGGCGGTGTTGCCGAACTGCGTTGTCCCGAGGCGAGGCACACGTGGCATAATGTGTCAGCCCGGGCATGTGCCAGGAATAATCCTTGCCGCTCATTAGCTAGCGCGCGGCCATCATTGCTATTAAGCGACCGTGCATAAGGAGCACTGCCGCTTACCCGCACGGTGAAAGCGGACATGAAGTTGAGCGCCGCCTCGCGCAGCGCTGGGGTGGCCTCCTCTGCGCCCTTGGCCGCCTGGCCCATCAGAGGGGCCACCAGCTGCTTCATGTTGGCCTTGGGCTCCTGGAAGCGCAGTGGTTTGGTGGGAGGGGAAAGGGTACGGGATCAGGACTCCAAGCGGAGAGCCAACAGGCGCCGCGCCATGCGAATCACGCAGCCGCAAGGTGTCTAAAGTTGCAATCTCCAGAGCGCGGGTAGTGTACAGAGTGGCCTCAAGGTCTGGAGGTTGAGCGGCCAGTTCCTATGTAACCGTGATAAGGCGTGAGGACCGTGCGCATGCACGAACCAAAGCGGTGCCCCATGAGCGGAATCGCATGCGGTTGCACAGATGTGGCGCGCAGTTTCTTACCTGCGGCACGACCGCCGTAAGCCACTTGTACGTGTCTTCCTTGACCTTCGGGTTCGCGTTCTTCATAGCCTCTGCGCACCAGTCACAGAGGCTTGGTATCAAGCGTCTGGGAACGCGCGTAAGGGTGATAGGCGTCTGCAATAGCCTTTTGGCCTAACTTGAACGGTCCAGCGGGCAGGAGGTTTAGCCTGCTCTACCCACCGATCACGTCCTCGATCACGTCGTTGAGCCCCCAGCAGTACTTGTGCATGAGCGTAAGCGTGTTGGTCACCGCGTTCCCCACGTTGGTGTTCTTCTCCTGCAGCCAGTAAACCGCCAATGGAGACCTTACTTATTAGGCACTCGGGGTCTCCTGACCCTGTTACGCGTTTCGACACCTGTTCCGGTGCCCACAACAACGCTTCGACCCCCAACTGGGCCACGTACATCACCGACCATAGCATAGACCCATCCGGGGCACCCGAGCTCGCTCCCCTCACCCGAGCCAAGTCCTTGCCCTTGCCCTGGCCCGCAACCCACCTTGTACTTCTCCAGCAGCTGCCCCGCAATGTTCCGCGCGTAGGAGGCGAACTCCTTCCGCAGGCCCTTGGCCAGCAGCCCGAAGACGTTGATGCACTCCGCCACCACCACCACGTTGCTGTCCTTGCTCACCATCTGCACACACAGATAGGCGACAAGGCAGTGCAAGCACATCCTTGGTACTCCGCATGTCGACGTAGCGGGCTGAGCGGTGTGTGCTTCGGTCTAGCTCCTGTCCAGATCCATGCCGTTGGTTTGCGCCAGTCGGCTGGGTCCCCCTCCCGACCCTTTCCCCCGTTGCGCTGCGCCTCTCGCGCAGCCTCGTCAACACACAATATCGTCAGCATTTTCTCCCATCCATGGACCTTCGTTCTATTTCATTCAGCAGCAAACGGTTGTAGCCCACCTTGCGTAGCTCCCTGATCACGTCCCCGTAGTCCCCTCCCGCGATGCGCGGCGTGTCCGCCAGCCCCTTGAGCAGCAGCACGGCGTCGCGCCGCTCCGTCCACTTCTTCTCCTCCAGCTTGTCCCAGAAGTTGTCCGATTTAAGCTCCTTAAGGATCTGCTTCGGCTCCGCATAGTCGTACGGGTCCGCCTAAAGGTAGGCGCACAGACCCAAGCCCGGGTCACTAGGTCGGAAACATAGCTTAACTCTTTGCTAGGCCTTGCTCGTCCTAGCGTAAACCACATATGCCGTGAGGCGTCCGATCCTCCCCACGGGCCCCACCATGCTCACCAGCCCGCCAACCGCAGGCCCCCAACGTTGTGCCCATGCGTGCGGGCACAACGTTTCACCTCCCACGTTCCCCCAGGCAGCCTGCAAAGACTGAGGCCCGTGCCCACCTCTGGCGGCGGCGTGTCCTCCTCCATGGGCGCCGGCCCGCCCCCGCCCTCCCCCGCGCCCCCGCCGCTCGCCCCGGGCTGCTCCACCATGGTGGCCGCCTTCTCCTGCTGCTTGCGCGTGAGGCGCGGCGGCTGCCTCGCGGGCTCCACCATCTCCATGGCCCGGTTGATGTCGTCGCGCATGGCGTCGCGCATCTTGTCGAACATGAGCGTGCGGATGGCATCGGGGCCCATCCAGCGGGACAGCTCCACCTGGTGTGCCATGCAACGCGTGGCATGGCAAGGCACGTGGTGTCGCAAACTAGCATTGGAACCATCTGGGTCAGCGCCAAAAGAGGTCCTACAGACGCTGGAGTAACGACGGAGTGAGTTATGAGTTCGTTTAATATAGCCAGTAGCTACTGCCCTGCACGTCAGAAGTGGAACCCCAAGCAGTATCTCCAACGTACCACGATCTCCTTGACCTTCTCGCGAGCCTTGCCGTCCTTAGACTCGAACAGCGCGGGCAGCGCCTTGATGATGGGCTGTGGCGTCACCACGCGGTGCCCGAACAGGCTGCACGCATGGCCGGGCACGTGTTGTGTGCATTACGCTCCATGTACATACGGTACACGGGGCTAGCACCTGCCCCAACCACAGGTGCCACCGTCTGCACGTGAAGATGTGCATGAGCCACAGCGCCCCATCCTCTGTGTGTGCCCTTTGCAGGTACTGTTACCATCTTGTCCAAACCCACGCTTACTTGATGTTGTTGTAGATCAGCTCCAACGCTGCTACGACCACCTTCGGGTTCTTGTTGCTGAGCCCGCCCAGCAAGGCCTCCTGCAGGTGCATTCCAAGCATTGTGCCACTCGCAGTTGTATTTCGTCTCAGTTGGAACGGTTGACTACCGGGCTGCACTCTGGTTTAGCGGGCCGGCTTGGTCTATGAACAGCCTAAAGGCCCATATGGCAACTGACACTCCCAAGCAACACACTCCAGCCAAGGCCCAGTGGCGTGGGCCAGGGCGCATGCCCTTCCCGGCACCCCCTCTCTGACCTTTCAGCCGAAGCCAGTCTGAACAACCCCAGGAAATGCTGTTACGGATGCCTGTGTGCCACGCTTACCGAGACCTTGTCTCCTTGCTCTAGCTCAGTGAAGAGCAGCATCGCCTCCAGCACACGGTTCAGGGTGCTGGTTCTGGCACTGAGGCACTTGGCCACCATAGTGGCACACGTGCGCTCGCATATTCTGCACAGGCAGGCGGTAAGCGTATCAATTCCAAGCCCTGCCGTAGGTTCTGACTCCACATGCTCCAAGAGACGTGGGGTCACGCCAGGAACGCTAGCTGCTGTGCAGGCCTGGCAAGCCGGCTACCTGCTGGCGTGCTGTTCGGTCGCCTTGCGCAGGTAGGCAGCAAGAGCGTCCAGGGCTTTATCCACGGCTGTCGCGTTTGACTCCCCGACCGCCTTTGCGAACAGTTGGCCTGCATTGCGCAGAACCCCCGCGCCGTGAGCGGCAGTAGTTGCATGGCCCGTAGGTGCGACCGATTCAGCGAAAAAGAGCTGCACACCGTATTCGTTCAGCCGTGGATCTGCATCGTCGTAGATTTCGTTGCACGCCTGCGTAACGTCTTCATATGCTGCGCTGCGGACTTTCCAGTTTGTGTGTGCGATGCGGTCGGGCAGAGGCAGCTTCTTTGCCTCTGCCAGCTCACGCATATCCTTTTCGTCAGCCATATTTGATTATACGTTACGCAGCAGTAGAAGGGTTCTTCTGCGGTGCAAACTTGTCGCGCCAGTGCTGACGCGGGTACAGTGCAAAATTCAAGGCATCGAGATATATGTGCGAAGTAACTCTACCCTATAAAATCTATGTGTAAATCACGGCTTCAAGGTGGGGTTGTGTAACAGAACTAGACAAGTTCAAAATCGGAACTGTCACGACATCAGCGCAAGCTCATTGTGCATCGCAATCCAGCACAAAGTACACATTAATGATTCGTAGTATAAAGGCTTGCGTCTACACCTCGTCTAAGCAGGAAGCACATAGCATCAACTTCCCACAAGGGCGGGGGGCCCTGGGCTCTGCCCGCTACGTAACCGTCCTGTTGAACCCGTCTCTGCCTTGCGCCTCGACAAGGGCCCCAGACACAAGCATGAACGGTATGCGTCCGACGCACCACAACATCACATTGCTGGGCTACATCACAGATCGCACACTGCTGCTGCCGCACAACACTTTAAGCCACGTGTCTCAGCAACCGACCAGTGGGCCGTGCCTATGGTACAGCATGTGTCGAGGCGTGGGGACACCTGAGCCGCTCGCTGCCCGTATCCGAACACGAGAGCTGATCCACGGAGCAGCAGTAAATGGCTCGCGTCCAGCTTGGTTGTGCATGGCGGGTACACAGGGAGTGAGCGCACACGTGCCACTTCCGCCTTTCTGCGCCGCAGCCACCAGGTTTTTTTTCTGTTTTTTTTTTTTTTTTTTTTTTTTTTTTTTTTTTTTAGGGGAAGGGTTTTGGGATTTTGGGTGCCCTTTTTTTTGG
>VFQN01004849.1_pt1 | contig 17202 bp, 33 predicted proteins | sample 3512371 | NCBI WGS metagenome assembly VFQN01 (sample SAMN10412370, study PRJNA504923) | tailings metagenome | isolation source: Replicate 2 from Balatoc abandoned mine | place: Philippines: Itogon, Benguet | collected 2017-08-28 | reverse complement strand
TTGTCACGCCCGGTGAGCTACAGCGCGTTACACCTGCGCTTATTGTCACGCCCGGTGAGCTACAGCGCGTTACACCTGCGCTTATTGTCACGCCCGGTGAGCTACAGCGCGTTACACCTGCGCTTTTGTCACGCCCGGTGAGCTACAGCGCGTTACACCTGCGCTTATTGTCACGCCCGGTGAGCTACAGCGCGTTACACCTGCGCTTATTGTCACGCCAGGTGAGCAGACAAAGTACAATTGCGCGGCTCAACCCCTTCGCCGTCGCGCCCCGCAGCCACGCACGCGTCACTCACTTGGGGCTGTGCAGCGCGTGGACAGAGCCCAGGGTCTCGTTGCGAATGCCCAGGAACAGCAGCGCGCAGGGCACCTGCGCATTGGCGCGCGGGCATGTGTATTAGCGAAGTGTGTGCGAGGGCCGTACAACAGTTTGCGGTGCCCAGGAACAGCAGCGCGCAGGGCACCTGCGTGCCAGAGCCGCCGATGCGCAAATTCAGCAAGCGCGCGGGAGGGCAGAGCAGCATCGGGGCGCTTGACATTAGGAGCGTCATGGCGCCTCTGTACTGTACTGGCGCGCGAGCATTTGTAGTGCGTGCGCAAAGGGATGCGTGTGCGATGCGCGCAGGAGCGGACGGGCCTTGCCACAGCAGCTCCAGGCGTCACAGGGCGCGTACATCCGTGTACCGTGCCGTACACACGTTGTATAGGAGGTGAAAACGGCAGGGTCGCAACCCACCTTGCGGCAGAAGAATGCGAAATCCTCCCCTGTCATGAGGGGCTCGGCGGTGAGCGACATGTCGGCGCCCAAGAGCGAGGCGGCGGTCTGCGGGGGAGAGCGGCGGTTAGGTGCGGTTAGGTGCAGGTGCGTACGGGAAGGTGTGCAGAAAAGTGGGAAAGTAGCTGAATTTGTAGCAAGCAGGGGCACTGGCAAGCCACAAGGAAGGGAGGAGATGCGGAGCGAAGCGCAGTGTAGGCCCTTGCGCAAACGTGTCCACCTGTGCCACGTAAACTGGGCGCGGACAGCACGCTGGCATTCATGGCTGCGACGCCGCCTGCCCACACTAAATTCCTTGACAGCACGATCATGATGTGCTGAGTAAAGGCCAGGACTTCGCCAGCATCGGCCAAGCAGCGAGGGTTGCATTGCGTGCCGCAGCCGCCTGCCGCCTTTCATTCTGTGCAGCGCTACAGTCCATGCACGCCCTGCCGACTACGCACCTGCGATGCGAAGGCCGCCATACCGTCGTCGTTGACTGTGGGCGGGTAGTACGGCTGCTCGTCCAGCCGCCAGTCAACGGTTGCCGTACAGCCGTACCCGGCGGTGACGGCGGGCGCCATCTCCTCAATGCGGCGCTTCATGAACATGAGGTGCTCGTGCGTCAGCCCGCTGCGTGGGGCCGCGGGGGCGAGAAACATATGATGCCGGTCCCCTTGAGCGAGAACATGTGCGCTTTGAACTACTGGGCACCTGACCGCTTGGCGGAAGCAGGCCTTCCGTGTTGTTCACTTTTGAGCTGATGATGCAGGCCCACCGCCCGCGCCATGCATGCTTGCAGCCACGAGCCGCAGGACAGTTCGACAACTTAAGCTCGGCGCATGGCGACCTATTACCGCCCATCCTCGCAGACGTGTGGCCTAATCCACCGATGTTGAGGACCCACCGGATCGTGCCCCCGAACATGACCTCGTCTGGGATGACGTTGTAGGCGTCCCCCGCCCGCAGCATGGTCACGGACAGCACGCCGGAGCCCAAGGGGGAGGTCTCGCGGCTCACGACGGTCTGCGGGACCCAATGGCAACCGCTGGCCGGAGTAAGCTGGACCGGCAGCAGGAGCAGCAGCTGCAGGAACTCCGTGTCAAGGTGCGCAGGTGCAGGCAGGTCCATAGAGTACTGCACGGTCGCTTGTAGGCACACAAGAAGCTCGGCCCTGCATGATGCGCAGCGACGTGCATCCACCAGCAGCAGCCAGTTCGCGACTTGTTGCACGCTGCTGCCTCACGGGCAAGGGCACGGTCGGTGTCCAGGCCCAACAGCAGAAACGGCATACGGCACATGCACACGTGCCACCCCACCTACAGCCATACCGTAAGGCGCGGTGCGCCCCGTGGGCTTCCCCTGCACTTTCCATACGCACACAGCCATACTGGAGGCGCACCGCCGCTGCCCTTTCGCCACTGCCAATCGTAGGCACCCACTAAGCAGCCTACCCCACCCCACCTGCAGCGCGCTGATGAGGCCGGCCGCCGCCACCACGGGCTTCCCCTACACCTTCCGTACGCGCATAGATACACCGGATGCACACCGCGTTTGCCCTTCACCCATCAGTCACCATCCACGCATCCATATGCACCCCCCACCTGCAGCGCGCTGATGAGGCCCGCAGCGGCCACCACGGGGTCCACGTTGAGGTCGCATTCTTGCCACTTACTCTGGCTTTCTTTGCCTTGCACGCTGGCGTAGCTAATTATTCAATTTGATATAAATTTTATTTATTATTTAAATTTCAGAGACAGTGTTTACGCATCCCGAGGCACGCCCACCTGCAGCGCGCTGATGAGGCCCGCAGCGGCCACCACGGGGTCCACGTTGAGGTGCGGCATGGCCGCGTGGCCGCCCCTGCCCGCCACCGTGACGCGGAACGACAGCGCGCCCGCCATGATGGTGCCCGCCCGCGTGTGCACGGAGCCGGACGGCAGGTGCGGCATCACGTGCATGCCGAACGCGGCGTCAACGTCGTCGATGGCGCCTGCACGGCACGCACGTGGCAAGGCGTGACACGGATTGCGTGGCTTGCAGCGTATTCAGTATAACATGGGCATGATGACACGTGCCGCGTCTAGCGCATTGGGCGGGCGCCACCGGTGAGCGGTGACCCCGAGGGCCCCACAATTTGCATCCCACTCCACGCTTGCTGTGCAAATTCCCCCATTGGACTCCTGCGAGCGGTCACGGCACATCCCATCCTCCACATCTCAACCTGTGATCTTGCGCTGCCCTCCCATAGGCTGGTCACCTGAGGCCGCTGTGCCCGGCTCCAGGGCAGCTCACCCGTGGGGACCGGAGCGGTCAAACTGCAGGCTGGCCCTGCGCACCAGCTCCCTCCCAAGCCCTCACTCCCTAAGCTGCCAACCGCTCAATCCAAGCTTCGCCCAATACACCCCTGCTTGCCCCAGCTTGCCCCAGCGCCGGACATGCCGCTGCCCCCAAACATGCCCCTTGACCCCAAATACCATAATAACCCCTGGCCCCGAATCCCGTCAATCCCCTGCCCCCTAATGCCGCATGAGCGCGCCCGGTGCGTTCCTGCGCCGGCACCCACCCGAGACCCACCCTCCTGAATCATAAGGTCCCCTCCCGCGCCGCCCTCCTCCGCCGGCTGGAACACCAGCTTGACGGTGCCGGGCGGCAGCTCGCCTGCAGCAGCCGCGGCAGCCAGCAGCCGCGCCGCGCCCAGCACCATGGTCATGTGGCCGTCGTGGCCGCACGCGTGCATCCAGCCCTCGTTCTGCGGCGGGCAGGCCGAGACCGCGTCAGCTAACGTACTTCAGTTGTCACAGGTAGGGTACCAAGGAAGTGCCATACATGGGTGCGTTGCGGAGACGCCAGTTGTCGTACGGCACTGCCCCGTCCTGCTCACGCTGAAGGCCACCTCCATGCACTGCTCCGGCTGCTGCTCCTGCTGCTGCTGCCTGCTCCGGCCTTAACGGCACTGTCACACTGCCCGTACGGCCCCGTACGGTGGCATCGCACACGGCGGCACCGCTCCATGCGCTGTTGAGAATCCTGGCCAGAATCCACCAGGGACCATTCATGCCTCGCAGGGCGTAGGCTCCGCAGCGTTGCCCAGCTGACCAGTACCAACTGACCCCTGCCAACGGTCGGCTCCAAGTGCTGCGCCAACGGCCAGGACATGACCTACTGCCGCCGTCACTGCCGCTGGCGCTGTATGAGGAGTGCCTTGGCTTCTCCCTGAGGTTGCTGCCACCTATCAGCCTTCCAGGTCTCATCTTCTCGCCCAACGACGCTGCCGTAATCCGGTTCCCCCTCCCAAACACCGCCAGCAAGGTGTGCAATTCAGCCCCACAAGTCCGTCCCCATGATGTTCCGTACGACCGTCAGTACCTGGCTCTTGTACGGCAGGCCCTCCGGCTCGTGGATGGGCAGTCCGTCCATGTCCGTACGCAGGGCTACCACGGGCTTCCCGCTGCCAATCGTCGCAACGATGCCGGTCTTCGCATACGGCTGCCTGCAAGTCAACCGTCAGGTGGTGGGTGAGCGGCGTTTGGGCGACACGCGAGGCAGGGTCGGATGGAAGGGTCGGATGGCTGATAGCAGGCAGGGACACTGTCATATATTGGGCGTTTCGTGTGTGAGATCTGCAGGCGTGCGTGTGATGCGTCCCCTGGTGCGGAGTCCTGCTGCCTCCACAATCCCTGGTCATGCGTCCATCCCCCTGCCGTGCTCTGTGGGCCAAGCCCCCTCCCCCCTCCCTGCCATATATGTGGGACCTGGCGCCCCACGCACAGCACCAAAAGAGCAGCACACACAGCACGTTCTAGCACTTGCAAGCTCCGGCTCAGCGCCACCTACTTGTAAGTAATGTTGTATGCATCCAGGAACCGCACGATTTTTGCGTGGGTTGCAAGCTCGTGGAAGCCTGGCTCCGGAGATAAGTGCAAGTCTCTGCGAGTCTCTACGAGCCAGTCTTGTATCTGCTGAGCGCGCGACAAGAGCTCGCTGGACGTGAGGCTATCGGCAGATGCCCTGCCGATGGCCGCCACGAAGGCCACGGCAGCACACAGCAAGAGGCAACGTGTTATTTGTCTCATTGTTAGCAAGGAACAGCGGTAGCGGAGTGGTTTTGCGCTTTGTGGGCGTTGCACTCTCCCTTCTGCCGTACGGTCGCACGCGGGAACTGTGCTTGTTTGGGGCACCGTCGCAACGCCCGATAGCAGGCTGCATTTGTTATAGACGTCTTTATAGCCCTATCGGCAAGTGCACCCCTGACGCCAACCGCGAGGACACACTGTCGACCACTCAGCGACCGACCTTCTTTCCTGAGTTCAGCACCTCGCGCTCGTAGACACGCCAGCGCACGTGACAGTAAAAGACGTTTATTGCTTAATCACATAGTAGCTCCGCTGTGATTGAGGAGGACCTGCTGTATCATAACTTCTTCCAATGAAGCTCACGGCAGTCGGTATCCTCAAGTGGAATGGGGACTCCACGCCCCCAGTCTTCATTGGCATGGCTGTGGATGTTTCTAGTTTTGGGTACTTCCAGCGCGGGGCTGTGCGAGAGGGCATCATGTTCATCGCCAGGACTATCGTGCAGCGCACACAGCCAGGCATGCGGCAGACAGTGAAGAACGACGAGTATCTGTGCCATGTGCACGTAAAAGACAATGGGATTGCGGGCGTCGTTGTGGCGGACGGGGAGTACCCCACCACAGCTGCCTTCTCGGTCATCGGCAAGGTGCTAGACGACTTCATGCAGCAGCACGGGAGAGACCCCAGCTGGCAGTCTCTAGAAGCCGATGGCACGCTTGCAAACCCGCTCCTGGATGCTGCTCTGCTGAAGTACCAGGTGGGCGCTGGGGAGGCAAAGCACGACGCCTGACACGTGGGTGTCAGGTGCTCTCTGCCGGGTCACAGGCACGAGCCGTAGTTGCAGACCCGCGCCGTTCCACTGCCATACCTGGTAATGGAACCGTAACTTGATATTTACACATAGTGCTGCCGGTTTTGGTGTGCGCTGTGGGCACTCCCGCCGTTACGGAGTACTGGTAGCGCTTCACGTGACCACGGGGGCCTTCCGGTCAGCACGCTCTGCTGCTCCCGGCCTTGCCGTGCAGCGCTACCGGCCCACATCCCCAACACACTTCCTGCCCCTACACGTGTGCTGCTGGTTTACAGGACCACACCCAGGCGGATAAGATTGCGAAGATCCAGAAGGACCTGGACGAGACCAAGGTGAGGACCGGCAGCCAGCGCTGCTGCAGCATCTGCCAACAGCCAGGCATCGGACGCACTGACGCCCACAGCCGGGATGGCTTTACACTCCACACCGCCATGCGACGAGGCCCATTATGTTCGCGGGGGACGCGGAGCAAGCTGCGCACTTTGCCCCTACTAGGCGCATGAAGCCGTGCGCCATGACACGGCACCCTGATGGCGATGGCTCCACGGGTATCACTATGGTTCTCCTGAGTTCCAAGGGCGCTGTATCAGCACCGCTATGCGCCCCATAGCCCAACACTACTGCACTTTCATGGCACCGACGTGAGCTGGTGCGGTTCCCGCGTGCACCCTCCTCCGCGCCGCGCTGCCGCAGATCATCCTGCACCAGACCATCGACTCGGTGCTCAAGCGCGGCGAGAAGCTGGACACGCTGGTGGAGAAGAGCAACGACCTGGGGCTGGCCAGCCAGATGTTCTACAAGCAGGCACGGAAGACAAACTCGTGCTGCCAGTTCATGTAAGGCGCAGCGCGTGTTTCGTCACGCTCGCACGGACGCAGAGGGACGGCTGGGGAGCGAGGGCTCCCGGGGGAGGGCAGGAAGGGCTTGGGAGGTGCGGGCGCCAGGGTAGCACACGCGGACGACGCAGGGGAGGCGGGAGGTGTGGAGCAGCAGGAGGCGCTCTGCGTGTGCCGCTCGGTCCTGCTCGTGTGGCAGGCACAAAGTGAACATGGCAACGCATCGAAGGGAAGCATGTGCTCGCTTTTGTCCTCGTTCAGTGTGCTCGCTGGGGGTTTGCCGGTCCAGTAGTGTACCAGTAGCTGAGGAGATGCCTTGGCATCGTGGTGTCAGGAGAGGGGTTGGAGAGGGAGGAGCAAGGTGGGAGAGCTCAGGTACATAGACGTGGGAGGGGTGTGTTGCAATGTCACAAAAGACCATTGGCTTTGTAGGGTGGAGACCTCGATTTCATGGGGGCTGGCCATGCTCGGCAGTGGTTTGGGAGTCAGCGGGCTTGTAGCCGGAACGTAGCTTGGCCAACGACCGCATGGCAGTCTGTCTGGTTTGAGGAGGGCGTATGAGAGAGTTGAGTGCTGTCTACTTGTTGCGACGCTGCAACTGCTTGACACGTATGACCCGTTCTGACCGTTTGACAGCTGACGCCTGCACATGTATTCCCTGAATCAAGGCTTCGAAGTAACACAATGTAACGTTGAGTCGGGTTGAGTTGCGGACAGTGTTCTGTGTTTCCGTGGGCCCTTCGGCGCACTTCAAAGCTGGGGTCTCTACGGGACCTGCTGACTTTCACCAAACTTGCCAGAACTTGCGGATACCGTAAATCTCACAACACTGGTTGCGGGTGCGCTCGAAAAGCAGCACGAGAGACTGCCTTACAGCTTACACTATTGGCGGGGTCACCTGGAAGGCCTGTGGCCATCCAGGGCCGTCCGTACGACCTGGTACGACGGCATGCGACAGCAGCAGCGGAGGACCCCCAGTCCACAGCACAGACGAACGAGTCGCACAACAAACGACCATTCGTTCTTAGCTGCACGCGAGGTGGTTCATCTTTGCTAGGATATGCATGCGCTGGATGTGTGGCTGCGTTGACCCCATACAGCCACAGCAGCAGTATGGTACGTTTCGATGCATGCGTGTAACCACCAACATGCCCTGCGTGCTTGGCACACACCTCGGTCTCTGACGCCAACAGAGTCTGGCCGTGTCCTGCCTCTTGCCTCCCTGACCACCAATGCTCGCCAGCCAGGAGCCGCAACCAGCAACATTTCACGCTCCCTCGGCAGTGGTGCTGACCGCCCTCAACGTGCAACGCCCCTTCACAGCTGTTAACCCTCAGCCAATGGTCGCGTGCAATCCGTACTTCCGACAATAAGCCAGCGAGGTGGTGTTCTGCACCTCCCTTCCCGCCCTCCGCGCCGCCCCGCACGGCTGAAGGCTGCGACCAATGACTCCCCGCCCGACCACCTTGAATGCCCTCCACGACAACCCACTCCACGGCAACTCACGCGCAGCCCTTCAGCGCGGGCCCTTCCGCCCCACCACCGTTCCCCGGTACGGTGAAGCTCCTCACGCCCACCGCTTCCTCCCTCCCCTCCCCTCACGCACTGGCCGTGAGCGTGCGGTGCACGTCCACCACCATCGCCATGACGTCCGCGGTGGCGCCCTGCACGGTGGCACACAGCGGGCCGTGGGTCACAAGGCTCATGCAAAAGGCATCCCGGCACCAACAAGCGACCCCCTCCCCCTTTGCCGCTCTGCGGTTACCACCCTCACCAGCCTACCGACAGCGAACTCCAGTACCCGCGCGAGCGTCGCCTCATTGTAAAGCCAAACTCCACTCACCAGGCCAAGGGCCCTCCCACACGCCTGCTTTCCCCCGCTCCCTACCATCCCCCAACACCCACACGTTCACGCCCGTGTCCCCCAATGCACGCCCTCACCAATTGGTTGAAGTTGTACCCCGGGTCCACCCTGGCCGCCTCCACCAGCCCCGCCACGTGCGCCTCCAGCTGAGCCGCCCGCTGCCGCTGAGCCGCCAGCTGGCCCCCTAACCCCCCTGCAGCCCCGTGCCCCCCTGTGGCCCCCTGCTGCTGCAGCTCCTGCAGCTGCACCCGCCCCACCGCCCGGTTCAGGCCCAGGCTGCGGCTTAGCTCCCCGCTGGCCCGTTCCCTCGCGCTGCTCCGAGAGGACTCCCTTGCGTGCCGCTCCAGCTGCTCGTCCATGGCCAGCTGCTGCTGCAGCGCCGGCGGCAGGGGGCCCTCCCCTGTGCGCAGCCGCCGGAACGCCAGCGCGTTGGCGTACGGCGTGCGGGAGGCGGGATCCACGTGGCGGGCGGCCATGCCGGTGATGGGGCACAGGGGCTTGGGGGGCGGCGGCGGGGCGCGCGCCTTGAGCATCCAGGGCGGCAGGATGTAGGTGTTGACCAGCTCGAAGGTGGTCTGTGGGGCAGGGAGGGGTTGGCTGTAAGTGGAGGCGGCAGCAGGTGAGGACGGGAAGGTACAGTGCGTTGCATCAGGGCGGCCGGTCCATAAGCCCATAGTTTCGTATCAGCCACCGCTGCCCTCGCTGTGCCGTAAGCATGTCTCATTGGGTCGGCGAGCTGCCGCATCTAGATGCCTGGTGAGCCGTTGAGCGGAGGAGACTGTCACCGCACCGCCCAGCCGCACACACGCACTATCCCAACCATCCAACCTTGACGTCCCACAGACCCGAAGCCTGTTTGTGTACTGCCCCCGCGCACACCCGCACACCCACGCCCCACACCCGTACGGCCCAGCCCCCGCCCGGCCGCCCCCCTCACGTGCTCCAGTCCGTCCACGCCCCTCCTGCTGCGGAACTTGACGCTGGGCCCCGCGTTCTTGCGCTTGTTGACCTGCGCCTTGCGCTTTGTCTCCTCCTCCTGCGCCAGCAGCGATTTGAGCGACCTGCGCGGAGTGTGACGGGCGGAGGAGGCACGAGTGAGGGAAGGTGCCTAGCTACCTACAGGAAGGCGGCGGGGGGTTGGGGGTACGCGTAAACGCGAGAAACCGTGCGAGGCGTGGAGTTGGGGGTGGTTCGGTCTCCTCGTCCTGGGCCAGCAGTGAGCGACCTGCGGGAAGTGTGACGAGCCGGAGAGGCAAGGCACCTACAGGGTGAGGTAAGGTACCTACAGGAAGACGGCCCGGGGTTGGGGGTGGCTCGGGCGCCCGCTGGGTCTAGCCGGTTCGGTCGCGTGGGTGGGAGTGTGCACAGATCGTGCACCGTGTGTATTTCCATGCGCTCGCATACCTGGTGTTTTCGATCTCGTTGAGCGCCGCCTCCGCCAGCATCTCGCTCTGCGTCAGCGGCCGCCAGTTGGCGTTGGCGCCGCTGGTGGTGCGCTTGCGGGTGGTCTGCATGCGGGTGGTGGTGCAGGGGACAGGCATGAGGCACAGTGCGAGGCGGCGGACGAGGGGTCCCACCCATGCTAATCATGGTCGACAACGCACACTGCGGCCCTGCCCGCAGCAGGCCCTGGCAACATTCGCCCCAACACCCCAACAGACCTAGTCATCCCCACATTCCCGATCCACTCCCTCTTGCCTGCCAGTTGCCAGCTCCAAGCCATAACAGCATAAGCTGCCATGCGAAACTGACCCCCTCCTCCATCCGGCCGTTCGCCCCTCCCATAGCAACAACCTGACTTTACTGCTCTCCCCCAGCCACCTCCACCACCACCTCCCCTCCCACTCCCCTGGCATTGCGCCCGCTGCGGGCCCGCCCCAGCCGACACGGCCCCATACCCACTGCTTGCTACCACAGCAGCCCGTGTGGGGCACTGCACTTGCTGCCCTCACCTTGACCTTCTCCTTCCTGTCTCGCTGCGAGTCCGCCACCCGGGTGACCGTTGACCGCCGCAGCGTGGGCGCCACATACACCATGGGCTCAGGGGGCGGCGAGGCGGCGCGCTTCCTGCCCGCCTTGCCCTTGGCCGCGCCGCCCTCCTCCCCCTCCCCCTCGCCCTCCTCCTCGTCCCCGCCCGCCTCCTCCTCTTCCTCCTCCTCTTCCTCGTCGTCCGAAGGCGCCTTCGCCTTGGGTTTGGGCTTTGCCGGCGCTTTGGGTTTGGGCTTCCACCCTGGGGGCTTCATGGCCTTCTTCCTGCGGGGCACGCGGAAACGGATCGGCGGACCTTGCGAGGCCAGTAGCACGGCCACACGGCTGTCTACATTATTCAGTGGCCAGAGAGGCAGCGTTGCCGTTGGGGCAGCGCTCCTTGCCTCCTCCGCAAGGCCAACTCCACCACCATCACCCCCCGCCACCCCAAGACCCTCTTTGAACCCTGATTCGGGACGAGGGAGTCACCCGCGAACGCCAGTGTGTGCCCCTTGTGGACATGACAAAGCGCCGGCAACTGGGAGACATCCAAGTGCCTCCAACCCGTCTGCCCCCACTCTTGGCGCCAGTCATTCAGTGCCCAGCTCAGCGCGCGGTGCCCCCAGCTGCAGCCCGCACAGGGTCCGTACCCTGTCGCCACCTCCCCGGCTGCTTACTTGGGTTCATCCTTGAGCTCCACCACCTCTTCGTCGTCATCATCGCCTTCCTAAGGAGCCGAGGAAGGGTGGCAACCTCTCGTGGGCACGAGGTGCGGGGACCAAGGGCTCCTGGTGGCAGCAGCAGGTAGGCGCTGCAGCCCGGCCAGCAGCAAAAGCTATCCCAGCGATGCCCTAGCATATAGTGCTTACACTCTCGTCGAAATCAGAATCAATGACATCCTCCGGCTCCGACTCCGTCTTGTAGTCGTCGTCAACTGCCTCCTCCTTGAAGAACTCTTGGTTCCAGAAAGCGTTATCTGCTTCATCTTCCTCATCATCGAGCTGCTGCTTCATGCGCCTCCCGCGCGTGGAGCGCTGCGGAAGGTCCTTGTCCTTGGGCATTTTTGCGGGATGCACCCTCACACGTCACAGACCAGCAAGGACCGGAGCTCATACAGTACTAACTTTGATGTTCGCAATTCATTATCATACTTGAAAGCTAGGAGAGCCAATGCCATAAATCCATGCCGCAACACAGGGGAGGTGTGCTTTGCTCTGACGAGCACAAAACGTGCATGGTATGAAGATGTGGTATATACAGTATGATATTAAAAGTATGGCAGTTCCAACCCTTATACCATCATATTGGAATACCCCTTCCACATTCGCCCTTGATTCATGCCCCTCCCTTACGGTAGCGCTGTGTGACGAGCCTAGCCACTGTGTGGACGCACAGCAGTAGTTGTGCTGCATGATAACGGTGGAAAGCTACAAGTGGACGCACGATGGGCTTCGGTGGAGGAGACAGGTTTCGGGTGCGTGGGCCCTTCCGCATGTTGCAGCCATGCGGAAGTGGGAGCGACTCAGCTTGGTGCGCTGAGGACGTAAGCGGCAGCGAGATGTTGCCTCTCAACAAGATAGATTACGCAGCAAGCAATTCCTAGGGCAACGATCGCTTGGCAACAGTAGCCTACCTTCTACCCAACCTACCTTTCCGCTGCACCTGCTCGGACGCACCCCGGCTCGCAGGACCCGGACTTTAAGGCTGATGACGAATCCATAGGGGAGGTGAAATACAATGGACAGTCCTACTCCGGCCGGGCGGTTGGCCGCGTGGTGGAATGGTAAGGGCAAGCCACACCCAGGGGGAGCGGAGGTACGCGTCCCACTTGGGCTGCCTGCCAGCCCCCGCTGGGGCCCGCACACGCAGGGTCGCAGGCCTTACCGTGACCGGGCCGGCTGTCATGATGATATACAAGATAAGCACTCTGAATACCTAAACCGCATCTTGCAATGTCCTCTACCTCCTGCTCAAGGCGTCGCCTGAAGGACATTGCCTCGTTCTCCAGCGTGGCGAACGGCAAGGGCCACATCCGCCTGTTCGAAGGTGCGACCGTACGGTGCCGCCGTACCGTACCGGAACTTGCCGTACACCGCCTTGCCGCACGGTGTCACGGTGCCACACGTGATGGCATAGCTTCAAAGTGGGGTCCAGCACGTCTCCTTTACCATATGCCACTGTTTCGGTTCTGCGACCACCACTTTTCATGCACAGCACTTCCGTAACATGACTGGCTTTGCTACATGTACGATTTTGCCGTGGCGTGCAACGCCGTCTCGTTGCAACGCAGACGGCGTGCGGGCTGGCGACGTGCACCAGGGCTCCCTGGGCAACTGCTGGCTGCTGTCCTGCCTTGCGTGCCTGGCGGGGCGCGCGGGGGCGGTGGAGCGGGTCTTCCTCACGCCGGAGTACAATGAGCAGGGGAGGTACCAGGTGGGCACAGGGGACAGAAGGGCGGGTGCCAGAAGGTACCAGGACCAGGTGGGCAGAGCAAAGCATTCGGGCTTGTATGTGCAATTGGGCATGGGCATGGGCATGGGCATGGTTGTGGTTGTGCGTGGGAGGGATACGGTGGAGCGCACCGGGTGCAATGAGCGGGGCAGGTACCTGGTGGAGCAGATTCAGGCGGGAGCCTGGGATAACGGAGGTGCCAGCAGTTGGGTCACATGGATTATCGCGGTTACGTACACATGGCGCGTATGGGGTCACCGTCATTGCCTTTGCGTTGGCCCCCAGGTGCGGCTATGGGACCGGCAGGCGAGGTCCTTCCGAGACGTGGTTGTGGACGACAGGTGGGGGCCGGGAGGTGGGAGCTGGGCGCAAGTTGGCTCGAGAAGACGGCTTTGAAACTCTGTAGGGGCGGCTGGGGGTGTTTGGGGACAGTTGCGGCGGGTCAGGGTGTACGGTGAGCGAGGGGCCAAGGAAGGCACGGGTATGGGCGGATCGTGTGGTGTACTAGTATGCTGACCCGAGGGCGTACTAGTATGCTGACCCGAGGGCCCTCCCCTCTCACGCATGTGGCTTGACGCGCCTGACCGTGTCGACTCGCCGCGCGCAGTATCCCCGTCTGGAAGCAGAGCGGACTGCCCTGCTTCGCGCGGCCCAACGGGAACGAGGCATGGGTGCTGCTGCTGGTGCGTGGTTGTGTGGGACAGTACCGTATGCGATCCTGGGAAAGGCTTGATGGTGTCGTCATCAGGGCTAATGCCGTGCGTGCGCTTGGTTGTCCTGCCAGCACCCACACGCCACACAAATCTGCAGCCAGGCCGCTGTGCCAGCTGCTTGTAGCGCACAATGCTCTCGGGTGGCACCGCCACTGTCGTCACCATTGACTCAGGAGACCTGAACCCCTCCTGGTATCCGTCTTGCTGCAATCTGACCTGGTCGAACACCTGCTTTTGAGGGGCACGCTGGGTTAACCTTCCTCATATCACTGCGTGTGTGTCGTCGTCGTCGTACACTTGCAGGAGAAGGCCATGGCCAAGGTGGCCGCCTCCTACCACAACCTCAACGGCGGCACGGCGGCGTGGGCGCTGCAGGCACTGACGGGGGACTACTGCTGCGTGTTCATGCTGGACGCCAAGGTGCGTACGGCACGTGCCGTACGGGCGTGTCGTACGTAACCGCATGCCTTCGGTGCCGATGTGCTGCCTAACAGCTATTGATCGTGCGTTATGAGTATTCCGTGTGTCTTGACACGTGTGCAGTACAGCGGCAACCGCGGGGCGGGCTCAGGCGACCCCATGTCTCTGCGCTGGCTGCGTGCGGAGCTAGCGGCGCGGCCGGCGGACAAGGTGGTGGCCTTTGGCGGCGGCAAGTCGCCCGTGGGCAAGTGAGTGGCCGGGTTGGAGCAGGAACAGGGCAGGACAAGTGTCAGCATGCAGATATGTACATCCTCACCTGGCACAGGCGCTCCGTGTCCGTTGTTGCGTGTACAGCCAGCAAGAACCCGGTGAGTTCCTGGCCTGTGCTGTACAAACACGGTTCGCCACTGCTGCATGTCCACGCGAGCTGCTGCCCGTACCCTAAAACCGTGTACGTACTTCTAACGGTTACTGCAGGTCCGCCATGTACGTGTACGACGAGCAGGACGAGTCCAAGTACTACACGCACCACGAGGTGTTCATGGTACGTCAGCTTGGCCCGCGCGGTTGCAGATACGGTATACCGACAGCACGCGTTGTTGCATAACACCTGTACCTGTGTGTCTTGAGGCCATGGTGCTGGGCCGGGCTGCACGCTTTGCTCGTGTGCCTATAGATGCTCATCCTGCACAAGTGCATATAAAAGCTCATGCACGAAGTACTGCGACTGACTTGGGCTGGGTGGTAGTGTACTGCTGACGTAACCAGCACCGTTGTATGACACCCGTGTCGTGTGGGACCGTACGGCAGGCGGTGGTGTACCACCTGGCGATTGGCAACCTGGTGGCTGCCAGCACGGGGGGAGCGGAGGACGACCCGGACGTGCAGGTGGGAACGGAACGTGGACAATGCAGCAGCGTCTTGTAGCAGCATCTCTAGGGAGGTGAAAAAGACATGAAGCCCACGGGATGTCCCGCTTGCATGAGCGGTAGGCCGACCTTGCAGTGCTGCCTTGCCTATTCCGCAATACTAAGGCGCGGTATGTGCTCACGCCTACACATCGGCAGCGATCCGGCATGAACAAAATAACATCCCCCCAGGGTATGGTGCGCGCCCACGCCTACACGGTGGTAGCGGCGCAGCCCGTGAACGCCCAGGGGCCGGCAGGGGGGCAGCTCATGATGGTGCAGGTGGGTGGGGGGTGATGGGCGGGGAGTGGGGGCGGGGGATGGGGATGGGGGGCATCGCTGCTCTGTGAGGGGGGTTGCACGCCTTGTGGTTGGGCAGCTAGGGCAGCTCAGCGCATCGTAGTATAGCGCAGCTGGGTCTAAGTCTGCTGGAAGCTAGCACGTTCGTCTTTGAAGAGGAAGGCGGTCCTGCGTATCGGTGATGTAGTACAGGTTCCTGTACGGCTTTGCAACCGCTCAATCATACCGTGCACGTATCTCTTCCTGGCAAGCCATGTCGCTCACGTGAGCATGCCGCATGCCACGTGCCTGCAGGTGCGCAACCCGCACGGCTCAGGCGGCCTGGAGTGGAGCGGCGACTGGAGCGACGGCAGCCCCCTGTGGTCCAAGCACCCGGAGGTGCGTGGGCACCTTGCCAGCACCAGGCACCTTGCCACCCAGAGATGGGCACCTTGCCAGCGGGGCGCACGCACATTGACAGCTGGTTGCATAGCAGGGGCGTAGGATTCCAGAGTTCCCGCCGTAACCGGGACACATGGCAAGGTGTGCGGTCGGTTTCAGGTGCACGGCAAGCATGCCCGCATGCGAGATGCGAAGCACAAAGCATACCGGTACCGAGAAGGAGCGCTACCTTGTCACACCGCCCAGGTGTCCCAAGCGCTGGGCTACACGCCGCCCGCCAACCACGCCAACGGTAACGGTAACGGTAACGCCAACGGCGGCGGCGGCGGCGGCGCCACGGACGGCTATTTCTGGATGGAGTGGCGCGACTTCGTGGCGCACTTCAAGGAGGTCACCTTCTGCTGCACGTGAGAGGCTGCGCGTCGCATGTGGGGCAGACGGGGAGGTGGGGAACGGGCGTCGTGTTACCAGTCTCGGGCAATCTCACCCTGCGGCCAACACCCCAGGCATCATAGCGCAGCCATCCCAGACTCAGCCCCGCCTGAACGCTCCAAGTCCTGGAAGACTGTCGTGTAGCTTCCCTCTTTAGTGCCCTGAGCCACCCCCAGCCTGTGCCCACACACGCGCCTAACCCTCCCGCATGCGAGTGTCATAGCTATCCCCAAGGCGCTTGCCACGACTCTAGCGTCACCATTCAGTTCAGGGTCAGCTCTGGGCCTGCAACGCCACTGTCCATGTCCCGTTGGCTCGCACGGACGTTTTCCTGACCCCACCCTTAACCCACATTTTACCCACACTCCCCTGCCTCTGCAGCAACGGATTCGACTACGTTGAGGACCCCGAGACTGCCTGTTCCGTTCCCGTTGATTACCTAGCATTTTCCCCACCCGTCCTTAACCCACGCTTAACCCACACGCCCATGCCCATGCAGCAACGGGTTCGATTACGTGGAGGACCCTGAGACGGCTGGATGGGTGGAGGTGTTCCATGTGAGCCGGGGGCGGGACAGCAGGGAGGCCGTTGGCGGTTGGGGCCAGCGAGGGGGCTAAGCCTTGTCGTGGCTGCAGGGCAGGGCGTGGGGCGCTGGCTGTAACACGAGCGGGTTGGCAAGGACACACTCTTCAGCCATCACTATGCAACGCAAATGCAAGCCCACGATAAGTTGTAGCTGCCCATGACCAGGACCCGCACCCACACTCGTCCGCCGCCCCCACCCCCACGCCGCACCACTTCAGGACTCTGACTTCCCGCACGACCACCGCTCCCTGGGTGACAATGCACCCCTGCACTTGTTGCTCCCATTCGCACGGAGCGCTACAAACCTACACACACACTCCGTCCGACAACGGCACGGCTCATTGTTTAGGACGACTGACCAACACTCCCCGACGCTCCGCCCCTTGCCGTGCTCACCCGTCCCACTCCCACGCCAATATCACCCCCGCCCCCCAACCCCCATCACCTTGAATCATGTCCACCGTCCTCTGCCTTTCAGGACTCTGACTTCCCGCACGACCACCGCTCCCTGGGCGACTACAAGTTCATATACAACGGCAACCCGGTGGTGGGGCAGGGCCTGGACGAGATCATCAAGTGGTGGGTGCAGGTGCAGGTGCAGGTGTGGTACCATGTGTATTAGCTGCTCCCTGCCTCACGGCATGCTGGTGGTGGGGCAGGGCCTGGACGAGATCATCAAGTGGTGGGTGCAGGTGCAGGTGCA
>VFQN01004848.1_pt1 | contig 17205 bp, 28 predicted proteins | sample 3512371 | NCBI WGS metagenome assembly VFQN01 (sample SAMN10412370, study PRJNA504923) | tailings metagenome | isolation source: Replicate 2 from Balatoc abandoned mine | place: Philippines: Itogon, Benguet | collected 2017-08-28 | reverse complement strand
ACGTTACGTTACCGAGGTAACGTAACGTCAACGTGACGTCGTGTGACCGCTACCTAAGGGAGCTCTCCCCTGGGCCTGACGTTCACAATGGTGCACGAGCGCGTGGCGTATTGTGACAGTAGCACGCTTCCATCTGTGCAAAGCCCTTACGCACACAGCGGTGCCCAAGCGCAAATACACCATCTTCAAGCCGCAACATGTATGACCATGCAACGTAAGCCGCCCATGCAGCAGTCCTACTCAGGGGAGAACCCTCTGGTTCCACTCTGGACTGGGCGTGTGCACGTCAGCCGTCACCGTTAGCACCGCAAAGTACCGTTACGCCAGGCATCTCAGCCCGCTACCAAGCTTGTCGCCATCACAGTGTATGCAGTCGCTACCACAGTGTATGCAGCCACATGCCATTCCCGGAACGGTTCCATCCCCAACCTGCCGTCACGTCTGCAAAAAGAAGGTCGAGCCCACGCTGAGTCAACAAAACACGGGCAGCAGCATACCGGTATCCTAGTGTATGTACTTGAAACCGTAGCAGCGGCCCACCCGAATTTCCCCAAAACTCACGCCGTCACCGTTACCGTGGGCCTCCTTAGTCAGGAGCCCTGTCTCGTCGCACGCACATCACTGACACACTTGTCGGACACATTCGGGTGTGTACAGCCTGTGGCCTGGCCGCCTGCCCTAGCCTGCAGCCCCTGGTCACCAGCGTGTGCACCACACAACATGCTCTATTTGCCACGGCATGGCTTGGATTCAGACCTGGTTAAATGCCCTATTTGCCACGCACGTGGCAATTCGTACAGGGCCTCCCTCGCCGCACAGCCCTTTTCCCACAGTCGCCACCAGCCCGTCCTGGCAGCGGGGTAGCGCCTGCCCTGCACAATTGTAAGAATGCGGTAAGCCGGACCCCAGCATGCCAATCAGCTGGTTACCGTACTACTGCCGTGGCTGCCACCACCACCAAGCCACCAGCCCTGCGCCGTGCACACAGCCGGCATCACCTGCGCTTACTATCACCTCCCAGCCCTCCGCCTTCGTCCTCCGTCAATGTCCTCCGTCCACGTCCAATCCCACCCATGCACGTCAATGCATTCCAAGGCCACGTACCCCGGACCTCCTCAACATGAGGAGCCTCAGCAGCTGCCCCCACACGCAGGCACGCACGCTAGCTGCATACCTCTCTGTCCACAGCGTGTTTTTATCCACAGCGCCTACCGCTGCTGGTGCTGCTGCTGGGCCGCTGCCGCCCTCCCGGGGCTCTGGCGGTACGGCTGCAGCGCCGGCCCCGGGTGGGGCGACAGTGATGGTGATGGCGACGGCGACGGCGGCGGCTGCGGCCCAGAGTGCGGCGACGCCGGGTGGTGCCCGCTACCGCCAGTACCAGCCCCCACCGAGAACTGCTCCAACGCCGCCGCATTGCTGTTGCTGATTGACAACCGGGAAGGCGACAGCTGCGCATGGCAATGCGGCCCCGAGCCCGGTCCTTGCCCGCTGAGCTCTCCCACTCGCCCGAACGCTCCTGCTCCCCCTCCTCCCCCTCCGCCGCCGCCGCCGCCCCCGCCAGTGTACCCGTAAGCCCCGCCGGCCCCTGAGCCCACGCCTGAGCTGGGTCCCACCCCAGCGTTCATGGAAAGGGACTTGGACATAGACCGTGTGCTGAGGGACTTAAGCTCGCCCCGCAGCTGCTCCAGGGCCGCGTGTGTCTTATCCTGCAGGCCGTGCCCCGCGCCCCCGCCGCCCTCGCCGACCCCGGCCTGGCCCGGGCCCTGGCCGCCGCTGTTGGTTCGGGACTTCCACGAGTGCCGGTTGGCGGTTAGCCGTTGCATGAACTGAAGGGCAGGGCAGGGAACACGCGGGGCAGGCGGTTATGGAGGGTGTGTGCAGGCACACGAGGCGGCGTGAAGAAGGCTTCCAATTCCAACGGAGTACCACAGTAACCAGGGCAGCGAAGGAATGCACCTGCTGCTTCAAGGATCGACATTGAACCGGACACCATCGCGCTCCTCCCCACCCATCCGACCTTCTCGCTGCCTCTCCCCGAGCGCCTCCCCCTTACGTCCGGTCTCGTCTCGTCGCAGCACGTGGCCAGCGCCGCCACTACCGGTACTCCCATTCCTCGGATTTTTGCGCCACGCTCAGGCCACAGCACGGCCACAGCATCCGCTGCATAGCACCCACGGTGTTGCACCCACTGCATCCCCCAGCCCCCGTACCCCCGCATGCCCCCCATACCTCGTCGTCGTCCTGCAGGCGCATGCTGTGCCGCGCGTTGCGGCTGGCCGTGGGGCTGTCCCCCGAGCGCGAGGGGTGGAAGGAGTGGTGCCGCAGCAGCACCAGGTCCCGTAGGGCCGCGTCAAGGTCGCGCTCGCTGCCCTCGTCGCCGTCGGGGCCGTTGTCGTCATCGTCATCGGCTGGGGGCAGCAAGCAGCACATAGGGCAGAGATGACAGCGTGCTTCAAGTTGCGGTTTGTATAGATGGCATCGTCACCGTCTGGGCCGTCGTCGTCGTCGGCTGGGGGGCCAGGGATACGAGGGAAACGCCGGGGTTTACTGTGTGTCTCAATGGGTGGTGAGCAGCAATGACGGGTAGATTGGGAAGGACGGAGCAAAACGACACGCTCGCTGCCCTCGTCGCCGTCGGGGCCGTCGTCGTCGTCGTCGGCTGGGGGGGAAGCACAACACCGGCAAGGGGTTTCAGGGGTTTCCCGTGCGCTCTGGTGGGCGGTGTGTACAGACGGCGGCTCGAGTTGCTCCACAAAAAGCTCCACGGAGTAGGTATATGTTGCTGTGCGGCTGCAGAACCGCCCAGGAGCAAATGGTGCACGAGGCTTCACCTGGTCCCCAGCGACCACGGCGTCCGGCGCAGGACCACCACCCGTTGGTCACAGGCCCCTTGCACGCTCCAGCTACCTAATGAACATGCAGCCGCCGACAGCGAGTCGGCCGCATGGCCTGACGTGTCCCTGTGCGTCCCACGCACCCAAACGCCCATCTTGGCCCGTGTTTTACCCACGGAATGGTGTACACCGGGCTGAGAGCCTGCCCTGGCGTCTCCCTGTGTGTCCCACACGGTTTCGCCAGCGCCACGAGATACCCACCTTGGCCCGTGTCCGACGCCCCTCCACGCGGCCGGCCCTCTGACGCCACGCTGCTCCGCCGTTGGGCCCCAAAATCCGAGGACCGCACCATGTGCTGGTGCTGGTGCACGGCTTTGATGGCCTCGGCCGGGCTGGAGAGGGCCCCGCCGCCGCTGTGTGTGCCATGTGTGGACGGGGTGCCGTTGGGGTACTGCACGGCCCCAGGCAGGGAGCGCCTGAAGTCGATGCTGTGGCGGGCGGAGAAGCTATTGGAGCTGGCGAGCTCCCGGCTGCGCAAGGACGGTGACTGTGGGCAAGGGCAGTGGTGAGGAGGGTGCCACCGGGAGACAGTGGGGGTGAGGGAAGCTTTCAGAGGCGAAGTGGGATCGGTGGTGGCTGTGAGGTGGTAGCGCGCCAAGGGTGCGGCCAAGCGGGTCACGTGTGGGATCGTGGTGAGGAACTCCAATAGCAACATTGGTTGCGATGGCAGGTGTGGTTGTGTAGTGGGCACGAGGCTGGCTGCTAGTGCCTGCATGTGCTGGTGAAACCCGCGTGAAACCCTGTCGGCGTCTTGCGTGCGCCGTCCGACCCCAACCAACCGCGGGAAGGGCCGCCAGCGTTGGCTCCGATGACCCTGGGATGCTGCCGCGTTTGAAGGAAGGCATCGCAGCCATGGGGTCGTACGCAGGCTGTGGGCAGAGAGGTTGATGAGTTCCAGTTGTGAGGACACGGAGCTGTGGAACATGTCATGGAACGTTGAGCTTGGTCATCGACTCACTGTTCGCGGTGAGTTCAGGCCAGAGCCTGTTGCAACTTGACTTCCGCTGGCATGGCGCGGCGAGTTCGCTGCGACTGAGGCCACTGAACTGCTTCTCCTCGGGCTGAGCAGCGAGGAGTCAACCTGTCCAGCGCTTGGGCTACCATCTACGTTTACGCTTATACTAGGAATCCTAAACCCTTTGGATAACCGACCCGGGGAGCTGGGCGTATTTACTGGCTGTTCGAGCATTCTTGGCTGACGCACAACAAATCCGCTCAAGCCATGAGCAGTGTATATGAGTCAATTGGGTTCAAAGTAATTTTGGCATTATTGAGCCGGTCCGTCGGCATACTCAGGGAACCCGTTGACTAACAGAGTGAACTCTCCTGATGTGACGCGAGCCTGCAAATCACATACGTTCTGCAAAGAACCACTGACGGTCACTACTGGTTGTTTGAACTGCTTGTCGCTCTGGTCCTGCACTCCCGCGGGTACGAGGGACCTGCGGGCACGTGGCCTTTGGAGGCAACGACCCTGCCACGCACGTTAAGGCGCACTTGCCACAGCTGCTCACCGTTCGTTTCGACCGTTCACCGCAGACAAGTACAGGTAACTGCACAGCACCCAGGCGGGCTCCCTTCCCGGGAGCGGAGGGACAGGGCAGCGCCAGCGCACGAACAAAACCCGTGCACCAAGCAACAGGACACCCGCGCGTTCTTTTTCTTCGTGAGGTGGTCGTGTGCGTGTTGCTTACCGGTACGCAGGTCCCGCACCTGATCACCATCCACGCTTGAAGTCAGTGCGTTACAGGATCAGCCTCATACAACGGCAACGGCAACAGCACAACACAGCTCCAGACACCAGCCGAAAGCTTCCCACCTTGTCCGTCGGTCTGCTTCGCTGCATCCGTACTCCCAGCAGCAGCAGCAGTCACCGCGTCTCAACACCAGGAAAGCACCAAAATGCGACTTGATCGAGCTTATTAAAGTCTTACAGCTTCTTGTAAGCAGTAATGGGCAACATGAATAGTTAGTAATCCATGACGCCATATATATAGGAGCATGCTGCATGTGCTCAACATTTGTGCCCCAGATAACGACCAGTCACAGCGCTTGGTACGGTGCCCAGTGCGACCAAATCTGCTTTGCGGCTCACAATGCTTCCAAACCGCAACAGGTTCGCAGACAGCATGCATGCACTGGCGTGTATCAGTGCCGTACAGCTGTGCGCTCCCTCTGGCAACACGCCCAGACAACTCAGTCGGCCGCGCCCGTGTCCTGACCCTGGCAAAAGGCCAAGACTTCAGTAACATATCAGCACTCGGACATCCGCCAGCCAGGGTACCGGCCCCCCAAGGTCCTGCACACAGCCCCAGAGGTGCCTGGGCAGTGCGCCTCCCCACCCGCAACACCACGCGTGCGCTTAGACCACATGCACCAGGCGAGACACATCACGGGAACCAGCACCGACGGGCCCTGGTCGACCTGAACAAGCGCATGTCACCCCAACTTGCCTGCGCCGCTGCTGCCGCCTCCCACATCGAGCGCCATACCCCGCCACCAGTCTCGCCATGCGCTTCTGCCGCCCGCCCGTCCTCTTGGCCACCACACCGCCATCGCTGCCGCCGCCGTAGCAGGTGCATTGCCGACCGCCCGCTCCCATGTTCCCGCCTCTTGTCCACCGCTGCCGCCGCCACAGCGGCTTTCTTGCCTCCCCTATCCAGGCACGCCGCTCGGTAGCGGTCGCCCATCTCACGGTGGCGTTGGCTCCCCTTGGCCACCGCGCCGCCTGCGCCACCTCCGTTCCTCCACCGCAGCCCATGTCGGACATCACGTCTCGGCATCCGCTTGGCCGCCCGCTCGTCCTCCTGGCGGTCACGCCTGGCCACCGCGCCGCCACCGCGCAGCTGCTGGCAATGGCGGGTACGCTGCCCCGCGACCCGCCACGTTCCTCCGTAGTGGTTGCCCACCTTGCGGTGGCGTTGGCTTCCCTTGGCCACCGTGCCTGGCCATCGCGCCGCCTGTGCAGCTGCTGGCCATGGCGGGTACGCTGCCCCGCGACCTGCCACAGCTGCTCAGTAGTGGTTGCCCACCTTGCGGTGGTGCACGGCGGTGGGGCTGTTCTCGTCCAGCACCTTGCCGTCCAGCACCTGGGGGCATGTGGGGCACGTGGCACGTGGGGAGGGAATGCATGTGACCCAGGTACCGAATTGAGCAGTTCAGTTAGCCGGGTGTGTACCGAGCAGCCAGTGGCTTGCCGTCCAGCACCTGGCGGCACGTGGCACGTGGGGACGTGAGGAGCGTGGGGGAGGAGCATCCGGTTGGATGCCAAACAGTCAGCCCAAATAAACCACATCCTGAACTGGGCACTATGCCCTTGCCCCCCACCTTCTATAGGACGATGCGGCCCCTTGCCTCCATGCGGGGGGCCAGTGCAACAAACAGCTGCGCCGCAACCAGTGCAAACTACCACATGCAGACTTCTGAGTACTTCCAACGCTAAGCCATCCCATTTGCAGACTTCTGGGTAATTCAACTGTAAGCAATCCCCCCACCTGGGCGTAGATGACGATGTGGTCCCCGGCCTCCATGCGGCTGGTGACGGCGCACTCCATCCAGCTGTTGGCGTCCTTGAGCACAGGGAAGCCCAGCGTGGGGGAGGAGATGGTGTCCAGGCCTGGGGGGGGGGGGGAAACAAAGTACTAGTAACGCGAGGGAGGGGGGGGGGGGGGGGGGGGGAGGATAGTTCCGGTGATACGGTGTACGGGTCAGCCTAAACACGAAGCCCTGCTGTCGTTGGCTATAGTGTACGGGTCTGCTGGAGATCAACGGCTACAACATGGCCCCAGCGTGGGTGGGAAGGGGCCGATGGTTTCCAGGCCTGGGCACAGGGTTGTGCAGAAGGTTCCAGCGCGAGCAGCGCACGGAAAAGGCCCTCTGCCATCGAACCCGTTTCCCCTTCAACGAGATCACACAACGCCTCGAGGCCTCGGGAGATACGGAACCCCTCATTCGTCCTGCCACATGCGGGGCTCCCTTTCCCCGTCCCGCCCCACCCTACATTCCATCACCACGCCGCCAGCCTCCCAGCCCCCTCCCTCCTCACCCGCCAGCCTGTCCTCCCCCGGGCTGAACGGCTTGGTGAGGCGCTTCATGACGGGCCGGTCGCGCCCCTCCGCCACCATGCTCAGCGCGAACTTGCCGCCCACCACCAGCAGCTGACCCATGGCGCGGTCCTTCTTCACAGACACAGTGATGCCGGGAGGGTCGAAGCTGGCCTGGGGGGTGAAGGGAACAGGCAACAGGGCGTCGCGCGTGAGCGCGGAGGACACGGTATAAGGGGCAAATGGGTGGGGAAGGGCTGTGAAGCGCATTGTATGTTAAAATGCGTAAAACGGCGACGCCGGTGGGGGCGGCGGGGGTCGAAGCTGGCCTGGGGGATGGTAAGTGGGGGGAGGGGGGCAACGGGGCAGAGTGTGTGGGGTGAGTAAGGGGCGGGTATCAGCGGATACTGGTGGATCCTAGGGGTGGGGTTGGACGCAAGCGGTGGAGTGACAGGGACGTGCCACTCGAGGTGGGTATGCGGCGGCGGGTGTTGTGGCGTAGGAACTCGGTACTTGGGGCCCGGCCGGCACGAGCCGGCTACCCTGGACTGATCACCCTCGTCAAGCGTCCTCTGCGACACGTCGTTGTCCAGCGCGACGCTCCTGGCGTCCTCATCCGTTGCTTTGACGGCTACAACGTTCACTTACCCCGCTAGCCCACACGCAAGCTGATACGCGCGAGCTGCTGTTAACCCACCTGCGACACCCAGCTGGCCAGCATGGCGCTGCTGGCGTCCTCGTCCTTGGCCGTCACCACACACAGGGAGCCCACCACGCGCCCCATGGCCAGCTGGGGGCCGCTGGCCGTCAGCGCGCGCCCGCCTGGGATCAGAGTAAAGGAACAATAACAAAATGTCGAAGACGTATAACAGCATGGTCGAGGCATGTTATCCGCGGGGTACACGGCATATGGCATGGCATACGGCAGCTAGGGGTCGCTGGCCGTCACTGCCGTCAGCGCACGACCGACTGGCAGTCGGCCAGGGGGAGGCCGGAAAACAAATGGGGCCATGCAATCTGTTGGCAGCAGGGCACCACGCAGTGATGCATGTCGTCAACTCTTTCGCTTTCGGGCGCAGGGGCCACCCATGGATAGCCGTACGGCAGCTCCACAATCCCTGCCAGCTCCACAATCCCTGCCAGCTCCACAATCCCTGCCAGCTCCACAATCCCTGCCAGCTCCACAATCCCTGCCAGCTCCACAATCCCTGCCAGCTCCACAATCCCTGCCAGCATGGCTCCGTTCCCTGAGCACCCCTCGTTTCCCAAGCGACCACCCACCCGGCGCGGCGGCCAGCTCCCGGGTCTTGATCTTCTTCTTGATGGACTGAGCCAGGGCGCGACCGCTCTCCTCGCACAGCAGCAGGTCCTGGGGGACAGGAGGGGGCCCCGGTGTGGGCAAGGGAGTTCGTCGTGAGCAAGCGCACATGTTGATGCTATATGCAGCGGCCCATTGGTATTGCGCCTGCAATCCCAGCTTCGGCGGCCACACTACCCCCAATGACACATGCACGCATACTGCCCTTGCCCTCGCCCCATGCCCGCACCCGACCTGTGCACACCAGTCCTGCGGGCGTCCTTCCGTGACACGCGGACAATCTTACACCTTGCAAGGGAGCAGGCGACTCCTAACAGAGGGCCCTGGGCACGCGCTCACCTTGGCGGTGGGCTTGAACTTCACGCGGATGGCGTCAAACGAGAACCCGAACCCCGCGTCCCTCAGCCGGCCCTCCATCTCGTCCACCGCCTCGCCGCTCCACCCGAAGCTGCCGAACACGCCGCACGGCATGCCCTTGGCGGAGGGCTCACGCAGGATGGCACCCATGGACACGGACACCTGGGTGGGCATGTGGCCGCCCAGCGTGGGGGAGCCTGCAGGCGGAGATAAGGGAGGGAGGACACCGGTCACGTAGTTGAATATGGTAGATTATCCGTGTTGAGGCATAGTGGCAAGCCCGCACGATGGTGCCCATGGACAGGGACACCTGCGGGGGCACGTGGCCGCCAGCGTAGTGGAGCCTATGGTAGACAACGGGAAGGCAGGGGCACACAGATTAGGATCAAGGGTTTCAGACACACTGAGGCGCCTGTGTCGGCACCGCGGGACACCTGCGCCAGTTCCTCTGTGCACAACCTGTGCCATCCCTGTACCCTGTGTCTACCCCCGCGCCCCCGCCCGCCCGCGGCCCCACCCACCCAGCACGAATCCGTCGCACTTCTGGATGGCCTGGGACACCTCCTCCAGGGAGGCCAGCTCCAGGTTGAGCGTCTCCACACCCACACCGCCCTTGGTGATGCCGCGGGAGATGGCCTGGGGGGCAGGAAGGGGGACAAGGTGGGAGGCGTCCGTGGTGTCTTAGCTATGAGAGAGGAGCACGGGATGGACGCAGAGCGATGGTGTCGCCCACACCGCCCTTGGTGATGCCGCGGGAGATGGCCTGGGGGGCAGGAAGGGGGACAAGGTGGGAGGCGTCCGTGGTGTCTTAGCTATGAGAGAGGAGCACGGGATGGACGCAGAGCGATGGTGTCGCCCACACCGCCCTTGGTGATGCCGCGGGAGATGGCCTGGGGGGCAGGAAGGGGGACAAGGTGGGAGTTTGGTGGTTGAATGACACAACATCTTGGTACGCTTCCAGTCGTCGGCCTGCGCCGCTGTGCTGCTGTGCGCCCCGCACCCACGCGTGGCCCAACGCCATCCCCGCCCTCTGCTTATGCACCCGCCCTGCCTTTTCCCCCATGCCACCCCACCTGCGCGAGTGCTGCCGTGTTGCCGTACGCCGACGCGTACAGCACCGCCGCGCAAGCCGTAGCCGCCGCCTTGATCTGCTCCTCCGTCCAGGTCCTGTGCACGGGGATCGGGCGATCAGCACCAAGTCAGGATACATACACGCACAACGATGATACGATACGGCTGGTTATGACCTAGTGCAATGCGGGAACCCTCCCCGCATGCACTAGCTCGGACTACGTACTGCATAGCAAAGGGCGCCAACCGGCAAGCGACACAAAAGTGTCCACCCCACCTGTACTCGATAAGCAGCTGCGTGAGCGCGCTGTCCACCATTGGCCCGTGCACGGGCAGCAGCATGCACCATGAGACCAGCAACACTGCCCAACACTTAATACACAGCCCCACCTGTACTCCACCAGCAGCTGCGTGAGCGCGCTGTCCACCACCGGCCCGTGCACGGGCAGCAGCATGCACCATGAGACCAGCAACACTGCCCAACACTTAATACACAGCCCCACCTGTACTCCACCAGCAGCTGCGTGAGCGCGCTGTCCACCACCGGCCCGTGCATGGGCAGCAGCATGCACACGGGCAGGGGGCCGCTGGGGCCGCCGCCCTCGGCCGCCACGCCGGGGGCAGCCTCCTGCGCCGCGGAGCGCTTCTCCAGGCCCAGCAGGCCGCGGAAGAAGCTGCGGGAAGGTGCGGATGAGGTGTGGGGAGGGGAAGATCTAGTGGGCCTGACTGCGCAACGTGGAGGGGCCCCGGGGCCTCTGCCAGTCAGTTGCCTGGAAGGGGTCAAAGGGGCCCGTTGGTGGGCGCTTCTCGAGGCCGTACAGGCCGGAAGGAAAGCTGTAATGTTGGACTGGGCTGCTTGGTTGGCCGTGACGTTGCACGGGACAGTGCGATCACCTATGAAACCACGAAGCACGTACCAAGCAAATTACGGCGCACCCGACTTCCTGGGCACCGCCGCACTGGCCTCGCTCCTCGCCGCTGCAGCACCCAGCACCGAGCAACATCAGCCCTCGCCACCACCATACCCCGTTTCGTGCTGTTACCTCATGTGACATTCCCCTAAACAGCACACAATGCCGCAGCGGCGCACCTCCTGAGCGCGGCGCTGGTCTTGTTGACGCGGCGCGGCCCGCTGCCGGGGCGGCGGCGGGCGGGCTGCAGGTCCAGCTTGTCCAGCGCGGCAGCGGTCTGTGGGAAGATGATGCAACATGAACAGTGTTGACTCAGCGCGTCGTTAACGCATACACTGTCTGTCCCACGGAAGGGGTACAGGCACGCGGGCTGCTGGTCCAGCGCGGCTGCGGTCTAAGAAGTGGTCAAGAGCAGGATGCGGCACCGGCATGTCCAGGAACTATTCAGGCTGACGTTGCCGCAAGCATTGCCCTAAACCACTGCACGTGGCCCCTGGATGCACCTACGGCCCTTTCGGCCTCGGCCGATCCCATCAGCTCCTTTGGAAGTGCGGGTCCAGGCTGTCAAGGGCAGCGGCCCAGGTCCACAACGCCTGCACACTGGGCTGCCCCTTCCTTCCCTCCCCTCACCTGGCGCACCGCGGGCGCCAGCATGCAGCTGTTGGATCCACACCACCCCTCTTGGTCAATATTACATAACAACGTTGCTCCCACCCTCATCTGCTTCCACATGGCGCGCCTTTGGCGCGATGAAGCCTGCACTACCTCCCCATCGGCTCTGCTTCCCCTTGAACATGGTTGGATATGCTAGGAAGACGTTGCCCCTGGCCCCCACCTGTCGTGCCACTGGCGCCAGCATGCAGTCGAAAAAGTACTTCCAGTCCTCGCCGTACGCCTCCCAGCCGCCCTCGTCCAGGGGAGAGCCCTGCAAGGGGTGGGGAAGCCACAGGGCAATGCCAAAGTGGCTGACACGCAGTGGCCAGCTTGGAGGACAGCAGCAGGCACTGTTAAGGGTGCACAACTGCTAGTGCGAGAGGTGTAGTTCTGCATCTTTCCCCACCGTACCCCTCACCTGAGCGGCGTGCACCGAGAAGGGTTTGGAGGGCAGTAGGAGACAAATGTGTGCGTTAACACACACAGCCGCACCACCTTCCTTCCCTCTCCCCTCGTCTCCCACCACATGCGCTGAGAAGAGCTTGGAGGGCAGCAGCGAACCAACGCACCTCTACCAGCAGACGCGACCCTAACACACACCAGCTCGCACCGCTCTCACCTCGTCTCCCACCACGTGAGCCGAGAAGAGCTTGGAGGACAGCAGCAGGCGGTTCTCGGGGTCGTGCAGCACCAGCAGGTCGGGCCAGCGGGGTGTGGGCGCCAGGATGGCCTGTGTATTAGCGACGTGGGGCACAGGGCGTGGAGGTGTGGGTTAAGGTGGGGGTCGTGCAGCACCAGCAGGTCGGGCCAGCGGGGAGTGGGCGCCAGGATGGCCTGTGTGTTAGGACGAGGGAAAGCGTGGGCTGTTTTGGGAAAGGATCCGAAGGATATACAGCTCGCTGTCATTGCTGAGAGCAGTTAAGGATGCACGGCGCCTAAATACCGGCGCCGCTAGCATCCGATGTCCTCGCGTAGCCGCCCTCCGCTACCGCACATCCCGAAGACGACCCACACCTCACGGGATCCCCTAACACGCCACCAGTCCCACGGGAGCCTGTACCTCCACCCCGCACCGCACCGCAGCCCTGTTTTCCCAAGCCCCCGTTACCTTGTGCCCAGACCACGACCCCTCCTCCCCCCAGCCTCCCGCTGCGCCTCCCCTGGCCTCATCATGCCCCTGCTGCGACGCGCCAAGACCACCCTCTCCTTCCAACCCCCCTTCCACCCGGTTCCAGCCCTGGTATCCACCAAGCCCCCAGCCCCTACCTGCAGCTGCGCCTCCCCCGGCCCGCACGGCGCCACCATCTGCCCCGAGCGAGCAACCACCAGCTGCACGCTGCTCAGCAGAGGCGCCTTGTCGGGGTTCTCGCCTGGAAGGGCGAGGGCCAGGCAGGCAAGTGTGGGGAGAGCAAAGGGGCGTAAGGGCGCAGCACGGGGGGCCTTGCCGGGTTATCGCCTGCGGGGGCATAGTAGCGGGTCAAAACCACAGCAGATGGGGAGGGTAGCCGACGAACCCACGCGCGTGCACTGTGACCCTGGCCCCCACCGTAACCCACGCACGTCTTGTCGACAGCAGCAGTCCAAGGCGGGGCAAAAGTTGGGCTGGGTTTGGGCTTTGGTGGTGCTGGTGCTTGCCTGTGCTGGTTGGGCTTTGGAATCAACTCCAACCAGGACTCGCGTTATCGCTCCCCTGTGCACCTGTATGATACACAAACACACCACCTGCCCCGTCAACCCACGCACCCAGGGTGGACTGCAGCAGCGCGGCGTCACCCCGGCCCCATGCACGGTTAACACACCACCCTGCCCCGTCAACCCACGCACCCAGGGTGGACTGCAGCAGCGCGGCGTCACCCCGGCCCCATGCACGGTTAACACACCACCCTGCCCCGTCAACCCACGCACCCAGGGTGGACTGCAGCAGCGCGGCGTCACCCCGGCCCCATGCACGGTTAACACACCACCCTGCCCCGTCAACCCACGCACCCAGGGTGGACTGCAGCAGCGCGGCGTCACCCCGGCCCCATGCACGGTTAACACACCACCCTGCCCCGTTAGCCCACGCACCCAGGGTGGACTGCAGCAGCCTCAGCGCGGGGTTGGACAGCACCACCTGCGGCTTGGCGGCATCCGCCCCTGCCCCTGCCGCCTGCTGCGCCAGGCGGGCCAGCAGCGCCTCCAGGGAGGGGATGGCCTTGGGGTCCAACTGCGTGATGACGATGTGGGTCAGGCCCGAGAGGGCGCCCTGGGCCTCCAGGGTGGTCACTGGAGGGGAGAGGAAGCGAAACAGGGAAGCAAGGCATCGGGGGCGGGGTGTTGCAGGGAAGGGAAGACGGAGGAGGGCTTGCAAACAGGCGCGCGAAAGAAGGCGTGAGCACGTCCGACGACCCAGCGGGGGGCGCAGCGTATGCCCAGGCAAACAGGCGCGTGGCGCGTGGGGCCAAGCCGCGGCCCCGGCCCCATGTGCCGCAGCGGCCCCGGGCCCATCGCAGTTTATACTAGTCAAAAACGAAGCCGAAGTGCAGCTGCATGTTGGTCAGTCTTAATCCAAGCCATGCAGGTCGCCGAACGGAACTTGGTCTTGGCGCAGTGGTTCACGGTCCGGCTTCGGCAGTGCAGCTGCATTGTAGGTGTCGTGTCAGGCGAAGCCCCTTCAGCTTTGAAATTCGGCAAACTCTGCTCCATACCGTCTACTCTTGCGCTGTGCGCATGAGGAGCATCGCTTTGCAAGGATGGTGCCGTCTATACCCCTGCCTTCCTCCCTACTGTGTGCAGTTCATACGCTGTCTTCGTACCCACTGTCATGCCGCTCTGCCTCCTTCCCCCCCACCCACCCACCCCCACCCGCTGCCGGGGCCGCTGGACTGTGCGGTACTCACGGAACTGCTGGGCGAACGCCTCGTAGGGCACATCCACCAGCACCTTGGCATTGGGGGACTGCGAGGAGGGGGAGCGGAGGAAGGCAGATCGCGAGCGTATGCAGTGAAGCATGTGGGGTCGTGGCGTTGGGGAAGAGGGTTGGAGATGCGAGGGTGTGAGGTGCGGTGCTGGAATGCGGTAGCTGCCTTGGACCAGGGGCACGACACGGCGCGCGTGGGGCGGCCGGGGGAGTCGACGCGTGCGAGGGCGGGGCGATCACCCTGCCCAGGATGACCAGCAGTGCGAACGACGGTCAGTCCCCCGGGGCAGCTGTTACGTGCCCGCACTTTGATGAGGTAATTGACATAGGTGTTAGACTGAGTACGCGAGCTGCCCCCCAGGCAACTGCTGTGTGCCCGCACCGTGATGAGGTAGCTGTTGTCGCTGGTGCCCCGCTTGAGGCCGTACTCCACCTCGTACTTGAGCCGCTCCGCGCGGCACACGCCGTGCAGCAGCTTCACGTTGGGCGCGATGCCGTACACCGAGTACGACACGTCCACGGGGTCAGCGGGGGGCTGCGGGGAGGGTGGAGCAAGTTGGGTTTATGTGGGATGTTGGGGCGAGGACGGGGTGCCTGGGGTAAGGCGGGGACTGGGGAGAGCACTGGGGGAGCAGGGCTGCAGGAACAGAGATGAGTTTGTGCAGAGACTTCGGAAGCAAGTAGCTGTGGGTGTCGTATGTACGAGGGGGACCGGGGTGGAGGTAGGAACGGGGCAGTGCAGTCTGTCATAGATGTCGGAACGAGGAACTGCAGGCGCGTTGTAGGGTATGCTTGCAAAAGCCGAGGTTGCAGTCGCAAGCAAGTACAACTACAGTTGTTAGCACTTTTGTCATAATAGGCAGCTCTGCCCGGACACGGCCCGGCCTCCGCGTTGGTGCAAGCCCGACAAATGTGCATGCCGCTGACCTGGACTGGCGCTCCGGATGGTGTGAGGGCAGGTGCCGCAGATGCCATCGGTACAATGGTCAGGTGGCGTTGGTGCGGCTGTGCAGTTGGATTGCGCCTCTGACCAGTCTTGTTGCAGCGACCCCCGACGAAAGCCGTGCGTGGACTGCCTCGCCGAGGAATGCCGGACATCGCTGTTTGGTTTGCATTCTGCTTTAAATGACGCTGACTACCCAGCACTTGCATCCTGTCAAACCGCGGCAATCGCAACACTGTAGGTTCTGGGAAAGGGTAGGCTTGATAGATGGCTAAGAGCGCTATACTTGTGTTCATGCATACCGTAAGCCACCTGGGCAGGCTGCTTGCCAGTCTGGGCTCGGCGGAGCTCCGATTGCAACGGCTACAACGGCCGTAACCAATTGTGTAGCGAATCGGTGCTAGCCATCTAGCTGCTGGCGTCCTAGCCCTTGCCCTTACGCTCGTGGCTTGATCCTGCCGGATCCACAACACGACGCACAGCAAGGCGTACAGATGCATTTCAAAGGCCGTTACACGTGGTACCGGTCCGTGTGGGCGGCATTCATGCATCCCGCACACTGGGAAAGTCCTTGGCGACGTACAGCGCTGTGCACGGATTTGCACAGACGGACCGCTGGCGCAATGCCCTTTGACCAGCTGCATCTGCTGGCGGTCACCGACCATGAGATGATAATAACTACGCAGTACACATGCAGCAACCTGTCATCCGCACCCATGCACGTGGAGCACGGTACCGCTAGGGGCAAGCAAGTGCACGTGCCGCATACCCCAACTGCACCACGTGGCCAGCCCCCCTTGTTAGGTAGGTCACCTGCCCGGTGTCCAAGTTCTCAATCTCCAAGTCCATTTCCCACACACCTCATTGTGCTTTCCCCCCCAATCCATTCGCGCCCCCTCGCGTCCTGTCCTTAGCCAAACAACCCGCTCCCCACGCACACCACCCTTTCTTGATCCCACGGCCCAGCAAGTGCGTCCGCCAGCTCATATGTCCCAGCAGCACCGCACCAACGGCCGCAGCCCCAGCAACCCGTCAACCACCCCGCCCGCCAACTGCACGCCCATGATAACACCAGCAGCCCCCCACGCATTGCTGCTATCCCAGCCGCGCTTATGCAGCAGCGGCTTCCCCACCCCAACCACTGCTCCCCTCAGTCACGGCAGCTACGAGTCCTCCATGCATCAGCCGCGGGCAACAGCAGCACACCCGGCGTGCCCCACACACCCCTGCCGGCTGCCGCATACTTCAAATGCCCCCACGTGCATTCGCCCTGTCTGCTCTCCAGCCCCTCTCCTTCACCCCCTCTGCTTCCACATTCCTTGCCATGCTTCTCGCCCCCACCCAACATGCTCCCCTACGTGTGTTCCGCCCCTACCCCGCCCCACACCGCTACCCAGACCCCTCCTCGTTACCCACTCCTCCTGACAGTGCGCCCGCCGGCACACGCAGCGCATTAGAACGCCGCCACCCCACCGCACCCCCCCTGAAACACCGTCAGATGTCCACTCCTAATACCCCATGCCTTTGCAGCGGCTGCATCGGCAGCAGCCCCACCTCAACCGCTGCTGTCCCTTTCAGCCAATATGCACCTACCCCGCTTGACACCTACACCTACAACTGTATCAGGCCATTTCCGCATACATCTCGCACCGCACCCGCTACACCTACAACTGCTCAGGGTGCAATTGGCAACTGTTGTAGCACGGTTGCGCCAGTGCGCAACAGCGTCCTGTAACCACCTTGCTGAAGCGCATTAGCCCCCCAACCCCCGCCACACACACCACATGCGGTTTGCGGCACATCAGACATGCAACCCCTTGCACCCAAAGAACGCAATGTCGTCCCGAAACACGTTGTCCACATTCCTGACGCAAGCATCACCGCATTGCTGATACAGCTCAATGTATCTCGCATAGCTGACGACGCCCTTGTCTCCCTTTGACCCAATGCCTTTGATCCACGGCACCTTCTCCAGCCGGATGGGTGGGACATCCTGCGGCCGCTTGTCGCTGACCAGTTGTAGAGCAGCCAGAACGTCCGTTGTATAGTGTTCATGCGATATGACAAAGTCGAGCACGTGTTCGCCGGTGCTTGTACGTCCGCACCAGTGCACCG
>VFQN01004847.1_pt1 | contig 17210 bp, 15 predicted proteins | sample 3512371 | NCBI WGS metagenome assembly VFQN01 (sample SAMN10412370, study PRJNA504923) | tailings metagenome | isolation source: Replicate 2 from Balatoc abandoned mine | place: Philippines: Itogon, Benguet | collected 2017-08-28 | reverse complement strand
CAATAAACAAAGAAACGCTATATCGAAGAAGGAAAGCTACACTATTCAGATAAACTCTATGAAAAATGTTAAGAGATAACCAATGACAAAGGCACTTGCTCTAATGATAGTAGAGTAGCTTTTTTCTTGCTTTGTGGTATTAGAAGCATTCGAATGAGAATTAATTAATCGATCATTGGTAGGAATCATGTGAAAGACAACAAAGGCAAGATAAACCCCAGAGGTAAATAAAGCGATCCATTCACAGGTCATGGTAATCTGTTTGTGCACTAAGAAGTTGCCTAAGATAACACCAATCGGTTTCGATAAAATGTAAACTAAGACAGCGAGTAAGTAAGACGCTGATGTGGTCAAAGCCTCTTCACAAACAACTCCATAAGCAAAGGCTTGAAGACATCCATCAACTAAGACTTGCTCATAACTGAAGATTGTGGCATGTTGCTCAGATCCTAAGACAACACCTTTACTAATCTCATTCCCAATCACTGCAACAACAACACTTAAAAACCATAAAAGAGATAATCTTTGTTGTTGTGTAGACTCTTGATCCGTTGGAAAGCCTATTTCACCATCATATTCCCCTGATTCTAATCGATCTTCATCTCTTCGAAGGATACTAGGAACATGATCAGATATCTCAATACCAAGATCTTCATCATCTTCATTAATATCTAATTCAAAATTAGAGACTCGATTATATTCATAAGGTGAATTAGGTATAAACAATGTCTTTGCAGCATAAAGGAATAAGAAAGTTGATGAGAATAATAAAGCAGCAGTAATTGAATTAATTTCTTGTAATATGAAAATATCAGCAAATCCTTTTGCTAATAATATTCCACAACATCCTGTATGAAAATAAAAATAATGAATTATTGAATTTTCTTTAATAAATTTCCCAATAAAACATGCAAGAAGATTAATAGAACCAATTAATACACTAATACTTAGACGAAAGACAAGGACTGTCGTTTGTTCCGATAAATTACCAAACATGATCAGCTCTAGCTATCCTTTGTCTTGTTCTCTTATTCCTAGTCTTTCTCCAACAACAAGGACAATGAGAAGTTAGTTAGTCTGATACTATAGTTTGATAGGTGATAGGTGCAGTTTTCAGATCTTTTGGGTCTAGGAGAATAGGACACTAGGAGACTAGACAATTATGTAATGAATGAAGGCAATCAGAGACTCAAATCGAACTTTAGTTATTACATAGTTGATAACCAGTCGAAAGATGATGATGAAGAAGAATATCTATTTATTCAAATCTCAATTTGTTTCTATGTAATATTTTTGATGAAGAATGAGGGACAGTTTTCTAAATTCATGGAAGGAAGAAGAAGTGGGAAAAAAATGGCATGAAAAATGAAGTCAGAGTTAAAAAATATATACTATATCAACGAAAAAAACAATTTAAATCACTGATGGAAGATAGGAAAGTCCTGAATATTCCTCAGAAAACAGAACAGAAATAACAAAAACTCCAATTCTTTTAAAATGTGTCATATTGACCACGGCGTCACAATGACTTTGTTCTGGCTGTTAGTAACTGTTATTTCTAAATATACCATTGGAAAATCTTTGTAGAGAAAGCTGGGACAGATGATTCAAAATAATTATTACCATCCCAGACACCAATCCATAAGGTAGAATAATGATCAGTGTTCATAACAAATAATGATAATTGATTAGTTTTCGGATCAATGAAGGTTTCACTAATAACGTTATTAGTAGAGGACAACGAAGAAGAAACACGATAGGAACCTCTTGGAATGAACTTACTCATATGACCAACTGACCAATAATCTTGATTCCATTTAATATCATCAGAGCTCCAAGCCCAAGATGGAATGGAAACCAAAGGTCTGCCATATTTGTAAGTTACTAAAGGCAACACTGGACCGCAATTCTCATCTAAGGCGAGCATCCACTTCACACCACTTGATGACCAAAAAGAAGTTGCACCAAGAAGAATATTGGACATGTCCCATTCATGGTTATAACCAAAGGAGACCATACCATTATTAATATTGCAGTTATTATCAGAAAAACTAGCAGTGCACTCTGTGACAAACTGATGAGCAGATGGATGACGATCATGAATATAGCTATGAGCACTTCTCATGTCGCCTCCGTAACAATGCCAAGCGACGGAATCCATGACACCTTGGGAAAGGATATAATCAGGATACTCTGGATGATCCCAGTTATGATCATAGGCTAAGACCGACACACTTTGACCGTATTTATTGTTGTAATCATTCAGCTTCGAGCTTAAAGCACGTTGTAATCTTACAGCATTCTCCGATGAGAGGTACATTCCTGGATAGGACGAGGAAGTGCCGTAGAGAGGTTCGTTCTGCAAGGAGAGGTACTTGATGTCTAATCCTCTGTCATGAAACGTCTCAAGAACGCGGATGAGATACTTAGAGTATGTCTCATAGAAATAGTCATCGTTGACAAGAGTATTATCGTTTGAATAAGCGATAAGCGTTTGCCATGCCTTCAACCAGGAAGGAGGAGACCAAGGAGCAGCTAGAGAGCACAAGTCAGATTCACCTTATACAACATAGAAGAAAGATACTCACCCATCATTACAAGATCAGAATTAATCGCTTTGGCATCTTTAAGAACAGAAATGATCAGTTCACTGTCAGAATCGACTGCAAAGTGGTCAAGATTCCAATCCCACCAAGACTCATCATAAGAAGTATTTTGAATCGAAAAGTCACACGATCCAATAGGAAATCGTAAGAAATTCATGCCAACACCTTTATCTTTTGAAAATAATTTTTGCATCGTCTCTTGATAAAGATTGTAATTGCGTTGTTTTAAATTATTTAACACGTAAGCAGAGGATTGTGGTAAACCCGCACCAAAGCCAACCATTTCTTGTAAACGATTGTATGGTTCAATATTAATACTGCTCCAGCCATCTTTCCCTTCCAAAGTTCTATTTTTGGATGGTACGGACTTGGAAGTAGTCAAAGATGATTGTGGTTCAAGTAAATGCATCGCATTGCCAGAAATATCAGACTGTGTTAACCATGATCTTACATCAACAGCTTGAACAGTAAGAGCTAACAATTGGCAACACACAACACCTTTAAAAAGAAAGGAACCTAACATTTTCTTAACACTAATGGCTTATTACTTGTATTTATTTATTAATTGTGTGTGTTGATTTGATTGATTGCTTGAGATCTTTTTTGCTGTAACATGAAGCGCAAATTTAAAATATAGTCTATCGAATTTTGCTAAGACTATTTTTTTTTCTTCTTATAATATTGTCTTTTTTACCGAATGTAATTTCACTTATATTGATGAAAAGTATTCTAAATTAGTCTTGTTCATAGAATTGAATGTTATTTATTGCTCGAGCCAATAATCTCTTTCGCTGAATGGGCATAAAAGAGTCATCCACTTCTATGCCTTCAGCAACTTTAAGATCTTGAGACAAATTCTCGCTGTTTTTCGACTGTTTAAGAGAGTCTAATCCATCCGTATTGATGATTTCATTGGTTCTTTCAGATAACGGTAAGCGTACTGGCGTATCCTTCTTTTCTATTGGCTTTGCCTCCGACGTAACACTTTCGTTGACATTGCTATCTACCATCAACCCTTTATGAGAATAATCAACTAAACGTTGGATTAACTCTGCTTTCACGCCTAGGAAAAAAGAGATAAGAGATAGACCAAAAGAGATTATAACCCGAGCTTACCTGATACAGGAAGATTCCGTGCAGCTAATTCCGCTTTCAATTGCTTAACTGTAAGTTTATTCCACTCCTCATACTCTTTAGAGTTATTATCAAGAGTTGATAAGTATTGCAACGTGGAATTTCTCTTGGGCTTCTTTGCTGGTTGCTCCTTAACTTTATCTCCCTCTTCAACTTCAACAGCATTGGAAGTTCCCGCCTTCCTCTTTCTTGAGAGAGTAGCTTTAGGCTTTTTCTTTCGTTTTGGACTATCATCGCTGCTCCCACCATCACTCTCCGATTCAGTGATCAAGAGGTCTTCATCTTCATCCATACTACTTCCTTTTGATGGCATCCAATTATCATCACTGGAAATACTTTGCATAGAATCTCTTCTCTTTTTCTTACTTTTAGCGTTCCCTGCAACTTGATTGTTATTCTTCTTCTTATCTACCATCCTTCTTTTCTTTTTCCTGCTTCCGTCATCGGTGTCACTGTCTTCTTTACCACTGAATTCCTCATCATCGTCATCGGATGGGTAGAAAGTATCATCGAGTTGTTGATCATCATTTTCTAACTGATCTCCTTCGTCCATGATATCTCCACCACTGACTTCGTTTTCTTCCTCGTCATCATCATTGTAATAGCTAATAGAAGATATGGAACTCATTTCAGCTGAATGATAAACTCTTCTCGAATAATCATAGTAAAGGTAGAAATCCTCCAGACTTTTCATTTCTTCAGTGGGAAATAGCATAGCAAGATACTCTTCTTCTGCCGGGGTTGCTTCTAAATGATCTGGATTTTGAACAGAGAGTCTTAAGTTTTCTTCTTTCTGTTGATAATCTTTGATGACTAGTTGAAGACGCTCTTTCTCCTGTAAATGAAATAAAAACTGTTGATAAAGCTTCTGGAAGCATGTTTTCATTTGTGACGTCAACGAAGCCATAGCACCAGCATTGACATTACTATTCGTGGAGACAGAAGACATAGCATCTTCAACTAAGCGAAATAAAGCACTGGAAGACTCCATGCTCGTTGTTTCATTAGACTTTGATGATTTATTTAGCTCTTGTTGAAGAGATTTAATCTGTTCTTGCTGCTTGAGTATCTTCTGCTGCGTTTGCTGGATTAATTGCTGAAGAGCAAATTGTTTCTTGAGATTCGAACGAGTCTTTTTCTGAGTGGTCAGCATTTCTTTTAATATACTCTCTAGATTTTGCTTCTGTTTTACAAGTTTTGCTTTCTTCTCCAAAGAATAAGAAAGAGAAGATCTCTTTGCAATAAAAGTCTTTTCAGCATCCACTGATTGAGAAAAGAGTTGAGCAAACTGCTTTTGGAAAGTTATTGTAGACCCGCCAAATTTACCAACAGTTGAACCTTTATTTCGATTCGATGCTTGTTGTAGCTGTTGTCGTTGTTGCTGAGCATATTTTTCTTTTGTTAATAATAATTCCTTCAACCAATTCATTTCTTTCTCTTTACTTTGTAAAGAATTTTGATAAGCTCGCTCTTTCATAGTCAATTGATTGGTTAAAGACTGAATATTAAGTGACTTCATATTTAATTGCTTCTGTAGTTGTTGCTCTTGCTTTAAATGTTCTTTATTTTTCATTTGTGCTGTCATTTCTTTCTCATGTAACTGTTTCATCATATTGACTTGTGTTTGCTTATATGTGAGTAATTTTGCATTCATTTCTTCCATTTTCTTAATTAAAGATTCTTTCGATTGGGTAATTCTCTGGAACTCTTTTTCTTTCTTTTGTAATATTTTTGTTTTCTCTTCTAATAGTTGTTGCTTCTGCTTCAATTCTGATTTTAATTGATTTTGTTGATGAATATGATTGCCACTTGATCCTGCATGATGAGTTGATGAACCACCAAACGCTGCTGTTGGTCGCATGAAAGAAGGTTTATTCGTGCTTAACTTTTGCTGTTTGACTTGAATTTGTTGTTTATCGATCTCAAGCTGTCGGATTTCTTTCTGTAGCTCCTGAATAGTGCTTTGGTATTGCTCCGTAAGAACCATCATATTCTCCAATTTTTCTTCGTGGTCATAGATATCTTGTTCTAGTTGCTGACAATCTACGGAGCTCGTTGGAAGAATTCCCAAGTCCTTTTCCAATGCGTCATGACTTAAATCGAAAGAAGAAGTCGAAAGGTTTTGTTCATGGCTTGAACTATGAGTATCTCGAGAGATGTTTGAAAGATTTAGGATTCCGTCGGCCTCCTCAACATCAGATAAACGACTATTCGCGCTGTTTAGAGAGAGCATGGAGTTTCTGTTGGAATGATTTACATCCTGCATGACTTGTTCAACAATCGAAAGCATTTGCTTGGTATTGGCTAATTTCCCACCATTTATTTTATTCTTAGAGGGGAGAGACGGTGCAGCAAAGACTGTACTTTCCTTTGATTTCGAGGGAACGACTTTTAAAGACTCAGCAGATGCAAAGTCTCTTGAAATTGCATCATCTGCACCAACAGTTATCGTATTAGTCGCAACTAATGAAGAATTAGCCTTTTGTGATAAATCTTCGAAATAATGCTGCAAAAACTTTATTTCGTCAATAATTGATATTATATCAGGAAGATTGATAGCAGCATTACTATCTCCCATCATCATCAACTCTTGCATCATTTTCTTTTCTTCTTCTGAATGATTTTCATTTTCTTCCATCATTAACAGCATCATAGGGTTTAATTTAGGGCGGTTATATTCGATATTGAACATATTTCGAATATCTTCTAATTCTTGTGAAATCTGTTGTAGTTCGCTTTCTTCAATAAATAAATCTTCTGAGAAACAGTACATTAACAACATCTTTAGCGAATTATTCATTTTACTTAAACTGCAAGAATAATTAAAAAGTTGCTCACTGTTAATTCCCTTTTGCCCAGTTGAGAAGTTCGAAGAATTCCCTTTCTCATCTTCCTCATGTTGCTTCTCGAGGGATTGCAAAAGTAAAGCATTATATTTATCCTGCAATAGAGACATTTCATCTTTTAGTTGTTGCAATTCTTTTTGACTTTGTTGGGATTGAAGGAATTGCTGTTGTTGGTCTTGTAAATTAATTTTCGCAGAATTCACGATCGAAGAGGCACGCGACGCAAACCGAAGAGTGTTGAGAGATTCGTCATAATTTTGTGCTGCTGGAGAAAGACAAGCTAGTAAAACAGTATAAGCATTTCCTCCTAGAGAATCTTTCAAGAGACGAGTAAGTTTCGACTCACGATAGGGCACATGGATATGCTGTTGTTTGTCCTTTTCATTGCCAGAAACCTGTTGCTGCCTGGTAGATCGAGCACTTAATGCAGCAACGACATTACCAAGAGCTAGTAACCCCTTGTTAATGCTGATTCCTTCTTGAAATACCTCTCCTGTAGCTTGAGTCTTTTTCGCCCTCTCAGAGCCGGCCAAGTCAACCAAGTTCAACTTGGAAACCAACGAGCTGTTATCTGATTTGGTCAAAGTAAGAGTAATAATGCAGATAGCATGAGAACGGGAGGAGGCATTATTCATTGCCGTCTTTCCAGTTGATCTCACTTTGTTTGCTATGTTGAGATAATGTGCAACTTCTTGGATATTGTTTATTGTCAATGTTGTTAATCCATCGAGGTAAGTCTCTCCTCCATTAGTTTCACGTACATTAAGCACTTTCTTCTCCAGTGGGGGAGGAGGAGGGGCTGTTGTTCCTAAGGCTGTGGTAGGGTTGACCGGAATGGGTGCCGATGCGTTGCTAATGTTTTCCTTGGATAACAGATCATAACAATCTTCGAGATAGATTTCCAAGTAGCTCAACTCAATTTTAATTGATTTCACATTTGTGCTGATATCAGAGAGTATTTTATCACGCTTCTGGAAGATATCCTTAACGGCGTTTGGCATCACTCCCTGACTGAAATCAGAAGTACCCATGGTATAAGTCTTTCCAGCGCCAGTTTGACCATCTAAAAAAGAAATATAAGAATCAGAGGTGATAATAACAATTGATTACTTACAAGCAAAGAATGTTGAGTTATATCCCTCAAAGATCTTCTCAATAAGAGGCTGACACATACTCTCATAAACCTTCTCCTGATAGGATGAAGGACCGAAAGACCAATCAAACTGAAAATTATTCTTATTTCGAACATTGTTTTGCAACTCATCCTTCCCATTGGTTAGGAGAACTTGACCATTCCCTTCATTTGCTAGAATATTGATCCGATTACTGGCAGTTTGATTCAACTCTTGCGTTTCTTTCGTTGAGAAAGGACGAATGCGAACTCCAACTTTAATACGATTATCCATTAGATCCAATCCAATAAAATAACCTCTTTTTCTGAAGCAGTGTGGGGTTTATTTGTCTATTTTGTTTCTTGTGAAATAAAAAATAATTATTAATAACGGTAATCTCGCGATATAACAGACTCCACAATTTTGTCCATCAATACTACAGTATCCATACTCCTGTCCTACTCTCTGTAGATTAGAGGTTACAGAAATTAAAATAGAATGAAAAATGAGCATTTCTCTTTTAATTTATAATATATACACTGCAATTTTTTTTCTCTCATGGAGTTTGAAAGAACTTATTTCACAGGAGCATTCGTGGCCTTCACATTTGTACTTTCACTATTAAAGAAATCCCATGCCTTTCTTCTTAATACTACCTTCGCATCTAACAAATATTGAAAAGGCTTTGGAACTGTTCCTGCAACTCCAAAGCCATACACCAACGACGGAACGTTCGCAAAGTCTAGAGGTTTATCCGTTATCGCTGGAGACATTTCAGGACTTAAATTTGGTGATGATAGGTCATCTGCCAAAACATCATCCGCAGCTGCAGCTTTCATGATTCCATCTGCTTGTAATGCAGCCAATTTCTTCGCTTCTAACTGTGCTTTTAACTGCTTTTCAGTTTGTTTCTTCTTTAATTCAATATCAAAATCAGCAGCAAACATCTTATCAGTTTTCTTATAATCTTCAATCATTTTCTCTTCTAATATTTTGGTTTCTTCATCATCTAATAACTTTTTCTTTCTTCTTTCTTCTTCAATTTGTTGATTTTCTTTCATAATTAATCTTGCACATACAACACGATCAGCTAAATTTAATGTAAACTTAGGCATTAAACCTTCAAGTTTCTCTTCAAATGCTACTGCAGCTTCGTAGACAGCACGCGATGTTTGTGTTGTATCAGTTTCAAGATGTTGCTTATTATAATGTTGTGCATTCGTGAATACTTTTCTTAAATCAGTAACAAATTCACTAAATTTACTGTATCTTGGACTATGTTTATTAATAGCTTGTGCAATAACAGATAAACTAGGTTCAGTACCATCTAATCGATATTTTATTGTCGAAAGATCAATTGGATGTCGTATGAATGCTAGATAATCTGTTACTAAACTAACATCAACAGGATGAATGAAATAACCTAATTGTACCAATTCTTGTTTCTTCGATGTTCTTTCAACATCTTTTATTAATTTTTTACATTCACTATAAGGATTATTTATAATTTCTGAGATATAAGCACTCATTACAATCTCTTCACGTTCTTTACGTGCTTTATCACGCAAAGTAATACGTAAATCACCCAACTGTTCAGGTTCAGCATGATTGACGTCATCCTCTAATGGTAAGTATTCTAAACACAACCAACTACAATATTTAACTAAATGAAGACATTGATCAACTAATTTCATCGCATATTGTGATTCTGTATGCGATGCATTATAATCAACAGCATTTTGAAATACACTTAACAACATTTCATAAAACTCCTGTCCGTCTAAAATAGAACCTGCATCTAATCGAATACGAATCGTGGATAAATCCATCGGACGTGAAATTACACGGTTGTAATCTTCTGCGATGTTTGGATTGATTTCCGTGACAGGGTGATAGAAATCAGCTGCGACTGTTGATTTCTTTGGATCAACGTAAGGATGGTGACCAATAGCTTTTAATACACTATCAGCGGCTTCTATCCAAGGAAGTCTTGCAACTTTAATGGCATTTGAGGAGGCAGTTCGATTGAGGGAAGGCGGGCCAGCAGAGCTTTGAAAGAGGACTAAGTCTCCTTCATCCTCTGTATATGTTGGAAGTGTGATGGATGGCATTGGAGCATCAAAACCCTCATCTAATGCATTTGATTTTCTTCTTTTGAGCGGACCAGGCTTGGATCTCGCATTAGCAGTTGGGGTGGGAGCAGAGGTGGGGGTGTCAATGAGATCATCAGTCAGCATTGTTGAGATACTTCGTTTAGAACCTTTACTGCTTGTTGCCTTAGGAATCTCGAGTGAAATTGACGGACCTTTTAATGCTTTTCCTTTCATGGCTTTTCCAATAACAGGAGCTTCAGAGAGAATTTCGATGGCGCTGAGTTCTTGAATCAAATCCCGCATTTCACTGTTCAATGACTTGATGCCGAGCTGCCTTAATAGACCGGATTTGTCAATTAGATCTTCTATTCTCGTATTACTCACTTCTAAAAAAGTCGCAACATCTTTCGTTCCTTTCTCATCCAAATAGTCATCTACTTCAGGGAGGTGGAGCATATAGCTAACGAGAGCAGGTTCAGACAACCTTTGAAAGATTTTTAAACATATTCTTAATAAATAACGAAAATAATTACGTAATGCATCAGCCATAATGCGAATATCAGCACTTTCAGGACTGCTATTATAAGTGTGAGCATTATTACGAATGAGATCAATATCACGTAAAACAGATAGAATAGCAGTGGAGGCACTATCAGTTTCAGCGATAGAGTATTTATTATTCTTAATATTTTTAGTAATTTTGGATAAATCCATTGGTTCATGAATAATTGTTGCGTAATCAGGGAATTGTAATGGATCAACTGCTTTTAGAAAAGGTCCAGATGTGTTGACAGCATTTCCAAATGGTGAAATAATATAATGATTCTTTACTTGCTCAATTGCAAGTTCAAATGAAGTCTTTAAATATTTCTCAACTTTTCTTTCCATTTCGTTCTCCTTATATGCACAATCTCTCTAATTCTATAAACACTTGATTGATGTTCGATTGACAAACTGTGCACTTTCTGTTGCGGCCTTTTCCTTTTATACGGCCGCGTAGTGCATTCCCACCAACTTTCATCAATCTTTAGTGTTAGTTTCAAATCATTTTAAAGCATCAAGGAAGGGTTTGAAAATGCATAACGATCTATCATCCTTTTCACGAAATGATTTTCATGCAACAACTTGGATTAATAAATTGATTCAAGAAATGCCTGAAGGTGAAAATGTCGAGTCAATCATTTCTTCGATGAGTATGAAATTGCATATGGCGGCGCAAGATTACTCCGAGCAACTCGAAACTGCTATGGTAGAATCAATGTCAACTATGCCAAGAATGGTATCAGAAATTTCTCGCCTGCAAGATCAATTAAAGTCTATGCAAGACGAGATGCGCGTAATCTCTGAGCACATTCATTCAGTGGATCAAAGAAGTGTTTCAGGAGTTGAAGAACTTTCACGTCTCGATCATATTAAATCTAATATGGATAAGTGTCGATCTACCCTACAGGAACATGCTCGTTGGAGTCTCCTAGTGCGTGAGGCGAGGCTATTACTTGAAGGGTCAGGCGAACTCGCTGAGACTGCTGACAGGTTCGTCAATAGTCCTTTAAAAAGGCAATTATTTTCTTTTCTCTAACTTTCTTCCTTATTTTTAGAATTCAAGTCATGCATAATTCTCTTGAAATCCTTCGCAATCTTCCAGGACACGAAGAAAGAAAAGACACATACGAAACCTTCCGATCAACTTTACTCAATGCTTTAACACCGAATATCCGGAAAGAAATTAATGATATGAGTATTACTACTTTACAAGAATATTTATATGTTTATCGTAAGCTTCACAGGTAAGAGAATCTCATCAAAACAATATGATTCCTTATAATTGTATGTTATTATTATGATTGTTATCTGTAGTTATGAGGACTTTGTGAAAGAATACATTCGTAATCGTCCAGCTGCGATTATTAATATATGGAAAACAGAAAACTCTTCTTCTCATCAATCTTTTTCTGAATGGTTTGCATTATTTCTTGGTACAGTCACTAAATTCTTACTCGATGAAGAAAACAATATTATTGAATTATTTGGATCTGATGTAGCCCCTACCATTGAAAATAATATGTTAAAAGAAATATTATCTGATATGAAATTACAATTATCAGAGAAACTTCAACAAAAACAACAAGAAGAAGAGAAGAACAAGAATAATAGTACCAGTAATACAATGACAGCATATGAATGTTATTGTTTATTAGATGAATTTATGAAACGAATCTCATTCTTATTAATCAAGTTAACCATTATTCAAAGAATAGATTTATTTTCATTTATTTTTTCTTCTTTTCAATCTTATTTACCATCTTATCTATTATATGATAAGAAGATTATGAAAGAAAGACTCTTATTTAACATTCAATCGATATCCTTCCAACCACAAGAACTATTAACCACCAATAAACCCAATAATAATATTAACAACAATAATAACAATAATACCTTCTTAGGCGAGGATAGCATGGATGAATTAGAACAATTAAATCAATTCCTTGAATCTTCATCTAATGCAATCACAGATTCTTTCCAATATTTCAATGAACGATTACAATACTGTTCCAAGATATTTGGTGGTAGTTTATTAATACGTGAATTTAGTAAATATTTTATTCATTCTTTATTACTTTTTATTAAATCGATGACATTAAAATTTCATTGTTTTGCTATTGCTTTAGGTATTGAGAAAGATATGACCACCACATCTGATACTTCCTCTTCCTCCTCTAGCGAGAGTAGTAATAGCTATGGGAACTATCTCGATGAAGTGAAACAAGCTCAAAGAATTGCAACGAAATTATTAGCAACAACAGAATATGATACGCAAATGTTTTCATTAAATGTATTAAAATCATTACAATTATTAGGACAATTCTTAAAATTCATTTCACAACTTGAGAATCAATATCGTATAATATGTTCTGAGATTCAAAAGAATATGATCGTATTAGAAGGTTATTTCCCCAATGATATCGAAGGAATGATGAAAAAATCATTAAGCTTTGGTCATGTTTATGGAAGTTATTATATGATTCATCATGATCAACATCTTGCTGAATTAAAGAGCTTTTTGTCGAATAATGCTGTCGTCTCATCGATTGGCGGTAATAGTGCTTCTTATTCTCAAGGAATCTTTGCTACGATTACTCAACCACTGAAGAAATTGAAAATTCGTATTGGTAATACTTTAATTAGTCTTGCGAATCAAATTCCAATGAAATTAATGACAAGTTATTCACATGAAGAGATTCTCACTCGAGTGATTCAGAATGAAGAAGAATTAGAGATTGCTAAGATGAATCTTCTTCCTCAGACCAGTATTACTCAAGTAAGACTATCGCTGTCTTCTGTCTCGCAAATAATAACGCTTCTTTCATAGGTTGGAGAGCATATGCTTTCATGGGTTCAAGATCTTGAATCCTTCGCTTCGAGTGATGCTTTTCAAGATCTTTTGATCTTACGAGGTGAAACATTGCAGCTCTTGCCTCTCTCGTTAGGTTGGAGTTCCTTTCGATCTTTGATTGAAATTAATGATGTAAGTACCTTCATCGTTGTTGGTATATTCTATCATGTGCATTGATTTTTGCTCTTGATGATAGGAAAAGTTATTGAGTCAACTGACTGAGCGAGTCTCTTGTGCTAAACTTATCAATGCCTTTGAGAGAGAATTGATTCAAACAGCTCGTTCACAAGGAATAAAACTTTCAGAATTTTTACAACGAATTAACGATCCTCAAAGTAGTGGCTTAGATACTCTTGAAACTGACCTCTTAAACACAGGCGATGTCTCTAACCCGGGTGAAGTCGGAGGAGAAGGAGGCAATACTCTAATCTTTGTGAATGAATGGTTATCAGTGATCGCTGATTCAATCGTTGCGATTTATTTAACTACGATCCTTCGACTATCAACGATCTCTGAGATCGGAGCATTACAACTCTTAACTGATATTGATTATCTCAGGTAAGCTCCCCATTGATTCTTACTCACGTCAAACATATCTAATCGCTCTACAAAATATAGCAATGTCGTGAATGCGGTTGGGATTCGCCCTCATCCTCTCCTCGTGTTCACAAGATCGTTGTTGATCGAGGAACGTCAACCTCTTACTCAATGCTTGCAATCACTCACAGGAAGTGGCAAGTCTCTCGGGGCTTTGAAAGATTTATTAAAGTATTCAAACTTAATCAATCAAAATCTAATGAATAAGAAGAAATAAAAGCAAATTATACCTCTTGGTGACTCAAGCTTTAGATATAATTATTATAACTATTAATCTTAATGAAAACAATTGTTGAAATATCTTTTAAGTAACATTATTACTAATACGAATGCTATTCACGGGCCAAGTACCTTCACTAATTTAAAAAAGTTTAAATAAAACACTTATTCAATTTATCTATCTGTCTGTTAGGAGTGGATGATGATTAATTATCAACGAAGACAAAAAGATCATCGTTATTCTTTGTCTTTCTCTTTTCAACAACAAAACACTTTCTTGCGATTCTCCATAGTGCAGTGAAGATTGGAGTAGATTCATAGAGATATTGCTCGGGGAAAGCTTCTTTGATAATTTCAGTTGCTTTTTTTGCTCGATAATGAGGGATTGTCGAATCAATATGATGGACCACTGTATGAGAAAGAGTCAAACACGATATCGCAACACTGAAGAATTCTATCCATCAAACTTACCATGAGTGCTGCCGATATGATGATGTAAGAAATCAAGTAAACCCCATAATAGCTTTGGATATGGTCGATCGATTGTGTGGAAAGCACCTTTGATGTAAGTGAAGGTCTCAGCTGGGAGATGTGGCACATCCACATCAGTATGCTGAAGCCAGGTATAACCAACGAGCCATGCGTTCACAATCAGTAAAGGACCACCATAGGCAGCGAGCACCCAACCAAGACTGAACTTTTTGGCTAAGAACAATAGGCCAGCGAGCGTCGCAACAATGCCAATATCACTGAAAAACATCTTCATCTTCCAAGCACCAGGGAACAACTCTTTCAGTGCTTCCGTTTGCGATGAACGCGGTACTTGTATAGGAACAAAATGGTTGGTATATCCTCTTGAAGGTCCGCCTGACAGTCCGAAGAGAAGGTAAGCTGGCCAGCCTAGAAAGAGAGGAAGGAAGATTTGACTGACACCGAAGACAAACTCTCCAACACCTTCCCCGAATAACTTCTGTAAAAATAATTTCCTGCTAATATAACTTGAAGGATCTTCTTTCACATGAGGAACGTGAGTTTCTCCATCGATTATATTGTTGGTATTGGCATGATGCACAGCATGTGATCTTTGCCAAGAGAAATATGGAACAAGCAATAATGAGTGAAATACATAGCCGATGAAATCTTGAAGCTTCTTATTATCAGAAAATGCACCATGACCACATTCATGTGCTGTGACCCATGCTCCGATGCCACAGGAACCAACCACTATAGAGTATAAAGCCCATATGATAGCTGCTAATACCTTATCCCAAGGCATGGGGCTCGAGAAAAGAGTCGCTGCATATGGTAGGACATATTTAATACCTACAAATGCTGTTGATCCCGTAGCTACAACATCTAATGCAGCATAGGAGAGTGATTTGAAAGAATCTTTCTGGAAGGTTTCAGGGGGGAGTTTGGCTTTGATCTCAGCTAGAGTCGGGAAATCTTTGGGTTGAAAGGCTTTCCCTTGCAATGTTGATAGCTGAACTCCTCGAAGATCGATATTCAACTCTGGTTGGAGTTGTGATTGTGTTATACTCGAGATTTTCATCGCCATTGGCTTTATCACACGCATTTGGCTATGAAATCCAACAGACGGTGCAAGGAGACTTGCCAGAATCAGCAATCTTGCAAATGATATTGATGTTTTCATGACGTTTATGAGGTGGATTTAATATGTTTTTTTGTGAAGGATCAATGAATGATAGATAATTGGTGCATACATCATCCAACTAGTCTAACGCGCGAGAACTGAGAGTGACGTATCGCTTGATAGAGGAGATATTGAAAACGACGAAAAAAACGACGACAAATCATGATTCGTGCAAAAGTGCAGAACCCATAAATAATCAAAAAGAAGACAGAATGAGATTTTTGAAGCAAAGCATTTCTTTCGTCTTTCTGTTGATAATGGTCATGATTGATACGCTTCAATCATTTGGATTGAGAACAGGTCCTCATTTTCCACGGAAATTTCTGAAAATGAATCTCTTAAATCAGTGGCTGAAAGAGACAAAACAATCTCTGAGCGAGGAGTTGAAACCATTAAAACCTACCAAACCCTCTCCACCTCAATTCGACTATCGTGAGCCAGTCGAACGATTTTTCAGCTGTTGGAACGAAAGAGACATGGAGACTGCATTATCTTTCTGTGATGAAGATTGTATATTTGAAGATACTCTATTTCCCCGCACATATAATGGACGTGATGAGATCCGAATTCATTTAAATAATGTTGCAAATGCCTTACCAAGCAATTTTCAATTCATTATCGATGAAATTGCTGAGGATAAATCATCAGGTAATGTCGGAATTCAGTGGCATGTTGAAGCTGACGGGAAATCTATTCCCTTCACCAGAGGGGCTTCCATGTACAAGGTAAATACCAAAGGTTTAATATCAAAAGGATTTGATGTCCCTGAACCTGTATTAAAAATAGGGTCATTCAATTTAAATGTATTAAAAATTGTAAATAAAATCTTATTAAATCCTATTCGACTTATCCCTTTCACTGCATGGATCTTCTATCTTTGGTTCTTATTTGTATCTAATATTCCACCTGGTGCCAATGTTTTCCATATGACTTCAGAAACATTCCATGAAGTAATCAACTTATCAATTAACTTTTGGTTACTTCTTCCTATAACATTTCCTCAATGGTCTCCTGTAGTTCACCCAACGTTGGAAGGTGTTTTCAATTTTATTCTGATTTGGTCGTTGTTATTTGCAGGATTCTTAATTGATGGAAAGAGACCTAATGAAGCTAGTGGAAGGGAGAGAAATGACATGAATATTGTTGTTGCTGGAATGCAGTTTTTGACGAATGCCTTTTATCTTCCCTATTTATTCTCAAGAGAAGAGAAAAGGATAGAACTTTCTTTTTCGAATAATTTAGGTTCGTTAGAAAGGTTCTTTGAATCAAAAGCTCTCCCAGTTTTTGGAGGTGTTGCAGGAATATTGTTTATTTGGTGGTCTCTTTACGGTCGTTATGATGACTACGGATCCATATCTGAGCGATTAGAGAGCTTTCAACAATTAGCTTCCCAAGATAGACTATCATTTTCATTTCTTTTTGATGGATTTTTCTATGCATTATTCCAAGGTTGGTTGATTCAAGATGATGTTAATCGAAGAACGAATTCGTCTAGTTCCGACTCCCTACCATTGTCTGCAAAATTAGGTCAATTCATTCCTTTCTTTGGACT
>VFQN01004846.1_pt1 | contig 17212 bp, 14 predicted proteins | sample 3512371 | NCBI WGS metagenome assembly VFQN01 (sample SAMN10412370, study PRJNA504923) | tailings metagenome | isolation source: Replicate 2 from Balatoc abandoned mine | place: Philippines: Itogon, Benguet | collected 2017-08-28 | reverse complement strand
AGGCCAGGATCGGCCCGAGCAGCGCCGGCCGCACCAGGCGGGACGCGACGGGGAAGTTCTCGTTCCGGTGGCCCTTGCCGGAAGCGAACTCGGCAGCACCGGTCATGGGCTGCCCGTCATGGCCTGGGCCCGTCCCTTCCACATGCCGCCGCGGCCGCGCCAGAACTCGATGGCGGAATGCAGGGTGAACAGCATGTAGACAGCACCGATCGCCGGCAGGGCCAGGCCCCAGAGCGGCGAGACGCGGTAGAAGCGCAGCATGGGCTGGAAGGCCAGCGCCATCGCCGCCCAGGCGCCCAGCCCGGCTGCCCGTGCCAGCCCGGTGCCGAACAGGGCCAGCGCCGGGGGCGCCAGATAGGTCAGCACCATGCCGGCTGTCGTGCCCGCCAGCAGCAGCGGCGAATAGCGGAGCTGGGCAAACGCGGAGCGGGCGATCATCCGGCCGATCTCGCCGATCCCGGCATAGGGGCGCAGGCTCCGCGCCTGCCGGGTCAGGCCCAGCCAGATCGGCCCCTGCGTCTTCAGGCGGCGGGCCAGCGCGCAGTCGTCGATGATCTCGGCGCGCACCGAGGCGATTCCGCCGGCCCGTTCGAGGGCCTGGCGCTGCACCAGCACGCAGCCGCCGGCTGCCGCGGCCAGCCGGTGTTCCTTTTGCGCAACCCAGGCGAAGGGATAGAGCATCTGGAAGAAGAAGACGAAGGCGGGGATCAGGAAGCGCTCTACCCGGGTCTGGCAGGAAAGCTGCGCCATCAGCGAGACCAGCACCCGGCCCTCATGCTCCGCGCGCGCCACGAGTGCCTGCAGGTTCTCCGGCGCATGGCCGATGTCCGCGTCGGTCAGCAGGAAGTAGTCGGGCTTCTCTCCCGACACGGTGGCATGGCGAATGCCCTGCTCGAGGGCCCAGAGCTTGCCGGTCCATCCCTGCGGCAAGGCCGCGCCCCGCAGGACCTCCAGCCGTTCGCCGCCTTGCAGCGCCGCCGCCTGCCCGGCCATGGCGGCCGTGCCGTCGTCGCTGCCGTCATCCACCAGCACGACCCGGAACGACCCGGGATAGTCCTGTTGCAGCAGGCTGCCGATCGAGCCCGCGATCACGTCCGCCTCGTTCCGGGCGGGAACGATGGCGACCACGCCGGGCCAGCGGGCGGGAAGCGGCGGTGTGTCCCCGTCGTCGTCGCGCTCGCGCGCCAGCCAGAACCCGCCGCGGGCCGCCAGGAGGTAGAGCCAGATGGCCAGCGCCAGCAGGCCGGATGCCGCGCCCGGGGTCATGTCAGGTAGCCGGCCTCGCGGTACCAGGCCAGGGCGTCGGTCACGCCTTCCTGGTAGGGGCGGCTGCGATAGCCCAGTTCCCGCTCGGCCTTGGCCGAGGTGAAGAACATCCGGTAACGGGACATGCGCAGGCCGTCGACCGTGAGCATCGGCTCCTTCTTCGTGAAATGGGCGATGGCCTGGGCGCCGTAGGCCAGGGGAAAGAGCGGCCCCCGCGGCAGCTTCACCCGTGGCGCCGTCCGCCCGGTCAGGCGGGCGATCGTCGCGAGCAGTTCCTGCAGCGACAGGTTGGTGCCGCCCAGGATGTAGCGTTCCCCGGTCCGACCGCGCTCGAAGGCCAGGAGGTGGCCTTCCGCGATGTCGTCGACATGGGCGAAGTTCAGGCCGGTGTCCACGAAAGCCGGGATCCGGCCGCGGGCCGCTTCCAGGATGATGCGGCCGGTCGGCGTCGGCCGGATGTCGCGCGGGCCGATCGGGGTCGAGGGATTGACGATGACGGCGGGCAGCCCATTGCGGGCGACCATCTCCTCCACCACCCGCTCGGCCAACGTCTTGCTGCGCTTGTAGGTGCCGATGGCCTCGTCCGGAGCGAGCGGCATGGTCTCGTCCACCGGGCCGGTGGCCCCGGCCACCTTCAGCGCCGCGACGCTGCTCGTGTAGACGATCCGCTCCACGCCCGCGGCCAGTGCCTGCTGCATCAGGCTGCGGGTACCGTCGACGTTCACGCGCAGGATGGCGGCAGGATCCGGCGCCCACAGGCGGTAGTCCGCCGCGACATGGAAAAGGTAGCGGATCCCCCGGAGCGCTGCCTGCAACGACGCCTGGTCGGTAAGGTCGCCGGCGGCGATCTCGCAGTCCAGGCCGGCGAGGTTTGCCCGCGGGCTGGTGGGACGGGTGAGCGCGCGCACGCGCAGGCCGCGCGCCACCAGGGCTCGCACCACCGCCGAACCCAGGAAGCCCGTGCCGCCCGTGACTAGGACGGGATCGCCGGGCTGCAGGGAAATGCTCATCGAAGGCTCACCTTTGGCGCCGGGTGAGCTTGCCGCCCGCGGCCCGTGTCGTGGCGGGCCGGGAGTATGGCGAGTTCTGCCGACTTGGCAATCCGGGGCGCCGCGCTGCCCGGATGGCCAGCGCGGGCCGCGCATGAGCCGGACCGGTGACGTGCGGAAGGCCCGCCCGGTCACGGGCCGGGCGACCAGGAGCCGAGGATCAAGACGCCCCGGATGCTCCGGCTCCCTTCCATGGCCGGCTTCAGCGGGTTCGACTGAGGGACATCATGCGCTTAGCGCCCATCATCCTCGTCGCTACTGTCGACGATGCAGCCTTCGTTCGGGCGAAGCTGGAGCGTGTCACCGATTTGTTCATCCGGGCGATCGAGGAAGGTCGACAGCAGGATGCGTCCGGAGCGCAGGCGCAGCCTTCCCGCAGCGCCACCCATGTTCAGCGCCACCAGCAGGCGCCGGCCGCCGTGGCGGCGCTCGTAGGCCAGGATGGTCTCGTCGGCCGATACCGGCTGGTAGCTCCCGATCGACAAGGCGGGCTCCGCCCGGCGCAGCCGGATGAGGGCGCGATAGAGGGACAGGATCGAACGCGGGTCGGCCGCCTGGGCGGCTACGTTGACGGCGGCATGGTCGGCGGCGACCGGCAGCCATGGCTCGACCGCCGAGAAGCCCGCCTGGGCCGTCGCATCCCACTGCATCGGCGTGCGCTCGGGGTCGCGTCCAAGCCCGAGCCCGGGCACGTTCCGCTCCCAGGGGTCCTGCACCCGCTCCGGCGGGATCGGCACGTCGGTCATGCCGATCTCCTCGCCCTGGTAGATTGTGGGCGTCCCGCGCAGCGTCAGGAGCAGCATGGCGGCGACCCTGGCCTGCTCTGCCCCGAGCCGGCTCGCCACCCGAGAACGGTCATGGTTGCCCAAAACCCAGTTCGGCCATCCGTCCTTCGGCAGCGCTGCCTCGTAGGCGTCGATCAGGCTGGCTATGGCGACGGGCTGCCAGGGCGTGAAGATCAGGTGGAAGTTGAAGGGCAGCTGGAAGCCGGAAAGGTCGGCGCCGTAATAGGCCATCAGCCGGTCGATCGGGAGGTAGGCCTCGCCGATCATCACCCGGTCGTCGAAGCCGTCCGCCACCTGGCGCATCGCCGCGATCGCCGCGTGCACCTCGGGCTGGTCCATCGTGCGGGTCCGCCGCAGGCGCCGGGCCGGCGACATGCCAGGGCGCCAGTCCGGGTTCGGCGGGTTGTCGCGGAGTTCCTCGTCCTCGATCAGGTGGTGGATCGCGTCGACCCTGAAGCCGTCCACGCCGCGCGCGAACCAGAAGCGAAGCACGTCCAGCATCGCCCGCCGCACCTCCGGATGGCGCCAGTTCAGGTCCGGCTGCTCCGGGAGATAGGCGTGGTAGTAGTACTGGCCGGTCGCCTCGTCCCAGGTCCAGGCGGGACCGCCGAACTCGCTCAGCCAGTTGTTGGGCGGCCCGCCATCCGGCCGCGCGTCGCGCCAGACATACCAGTCCCGCTTCGGGTTCGTCCGGGACGAGCGGCTCTCGGCGAACCAGGGATGCCGGTCGGAGCTGTGGTTCGGGACATAGTCCAGGATCAGCTTCAGGCCGCGTTTATGCGCCGCCGCGACCAGCCGGTCGAAGTCGTCCAGCGTGCCGAAGGCCGGATGGATGGCGCAATAGTCCGACACGTCGTAGCCGAAGTCCGCCATGGGCGACGGGTAGATCGGCGATATCCAGATGGCGTCGACGCCCAGCGCCACGAGGTGGTCGAGGCGGTCGATGATGCCGGCGAGGTCGCCGATCCCGTCCCCGTCCGCGTCCTGGAAGGAGCGCGGATAGATCTGGTACACGACGCCATGCTGCCACCATGCATGGCCCGCCAGGTCATTCTCGGCCAAGGAAGCCTCCGAGCGGCGCAAGTCACCGCTGCCCAAGCGCGGCGGGTTGCCTGCAGTTCCCTTCGCCATCCTACGAGGGGACCGGCCGAGGCACGAGGCTTGCGCCGGCCCGCCCCCTTGCATAACCAGGGCCCATGTCGCGGGAAGACACATGACAAGCTCTCGGGAGGCGGTGGCATCGCGACTGCCGGATTCTCCACCTGCCGACGGGGCGGTGCCGCAGGCGGTCGACCTGTCCGGCCTCTCGATCGCCTTCACCCTGGGCGACCGGTCCACCTACCAGGCCGTGAACGGCATCGATCTCTCGGTCCGCGCCGGTGAGTTCGTGGCGGTCGTGGGACCTACCGGCTGCGGCAAGTCCACCCTGCTCAACGCCGCGGCGGGCCTACTGCAGCCTGCCGCCGGGACGGTGCGGATCTTCGGGACGCCGCTGGCCGGCCTCAACCGCCGGGCGGGCTACCTGTTCCAGCAGGATGCGCTGATGCCGTGGAAGACGGCGCTGGACAATGTCGCGGTGGCGCTGGAGCCGGCCGGCATCGGCCGGAGCGAGGCGCAAACGCGCGCCCGCGCCTGGCTCGGCCGGGTGGGCCTGGCCGGATTCGCCGACCGTTACCCGCACATGCTCTCCGGTGGCCAGCGCAAGCGCGTGGCGCTGGCGCAGATGCTGATCCGCGATCCCGAGATCCTGCTGATGGACGAGCCGTTCGGCCCCTTGGACGCGCAGACCCGGCAGATCATGGGCAACCTCCTGCTCGACCTGTGGGCGGCCGACCGCAAGGCCGTGCTGTTCGTCACCCACGACCTGGAAGAAGCGATCGCCCTGGCCGACCGCGTCATCGTCATGTCCGCCGGACCGGCGGCCCGCCTGGTCGGCGACTATCCGGTGGCGCTGGAGCGCCCGCGCGACATCGCCGAGATCCGGCTCGACCCGGCCTTCCACGCCATCCACAAGTCGATCTGGGCGTCGCTCCGGGTCGAGGTCCAGCGCGCCTATGCCCAGGGCGAGGCCACGTCATGAACCGTGCTGTCCTGCTGGCCCTCCAGCTGCTCGTGGCCGCGGCCTTCCTCCTCCTCTGGCACGTGCTGACCACCGTGCCGATCGGCGGGCGCAAGCTGCTCGACCCGTTCTTCTTCTCCACGCCGTTCGACGTGCTGGCACGCACCTGGAAGGACCTGATCGGCGGCGAGCTCTGGCGCCATCTGGGCATCACGCTGCTGGAAACCGTGCTGGCGTTCGCGACCGGTGCCGCCGGCGGCATCCTCCTGGGCTTCGCGTTCGCGCGCCGCGCTTTGCTGGCGGCCGTGTTCGACCCCTACGTCAAGGCGGCCAACGCGCTGCCCCGGGTCGTGCTGGCGCCGATCTTCGCGCTCTGGTTCGGGCTCGGCATCTGGTCGAAGGTGGCGCTGGGCTTCACGCTCGTGTTCTTCATCGTGTTCTTCAACGTCTACCAGGGCGTGCGCGAGGTCAGCCCGACCGTGCTGGCCAATGCGAAGATGCTCGGCATGAACGAGCGCCAGCTGATGCGCCACGTCTACTGGCCGGCGGCGCTCACCTGGATGTTCTCCTCGCTGCATACCTCGGTGGGCTTCGCGCTGGTGGGTGCCGTGGTGGGCGAGTATCTCGGCTCGGCCGCCGGGCTCGGCTACAAGATCCACGAGGCCGAGAGCGTGTTCGACGTCACCGGCGTGTTTTCCGGCATGCTGGTGCTGACCGTCTTCGTGATCCTGCTCGACGCGGTGGTCACGGCGATCGAGAACCGGCTGCTGGTGTGGCGGCCGGCACCCGCCACCTCCACCCGCTGAAACGATCAAGGGAGCAAGGCTGATGACGACCCGCAGAACTGTGCTCGGTGCGGCCCTGGCAGGCGCTGCCGCCTTCCACCTGGCGCCGGCGCGCGCGGCCGAGCTCGAGCAGAGCTCGATCACGCTGGGGGTCGGCGGCAAGCCGCTGCTCTATTACCTCCCGCTGACGATCGCCGAGCAGAAGGGCTTCTTCAAGGAGGAGGGCCTGGACGTCGCGATCAACGACTTCGGCGGCGGCGCCAAGTCGCTGCAGGCGCTGATCGGCGGTTCGGTCGACGTCGTCACCGGTGCTTACGAGCACACCATCCGCATGCAGGCCAAGGGCCAGGACATCCAGGCGGTCATCGAGCTTGGAAGGTTTCCCGGCATCGTGCTGGCGGTGAAGAAGGAACTGGCGGGCGAGATCAAGTCGCCGGCCGACCTGGTCGGCCGCAAGGTCGGCGTCACCGCACCCGGCTCGTCGACCAATTTCTTCGTCAACTACCTGATGGCCAAGGCCGGGGCGGATCCGCAGCAGGCGGCCTTCATCGGCGTCGGTGCGGGCCTGAGCGCCGTGGCGGCGATGCAGCAGGGCGAGATCGAGGCGATCTCCAACCTGGACCCGGTGATCTCCAAGCTGGAAGCGGACGACACCATCGCGATCCTGGCCGATTCGCGCACCGAAGCCGGGACCAAGGAGATCTTCGGCGGCTCCAACCCGGCAGCGGTGGTCTACCTGAAGACCGACTTCATCGAGGCCAACCCGAACACGGTCCAGGCGATCGTCAACGCCTTCAAGAAGGCGCTCGACTGGCTGGCCCAGGCCTCGCCCGAGGACATCGCGGCCACGGTGCCGGAAGCCTATTATCTCGGCGACAAGTCGCTCTACCTGCGGGCGGTCGCCGCCAGCAAGGAAACCTACAGCCGCACCGGGATCATCCCGCTGGCGGGCATGCAGAGCGCCTACGACATGCTCAAGCAGTTCGACCCGGAGCTCGCCAGCGCACCGATCGACCTCGGCCGGACCTTCACGGACCGGTTCGTCAAGGCGGCGCCGGGCTGAGGCGCCCCTACCGGAGGTGAACGCCATGGCGGGAACGCTGGCCAGCCCGGACGGGCTGCCATGGGAAACCTGGGACGATCCGACGCTGGCGGCCAGGAGCCCGTTGCGCTGGAAGATCCTCTTCTCCGGGCGCCGCATGCCCACCGAGGCCATGAGCATGGGCCTGGCCGAGGCGCCGCCCGGCGCCGTGCTGCCTCTGCACCATCACGCGCCGGCCGAGATCTACCACGTCCTGGACGGCGAAGGCCGGACCGAGATCGAGGGCGTCGCACACGAGCTGCGGCCCGGGGTCTCTCTGTTCATCCCGGCCAACGCGCGGCATCGCACGACCAGCACCGGCCCCGGCACGCTGCGGTTCCTGTTCGTGTTCCCGACCGACAGCTTCGAGGAAGTCGTCTACCACTTCGACGAGTGATGGCCCGGCGCTGCCGGCCGACGTTGCCGAAGCCCCACACCGGCACGCCGGGCCGATCGGCAGCCCCGCCGTTTTTCTCGCCTGTTCCCGCTGGCGCACGTTAAGAGGCTGCATTCGTCCAAGCGGTGCCGGGTCGACATGGAAGCTGCCCAGGTTCTCACGCCGACCATGCTGGCCCCGTTCCTGCTGAACGTCGCGACGGTCCTGCCGGTGTTCATCTGGGGACCGCCCGGGATCGGCAAGTCGGCCCTGGTGCGCCAGTTCGCCGGCGCGGTGGGCCTGCCCTGCGTGTCCCTGCTGGGCTCGCAGCTTGCGCCGGAGGACATCATCGGCGTGCCGCAGATCGTGGACGGGCGCTCGCGCTTCTGCCCCCCGACCCTGATCGCGCGGGACGAGCCCTACTGTCTGTTCCTGGACGAGCTGAACGCCTGCTCCCAGGAAGTGCAGAAGGCGTTCTACTCGCTGATCCTCGACCGCCGGATCGGCGAGTTCGTGCTGCCCGAGGGCACCATCGTGATCGGGGCCGGCAACCGCACGGAGGACGCGGCGATCACCCGCCCGCTTTCCTCCGCCCTGATCAACCGCCTGGTCCATGTGCAGCTTCGGGCGTCTGCCCGCGACTGGCTGGCCTGGGCGGAGGGGGCCGGGGTGCACGAGCTGGTCGTCTCCTACCTCATGCAGCGCTCGGACCATCTCTGGTCCAGGCCGCCCAAGCACGAGGAGCCGTTCTCGACGCCGCGCGGCTGGGACATGCTGTCCAGGGCGCTCGAGGCCTATGGGCCGTCGATCACGCTGGAGGAAATCGGCATCCTGGCGTCCGGGCTGCTGACGCCTGCCCATGCCCGCCAGTTCGTGGCGTTCGCCAAGCTCCGGGAGCGTGCCCACGACCTGGGCGCCATCCTCAAGGGCGAGCGCGGCTGGCCGGACAAGCCGGACGAGCGCGACATCCTCTACGTCCTGGCCCAGCAGCTGCGTGACCGCCTGATCAAGGAGCTGCCGGAAGAGGAGGCCAGGGCCAGCGTTGATGCGCGGCAGCTGGCGAACCGCTCCAAGGAGCTGGTCGTCAGCCTGTCGCGGATCTCCACGGAGCTGGCGCAGCTGATCGTCACCGAAACCGAGAGCGGCCTCGCCTTGCCGTCCTGGTACACGATCGAGCTGGTGCGCGCCCTGCCGCGGCTGGCGGCGCAGCGGACCGGTTGAGCCGCCGCGATGGCCAGGGGCAAGGATCCGCCCAAGGAATATTGGCAGGCCGTGCAGGCGGGCATCGATCTGCTGCACAAGGAACCCCTGTTCGCGACGCTGATCGGCAATCACGGGTGGCTCGGCGCAACTTCGGCGCCGTTTCCGCCCGATGGCTTCGCGCGCCTGCGCCTGCAGGCCCGCTACGGCCGCCATACCGTGGTCGAGGTCAATCCGTGGCGGCATGCTGCGCCGGAAGAGTGGGCGAACGTGCTGGGGCAGGCCCTCGTCCATCTCTATATGTGCCATGTCGATCCGGCCCATGCCGACGAAGCCTGGCAGATCGCCTGCACGCTGGTCGCGTCGGACTTCATCCGGCAGATCGGCATCGGCCGTCGTCCCGACGATTTGCCCTGGTGCGACCTGCCGTCCCTGGGCCGAGACCCGGCAGCGATCGCCGCGGTGCTGCGCGATGGCGGCCCGGCCCTGATGGCGCAATATGCAGGGCATGGCCTGGCCGGCCGGAACATGCCGACTTTCGTCTTTCACCCGCCTGTCCAGCCGCTCGACCAGAAGCTCCGCCAGGAGCGCCAGGACATCCTGGCCACCGCGATCCGGCGCAGCGTGCTGCACGCCGTGGAGACTGCCGGATCGGTGGCGCGCGGCCCCGCCACCTCACGGCGCAACCCGAACTCGCTGGCCGAGCAGGCGCGGTCCTGGTTCGTCACCAACTACCCGCTGCTGGGCTCATTGGCCGCCGCGTTCGACATTGTCGAGGACGCGGCGATCTGCGCGCAGCTGGACATCGCGATCGCCGCCATCGACGGCGAGCTGCGCCGCGTCTACGTGAACCCGCATTTCCCGTGGACGCGGCCGACCATGCAGTTCGTGATGGCGCACGAGCTCCTGCATGTCGGCCTGCGTCATGGACCCAGGCGGCAGGGGCGCGACCCGTATTTGTGGAACGTCGCCTGCGACTACGTCATCAACGGCTGGCTGGTGGAGATGGGCATCGGCGAGGTGCCGATCGACGGCCTGCTCCTGGACCCGGAGCTGGAACTGGAGAAGGAGTCGGCCGAGGCGATCTACGACCGGATCGTCGGCGACCTCCGGCTTTTGCGCCGGCTCAACAAGAGCCGCACCCTGCGCGGCCAAGGCAAGGTCGACGTCCTGGACAACCGCCCGCCCGCCTGGTGGAACGGGCCCGGGACCGACCTGGACAGCTTCTACCGGCGAGCGCTCGCCCAAGGCCTGGACCTCCATCTTTCCACCGGCATGCGCGGCACGCTGCCGGGTGAGCTGGTCGAGGAGATCCGGTCCCTTCAGCATCCGCCGATCCCGTGGGACGTGCGCCTGGGCCACTGGCTGGACGCCTTCTTCCCGCCGCTCCAGGCGCGGCGGAGCTTCGCCCGCGCCAGCCGCCGGCAGGCCGCCACGCCGGACATCCCGCGGCCGGTCTGGCTGCGGCCGGACGAGCTGCTGGCCACCCGCACCTTCGCCGTGGTGCTCGATACGTCCGGCTCGATGACGCCGAACCTCCTGGCCAGGGCCCTGGGCGCGATCGCCAGCTATGCGATGAGCCGGGAGGTGCCGCTGGTCTGGGTCCTGCAGTGCGATGCCGGGGTGCACGACATGGGCCTCGTCGAGCCGGAAAGCCTGCTCGGCAAGGTCGAGGTGCGCGGCCGCGGCGGCACGGTGCTTCAGCCGGCCATTGCCCGGCTGGAAGGCGACGAGCGCTTCCCGAAGGACGCGCCGGTCCTGCTGATCACCGATGGCGCCTGTGATCCGCTCACCTGCCGGCGCGAGCACGCCTTCCTGATGCCGGAAGGCGCCCGCCTGCCTTTCCCGTCCGTGGCGCCGCGATTTCATGTCGAGCGCTAGCCGATCCCGGGACGGCGGCTCGCCTCACCGGGCGCTGCCGCGCAGTGTGTCGGCCATGGCGCGGATGCCCTGCTCCAGCGTGATCCTCGGCGCATAGCCGAGGTCGCGCCTGGCCGCGCCGATGTCGAAGCGCTGCTGCGTGTCGTCGTTCGGGTCCGGACCGGGACCGAGCGCAATGTCGGCCTCCGGCAGGATCCGGCGCACCATCTCCGCGATCTCGCTCATGGTGCGGTAGTCGTCGCCGGTGACGTTGTAGACCCGCTGCGGGAGCCGCTTCGCGTCCAGGGCGCAGATCAGGGCGGCGGCGGCGTCGTCGGCGTGGATGTACTGCCGGTAGGCATCGGCGCTGTCGGGGGTGCGGGTCGGCCGGCCCGCCAGCGCATCGGCCACCATCTGCCGCAGGATGCAGGTGGTGGTCCGGTTCGGGCCGTACACCCAGGACAGGCGCAGCGACACCGTGTCCAGCCTGTGCTCCTGCGCGTAGGCGGTGGTGATCTTCTCGGCGGCGAGCTTGGTGGCGCCATAGACGGTGGAGGGGCGCAGCGGCACGTCCTCGCCGACTGGTCCAGCACCGGTATCGCCCACCGCGCTCACCGACGAGCAGTTCACGAGTCGGCGCAGCTTTCCGATGCGCGCCAGCTCCAGCACGTTCGCCGTGCCGACGACGTTGACCTGGACCAGGTCGTGGGGATTGTCGCGCGCCACCATCGGCCCGGAATGGGCGCCGCAATGGATGATCGCGTCGAGCGGGGTCGCGGCGGCGATTGCGTGCAGCCGGTGGACGTCGCGCAGGTCGCAGTCCTGCACCGCCGTCTCGCCGCTGCCCGAAGCGGCGCGGTCGATGGCGACGACCTGGTCGCCGCGTGCCCGCAACTGCGCCGCGACCGACCGGCCGATCAGGCCGGCCGCGCCCGTGACGAGAATGGTGCTCATCGATCGCTGTCCTTCATGGTGGCTGGAGCATCGCGGCGGATCATGCGGGATCGTTGCCGGGGCTGGCCAGGATCATGCGGACGCGGCTGGCCAGGATCTCCATCGGGAACGGCTTGGTGATCATGGCCATGCCCGGCTCCAGGAAGCCGCCGGAAACGGCGGCATTCTCGGCATAGCCGGTCATGAACAGGACCTTCAGGTCCGGCCGGGTGGCGCGGCCGCCATCGGCGACCTGCCGCCCGTTCAGGCCCGGCAGGCCGATATCGGTGACCAGGAGGTCGATGCGCTGGTCCGACTGGAGGACCTGCAGGCCGGCAATGCCGTCCGCTGCCTCCAGCGTGCGGTAGCCCAGTTCCTCCAGGAGCTCGACCACCAGCGTGCGCACGGTCGCGTCGTCCTCGACCACCAGCACGGTTCCGCGGTCGGGCGCCGCCTCGGCTGTCGCGGCGGGCAGCGTCTCCTCCGGCTCGCCGGCACCGGCATGATGCCTTGGCAGGTAGAGCCTGACCGTCGTGCCCCGGCCGACCTCCGAATGAATCCGCGCATGGCCTTCGGACTGGCGGGCGAAGCCGTAGATCATCGACAGGCCGAGGCCGGTGCCCCTGCCGATCGGCTTGGTGGTGAAGAACGGGTCGAAGGCGCGCTCGATCACGTCCCTGGCCATGCCGACGCCGGTATCGCTGACGGCGATGCAGACATACTGGCCTGGCCGCACGTCCTGGACCTGCGCCGCCTGGGCGTCGTCCAGATGGACGTTGCAGGTCCCGATGGTCAGCGTGCCGCCTTCCGGCATCGCGTCGCGCGCGTTGATCACCAGGTTCAGGATCGAGCTTTCCAGCTGGTTCGGGTCGCACAGCGTCGACCACAGGCCGTCGCTCGGCACAATCTCGAGCCGGATCGCCTCGCCAATCGTGCGGCGCAGCAATTCCTCCATCGAGGAAAGCAGGGGGTTGGCGCAGACCGGCCTGGGATCGAGCGGCTGGCGGCGCGAAAAGGCCAGCAGGCGATGGGTCAGCGCCGCGGCGCGGTCGGCCGAGGACATCGCCCCGGCCAGGAACTTGCCCACCTCATGGACGCGCCCCTGCGCGATCCGCTTCTGGACGATGTCGAGCGAGCCGACGATGCCCTGCAGCAGGTTGTTGAAGTCGTGGGCGATGCCGCCGGTCAGCTGGCCGACCGCTTCCATCTTCTGGCTCTGGCGCAGCGCCTCGTGGGCGCGGGTCAGCTCCGCCGTGCGTTCCGCCACCCGCTCTTCCAGCGTTTCCGCGAGCCTGGCCATGGCTACGGTGGCGGCCTTCTGGACCTCGATGTCGGTGTTGGTGCCGACCCACCGCCGGATCGTCCCGTCCTCGTCCCTGCTGGGAACCGCCCGGGCGAGGTGCCAGCGATAGGAGCCGTCCTGGCGGCGCAGGCGGAACACGGTCTGGTAGGGGCCGCCTTCCGCCAGCGCGACCTGCCAGCGCTCCCGCGTCCGCGGCAGGTCGTCGGGATGGACGAGCCCGGTCCAGCCGTCGCCGGCAAGCTCGCTGGCAGGTTTCCCGCCGTACTGGATGATCCGCTCGTTGAACCAGTAAAGGGCGCCGTCGGGCGTCGCCATCCAGGCATGGGACGGCAGCGACTGGGCGAGGGAGCGGAACAGGGCCTCGCTTTCCGCCAGGGCCGCTTCCGCGGCCTTGCGCGCGGTGATCTCCAGGAACAGGACGGCAAAGCGCTCCTTGCCGTCGGGACGGACATGCGCCTCGAACCAGCGCTGGCCGAGCGGTGCCAGTTGCAGCTCGAACGCCATGGGCGCCGTCGCGGCCACGACCTGCGCGCAGTTCTCCAGCAGGACGCTGCCGCCATCCGGGATGACGTCGCTCAGGAGGCGCCCCGCCACCGACGCCCATGGCAGGCCGGTCTGCTGCTCGAAGGCGGGATTGAGCTCCAGGAAGCGGAAATCGGCGGCCTGCCCCGCGCCGTCGCGGACCAGCTCGCCAAGGAAGAAGCCTTCCTGCATCTGCTCGAACAGGCCGCGCCAGCGCGCTTCGCTCTGTCGGAGCGCATCCTCCACTTCCTTACGTTCCGTGATGTCTATCACCACGCCCAGGAAGCGGTCCGGCCCGGAGCCCGAGGCGGGCATGACCACGCCGCGCCTGGCCACCCAGCGCAGCGCGCTGTCCAGCGCCCGCCGGATCCGGTACTCGGCATATTGGAGCGGGTTGGGCAGCTTCAGCCGGGACGGGCCGGTGAGCAGACGGTCGACGGGCTCGATCATGTCGATCAGCATCCGGTCGGTCACCGTCGTGTCCGGCGGCAGCCCCCAGATCCGCCGGAACTCGTCCGAAACGTCCAGCACGCCTTTCGCCGGGTACCATTCGAACGAGCCGACGCCGCCGGCTTCCTGGGCGATCCGCAGCCGCTGCTCGGCGTCGATCCGGGTGGTCGTTTCCGTCACGACCGCAAGGGCCGCCGCGGGGCGCGAGTCCGGACCGGTCACCGGGCTGTAGTCCAGGTCGAACCAGGCATTTTCCGGTGCGCCGTTCCGCTCGACGACCATGTGCTGGTTCTTGTAGCTGAGCGTGCCGCCAGCCAGGACGGTCTTCAGGACATGGTCGTTGAAGTCGGCGATCTCCGGCCAGCCCTCGCGCGCGCCGACGCCCAGGGTTGCGGGATGGCGGGCTCCAGCGATGATCTTGTAGCCGTCATTGTAGATCATCGTGCCCTCTTCCTGCCAAAGAAGCACCATCGGCAGGTTGGAGCGCAGGATGATGGCGACGGCCGTCTGCAGCGTGGGCGCCCAGCGGTCGATCGGGCCCAGCGGCGTCGCGGACCAGTCGTGGGCGCCGATGACCGCGGCCATCTCCCCGCCGCCGGCAAGGAAGGCGTGCGACCGCCCCTCGGGCGGGAGCGGCATGGACGGCGCGCTAGGAGGCACGGGCAACGGCCCGTGGCTGCCTCAAGCCGCTGCGTTCACCGGCGCGGCCCTGGTCGTGCGGGCGGAAGACGGGCAGCGTCAACCGGCGGCTTCTTCCGGCGGTCCGGACGGGCGGGCATGGCGCGCGCCCTGCAGCAGCTTTGACAGCTTCTCGTCCAGGTCGCGCTGCTGGTAGGGCTTGCTCAGCCTGGGCAACTCCAGGGCGCTGCCCGGGGGCAGGTCGGCATAGCCGGTGGTGAGCAGGACCGGAATGCCCGGGCGCAGCTCGCGCGCCCTGATCGCGAGCTCGAGCCCGGTCATCCCCGGCATGGCATGGTCGGTGACGATCGCATCGATCTGCACGCCGCTCTCGAGGATCTCGATCGCCTGGGAGCCTGAGGACGCATCGAGGACGCGATGGCCCAGATCCTCGAGCATGTCCGCCGTGCTCATCGCGATCAGCGCATCATCGTCGACCACCAGGATCGTCGTGCCGGCAGATCCCGCGGTGTCCGGTGCGGTTGCGCTGACGGGCTTCATATTCATCTCCGCGACGGAAAAATATCTTCGGCCGGCCAAATTCGGACCGGCTTGATGCAATCATCCGGGCATTGCCATGAATTGTAGCGCAAATGCGAGCTCCGAGGGGGAAATCGGCCCAGACCCGGGCCGCTCCGTGAATAACCGATCTTGCACAACGAGCGATACGGCCGGGGGTTGCGCCCGGCCGCGCCGTTTTCCGTCCAGGCGCGCCTATTCGGCCAGGCTGGCGGCTTCCTCGGGGGTGAGGCGGATGGCGGCCGCCGCGACGTTCTCCTCGAGATGGTGGCGCGAGGTGGTGCCCGGGATCGGCAGGATCATCGGGCTGCGGGCGAGCAGCCAGGCCAGGGCCAGCTGCGCCGGCGTGCAGTGCTTCAGGCTGGCGGCGCCGGCAAGGCGGCCGGTGCTGGCCGCGAGCGGCGCGCCGTGGCGGGAGGCGTCGGCGCCCAGCGGGCCATAGGGGAAGAACACGATGCCGGCCTCGGTGCAGGCATCCACGATCGGATCGTTGCTGAGGTCGGCCAGGCTGTAGCGGTTCTGCACCGACGCGATCGGCCCGGCCGAGCGGGCGCGCCGAAGCTCGTCCAGGGTGACGTTGGAAATGCCGACATGGCGGACCTTGCCCTCCCGGACCAGGTCGTGCATCGCCCCCACCGATTCCTCGATCGGGGTGTCCTCGTCGACCCAGTGGAGCTGCAGCAGGTCGACATGGTCCCGGCGCAGCTGGCGCAGGCTGGCCTCCAGGATGGTGCGGATCGCCTTGGGCCGGCCGTCGCGATAGTTGATGCCCGGGCCCACCTTGGCGATGCCGCACTTGGTAGTGATCACCAGGTCGTCCGGATAGGGATGCAGCGCCTCGGCGATCAGCGCCTCGTTGAAGCCCGGGCCGTAGGCGTGGGCGGTGTCGATCAGGGTGACGCCCAGCTCGACCACGCGCCGCAGCACGGCGATGCCGTGCTCCTGGTCCGGATAGGGCCCCCAGTTGCCGGGCTGGCCGGTCAGGCGCATGGCGCCATAGCCCAGCCGGGCGACCTCCAGCTCCCCCCCGATCTTGATGGTGCCTGCGGCATTGGCGGTGACGGTCATGCGTCTCTCTCATCGTCCATTGGGGGCGTCGGTCGCCCAGTCCTGCCACCCCGTCGTCGCCGGGTCATCCGCCAAGAAGGCACCGCAATGGCGGAGGCAGCCTGCGCACCGGCTGAACTTGACCCGCTGCACAGCAAAATCGATTCGATGTGCATTTTGTCACAGACAGATTGTCGCGGGGAAAGGTAGTGACGGGGCAACGGGATGACGAGCGCATGTTCCGGCTTCCCGTGGATACCGGTCCTTGTGACGAGATCGATTTTTCGGTTTCCGATGTCATTGTGGCCCCGGCCGGATCGACGCAGTGCGCACCATGCGTGGAGACTGCGCCGATCCGGTCGGGGCACCATAATTTCTGCGAAAGTTATCACCGGCCGTCATTTACGCGGCCGTTCCATGGAGATCGCGCGCCCCGCTCCTTCCGGAAGCGGTTCGCCCGCATGCCGCGCGTGGAACTGCTCCAGCCGCTGCCGGACCAACGGCGCCCAGGGCGCCGAGCGCGGCCCGCGCGGGTCCCCGCTCGTGTCGATGCTCACGATCAGCATCTCCGCGGTGGCGAGCAGCGTACCGTCGTCCGACCGGCGCATGGTGTGGAACAGGCGCAGGCGCTTGCCGTCCAGCTCGAGCAGCCGGCAATCGACCGTGACCTCCACGCCGACACCCACCTCGCGCAGATAGCGGACATGGGTTTCCAGCGTGTAGATCGTCATGCCGTTCGACCGGCGCCATGGGTCGTCCATCCCGATCAGGTCGATCAGCCGGTCGGTGGCATGGCTGAAGATCAGCACGTAATAGGCGTCGTTCAGGTGGCCGTTATAGTCCACCCACTCGGATGCCACGACCGCCCGATGCACCGGCGCCAAAGGATTGTCCTGCACGGTCCTGCCTCCATCTCCGCCGCTTCACGCTGCCTACCTCTGCGCCGGCATGGCCTTTGCGCAAGGGGCCGTAGGGCCTTGGGCGGCTGCGATTGACCATGCCGCCCGCGGCGGCTGCGATTGAACTGTCGCTCCTTTTGGAGCGACCATCGCGCGGCGGTTGCCTTCGTCCGGGCGGCCAAAAAACTGGCGGGGCCGCCATGAAGCGTTGCAGCGCGATCTTCCATGTCCTGGTGGCCTTGGTCGGGGCGCTGGCGGCCGGCCTGCCGGCCCTGGCGCAGGAAGGCCCAGGGCCGGGGCCGATCGAGGCGACCGGCCTCGACCTGTCCTCGGAGCGGGCCCTGCCGGAAGCCTGCGTGACCTTCGACCGGAAGCTGGCCCAGCTTTCCGACCTGCAGCT
>VFQN01004845.1_pt1 | contig 17221 bp, 21 predicted proteins | sample 3512371 | NCBI WGS metagenome assembly VFQN01 (sample SAMN10412370, study PRJNA504923) | tailings metagenome | isolation source: Replicate 2 from Balatoc abandoned mine | place: Philippines: Itogon, Benguet | collected 2017-08-28 | reverse complement strand
AGACCGAGTTCCGTTCAAGGCGCCTCGGCTTGTGTTTTTTGTCTGGTGTAAACTGCCGACCAACAGGCAGCTGGCGCGCCAGCAGCTGCACCCAGCAGCTCACGGCCAGGTGGTGATACAGATGCTGTGAAGCCCGGGACGGGAGCGGGGCCCGCCGCTGTTGGCGTGTACATTTCCGCAGACGTGCCCCCGCAGCTGGGGGAAGGCGTAGAGGGCGTGGCGGCAGTGGACGTCCGGGTTGTGGCAAGGAGCTGGGACAAGGGGCGGGGGCAGAAGGGTTGGGTCGGGTGGCGCACGCTCGGGACATACCCGCGGCTGGGGCATGCAAGCGGCTGGCCGACAGCGCTGGAGCTGCAGCCGCCGCCTGCTGCCGCTGCTGCCGCTGCTGCGGAGAATGATGGTGACGCGGCTGCTGCTGCGGCTGGAGCTGGAGTTGCAGGTGGTGGTGGCGGCGGTGCAGCGCAGGGTGGCGGTGCCCTGCGGGTGGGTGTGGATGGTGCAGCTGATCTAGCGCGCTGGTCGAAATGGCTGCATCAGGGCAAGATAACGGGCAGCATTAGGTTCTTTTAAGGTTCTGCGCGCTGTGAATACGGACGTGCGGGTGACTGGCATACATCGCCGCGAACACTCTGTGACTGGTCAGGTGGAAGCCATGGTTACGCTGAAGGGCTGTATGCGCGGTCCGGTGCGTTGACAACGCGACCGATGAAGTGCCGGCATTGTCGTACCTTAGTCTTTGGCCATGTTGCGCAACGGAAGGGGCAGGCATGTTTGTCTTGTGCATGCATTCACGTGCGTGCTGTAAACTCCCTGCTGACATGTTGCATACAGACGTTAGCTGGTCCGCTTGCACTGCGCACGTGAGACTACAAGATATGCCTCGCCGTATGGCTGGTGGCCTTGCGCAGGCATTGAAGGAGTGGGAACGCCGGATGGGTATGTAGCTAGCAGTCGGGGTGCATTAGGTGCATAGGATTACGAGGGCGCAACTGTTGTGCGACGTCTATGCACTGCATGTCCAACCTGTCCGTTGCTGCATGTGTGGCGTGTGCCGGTAAGCGCCCCGATGAGACATGTCAGCACCTGGCCACGGTGTATTGCGTGCCGTCTAGCATACATCTGCTATGCTGCACCTAGGATGCTCCAAGGCACCCGGTTATTGATTACCGGTAGCGCTGCGTGGCTGTGGTACGGTAACTCAGTGGAAGCCAGGGATGAATTGATTCCAGGGCGGTTTGGTGCAGGGGAGTTTCTTCTGGTGTGGCTACACTGCGGCACGGCGTGTTGACTTGGGTTCCAGGCCTTGGGCTGCACGGCTGGCTGCCCGTGCACCGGGTGCGCGTGAACACAGAGTCCTCTACCGGCTCTGGGTGATACCACGTCTGGGTTTGGCATGACCTCAACAGTGCGTCGGAATGTGTACGAAGCGACTACCAAGATGGCAAGGCCTTCAGTGCAGAAGGGCCACACTGCCAGCAGGCGCAGTGTACATCTTCCTGACCTTGCTTGGCCACCGCTGTCGCAGCTGCGAGTCCTGTGGCTCTGCCGTTGCGTTGGTTTGCTATTCACCTGCACGTAAGCAGCGGCACTGTGAAGTGCGCAGGGCTGCCGCTCACTTGCAGTACTGATGTAGTGCTAGTGTGCGCTGATGGCCTGTAAGCAGCATGGGATTACGGGCTACGGTTAAAACGATTTCAGGCTTAGCTCCTGCTTGGTAGTTGGGCGTGCGTCACTTCTCCACGCTGTGGCCCTGGAAATAGCGCGCAGCCAGACCCCATATGCAGCCATTTCAGCACAATAGTCTTCAGGGTGCATTTGTGCAACCTCCGTGGTTCGCCCCACCCTGGGCGCCCACCGGCCCACGGCCCTGATGCGCCTGGAGCGCTGGAGGGTGGAGGCGGGCCTTCAGCGTATCGCCCCAAGGGTCTGTCAAGTGAGACCATAGGTATCCCTGGAAAGGCAAAGTCATGGTGTATTTATAACGAGTTCTGTTATGGCTTATGGAGTCTCGTTGTTGACCGCTGCGGGTTTGCCCATTCAAACCTATAACGTACCCATAACTTCTGCTCTGGTGGCTCTTGGTGACCTCGGACTTTGCCAAAAAGATATAATAAATTATAGAAATGGTCTCCACACGTTCTGGACGAAGCGTAGGACCTGACGCGCCAAGCGCCGGTCAGGCCCCGCGCGCAACGCGAACCAACACTCGTAGCCGCAAGGTTGACGAAAATGCAGAGCCAGGACATGCAGAAGTAACGAGCCCGATGACGCCGGTCGGCGACACGCCTTACCGCGGGCAAGACCAAACTCCCGGTCAACCCACACCCAATCGCAGCCCACAATTGCCGGTCGCGCAACCATTCGGCAGCCCACTACCAGAGAACCTTGCTCAAACACCTGCGGGAGTGGGAGCGACACCCATGAGCGAGAGAGTTGTGAAGACCATCGGGCGGACGCCCAACGTGCACAGCAACTCGCCCAAGCCTCCCGTGCAGACGCCCATGGCAGTCCGACAAGTTGCAGATATGCCGCTGCCGGACGACGGGGGTGAGACGGAGCCCTTCCAGTCCTCGGACGACGATGCCGCTCCCGACACCGCGCCAGCTGCTGCCGGGACCGCAGGACCGCGCCGCTCCGCGCGCAGCAACAGCCCGGGCACCCTACTAATTTCCTTCACCGCGCTCAGCGTGCTGGCAACGCTGCTGCTGGCGCTGCTGCTGGCCCCCTGCAGCGACCCGCACCTGTTCGGCCAGGCCCCGCAGCAGCTCTACGCGCCCCTGTGCCGGGAGGTGGTGCAGCTGCGCGGCCGCGCAGAAGACACCTTCCTCCGCATCTCCACAGCCGCAAAAGACCAGCTCTCCCGCGCACACGGACACCTGCCTCCTCAGGCCCAGCAGCTGCTCCGCTCCGCAAGCGACCCCATCCTCGCTGCGCACGCCTCCGCCCTCCCCCTGCTGCGCTCCTACTCCACCCAAGCCCACCAGCGCCTCTCCCCGGCCCTCTCCAAGGCCAAGGACGCCTGGCAGGACCTCACCCACAAGGCCGTCCCCAAGCTCCTCCCCGTCCTGACCACCATCGCAAACCGCATCCACCCCACCCCATCCTCCTCCCCCACCACCAGCACCCCCGCTGCCGCAGCCGCCAACTCCACCCCACCCAAGCTCGGCCTGCCGCTGGACGCCCTGCTGGCCATGGTAGCCACGGACGTGCCACGTGCCGCAGACTACGCGCGTGAGGTGTACGCCGCGGCAGCGACCCAGATTGCGGAGAAGCGCAAGGCGCCCGCGTGGGTGGTCACGTGCCGCAGCGGGCCCGAGTGCACCCGCGCGTTTGGCACCGCCATGGCTGAGGCGGAGTGCGTCAAAAACGTGGACGGGGCCTCCCTGGGCGAGGCGGACAGCGCGGGGGAGCTGCAGGCGGAGCTGGTGGCGTTCCTGCGGTCCTGCCCCTCGGGCCTGGTGGTGCTGCAGGGCCTGGAGCGCATGCACCCGCAGGTGGGGCGGGGTGGGAGGTGCAGGGTGTGGTGCAGGGGCGGACATCGAAGCGTGCAGCCGCGGGTTTGTGGCTGTGCGCGCGGAACAGAAGCAGTAGTAACGAGTAGGAATAGCGGTATTGCGGACGTGGAGAGAGGCAGCTGGGGAAGGGAAGCCGTGGGGGGTCGTGGAAACGCTGTTGCCTGCAGGTGGTTGGATGGAGGGATCTGCGGACGGCACACACCTAGCAGCTTCTGAGAGGTTGAGGTCGCATATGGTGCCCTCAACCGAGCAATGGTGTTGGGATGGTAGACAGACGGCCTTGGTAGAGCCTGCATGAATCGTTGCTCCTGCCTGCTGAGCCTTCGCGGTTGGCGCAAGGAACAGCATGCCCGGCGCCCAGGAAGCTCACTCTCTATGACCTTCACGTGCGCTCACCACCTTATCCAACGCCACTCCTCTCCGCCCGCTGCCCGCAGGTTGTGGCGGTGCTGAACGCTGCGCTGTCCGAGGGCGGGCACCTGCAGATGGACGGCGGCGCCGTGGCCACGCACACCGCCACCTTCCTGCTGCTGGCGTCGGAGGACACCGCCTTCGTGGTGGTCAACGAGGGCGTGGAGCCGCTCAGCGAGCGCTTTGACTTCCGCGTGCGCAAGCACATCGAGGACGCCATCGCCGCCGCAGCCAGCGGGCAGCAGGGCCAGGTGGGGCGGCATCTGGAGGGGGGTGCGGCTGTGCGCCCTTCGAACGCTTCATGGGTGGGACGGCCCAAAGGGAGGGGCACCGCGTGAAGCGAGACGAATTGTTAACGGAATGACACGACGTGAGGTATAATGTGCTCGCGGGAGCATTTGCGGGGGCGTTGGCTGCTGGCTGCAGCTTGGTTGGGCAATGCACGCGTGGAGGGCCCAGGTCTGGAAGCGGGCGGTCATGCACGCGCACCTTCCTGTCACACCAGAGCTGTGCATTTGAAGCCCTCATGCCCACATTCCTCACACCACACCCACACCACCCCAAACAGCAGACCTAGCAACACAGTCAACCCCCACTGTGTGACACCTCAGCCGCCCCATTTCCTGCACCTAGCACCTCCCTGCCCCCGCATCCTTGCAAGGCAACTCCTCTTCCAGCCACAACCTCATCTCCTTCAACGTTTCCCTCCTCAGGACCCCTCTGACACCACCGCCGCCGCCGCCATCGCTCTGTCTTTCCGCCGCCGCCTTGACGCCGTGCTGCCCGCCGCCCGCGTGGAGGCCCCCGGCGCCACGGGGGGGCAGGGCGCCGCGGGCTGGGCCACCATGGACCTCGGCGCTGGCGCACAGGAGGCTGCCGATGCCTAAGAGGCCGACTCAAAGAAAGGATGTGATTGTTGTAGTAGTGTTGAATGGTTGGGGCTGGGGGCGCGTGTTTGGGGCACTGAGAGGTGGGGAGTGGGGCAAGTAAGGGAGGGTGCGGTGGTGCTCGCGGACATGTGCGGCAGTAGGACGCGTAAAGGGGGGCAATCGCAGAGCGGCAACGGAGCAGAAACGTGTTAAGGGGCGACCCTTCAATGTAGAATGCTTTGGGAGACAGACTTCGGGCTCCGGAGTACACATGGGAATGATGTACGTTAGGGTTGTTTGAAACGTGTATGGGGGTAAGGGAGACTGCAGCAAGTGTGCTGCACTTTGACTGGACCACGGAGTTGACTTTTCGGAGAAGGGATCCATTTTAAGAAACCCTCTGGTGCGGGTTATCCTGTTCCTGGGGTTTTGCTGGAGTGCCGGTTGAGGGGTTGCTTTGGCCTTGTGCCAAGTTTGGACGCCATGTGCGCCACCCGTTGGTTCCAACGAACTTTTGGCCACCGTCTTCCAAGGAGTGGGTATTGCCTACCTGTAACGAAAGTTTATGTGCATACATAATACGCCGGCTGCTTCTGTTCCAATCGCTAATTGGTGAAAAGCAGTTCGGGCCGTGAACGCACGAAGTTCAATTTTGCATCGGTGCTTCTTGCCGCTTCAGGTAGACACAGTTCTGATATCATACATACAATATGCGGTCATCGGGTATGCTGCAACAAACGCGCCAGTCAGCCAGGCCCAGGGCAGGTAGGCTAGGGCGGAGGGCCGTGGTCGTTGGCGTCCGGGCGCAGAGCGCCCCTGCCACTTCTCAGGAGAGCGAAATCCGACCTGGCGTCTACGAAGGGTAAGAGAGACAACAAGCTAACGAGCCGCTTGCCCAGCGAACAGCCATGCCACATGCGCTCAACGGTCGTGCATGTTCGCGTTTCCAGGTTCTGGTCCTGGAAGGGGTACCGGATCCGCTACCAGCGCAGCGGTGACAGCGGTCCCGCAGTGCTGCTGGTGCACGGGTTTGGCGGCAACGCGGATCACTGGCGCAAGAACACGCCGGTGTTGGGACAGCGGCACCAGGCCTATGCCATCGACCTGCTGGGGTACGGCTACAGCGACAAGCCCGACCCACGGTGCGTTGATGTATTAAGGGGCGATGGGTGTTAGGTATTGAGTGTTGGGAGGGCTACACGTATATGAGCAGCAAGGGATTAGCAAGGTATACGTGCAACTTGGGCGCTTGGACACGCCCACACGCCGCCGCAGCAACAGGAACAGGCCGTGTGCGACCCGTCCTGTACCCGGGCCTAAGTAATGAGGCCAGGTGCTGTGTAATACGTAGCGAAGGTAGTCAGGCCAGGTTGTAGCACGTCAACTATTGTATCATGGGCGCCCAGCTCCCTACCCGTCCTCAGCTGGTTCGCCTCCCTGAATCCTTCCGCTTGCCCTTACTCCGCAGATCCGCTCCTCACAATACCCTCTACTGTTTCGAGACCTGGGGCGAGCAGCTGCGTGACTTCATCATTGAGCGCGTGGGGCAGCCAGCCACCCTCTCGTGCAACAGCGTGGGAGGTGAGTTGGAGGTTGGCGCTCCCCATGGGTTGCAGCTTGTCGAGCAAGGGTGGTTATGCCCAAGCGGGAGTCGCTCCGTCAGTACCAGGCACACCGTGACCATGTGACGCTGGCAATTATGGACAAGGCCAGCAGTCAGGCAGGCACGTCTCCATGTCCAACACACCTCCAGGCTCCGTTGCAGTCACTTTTTCCCACAGCGCCCACGACCCACGACCCACTCCGCTGCTAACCACCCCACCCCATGCCCCACATCGCGTGCTCCAACACCCCCTGGTCCCCTGATCCCAGGCCTCGCTGGGCTGCAGACGTCCATCATCGCCCCGGAGCTGGTGCACGGCGTGCAGTGCCTGGACATCTCGCTGCGGGGCCTGCACGTGGCCCGCCAGGCGCCGTGGCAGCGGCCCTTCGTGTCGGCCTTCCAGCGCCTGCTGCGGGAGACGCAGGCGGGGCAGGCCTTCTTCGCAAACGTGGCCACGGAGAGGGTGAGGGCCGGGGGTGCCGGGTGGGGCAAGGGGTAGGGGAGGACGGGGACGGGTGAGGTGTGGTGCCTGGGGAAGCGAGGGGACTCGGGGCGGGGGTCTGGGAGGGCGCGGAGCCCCGCGGTCGACGTTCAAGGGCGAGTGTAGCCTTTCCAGGTGTACTCTGTGAGCCTACAGCTCGCAAAGCACGGCTCTGTACGTCTGGTTCCAGAGCTGGCGTTACTGACACGGGCAACACTCTCGAACCGCACGAGAACCTCTCTTCTGGCGCGCCCACGTCCCCCCTCGCAGACGGTGGCCAATATCCTGCGCCAGGCGTACGGGCGCAAGGAGGCGGTGACGGACGAGCTGGTGCAGGCCATCCTGCGGCCGGGGTTGCAGCCGGGCGCCGTGTCCGTGTTCCTGGACTTCATCTCCTACAGCGGCGGCCCGCGTGAGTGCCGTACGACGCGTGCCGGCCAACTCGCTGTGGTGTATGCGCCTCGCCCTGTGCTCGTGCTTCAGGCTTACAGCCGTATGCTACGGCAACGCACATCGTGGACGTGCTGGCCTTGTTGCACCTGTATGCTGTAATGCTCTGTGGCTTTCCACGCAGTATGGTGCGCTCAATTCATGCGCACGCATTTGCTTCACATGCCACGCGCTCCCATGCTGCTACTCGCATTCCCGCAGTGCCTGAGGAGCTGATGGCCGCCACCACCCGCCCCGTGAGCCTGCTGTGGGGCGAGGCCGACCCCTGGGAGGACGTGCGCGAGGGGCGGCGCCTGTTCGCCTCCCTGCCTTCGGTGGTGGAGTTCGTGCCCCTGCCGGGCGTCGGCCACTGCCCGCAGGACGAGGCACCGGAGGTGGTCAACCCGCTGATCGAGAAGTTCGTCGCAAAGTACGGCAGCGGGAAAGAGGCGGTTGCGGTTGGGGCGGTTGGGGGCCAGGCGGCGGCTGGCGGGCGGGCGTGAGGGTGAGGGCGCGGGGCAAGGGTTGCGGAGCGGATGCATCGGCACGTGCTCCCACGTCGTGCATATGGAGCACGAGACAGCGCATCATGCAGCAGGGATGAAGGCACTCGGTACTTGCTGTCACCTTGGCCGGCTGCTGCTGCAAGGCGTGGAGGACAAGGACTGCTTTGGTTGTTCTTTCCGTACGTGTGGCGTTTAAAAGCAAAGCATGTTGCAAGCTCACGTATGGGGGCAGATTGGGGCAATGCATGTGTGTGGTCAGAGGTATTCGTAGGTCCCCTGGTCGCAGTGGGGACGCATGCGGGCAGAGCAGCTCATGCCACGTGGGGGTAGCACTGCGTGCTCGTTCTCCGAAGGACACCGGTGACACACGTGAACCAAGCTCCGCGGGGATCCTCCGAAAGATGCTTGGCCAGGCACACGGCGTTGGGTATTCCTCAAGAACTGGAAGTGTCCACAATTTCACCCGCATGGCAGACGTCGTAACCACTGACATGCTCGAGCACCGGCAAAGCAAGGCAGGGACCACTTTCCACAGATCACATGACGTGTGGGAGCGTGAGGTGCAACTCCTCATTTTTACAACAGCGCTACCGCCACCCAATACCGCCACGTGCTTGCAGTCCTGCCCAGGAATTCAATATTTGCCTCTATGTAAGTATGGTTTTACAGTTTTACAGTCTTCCAGAGCCCAGCTCCGTCCCACTTGAGAAACAGAGCTGGTCCCGGCAACCAAGGGCACGGGGTTTCCCGCCCCTCCCGCTGTACGGATGGGAGCAACCAGCTCCATCCACGGACAGGCCACAACGAGCGGGCTTCCGGTTCTCGGTACCACAGCCTGGTCCCCACCCCTACATAGCTGTGCTGCTAGCCTTCAGCTGTGCTGCAAAATCCAAGGAGGGTGCGGAAGGCGGCAGGTGTTCCAGGCTGTTTGAACGGGGCTGTGCGGTAGGTGGCAGGTGGAGTTGGGCGCTCCATTCCGCTTCGAAGGAGGAGACGTAAGCTGTTTGCGCTGAGGCTGTCGGCCCTCTGCCCCACGGCTCGTACAGGGGTCGTTGCATTTGCGGATTGGAATATCCTTCACAGTGTAACCCACTGAATGACTCGGCTTGTGTTTTTTGTCTGGTGTAAACTGAATGACTAACTGCTCCTAACTGCTCTGCCACGAGTCGGCCCTGCTGCCTGCCCTGCAACTGCGTCCCGTTTGCTGCCCCACCAGGGGGCCTGGGGCCAGGGAAGGCACGTCCTGTGGTAAGGCGTGCAGTTACAAAAGCAACAGACGATGCAAACAGTAAGACAGCACAGCGTGCGGGTCTTGACTACTACATGTGCACGGATACGTACATGATGCTGGTACATGCTTCCCTGCTTGTCGCAGCAGGGGGGTGGTAGGGTGCCACGGCCTGGGGCGTACGGGGCACGGTTGCGGACGCACAGCGCCAGGGCTCACAGCCAGTCAGCCCTCCCCCTCAGCCAATGGCCTCCCAGTCATTTCGCAACAAAAAGGCCAATCAAGAGAGGTATGCATGCGTTATCGCGGAAGGGTACCTCACCCGTCGCCACGAGCAAATGCAGCGGCGGCCGAGACGGGTTACAGGCAATCCGCACTGAGGGCCCGCCAGCGCATGCCGTATCAGCATGCCCCACGGACACCAACCACTTCCACAGAGAATACAGTGCAACTACCGACCAACAAACAAGCTGAGGTCCATCAACGTACTGTAAGCGGCTTCGCAGCTGGAGGAGCAATGCGAAGGGCTGTAAAGTGATCACGCAGTTGCAGCGGTCACGCACGTGCAGTCGCACAGATACTGGAGACGAGGCATGCATTGGACAAACGCACTGGAAACCGGACCTGTAGCTCGCGCGTATCACGGCTACCGCAGCCATTATGCAAAAGAGTCACATACAACGACGCGCGCAGCCAAACACAGCGGTTGGCAGTAGCAGACAGTAGCACCTGTCGGGATATTTGAGGGGGCGCACGGCCGCGCCACTCAGGTGTGCGGCATGGTTCAAGCCACAGATGGAACAGAAATGCTTGAAGTAGAACCCGAAGCCGCTGCCGTATGCCACAGCGCGATGCAAACACAAATTGCGGCTGCCCAAGCCTTTGGGCAGTGTTGTCCGCACGCGCGCACGCCATCACAACCATGAATGGGATCACAATAGCGTGGATGTCAAAACCTTACGCACACACACGGACTCGCGCCCGACTCAGCCTACCCCCAACAAACCGTCAGGACGCAGGAAACCTTCCATGGTGCGAGCCGCGGCTCAATGAATGCCGTGCATACGATGGCTCGCATTACGGAGTCATATAGCATCTTCCACGGTAAGAAACACTGGGGACGCACGCGTAGCACGCTGGTGCTGGTCACCACGTGTGCAATGCAAACCACCATGGGGGCCATGTGCCCCACGCCAACCGTGCCGCCGTCGCACAACACAGACAACGCCTCGCGACTTCTCGTTGCGTGCCGCGCTCGCGACGCCATGCGTGGATCGGTTGCGCTTAGCAAGCACGTGTCGCTTAGCAAGCACGCCACGCTTCTCCTCCTGCCCAAAATCCACATCCACCACCACCACCACCACGCGGCACCTGCCTGCAACGTGCCAGGCCAAGGCGCCGCAGCCCACATCACACACGAGGTACAGGCAATTACAACAGAAAGACATGGATGAAGTGTAACGTATTGTGGGACAAGCTCATACGCAGCAAACCAGGACGCAACGGACGCGGGGCTGCCCGCCCGCTCCTCGCCAAACCCCTTTCCCGAACCCTTGTTAAGGGCGGCCCCCCAGCAACCCAGGGCACAAGGCACAGAACGCCATCCAGCGTCGCATGTGCACATGTCAGAGTACACGAATCGTATCCTTGTTCTTGCTTCCACCACCGAGGATGACAGTGACACAGGTTATTTCCTTCGACCGCACCGCATTCCGACACAACAAGCTGCATACGCACAGGAGTGCATGGCAGCCGTGGCACACCATCGCCATCGCTCCCAGCCCACCGCCCCACCATAGCAGCCTCTCCAAACGTGCGACACTCCGCTTGCTCTCTCTGCCGGAAACACACAGCTGCACCACACCTAAAAGCGCCAATACCGCCGGGAGCCCACAAGCATCACACACAGCGTATCCATTGCACATCACAACACACAGCGGGTTCACCAAAGCCGACCAGTACGGTAAGCAAGCGGCAGAGGGCCCGCCACAAGCGCCCAAACAGGGCCTAAGCACTGCACATTCCTTTGCAGCGCATGCAAACATAGTATAATCTAATGACGGGAAGGCGACGGGCGCCAAGATCCGTCAATCATCTCCAGGTGCCAAGCAAAGCCAGCGACGACGTCCAGGCCCCCGTCATGCGCAAGAGTCTACACACTTTCCCGGTACCAACGGACTGGGCGTGTGTCTGTTGAGGCAGTCGACTGCCCGCACACGGCGTGACAGCTGGTGACACGTGTGGTAGCTCGCCCCGCAAGCTCACCCAGGAAGGATGGGCAAGGGTGCAGCGGAGTGATCGAGAAGCACTCCTGTTGGCTCCGCAGGCTCCAGCCCTGGCAACCGAACAACACCGTGTGCAGAACCCATAAATGGAGCGAATGCGGCAATGCGGCTTTCTGCAGCACTGCCAGCAAAAAGAAGCCACATCCCACGGGGCGCTCCTCCCCAACCCGCATACCGTACTCTTATCCTCCCTCCAAAACCGCCCCACCCAAGCGCCTCGATGGCCTCCTTCCATATGCAACCCCCAGCCGGGTCAAACGAAAAGTACCAAATACATGCTTACCATCGCCCCTTACTGCAAAACCGCGACGGGGCGCCTGAAAACACATCTTCCTGTCCGAACCACGCAGCCTCCACTTCAGCAGTGAACGGCCCTGACGCGGCGCTGCTGGTGCGGGGCGTACCACCGAGGCCCTACACACCCACCCAACAACAGACGACAGCGGTGCGGTGAGGCCGCGCGGCTTCCTGTTGCGTCCCCGCGCCGCAAATGCAGTTGATGCTCGCTTCCAAAACTTGACACTCAGTGGCTTCGTTATCCCATGCACCTGTGCAGCCACCGTCATGTCGTCGAGCGCCTGCGTTAGGCACGTGCCACGTGGTCCAGCGCGCGGCAGCCAGCCCGACTACGCAGCCACAACATCAAGTGCACCCGTGGTGCAATACTGCTCATGGCACGGCAGTGCCAAAGTATGGCGCATGCAGACCCGGCATGAGAGCCTCAGGGGCAGCCATTGCCAGGCTGCTGCAACCACTAGCGCCACCTTCTGCTCCGTATGTGCCTCGCAACACTGCTGTACAACAATCTCTTCTCGCCGTTCCCCGCTGCCCCCGTGCACGCCGCCTCTGCCAGTGGCGAAAGAACACTCATCGCAAATCTCCGGTTTAAACCCCATGGCCCTTGAGCTTTGCCCATGTAGTATCGGCTCCCCTGGCCGCTCCAACAAGCCAAGGTCCCTGCTGTGTGCGTTACCATAAGTACACGCGGCTGCTGCGGTTGATCTCGCCCAGTTTGTAAGCAGCAGCTCGGCTGCAGGGCCCCACAGCACCCCACAGGCCATGCCTCGCGCGTACGTCTCACGCCACATGCGTGTGGGCCGGCAAAGACTTGGACCCAGGCGAAGAGGTGCCGGTGCCCATGAGCGCGCCAAAGTCCAGCTTGGTCACCTCGTCCTCCTCCACCACCTGGGCTCCCCGCTGCAGCCCCACGCCTCCGCCCTGCTGCCCCCCGCGCACGCCCTTGCCCGCCTCCACCTCGGCAGGCAGCCTGAAGCTGACCGTGGCCGTGGGCCGCGGCGGCGGGGCCGGGCAGCCCGGCCTGTGGTACCCGCCCGTGGTGTTGCTCAGGCGCGTGCGGGCCAGGGGGTACGCGCAGTGCTCCAGGGCGCCCTGGGCCTGGCCCTGCCCTTGAGCCATGGTCCCCAGGCGGGTGCCTTGGCCGTTGGCGCCCCCCATGGGTCCGCACAGCACCTGGGCGCGCCGAAGCGCCAGGTTGGCCGCCGCGGATGTCGCCGCAGGCGAGGGGCCGTTGCTGCTCCCGCACCCGGCGCCCGCGGCCGCCGCTGCCGCCCTCGTTGCCACCACCGCCCCCAGCTGCTGCGTCAGGGCTGCGGGGGACACCGCGCCCAGCGGCACCTGCCCTTGCCCGCAGCCCACGGGGGTGTGCGACCCCGGGGCGCACATTTGCAGGGAGCGCGCCGCGTGGTTGAGGTGCTGCCTGCTGCAGCCGCTGGGCGAGCCGCAGGCGGTGCTGCTGCCGCCCGTGGGGCGGCCGTGCGCCATCTCCATGGACAGCGCGGAGCTGTGGCGCTGGCGCAGGGGCTCCGTGGCGCTGCGCATGTGGCGCAGCATGCGGGCCAGGATGCGCGCCGCCATGTCGAACGAGGGGCGCTCCGCGGGGTTGGGGTCGGTGCAGGCCACGCCCAGGCAGCGCAGCGGGGCGTAGATGGAGCCGTCGGCGGGCCACGTGAGCTGCAGCGTGCCCGTGACCAGGCCCATCAGCACCTGCGGAGGGTTGAGGGCCATGGAGGAGCGGGCAGCGTGGGGAGGGTGGTTGTAAGTACCTAGGTAGGGAGAGCCTAACCATGGTAGGGTTAAGAGTATTGCATGAGCTATGCATTTTTGGGGCCGACCCAAATCGCCAAGGATTTGTGGAAATGCATCGACGAGAGGGCCGCCTGCGTACTGACTTGACTGATACAAAAGTCCAGGAGGCGCTGTCCGGCTATGCCGCGCGGTTATGCCCACCTGCGGCGTGGTGAGCCCCAGGTACGGCCGCACGCCCGCCGCCATCTCCCACAGCATCACGCCGAACGAGTACACGTCCGAAGCCTTGCCCGCAGTGCCCTTGGCGGCCTCGGGCGCCAGGTACGCCAGCGCGCCCCACTGGTCGCTGGGCAGCTGCGCGGCCGCGGAGCCGACCACCTGGAGAGCGCGCAGAAACAGGTCACACATGTGGGTTCAGGGTGTACGAAGGCAGATAGTGCTCCATGGATGATGGTACAGGATGTGGGTCTCGTGCGCCCGGCTCTGAATATTAGACGTTGCACCTGCAGAGAATAGCAAATCCTCGAAGTGTTTCTACAGTCGGGGTGCTTCAAGCAACTGAAGGCCACGGCCCACTGACCTGTCGCGCCAGGCCCAGGTCAGCGATCTTGGCGCTGTACCCGCGGCAGTCGGGCGGGGCCTGCAGGCCGGGGCTGCCGGGGGGCCCGGCCGGGGCGGCGTACTGGTAGGGGGTGCCCTTGAGCAGCACGTTGCTGCAGGTGGCAAGAAGTCATGGGAGGGGAAGGGTGTTGATGACAACGAAGGAGCCCAAGCAAGCAGGACGGAGACATGGAATGCTTGACGTTCCACACAAATGACGTCAGTAACTTGGCATGTTCGCAAAGCACCACACAGGCAAGCGCGGTGAGGTGTCATGTGCAAAGGCGCGGAGGAGTAAGTGGTTGATACTGTTTCGATAGAGCCACATGGGAGTCAGAGACACTCTAGGTGCTACGCGCAGTCATGCAAGCTGCCGCCACTCACGTTGGCTTAAGGTCTCCGTGCAGGATGTCCAGGTTGTGCAGGTGCGCCATGCCCTGCGGGACGCGGCGGCACAAGGCGGGCAGGAACACAGGTTAAGAGCGTCAGCGGTCAAGGTAGAAACCCAACAAGCAGGCGTCGAGCACGCTGCACACGTGCCGGGACTGAGACGCACCAGCACGCCCCGCGCTAGCTGAGGCGAGCAAGGCGCGGCAAATGGCACCGACGGATACATGGTGAACATTGGTGTAGGCGGCCCACCTGTGCGACCTCCTGCGCCGTCGTCAGCAGCGCCAGCAGCTTGCTGCGGTACTCCACGGCACGGCGGGCGGAGAAGTCCCCGCGCATGATGGCCTGGTGCAGCGTGCCTGCGGCCGCGGGACACACCGGTGCGTGCGGGGGGGGGGGGCGGGCGTCAGTAAGTGGGGTGGCACGGACAGGTCGGCGGATTGCTTGCGGCTGCAACTGCATTATCGTCAAGCGCCGCTGAAACGCACGGGAGCAAACTAGGTATCGTATAGGACCTTGTGGCTTGCTGTCATGTCCCCTGTCTCTAGAGAGACAGGCGGTCATGGTTGCTTCACTGGCACCGTGGCAGCAAAAGTGGCTTTTCTCTAGTCCAAACTGCGGCGGCCGCACCTGCGTCCATGTACTCCATGATCACCACGGTGCAGTGGCGCCCCGGCTCCGCCTGCAGGTCCTGCAGCGCCTGCTGGATGCTGACGCCCTCCAGGTTGGCTTGCGCCCCTAGAGATGCGCTGGGGCTCTCGTCCACAAAGAAGTTCTCCATCTTGCGGAGCTCCAGCATGGCCGTCTCGTCGTCTTTCCCCACCCCGAGCAGCGAGGAGCCCAGGCCCTCGGGCGACATGCACACGCTGCGCAGGCCGATGCTCTTGTCGGCAGCGTAGAAGCTGTCCCGGGCCCCAACGGTGCTTCCCCCTCCAATCATAAACTGTTGCACCCCGGAGATGTCCGCTGTGGAAAGAGCCGTTCCTGTGTCTTGCGCGGCAGCCTGCTGCGCTGCCTGGGCGCCGTCTAGGGACGGGCTCTTGAGGAGCTGCTGGCGGTTGCAGCGCACGCGAATGGCCTCGCCAACCTCCGGTTCCATTTGTGCAATCGCAGTTGCGAAGCACTGCACAACGCAAGGGTGGCTGAGCACTCGCGTGAGCACGGCTTCCGTAAGGCAACGCTGCAAATGGGCACTGTCGTCCGCGCTGCCGAGGAGGAACTTGACAGCGACTCTTGCGCCATGCCATAGCGCCGAGTAAACTATGCCGTTTGACCCCTGCGCGCGGCCACAAGGCGAGAAGTTCGGCTCGTCAGAAACCGCAATTCATGCAAGTCGGTGCCAGGAATGCACAAGAGGCCACGCAAACTCCCAGAACTGATGCCATGCGAATTCCCACCTCTCCGATGTGCGCGAGGCCCTCGAGCGAGCCACAGAGTTCCACAAACTCGGCGGTGTCCCGGCAATGGAGCGGTTGGCAGGCAGGCAATGAAGAAGTCCCGCCTATGCCTGCTGCTTCAAGGTCGCAGCTACCACCCCGTTTGCGCTGTGCGGGACGGGGTGTCGAGCTTGAGGGCGCGGCGTCCTGCCCTCGCACAGAGTCGCCGTAGGAGCTGCCGTCACCGTGCGCGAAGCCCCTCTCAAAGCCGTAAAATGCTAGCGGTACGAAGCTGGAGGGTGTAGTTGCACCCGATGCCATAGAAGTGCGGTCCTCGCTGAGTCTGAGTCGCCCCGAACACATTCCGGCCGCCCAAGCGCCCGGGCGGGAGATTGTCGATGATTCACGCTGCACAGTACTGCTCAGGCCCTTGGTCTCCTTGGTAACCTGCTCGGCGCGCGGAGTGCCATCGTGTTTCTGCCAAACCTCGTCCGAATTCCGAAGACAATTGTGCGGGACAACGAGGCCGCCTGCGGAGTCTTCCTTAGCTGGGCTGAAACAGCAGCGCAGCCAACCTGTCATTTTATACTGTTGCAGTTTAGGGCACGTAGCCCAAGGAAAGTCTAAGGCAAGTTGTTAGAGAGCCCTGTTTGACAGGAATGACAGCAGCGCGTGCAAGACTGCATTCTCAGTTTATTCACTATCTGGTGTCGTGTCAAGTAGATAGGTTGTGGAGTGGCTTAGTGCTCAGGCTGCTGGAGGGACTTGGGAGGACTTTTTTGTACGACACCGTATCAGAAAATTCTGTCCAAATCTTTTGACAACGTCAATTGCTCGCTGTGATGAAACTTGTAACTGTGATGAAACTTGTACTTGTATTGAGTTATATCTTTATCAGTGGGATTTGCCATCCTTTAGCGGAGATCATGCATCATTTGCCGAGAGCCTCTGCAGGTCGCCGTCTTGTCTGGTGATACTAGGCTACTCCATAACACATTTGTTAAGCCAGCGAGCGTGTGACTACGTGGCGAAACCAGGCAATCTGATACGTACGGCACGACCTGGCGGACCTACCTGACGGCACTACCTCCCTAAATCCTTGTAGACGCGGCGTCCAACGCACAAACAAAGCTACTTATTAGGCTGTGGCCGTAGTGCCGCTGCTTTAGGTTATGGTCAGGCGCGCCCAACAACCTTTCTGTCCGACTGTCAGGGTCTGCCCGTGCGTACTACGACAACAGACAGACGGCTGAGGCACTTGCTGCTAGTCAAGTCCAGATATCACCTTTGTTTCAAATTATGGCAGTGAAAAGGTGCTGTTGGTTTTCGGCTGCCCACGGCGCAGGTTACGACGAGCGGACATGGCAGGGGAGGTGGCCGGAAATTATACCACCAGTTATACAATCAATCGTGCCTCTCGTAGATAGCTTCGTGGGACCGCTTTGTAGCTAGCCCGCAGACGCAATAGCAGTTCAGGCTACA
>VFQN01004844.1_pt1 | contig 17224 bp, 14 predicted proteins | sample 3512371 | NCBI WGS metagenome assembly VFQN01 (sample SAMN10412370, study PRJNA504923) | tailings metagenome | isolation source: Replicate 2 from Balatoc abandoned mine | place: Philippines: Itogon, Benguet | collected 2017-08-28 | reverse complement strand
TGTCTTTCATAAGACTTTAATATATCAGAATTAAAATAATAGCATATACAATATGAAAGACCAGCTACATACATTGGAATGCCTGAAATAAATGCAAAAGCGTCGGGTGCATCATATCCTGGTTGAATGAGACCTGCGAACCGTATAGCCATTCGAGGAATAAAGCAACAAATTGATATGAGTATATACAATCCGAATGATGTAAATAATCTCTTACTTATCAATGCGTCATGTCTCGCGGTATAGACCAGAATATAAATACATACAGATGAACAAAAGATTGCCGCCAGTGCGACCCAGAGATAAAACGCAACAAACGACCAAATATTAGCTAAGTAGCTTGAAACAAGTAATGAACACCATACATCATAGCGACCATAGCTATTTGTGGAGAATGGGAGTAAAGTGATGAGACTAAAGATCCAAGCGAATAATATTCCATATAGTCGAATCCATTTGACAACTTTGACACCTTTAGCAGTCACAAAATAGGAATAGGCAATGGTTAAATACACAATATCAAATACATTGATTAAGCCGAAATAGTAATGAGCAAACCCCATAAACGCACAAAATCCTTTATTACCTACATAGAGATAAGGAATATCACAGATATTCTGTAATAAACATGAAATATGAAGTAAAGTAATCAATCGTGTAATAGTTGCACGAAAAGAATTAAAAGGATCTCTGAAAATATCATACAATACAAGAATATTTGCAATGATCGAGAAAGAAGCAATCACAAGTAATACAACAATCAATCCTAATTCCATAGTCAAAAGTAGTTGATTGAAGAATATCGAGATGAATAATATAAATCAAACTCTTTAACTACAATCCCTATTATTGTTTTCTTCATTCTTTCTTACTTAGCAGGGAAAAGAAGCAAATCTCAAACTAGTACTGTAAGGCAAAATAAGAATAATAATATCTCGCGTTAGTAGAGAAAGTGAATTTTCAATTAGAAAGGAAATTCATGAGCATTGCCCATCTTCCATTCCTTCTCCATTTAAAACTTAATTTAAACTCCTTTAAATATTATGTTTTACCGAAATAAATTTATTTTCCTTTATTTTTACTTTATAAGTATAGTTTAAGCAATCCCTCTCTATAATTCCCTATCTTTTTATTTTGTACTTTTCTAATTTACTGTATATCATTTCAAAGATATATATCTACGAATTATCATTGAAAGAACTTGGTAAGGATTGAATTCCCGTGATTAATCGATTATGATAAGCATAATGTTGGAAAAGTGTAATTAAAAGACTTGCTGATATTAATTCAGATTTCTTGGATGATAATTGTGATAATTCTTTACAGTTTTTCTTGATTTTCTTCAGTTTAGAGGATTTCTTACTCTCACTGACATCAGACTCAGGATATTTGAGTCTTAAAAGACTCGATAAACAATGAGTATGAACAAGGTTATCAGTGGACTCTGAAGGGAAACCTACTGCAACAATTATAGTATTCCTCCGCTGATGATCCCTGTCATTGTTGTATAGCTTGCAGTCACAGTCACCGGCATACACGGCTGAGAACAAATCAGCAGAACCATGACCAGTATTTAGTGTTTCAACACCTCTTGATCGCTGCGAGGATGTGATGTCACCAATCTTGGGACAGCATTTCGCTGTAACAAAGAAGACATCGTTCTTTCTTCCATTTGAGCTATTCTCCTTCATTATTTCACGATCATATAACATGATGAAAGCGATAGTCTCACTATCTGTTATATTTGGAGATATTGGAGGTAAAATAGAAGAAGGATCATTTAAAAGCCTTGATAATAATTGAAGTATCTGGAATTCGTTTGGTGCGCTTAAATGAAAGTCTCGAATTTGTTGCTGGACGAGAGATTCGGTGATCCTCACTATCACACACTCTTGAAAAACAAGGTAAAGTGTGGTCGCTACAGCCGTCCCGTTGCCTTGTTCCTCGGTTGTAGAATCATTTCCAACTCTCGATCTCCAGAGACTTGATATAATTAATTGTATAAGACCATGTAACTTCATTCGTAAATCAAAATCTATTGAATCATTGAAAGGTTTCAACGATTCAAAGATTTCCATTGTTTTAATCTCTAATTTAGCAATTACAAATAATTGATGTGTTAATGGAATATGTGCATTCTGCATCTCAGAAGGATGAATTTCCTTTGTTTCAGTAGCAGAACTATTCTTATGACCATCCCAACTAATATGTCCTTTACGAATAGAAGGAAGCTTCCTTAGTTCTCCTTGGCCATTACACCCATTAAGATTCGGTAATAGCTTAACAGCAGAGAATAATGAATGACTTTTTGCATGAAATACCATCGTAGAAATAATTTTACTGGTAAATTCTGCAGTTCTACCTAAGTTAGCACCAACACAAGGAATATGAAGATTCATACAGGCTTGAAAGATCGCTTTCGTTTCATTGGTTGTTATATCTCTTACTCCGCCTAAAATACATATTACATGAAGTGGATTATCAGAAGTGTATGGTATAGAATCATTCTTGAATACAGGTAATTCATCATAATAATCTTCATGCAAAAGTAAAACGATGACATGATTCTTATGGCTTGAATCGTTCGAAATCTCATCCCATTTCCTTTTCTTTAGAGGTTTTTCTGGAGAATCTTTATTGAGCTCTTTCAGGAAGAGTGATTGAAAGACTGCAGTGAGTATAGGAACTTCATCAGTACTGCAGACATCATCCTTCTTTGAGGATGACATATAATCAGCATAGGCACTATCAATATCAGCTTTATTTCTTTTCTTTGCAACAAGTTCTAAGGCTCCATTAAGATGATGTTTTCGCAGAAAGTCAATAGAACAGGTCGATTGCAGTAATTTAATAATTTCTTTCTTTGACAGTGTGGGAGATCCATCACTCGACTTTGATGATGAAAGAGAATTAACTTTAGAAGCCGGTAATATTTCAGCGCAGAGTACAGATGAATTATTTTCTTCAGAGAACAGGTCAATCTGTTTGTCAGGTGAGTAGTAATATCGCTTAGCTTCTTTAAAACTATTTCTTAGTTTTCTAATGATTGGGACTTCAGCAGGTACTGCAATCTCTTTGCAAAGAAGACCTGAACTAATAGCAGCAATTCCAATGTAATTCAATGAGTCTTCTTCCATCTTGGATGATTTCGAGCTGGTATCAGCTGAGTGGAAGACAAATGTCAGGCTTTTCGTTGCACCGTTACTATTTCCAGGAGAGCTATAACATGATGCATGAGTAATTCTCACTAATGCATCTCTTCTACCCCACCACTGCCTCTCATCTTCATTTGGACGAAAGCTATCATGGTTGTAAGGACCATCACATAAAACAACGAAGGACAACATTCATTCTGAAACTTGTCTTCATTTTGGAATTTGGGGAATGTTCCGCGCATAATCCTTCGTTCCCTCAACTTCTTACGTTTCAATAGTATTTTTGGTTTTAAAGTTGTTCTTACTCATATTGGATCCTTCTATCAATGAAACCATCTTCTAAATCAAGTCATAAGTCGTCCTTGGAAGGGAGTGAGGGGAAGTTACCGTCTTCGAAGGCTACTAAAGTGAGTTCTTCGAAGTCACCGGTTTCAACTACGAACCTCGCTTGGGTGTTGGGAAAATTCTATAATCTTGGTATGGCTGTAATATTCTCTTTCGATATCAAGATCTCTAATAGAATCAATTGAATTCATCTCTTTCAGATACTGACAAGGAGGAATTCCGAAGTCACGCTGAATCATTTTTCCGTTTCACGTACCGTCGTGATTTCCCGGCCTTAGAGCCCTATCCTATTACCTCTGATAGTGGTTGGGGTTGTATGCTTCGTGCAGCTCAAATGATGATGGGGTATCTACTCAGAAGGCATTACTTCGGTCCTGGTAAGTGTTCTCTCAATTCTCCAAATTCGATGACACTATTTCTTATCCCGCTACTATATAGATTGGAGGGTACCCAAAGCAAAAGATGAATTGCTGCGAAAGAATGACGACTATTGCGAGGTATGTGAGGAAAGTTTGTTGTGGCAGTATTTTGAGATCTGTCTCTTTTCTGTAGATTCTTCGTTGGTTTTTAGACTTTCCAGGATTTCCACATATCTACTCACTTCATCACATAACTCAGTCTGGTATGAAATATGATAAATTACCAGGGGAATGGTACGGCCCTTCAACTGCGTCATACGTACTTCGGGACTTGTCAAAGATACATCGCTTGAGATATCAAGGTGAAATCGCTGTGATGGTAACCCAAGGCGAAACCATTTATATCTCTGAAGTAGAGAAATTATGTTCGAATATTTCTCTCAATGAAAATTTCTTCGGTCTACAAGATTCTAATCATCTACTCAACAACACAACTTTCACAGAGAAATTTCAAAGATTAAGTATGAATTTCTCTGCAAGTAATCGACCTCGAAAAAATTCAACAAATGGGAGGACTATTAGTACCACAAATCCCTCATTTATTCCTACTGCACAAAATTCAAGAATTTCCCAAGAAACTAAGACCAGTCATGAGAAAATAGAGAAATTAAGCGATCCATTAACCCTCCATCCACTTGAAATCAATCCTGTGACAAGTGATAGTGAAAGTAACAACGAGAAGGATGATTTCTTTGATCCTCTCTTCCGTCCTCCACCTTCCCAGTTAAATCCTTGGGTCTATTCACTCGTTCTTCTTTTACCTTTAAGGCTCGGAATCAACTCTGTCAATGAAGAATATATTGCAGTAAGTCGTTTATCCTTTGTTTCTTCAATTTCCTCCTTTAATCAGATGCATCGATGTTAGGAGCTAAAGGAAGTCCTTCAAAATCCTGCCTGTATTGGAATTTTGGGCGGACGACCAAATCATGCTATCTATTTCGTTGGATATCATGTGAAGGATAATGTACTCTATGGTCTAGATCCTCATACAGTTTATTCTAACCCTTCAGGCGATATTATATTCGATCAGAGTACTTTCCCAACGGACGACTATATTCATCAGATTCATGTGAAAGACTTCGTGACTTTAGATTTTAAGCAATTAGATCCTTCGTTAGCTATCGGTTTCTACTTTCAGAACCGACAAGAGTTTAATGACTTCTGTCTGTCCACACGAGCTCATAATGATCGATTGAGACAAATGAAGTTGTCACCTATGTATTCTGTGGAGCATACGGCACCAGCGTATCTCTTTGACGAAGAAATAATGAATGGTATGGGAGAGAAGGCATCCCCACATTCCTCTTCAACTTCTCCTCAGAGTAGCCAAAGAGCAGAGAAGAGAGGTTCAAATGCAGCAGCAACGGAGAAAATCTTACAATCTATGGGTATGCATGAAGATGATTTTGATGAAAGAAAAAATTCTGAGGATCTTGATGATGATTATGTTTTCTTGTAAATATTTTTGATGCTAAAACTATGATGAAACTCCTAATTCCATGTATTGAAGAGGAAGAGATATATGGATTTGAGAATGTTATCTTTAGTTGGTGGAAGGATTACTTGTTTTTAAAATGTCAGTCATAGCATCACATATTGAGTCTCACATCGGAAGTTGTGCAAAGGTATCGAATAATAGGTTGTAAATAAATCATGAAGCTCTTTCTTTTCAACTATTTGATGAAGTCACAGACATTAAACTCATCATCGACATCAATCATGCCACTTTTGGAGTTATGTAGATATAAATTATCGATGGTTCTCTTCTTCAAATTTGACGCTTTCAACGTTTTCGACTCCAATAGTCGATCTTTTTTCTGAGTTTCGTATTCTCCTTCGAATAAATCCCATGTCTGTGGAATTTGATCTAAATGACTCAAATTTAATGGTCTCGAAGGGCTTTTTCTGCGTTTCGAGGGTTCCTTTACCAAAACTGGGGGTGGTAAAGCTAGTTGCTTGATTGAGCTTTCTAGAAAAACGTCCTCTTCTTTCAGATCTAAGCAAAAGATCTTTTCTCTGAGAGGAATATAAGATTCTTATAAATCAGTTAGAATCGAGTTACCCACCCTTGACAGTTCGTATGTTGTGCCCCGTTCATAATCTTTCCGTTACTGAAAAATCCATTAAAAAAAGATCGTTCCATTTAACAACTTACTTACTCAATGAAGAGAATAGAAGGGCTTAATTGAACAGATTCCTCGGTTTCTAATAGAAATTTAAATAATTCTTTACTCTGTTCCCAGAGGAATCGTACCTTGCGGAAGTCTGCAGGAATCGATCGCAGACTGTACGTCGTCTTCCAGCTGATTCTTTCGACTGAGGGGCTGAAGAATAGATTTAGAGAAGAAATTAAATTAATTGATCCTTCTTACAGAGTGAACCAATTCGTCGAGTGGGTTATAGCTCGAAATAGGACTGCGTTGATGAGGAAATCGAGGATGATCCAAATGCGAGGCAAGAGGCTGAGGAGCCCTTTCTTTGCACAGATTTCGAATCAAATTTACTGCATAATGGATAAATAAGCGTACAAATTCTTTAAGTCGAACTCTTTACCGTCTATGATGTTGTTGGAAGGTGCCTTCTGTTTGTTGGTACTCCCTGCATACACAGATTGCACCTCCACAGTCTTCGTTATTTCGTGAACCTTATTATGAGCTGAGAGCCTTTGCTGATGCTCTCTTTGTCGTTTTGGCTTATAGACTCTCTTCTTGGCGCTAGTCATCCAGTTCATCTTCTTAAATTGACGAAACAAGTCTGGTCCCTCCGAAAACCCGAAAAATCGAAAACTCAAAATAAAAAAGTTCGAAAACCCAAAAGTACAAAAATCCTAAGTTCCTGTTCTTCTAAAATCGAAAGAGTTGCGGGACTACAATAACTGTCATAATTTTATTCAAATTGTGATTCTCTTGAGAGACAAAAGGAGACTGCGAAGAAGAAATTAGGGCAGATGGAAGAAAAGATTACTCTTAGATGTGTACGAGAGAGTGGGAAGCTTCGAATTCGTTTTCATAGCTTTACTAACGCAGAGGGAAAGGAGTTTACCAACGTTTACAGCAATGACTACAACTGTCAGTTCCCACGAGACATTCGAGAAGAGGGGAAATTCTATGAAGTTGGAAGGGATGATATCGCATTGGTTGCTGGAGGGGGCCGTCAACCTTTTTATCGAATCAAAGCTGGGAACATCCGAGTCATTGAATATAACGGATCGGTAACAGCAGCTCCTTCAAAGAAGAAGAAGAGAACTCGAAAGACGAAAGGAAGCAGTGTGGAAGATTTAGAGGAGCCAGCCAGCTCTTCTATCACGATTCCGCAGCAAGTTTTTGAAGTCAATGAATGTGTCATTTGTTTGGAGGGCACACCTACCCAAATTTTCATTCCTTGTGCCCACTTATGTACCTGCACTGGCTGTTATCAGGGTTTGATGTCAAATAAGCCAAGCTGCCCATTATGCCGTCGAACGGTTACTTCTTCTATCACAAAATAATTCTTTTTATTCATTCATCATTATTGAGTTCCTTTTTCTTTTTTCTTAAATTTTAATTACGTTCTCTTTCACAGCTACTCTTCTCTGTTATCGATAAGGATTAAATGAGCACCGAAAGGTGTTTTTACAGGACCATGCACAACTCCAATCGCTTCACTGAAAACAACCTTATCAAAGGCTGGCACCATCATTCCTTGTTTAAAAGTACCAAGCGCCCCACCATTCTTGGCAGAGGGACAAGCGGAGTATTGTCTAGCTGCGTCTGCGAAGGCATCAGGTACATTACGCGATGAGGAGATTTTCTGCTTCAGTTCAGTCAGAAACTTCGGTGCATCTTCACCTTTGACTAAAATATGTGATGCAGATGCACTCTTTTTCGGTGCAAAGAAGTCAAACAAACCCATTGATAATGTTGAAGTTGAAATCCTCATCATTTCTGGTTGAACCCTTCCCATAGTTCCACTAATTCGCACTGAGGTCTTTTGCACAAGAAATCCATGAAGCAAATGAGTGAGAAGTAAAAGTAATAAGAGGGAGCGAAACAATATCTTCAACATCTTTGAAGAAAGAATGATGTGACAAATAAAACAATGCCAAACTGCCTTATCAAGAGGGTTTCTCTTGTTAAGGGAGATTTGAAAGATAACGAACTACTACTACTCTAAACTAACCTATTTGCATTCTTGGATCCAATTCTTACGTCCTGTAAGTGCTGCAGCATGAGCTAATACTCTAATCAAAGCATTATCAGAGACTTTAAATACAATTCCACAAACTTACCCTTTCACCAAACCCCCGTCACCAGGTTGTTGACCAAACATAGTATGGAAATCAATCTGAGGCTGTTCAATAACGCGATTATTCTCCGCTGTAGCAGCTCCCGCTCCTCTTCTAGTTGCTCTCCCCTTTGATGTATTCACCGTTGCCGATACAGGTTTAATTGAGTTGGATTCCAATGAATACCCTCCTTCTAATACTGAGATAACTCCGATACTCTGCGGATTTTCTTCGACAATATTACATAATTCGGAAGTTATCCAATGAATATCTTCCTCTGTTAGGAAATGATAAAAATCATCGACGTGAGTGTCAAATCCCGCACTAATAAATAATAGATCTGGTTGAAATGTTCTAATCTTGGGTAATAGCCTGTGAGTGACCTTTATTCTATTAGCATATCGTTAGATACCTTTCAGGAACTAGTAATTATTGATGATATTACCTGAACTCATCGCTAGCTTGCTTACAATAAGCATCTCGTTTCGTTTGAGTTAGTTTCTCTCTGGCAACAGGATCCCACGGACCAGGCCCAACAGGTGTGAGTGTAATGTTAACAATGTTTTTCTCATCATCTTTTGGATCTTCCATACCTGAACCAGGATAGAAATTCTCTCCTATGCACACAATGATTTCACATAAATAAGAGATGATGAAATTCTTACCACCGAACAGTTGGATAGAGGAAAAGAATACTTCTTGTTGATCATTTTCGTTTAGCCAAGGTTTATAAGAGAATTTTCCGACTGGTGCCCAAGAGGAAGGCAAAGGAAGAAAAACTTGACGGGGCTGAAGATTCCGAATAATTTCTTCAGTTCCATTGCCATGATGAACATCTATATCCACAATTGCAATTTTCGGGAAAGATTCCGTTGTCTTAAAATTGAGCGATGTAATTGCACTTGTCAGAGCTTGTAAAGATCTATTCGTCACAATTGTATTACCAATCTTATACCTTGCATAAGCCTATAAACCAACAGTTAGAAGAGATGATGAAAAGTGAGAGGAAAATAAATCCTTACCGCAGCCACGGCAACTGTATTTAATAAGCAGAACCCTGAAGAAGTCATGTCCGGTCTTTTCCAGAAGGTTGAAGACGGAACACAACCACTGGGACCAGCATGATGTCCTGGAGGTCTTCCAATTACGAAAGCTCTTCGACCAGAAAGTTTATCCACTCTTTGAGTAGATTTAACTTGCTTGCGGTGCTGGTAGTTTTGAAATAGAGTATCCACGGCGGCCATAGCTACACCACAAAATCTCTTCGCTGCGGTGAAAGATTGTTGAACTAAAGGGGTATCAGTATCTAGTTTTCCTACACCAGCATAAAAATAAGGGTATTCCGCAGTGAGATTTGAAGATGGTTGACATTTCTTCTCGAGATGCGCCAAATACTCATATTCATGCACTCTGTGAGGATAAGGGACATGACATACTCTCTAGCGATATTAGGAATCCTTACCTCAACAAGTCAACGATTGAAGGTAAAGGGAGGCTATTACAATCAATCCATTCCATCCAATCCTTTACGACTGCTCTCCTTAGACAGCCATTCTCCCCTGATAGCAAAGCAGTTCGAAGAGCGTTTTCCTGATGTTCTCCAGTATCATGATCGTCGGAGGCAGAGCTGAATATCAAAAGTGAGTATTGACCATCAGCTTCAAGGATTGGAGTTGGTGGTGGAGGTGGAGGAGGCGGTGAGGTGAGATTCAGTGATGCTGATTGAGTTTGCAGGAAGTGATCTTTGGCAGGTGTTGGATGGATATCCAACTTCTTCGGAATATTTGTCACATAGGGCGATCCTTCGATTGTTCGATGATCAAACGTTCGTTTAGTTTTAAGAAGAGGAACATCCACCGTATAATTGGTACTTTCTATCTTCATCCCAGATAAAGTATGAATCAAATCATCTTCCTCATTCTTTCTACTAGAAGAAGATGATTCAGGAGTTTGAGTAGAGTCAGAGTATTGGTATAACAGTCCCTCTGACTTGATCGGAGTTTGTTCCATGTTATAATAGGTATTGTCTCTAATTTGAAAATCAAAGTGATGTCCTATTCTATCGAGAGAAGTACATCGCGATAAAGTGGATGATATTCTTGCTTACTGTATATTATCAAATCGATGATGTCTGTTTGGCAAGAAAAACAAGGTGCTATTCTCACTGGTAATAATGCTATCACTCAGTACTCTTTTATTCATCGTGATTTTTTATTGAGTGATCTTCCACATCATCTATTGAAAAATAAATCAACGAGAAAGACTTTTAAAGCTTGGTTGAAAGCGAATCGACGAAGCTTTGAAATTATTGGTGCTTGGTCTCGTCCAATCTTTGCTGGAGGATTTATTGAATCAAATGAAACTGATACATTTGCTTTTAACTTACAATCACCTTCATTCTTTATTGATATGCGATTTTCTCATCCTCGACCTACCATAGGAGGAAAATCAGGATTTTCTGAATATTCTCGAGACGAATTATTTAGTCTCAGTCAACAACATTGCTTTTCAGGTTATTCCTTACCTGAATTACCCGAAAGACCAAACCAATCTATTGTTTTCACACGTCATCATATGATTGATTGGAATTTTCATCCTGTATTTCCTCGCAATCGCCCTAACAGATGGTTTATACAATATTATGCTGATCCAACTTCTAACCATGTAGATTCTTTTAAAGAATATTCTACAGTCCGAGATAAAGATGGAGTTCCTGTCTATTATGAGAGATGGCAGAGACTCTCACCGACACTCAACCAACAAGCTAAATATCTCGTACTGCGCAAGGCTTTACCGTGTCCGAAAGTATTAGCAAGAGAGAATCGCTCCCCTGCTATTCATGAAAGAAGAGACGGTCTAATCATTGTGGTTGGAAATCATTTCTCCTTTGTTCAAGATCGCGAATATGTGAAACTTAATTCCTTCATACAGGAGCATAAAGATCATGTATTAAGACATGGTAAAGGAGGAGGTGGTGCATTTATTCGATATTTGATTAATTCTCAAGAAGAATCATCTTCTTTAGAAAGACAAAAAGAGACGAGAGAGTTAATGGAAGAATATCTTGATTTAGAGGGGAATTACGGTCAGTTAATACAGTCACGAGAGAGAAGTGGGTATTTTGAATGGAACATTCACCGAAGCACTTTCCCATGGAATGAAAAAACTTCTTTATTCGATAAAGAAAAGGATATTCTGTTGCCTCTATTTGATAAGGATGAATTCGTTGAGTTAAGGTGGGGTTTTAGAAGGGATATAATGACCTCAGAGCTTCCTGTGAGAGGGTCTCGAGCGCAGGGAAGTTGGGAGGTGTTAGAATGTAGTTTTACCACAGCTGAAATCTATCAATTGTTTGGGTTTTGGTTGAATCCAACAAATCTTCAGAGTAAACTTTAATTTACTTGAATGGTATTCTAAAATCTAATATAATTTCACTTTTACTGACAAAAATATAAGACTTTTACACCTACATAATAATTATAGATAGAAGAAAAAAAACGCAATAATATGGGAAGCTACAATATTGGCAATATATGCATATCGGATATTTTGGGATTCAACCGGCTTTTGAATGGAATCCGGGTGACAATAGACCACATCACTGACTTCCTTCTGCTCTCAAATAAAATTCTTAAAAATATTCATAATAAATGGAAGGAGTTCAAAGGAAGCTAGACAAACTAGAAAAGCTAGAAAATGATCTAAACGATCTCAAGCTAGAGACTGTGAAGATAACAGGGGGACCTTGGATTCATCTCCCTCAAGTAATCGTTGATATCATCTTAGTCTATGTTGGTGATATTGATACATGTGCTTTACTCAAACTAACAAGTAAAACAGTCTTCCAACCAAGTGAAGTAGTCTACCAATTTCTATGTTATTATATCTATCTTCAACAAACCATAAAACAAACATGTCAATTAAACCATCGTTTCCCTACCTGGTATTCGATGCTCTTACATCGACCACGTGTAAGAACGAATGGTTTTTATACACTACGAACAACTTACACTAAAACATATAATAACGATGCTTTCTGGGAAGAAAAGCATTATAATTCCATTGAAACACATTATTATCGTCATTTAAGATTCTATAATAATGGACGTGTATTATATAATTTAGATATACATACTCCACAAGAGATATCCAAATTATTAAAAATAGGAAATTATAATAGTAATAAAAAACTATATGAAGGTAAATATTATTTAAAGAAAAATTATTTATGGATAGAAATACCTTTACCATATTGTATTATAGTATTTGAATGTTTATTATTACATTCATCAAATGATTTATATAATTCAAAACATCCTGAATATGCATATTATGTAACAGAAGAAGAGAAAAAACAATATTGTGGTTATTTTAATGTATTAAAATTAATTGCACACTATTCACGTCCTATTAATAGTATTGGGATTATGTATCATCAAGGTGGTGATCCAATACCATTCCATCAACAACAAAATCAATTACCACAACAAGGAAATGTTGTACATGGACAAGAGCATCATCAGGATGAAGAAGATGAACAGCAACAACAACCTCCTATTGCTACGGTGTCTTATCCGATCCCACCGCATAACTACTTCTACTTTCATCGACGATTAGATTTCTTTAGTTGAATTCAGAAAGTTCTGAATTTCCCCCTCTAATGATTGGTTGATATAACTAAATAGAATATTGGGTTAGTTCGATTTCATCGATCGATGATCATTTTTTCCTCTTTTCTTCCTCCAAAGTATTGTTCAGATTTGAAGTTTATTTTTGTTGTAAATAACTGATTCACTGGAATGATTTCAAAATGAAATTATTTAGTGATAAACTTTTCGAGGAGTTTGTTACTTAGGGATCAAAACTTCTTTTGAGCAAGAGAGAAAGATCTCAATTGATTTTGAAAATCACAAGAGGACAAAAGGGGAAAATATCAATGCCTATTCGATTATTTCTGAGCACGAGCAATAGCTGCAGTGATTGCCTCCTTGTGGGATTCTGCCTTCTTATCTACCAAAGATTCCATACCAGGCACGATTCCTGCAAGAGTGTATTCAGTTCGAATGACTTCAACATCTGCAGATCCTAGCGCAGTGAAAATGTGCTTGAGATAGGCGCTCTGGTGATCCCATTCAGGATGCCATGAACCAGCACTGTAAGATCCACCTGCAGCAATCACAATGGTGACTCTCTTTCCCTCCAATTTCTTGTTTTGCATGGCATCAAGGACTCCGACAATGATGATCTGGTCGATGTAAGCCTTCAAGACGGAAGGAGGAGCCCAGTTCCACATTGGAGTGCTGACGATGATATCATCAACACCGACAATCTCATTGATCAAATCAAGGCGGAGTTGATGCTTCGCTTTTTGGGAGGCAGAACGAGCTTCTTCTGGAACATATCCAGCTCCAATTGTTTCGCCGTCCAAGTGAGGAATAGGATGGGCATTTAAGTCTTTCTCGATCACCTTTGCATCAGCATGCTTCTCACGATAAGCTTTGATGAACTCATCAGCCACTGCACGAGAGCGGGAATTAAGTCCTTGAGGAGAAGCAGAAATATAAAGAAGGCTTGGCATGTTGCTGTTGAAGTCGGATAAGATTTCAATTAAATTGTGTTGTCTTCCCGTTTCTTTGCAAGTTTTCTCATCTCGCTCATCCTCGATAGAAGGAATCTAAAGGATTTGGATACAGGATACAGAGTGTGCTGTGCTGAGGTGCAACACAGATGTTTGTTGGTTGTTTAGATGTTCCACCTCCTTTTCAGGCTTTTTGGGGATTTGGGTTTGGGGATTATGTAGGAGAGTGCGAGACAGTGTACCTCTCCAAAGATACCAACGATTAAGAACACCTGATGTCTGAAGGAAACAATGTTTATGTTTATGTTTATTTTCCTAAGGAAGGAAACCATATGGATATTAGAAAATAACCTACTCAAATAGATTTGGTTGTGAAAAAATAAAAAAGAGAAAGAGGATCCGATTTTTCACTTAAACGGATTTATAAATGAAGAGATCGATTATTTTACAAAACAATTTAATCAGTGTTATGTGTTATATGATGAGATTAGTACGAAGTTCTTTTCTTCTTACGAATCTTATTCACTACATCTTCCGCTGCTTTCACTAAACTAATATCCATCTCAGATGACTTCGTTTCAAGTAATGTTTGTAATTCATTTGCACCAGAGATATTATCCGTGGAAATTAAGTTACTCTTTGCAGCGTTCATCATTCGAATCTTCTTCTTACTACCAAACTCATTGGTGAGAGATTCTCTCTTCTCCATTGAGGATAAGACTGGTCGATCAGATTCTCTTTCAGCAAGTTCAGGTCTCATAACGAAGGCTTGACTGCATGGATAAAGTTTCATCTTTCCATCAGATCCCAAAACTCCTACTGCATAGTTGTGGAAGTTCTTCTTTGAAGAATGCTCTCCATAGTCAAATCCCTTGTAAGAGATAGAATCTAAATCAACTTGAAGATTTGTTTTTGGATGTTTATCAGATCGTTTTCTCTTCGCTGAGATTTTAGCACGATCAATAGTTTGAGGGATCCCTTGAGGGAATGATAATAACCCAGGAAACTCCTTCTCTTTACGTACTTCCAACACAGCAATAGACTTCCCACTACTGGAAGAGGAAGACGATGACGAAACCACCTTCGAAGACATCAATCTACTGATGATTTCTCAATCTCAAGCAATAAAGTGAAATGATTGGCAAAATGATAAAGCGCTTTTTATTGACCTATGTTGAGGAAAAAACGCGTTTTGTCTTTGCAGTTGCTTTGATAGAGAATTGTTCGAAGAACCTTTATTTAGCATCTATAAGGCTATAGTTCTCCATCAAAATCTGTCCAAAACGAAAGGATTGGAAGATAAGAAAAAAAAAAGAAAAGAAGAAAATAAAAAGTAGTAAAGAAAGAAAAAGTGAAAAGAAATTTCCCGAAAGATCATCATGTTCCTGAAGAAGACTTCATTTGTTCTTGGGATTATAATCCAATTATTATTACAATTTCAATTAAGTACAAGTTTAATACATCATTTAAAATTACGAGATGATGCTCGTAATATATTTAAAATTGAAACCTTTGGATTTGTTGAAGGTGGTTGGATTGATCTAAACATCGCTGATCTCTCTCTACACACACCAAAGCAATATGGATATTCACAACCAGTCAGTAAGAATTCCACGTCAGCTAGATCCAAAGGTAATAAAAATGATGCTAGCAAAGACGATCAACAACCAGAATATTACATGGGTTTCCTCATGCGACACGCTAATAGTGAAAGTGATGCACAACAAGATCTAGAGACATCCATAGAACGTGGTCAATGTATACTTGATAAAAAAACACCAAAAGATGTATTACTCGACTTATCCGACCCAAAAACCTGGAAAAAATCCACATTACATCATCAAATCACTGAAGATAATACAGGTTTATATTCTTTAATCTTTGCACGTTGTTCACCTAATGGATTACATTTATTATCATTTAAACTTGACGTAACCTTCACAAATCCAGGTCCAAACTATTTATCTGCTGGTGATATCCCATTACCTACAGTCTATTTAATTTTCTTCTTTTTACACGTCATTGCTGCCTTATTATGGATATGGGTATTACAACGTGATCCAATTCAATATGGTACAGTACATCGTATCCATTATATGATGTTAATCTTATTAACATTTAAAGTATTATCATTATTATTTGAAAGTATACGATATCATTATATTGCAATATATGGGATTAGTGAAATGTGGTCAATCTTATATTATATTTTCACTTTTTTAAAAGGTATTATGTTATTTACTGTGATTCTATTAATTGGATCTGGTTATTCATTAATGAAAAATTATTTACATGATCGTGAAAAACAGATTATTATGGTAGTTGGTGCTTTACAAGTCATTGATAATATTGCTATGATTATATTAGAAGAAACTGCACCTGGTTCACAAGGATGGTTAACATGGCGTGATATTTTACATATTCTTGATATTATTTGTTGTTTAGCGATATTATTACCGATTGTTTGGTCCATTAAACATCTAAGGTAAGTACTATTGATCGATTTATGCATATCATATGCATATGTAATACTTTTCTCTCTTTTTGGCCTCTAGGCAAGCAGCAGAGGTTGATGGGAAAGCACATCATGCATTAGTGAAATTACAATTATTTCGTACTTTCTATGTCATGGTAGTTGTTTATATCTATTTTACTCGTATAGCTGTCTATCTTCTCTCAGCTACGATACCTTACTATCTCTTATGGTTGGGAGATGTCTCGACAGAGGCAGCGACCTTCCTCTTCTTTGTGATTACAGGATATAAATTTAGACCGGCGATTGATAATCCTTACCTTGCTGTATCTACTGAAGATAATGAAGGAGATAGTGAGTATGGGTTAGGAGATAAAGATGATGAGTTGACGGTGATTGAATTACCTCCAGCTGTAAGGAAGTAAGAATGTATCTCATTCAAAGGATGGAAATATCAAGGCAACAAAGCAAAGCAACGAATGTCTTCGAATATTCCCTTTGTTGGCATCTGAGAATCTTCTTGCTGATGTAAGGCGAGAAACAAGGAAAAAAGAAACAATGAAGGGATAGGGATTGGTAATTATTATAATTATTAGTGATTAAATACTTTTCTTTTTCTTCTTTCTTGAATCATGGTGTCGATTGATTCAATACTTCCTGTTCCTCTTCTTATCAATATCATTTTATGCATTATATTCGAGCCAATACTAATACTAATAAGATACAATTCTATCGCTTGAATCACTTTTGTAATAAAATAATGAGTAACTACATTCTTTCTATTAGCACATATACTTACCGCGATGGATTCGTCTCTTCTTTTCTCTCTCTTGAAGCACACTTATCAAGCTCACTGCGTCAATTCGATACACACAATACAAAACTATTACAACAAAAACACTTTTAAGATCTCTTGAACAATAAAAATATTCTGATACTACTACTACTACTACTACTACTACTACTACTACTACTACTACTACTACTACT
>VFQN01004843.1_pt1 | contig 17230 bp, 22 predicted proteins | sample 3512371 | NCBI WGS metagenome assembly VFQN01 (sample SAMN10412370, study PRJNA504923) | tailings metagenome | isolation source: Replicate 2 from Balatoc abandoned mine | place: Philippines: Itogon, Benguet | collected 2017-08-28 | reverse complement strand
GTGACGCCGCCAGGGCGCCCGGATGGTGGCGCGCAGCAGCCGGAAATCGGTGAATCCAGGCTGAGCCTGGATTCACCGAGTTGCGGCGTCGCGAGCGTCACCAGCCCGGCGGATCGAGAGAGCTCTGAAGCACGTCGATGCTGCTGGCATGATCGGCGCGTGGCGACCTACATCGGCTTCCTGAGGGCGATCAACCTCGGTGCGAAGCGCAAGTTCCCGAAGGCCGCGATCGTCACCGCGGTGGCGGCCGCGGGCTTCACCGACGTCGAGACCTACATCAACACCGGCAACGTCCGCTTCTCCACGAGCATGCGGTCGCGGGCGCGCATCGAGGCCGCGCTGGAGGAGGCGTTCCTCGCCGAGGCGGGATTCGAGGTCCCGACGATCGTCCTCACTCAGGCCGAGCTGCGCGACGTCGCCGCCGACGCCCTGCGCTTCGCCGACGGGCACGAGGGCCGCCACTACGTCTCGCTGCTCAAGGAGACGCCCACGGCCGCCCAGATCGCCCAGGTCGAGGAGCGATCGTCGGCCCAGGAGGTCGCCAAGGTCGGCGGCCGCGCCGTACACCTGCTGCTCGGGGAGAACTACCACGAGGCTCGGCTGACCAACACCGTCGTCGAGAAGGCCCTCGGGGTCGCGACCAACCGCAACCTCACCGTCATCCGCACGCTGGCCGAGAAGTGGTGTTGAGCTGCCGCGCTACTCGCCGCGGAAGGCTGGCTCGCGGCCCTCGGCGTACGCCGCCAGTCCCTCGGCGAAGTCGCGGGTGGTGAAGAGAGCGCGCTGACCGGAGTGCTCGAGGTCGAGCGCTGTCTGGAGGTGGGGCAGCGTGGCGGCGTTGATCGCCTTCTTGATGCCGGCCTGGGCGATCGGAGGTCCGGCAGCCAGCCGCCGGGCGAGGCGGGCGACCAGCTCAGCGAACCCGTCGTCCGGTGCGACGTGGGTGATCAGACCGCACTCGTAGGCCTCGCGAGCGGCGAGCGGTTCGCCCAGGAGGGCCAGGCGCATCGCCCGCGCCCGCCCGATCGAGGCCGCCACCGATGCCGACGACCCGCCGTCGGTCATCAGCCCCAACCGGGCGAAGGGCAGCAGGAACGCCGCCGACTCCGCAGCGACGATGATGTCGGAGGCGAGCGCGGCCGAGCAGGCGACGCCGGCGGCAATGCCGTTCACCGCGGCCAGGACCGGGCGGTCGAGGCCGACGACGGCGCGGATCACGCGGTTCGCGCTGTCCATCGTCTCCACCGGATGCCGGGGCGCCAGGTGGAGCGAGGCCAGGTCGGCCCCGGCGCTGAAGCCCGTGCCCGTGCCGGTGAGGACGACGACCCGGACGTCGTCGCGCGAGCGCGCCCCTTCGAGCGCCTCGGCCAGCGCGATCATCGTCGCTGCGTCGAGGGCGTTGAGCACCTTCGGGCGGTTGATCGTGAGCGTCAGGACCCCGTCGGAGAGGGCCTCCACCAGGTCAGGCAAGGTGGACTCCCGCTGCCTCCATCGCGGCGACCGCGGTGCCGGTCGTCTCGGGCGCGACCCCGGCGCAGAGGTCGAGCAGCACCCGGGTGTCGAACCCGGCGCCCGTTGCGTCGAGGGCGGTCGCGCACACGCAGTGGTCGGTCGCGAGCCCGCACACGTCCACGGTCGTCACGCCGTGTGCGCGGAGCCAATCGGTCAGCCCCACCCCGTCGACGGTGCTCCCCTCGAAGCCGGAGTAGGCCGCCGCGTGCTCGCCCTTGAGGAAGATCGCGTCGAACGGCTGGGGGTCGAGGTTGGGGTGGAACGCCTCGCCGTCCGTGCCGACTTTGCAGTGCACCGGCCACGAATCGACGTAGTCGGGCTCGGCCGCCCAGTGGTCTCCGGGCGCGATGTGGTGGTCCTTCGTCGCCACGACGTGGTCGTACGGCGGGGCGTCGCTCCCGTGCGTCGCCCACGTCTTGAGCAGTGCTCCGATGTCGGCGGCGACCCGGGCGCCCCCGGCGACCGGCAGCGACCCGCCCTCGCAGAAGTCGTTCTGAACGTCCACGACGATCAACGCGCGCTTCATGCTCGGAGGCTACCGGTCACTCGTGGACGGTCGGGATCACCGGCTCCCCGCGTGACATCTGCTGGACCGCTACGGGCAGCTCGGCGCGCGAGGCGAGGTGCCGATCCCGGGCGCTCTCCAGCGACTCGCGGCCCACGACCTCGCCCGAGCGCACCAGCGGGACGAGCAGGGGCCGGTCGTCGCCGTCGTCGCCGGGCGGCTGGTCGATGCCGATCACCTCGGCCTCGGCGACCCCGGCGGCGGAGCGCCGGCGCAGGGCGTACTTCCGGCCTCCCGTCGAGGTCTTGTGGAGGCTCCGCTTCGCGACCGGCACCATCTCGCCGGCGTCGTCGGCCCGCGCGACGAGCTTGTAGACGAACCCGCACGTGGGGTGGCCGCTCCCGGTCACCAGCTCGGTGCCGACGCCGTAGCCGTCGACGGGGGCGGCCGCGAGTGCGGCGATCGCGTACTCGTCGAGATCGCTGGTCACGATGATCCGCGTCGAGGTCGCGCCCAGCGCGTCCAGCTGCGCCCGCACCTGCGTGGCCTGCACCGCCAGATCGCCGGAGTCCAGGCGGACCGCGCCGAGCCCCGGGCCGGCGATCTCGACCGCGAGGCGCACCGCCTCGGTCACGTCGTAGGTGTCGACCAGCAGCGTCGTGCCCTCTCCGAGCGCGTCGACCTGGGCGCGGAACGCGTCCGCCTCCGTGTCGTGCAGCAGGGTGAAGCTGTGGGCGCTGGTGCCGGTCGTCGGCACGCCGTAGCGGTGCCGGGCCGCGAGGTTGGAGCTCGCCGCGAAGCCCGCGACGTACGCCGCCCGCGCGGCGGCCACCGCAGCCTCCTCGTGCGTACGCCGGGAGCCCATCTCGATGCACGGCCGGTCGCCGGCTGCGAGCGTCATCCGCGAAGCGGCGGCGGCGACGGCGGAGTCGTGGTTGTAGATCGACAGCAGCAGCGTCTCGAGCAGCACGGCCTCGGCGAAGCTGGCCTCGACGACCAGCAGCGGGGAGTAGGGGAAGTACGTCTCGCCCTCGGGGTAGCCCCACAGGTCCCCGGCGAACGAGTACGACGCGAGCCACTCGCGCGTGTCCGCGTCGACGACGCCGTCGAGCGCAGCGAGCGTGGCGTCGTCGAACCGGAACGCCTCGATCGCGTCGAGAGCCCGTCCGACCCCGGCGACCACGCCGTACCGGCGCCCCTCCGGCAGCCGGCGTGGGAAGAGCTCGAAGACCGAGCGGCGATGGGCCGCGCCCGACCGCAGCGCGGCCTGGAGCATCGTCACCTCGTAGTGGTCGGTGAGCAGTGCCGTCGACTGCGCCGGTGAGTTGGTCACGGGGGCCAGTGTGCCAACATGGGAGCCGTGACCGCGCCCGTCGAGGTCGAGCCGACCACCACCCCTGATGAGATCGTCCAGACGGCGAAGCCGTGGGTGACGATCGTCTGGAACGACCCGGTCAACCTGATGTCCTACGTCACCTTCGTCTTCCAGAAGTACTTCGGCTACCCGAAGAAGAAGGCCGAGAAGCTGATGATGGAGGTCCACGAGGACGGCAAGTCCGTCGTCAGCCACGGCACCCGTGAGGAGATGGAGCGCGACGTGCAGGCGATGCACGCGTACGGCCTCTGGGCGACCATGGACCGGCAGGACTGCGGTGTGAGTGCCTTCCACCGGCACCGGCGAAGCAAGCTGATCATCGCGAACTTCACCGGTTTCGAGGCCGACCTGCTGCGCTCGCTGGCCGGTCAGCTCGTCGAGCTACTCCGCAACGAGGCGGCCGTGCCGCGTGACAACGTGGACCCGTTCGAGGCGATGATGGACTTCTCGGGCCCGACGCAGGCGCCGGACGACCCGGTGCTCGCCCGGCTCTTCCCGACGGCCTACCCGGACGACGAGGAGGCCGCCGCCGAGTTCCGCCGCTTCACCGAGGGCAGCCTGCGCGACGGCAAGGCGGCCGCCGCGGTCGCCATCATCGACGGCTTGGAGGAGGCCGGGCTCCCGCCCGAGCTGACCGAGGACGGCCTGATGATCGACGTCGAGCTCGACGAGCCGACGGCCGAGATCTGGATGCGCTCCTTCACCGATCTGCGGCTCGCGCTCGCGACCCGCCTCGGCGTCGAAGAGGGCGACGAGGCCTACTGGCACTCGCTGCCCGACGATGATCCGCGCGCGCAGGCGCACGATATCTACGAGTGGGTCGGCTACCTCCAGGAGACCCTGGTCGGGGCGCTGAGCCAGTGACGGGGAGCCGCTGATGCCGATCCCGCCGTACGTCGTGGAGATGCGCGCCCTGATCGGCCAGCGCGAGATGTGGCTGCCCGGCATCACCGCCGTCGTCCGCCGCGGCGACGAGATCCTGCTGACGCTGCGGGCCGACAACGGCGAGTGGGCCCCGATCACCGGCATCCTCGACCCCGGCGAGGAGCCCGCGGTTGGCACCGTGCGGGAGGCGTTCGAGGAGGCCGGCGTCGAGGTGCGGGTCGACCGGCTCGCGTCGGCGGGCGTCAGCCCGCGGATCAGGCACGCCAACGGCGACCGCGCGGTCTACCTCGACCTCACGTTCGCGTGCAGTTGGGTCTCCGGCGAGGCGCGGGTCAACGACGACGAGAACGCCGACGTGCGCTGGTGGCCGATCGACGCCCTGCCGCCGATGTCGGACTGGCTGCGGGAGCGGATCGAGGCCGCCCTCGCGGGCGAGACCGGCGCGCGCTTTCGCAGATGATCGCCACCCCGAGGGGTACGCCGAAGGCGTGCCGACCGGCGCACGGCGGTCGCGGTCACGCTCGTACGGCGTGTTCCGCGGGTCGGGCTGGTGACGTCGGCGGTCGGTGCTGCGCCTACCCTGGAGCGGTGCTGACCATCGCCCGCGCGACGTACGACGCCATCATCGCGCACGCCAAGCGCGACCATCCCGACGAGGCGTGCGGGATCGTCGCCGGGCCGGAGGGGAGCGACCGCCCGGTGCGGTTCGTGGAGATGGTGAACGCCGCCGGCAGCCCGACGTTCTACGAGTTCGACTCGACCGACCTCTTCCAGCTCTATAAGGAGATGGACCACAACGGCGAGGAGCCGGTCGTCGTCTACCACTCGCACACCGCGACCGAGGCCTACCCCAGCCGCACCGACATCGACCTGGCGATGGAGCCCAACGCCCACTACGTGCTGGTCGGCACCCGCGACTGGTTCGCCTCCGGGGGTGGGAATAACGAAACCCTCGTGGAGTTCAGGTCCTACAGGATCGTCGACGGCGAGGTGACCGAGGAAGAGGTCATCGTCGTGGACGAGCAGACAGACTGAGGAGTCACATACCCATGGCCATCGAGGTCCGCATCCCGACCATCCTGCGCACCTACACCGGCGGCGAGAAGGCCGTCACCGGTGCCGGCGCCAGCCTGAGCGCGCTCATCGACGACCTGGAGTCCAGCCATCCCGGGATCAAGGACCGTCTCATCGAGAACGGCGACCTGCGGCGGTTCGTGAACGTCTACATCAACGACGAGGACGTCCGGTTCATCGGCGGCCTCGAGGCGGAGCTCAGCGACGGCGACCAGGTCGTCGTCCTGCCGGCGGTCGCCGGCGGCGCTCGCTGATCCGGGCCGCGTGATGGCCGAGCGGCGCACGTTCGTTCTCGTCGACGGCGAGAACATCGATGCGACCCTCGGCAACTCGCTGCTCGGCCGCCGCCCGCTCCCCGAGGAGCGGCCGCGGTGGGAGCGCGTGACGGCGTACGCCGAGGAGCTGTGGGAGCAGCCGGTCACCGGCCTGTTCTTCCTCAACGCCTCCAACGGTCAGCTGCCGTCGTCGTTCGTCCAGGCACTGCTCGCGATCGGCTACCGGCCGGTGCCGCTGGCCGGCGCGAGCGACCAGAAGGTCGTCGACATCGGCATCCAGCGCACCCTCGACGCGCTGCTGTCGCGGGGCGACGACGTGCTCCTGGTCAGCCACGACGCGGACTTCGTCGACCACCTGGCCCGCCTTGCCGACGGCGCGCGCCGCGTCGGCGTGATGGCGCTGCGCGAGTACACCAGTGCCCAGTACGGCGCCCGCGGCATCGAGGTGCACGACCTCGAGGACGAGGTGGGTGCGTTCAAGGTCCCGCTGCCGCGGGTGCGGATCATCCCGCTCGACGACTTCGACCCGGAGAGCTTCCTCAGATGACCCGCTACGACAACCTCCTCGCCTCCGTCGGCGGCACCCCGCTCGTCGGGCTGCCGCGGCTCTCGCCGTCGCCCGACGTACGCCTGTGGGCGAAGCTCGAGGATCGCAACCCAACCGGCTCGATCAAGGACCGTCCGGCCCTGAAGATGATCGAGGAGGCGGAGAAGGACGGCATTCTCCGTCCGGGCTGCACGATCCTCGAGCCGACGTCCGGCAACACCGGCATCTCGCTGGCGATGGCCGCGAAGCTGAAGGGCTACCGCATCGTCTGCGTGATGCCGGAGAACACCTCCGAGGAGCGCCGCCAGCTGCTGCGGATGTGGGGCGCCGAGATCGTCTCCTCTCCTGCGGCGGGCGGCTCCAACGAGGCCGTCCGGGTCGCCAAGAAGGTCGCGACCGAGCACCCCGACTGGGTGATGCTCTACCAGTACGGCAACGCCGCCAACGCGCTCGCGCACGAGGAGGGCACCGGGCCCGAGATCCTGGCCGACCTGCCGTCGATCACGCACTTCGTCGCCGGCCTCGGCACGACCGGCACGCTCATGGGCGTCAGCCGATTCTTCCGATCCGCCAAGCCCGACGTGCGGATCGTCGCCGCCGAGCCGCGGTACGGCGAGCTCGTCTACGGCCTGCGCAACCTCGACGAAGGCTTCGTGCCGGAGCTCTACGACGCCGACCTCATTGACAGCCGCTTCTCGGTCGGGCCGCGCGACGCCGTCCGCCGGGTGCGCGAGCTGCTCGAGATGGAGGGGATCTTCGCCGGCATCTCGACCGGCGCGATCCTGCACGCCGCGCTCGGCCAGGCCGCCAAGGCGGTCAAGGCGGGGGAGCCGGCCGACATCGCGTTCGTCGTCGCCGACGGCGGTTGGAAGTACCTCTCGACGGGCGCGTACGAGGGCACCATCGACGAGGCTGAGGACCGCCTCGAGGGTCAGCTCTGGGCGTGATCGCCCGCTACTGCACGTCGAGCGAGAAGTCTGCGTCCAGTTCGCTGTCCGGGATCGGGCCGAGTCCGAGCAGGTCGACCGCCAGGTTGCCCAGGTCGCCGTTGCGCACCGGCTGCCGACTGGCGGCGTACGCCGGGTGCCGGCGTCCGGGGTTCGCGTAGTCCGGGTTGAGGTCGTAGAGGTCGCCCGCCGCGACGCCCGCACCCCAGGTGAGGAACGGGACCCGGACGTTCGTGATCACCCGCGGCGAGTGGGTCCTGCGGCCCGGCATGAAGCCGTGATCGCCGGTCAGCACGATCGTGAGGCCGGCCGCGGCATCGGGGGAGCGGTCGAGCGCGGCCAGGATCGTCCCGAGCTGCCGGTCGGTGGTCCGCACGGCAGCGAGGTACTGCCGCGACATCCCGCCGTACGCGTGCCCGGCGCGGTCCGGCAGGGAGACGTGCAGGAAGGTGAAGTCGCGGTCGGCGGTCAGCAGATCCCTCCGCGCCACCCGGACCAGGCGACGCTGGTCGTCGTCGGCCACGAACCGGGTGATCCCCTCGGGCCAGGACCGCTGGTAGAGCGTGAACTTCTCCTTCGTCGAGAAGAGCGCTGCCTCACCTCCGGCTGCCTGGACGACGCTGAAGACCGAGGCGACGTCGTGGCCGGCCGCTCGCTGCACCGTCAGGCGCGGCCGGTCGTCGTCCCAGGTGACACCGTGGCCGCCGTACCGGGCGGCGATCCGGCGTCCGGTGAGCATGCTGGTGTGGTTCGGCAGGGTGACGTTCTGCTCGTACTCCGTACGCGCGTTGAGGTTGCCCGCGCCCTCGGTGAGGAGCCGGTAGAAGGTCGGAGCGCCCGCCGCGCCGAGCCGCCGGATCGCGGACGGGTTGAGGCCGTCGACGGAGATCGCGAGCACGCGGGCCTCCGGTGCCGGCTCCGGCCCGACGGTGGGCGACTGCGCTCCCGCAGGCCACACCAGGGCCGTCACGGCGGCGCAGACGATCGTCAGCAGGGTGCGGCGACGCATGCTGCTGACGCTACCTCCGCGGTCGCCGGTGATCGGCATCTCGGGTGACGTGGATCGCGTGCCGCACCCTGCTGGGGTCGGACGCTCTAGGGTGCGTCTCCTTATCCCGCGCAGCAGGCGCTCCCGGATAAGGAGCCGTGCCCTAGCCTTACGTCCGTGCACGAGATGATCGACGCCGAGTTGCGAGACGCCCCCATCGGCATCTTCGACTCCGGCTTCGGGGGTCTGACCGTCGCTCGGTCGGTGATCGACCAGCTCCCGCACGAGTCGATCGTCTACGTCGGCGACACCGCCCGGCAGCCCTATGGCCCGAAGCCCATCGGGGAGGTGCGCGAGTACGCCCTCGAGTGTCTCGACCACCTGGTCTCGCTCGGCGTCAAGGCCCTGGTCATCGCGTGCAACTCCGCCAGTGCCGCCATGCTCCGCGACGCCCGGGAGCGCTACGACGTCCCGGTCGTCGAGGTCATCTACCCCGCCACGCGGCGCGCGGTCGCGGCCAGCCACACTGGCCGGATCGGGGTCATCTGCACCCGCGCGACCGCCGAGTCGCAGGCCTACGACGACGCGTTCGCCGCCGCCCCCCAGGTGCAGCTGCACACGCAGTCCTGCCCCCGCTTCGTCGACTTCGTCGAGGCCGGCGTCACCGGTGGCGAGGAGATCCTCGGCGTCGCGCACGAGTACCTCGATCCGCTAATCGCCGCCGGCGTCGACACCGTCATCCTGGGCTGCACCCACTACCCGCTGCTCACCGGCGTCATCTCCTACGTCATGGGCGACGCGGTCACGCTGGTGAGCAGTGCGGAGGAGTGCGCCAAGGACGTCTACCGGATGCTCGCCAGCACGGACCTGATGCGGCCTGGTGGCGATCCGACGTACACCTTCCTCACGACCGGCTCGCCGTCGGAGTTCGAGTCGATCGGCCGGCGCTTCCTCGGCCCGGAGCTCGCAGGCGCCTCGCAGTTCGTCGGTGGTCTCGTATGAGACTCACCGTCGTCGGCTGTTCGGGCTCCTATCCCGGACCCGAGTCGCCGGCCAGCTGCTACCTCCTCGAGGCGGACGCCGACGGGCGGACCTGGCGGGTGCTGCTCGACCTCGGCAACGGGGCCCTCGGCGCCCTGCACCGGTACGTCGACCCGCTCACCGTCGACGCAGTGCTGCTGAGCCACCTGCACGCCGACCACTGCCTCGACCTCTGCGGCTACTACGTGATGCGGAAGTACCACCCGAGCGGCGCCCAGCCGCGGATCCCGGTGTGGGGCCCCACCGGCACCGCCGAGCGCATGGCGCGCGCCTACGATCTCCCCCTCGACCCGGGGATGACCCACGAGTTCGACTTCCGCGAGTGGGCCGGGCCGGTCGAGATCGGACCGTTCAGGATCGTGCCGGTCCGCGTCGCCCATCCGGTCGACGCCTTCGGCCTGCGAGTGAGCGCCGCCGGCGTCACCCTCGGCTACACCGGCGACACCGGCCCCTGCGCCGCAGTCGACGAGGTCGCTCGCGATGTCGACCTGCTGCTGGCCGAGGCGTCCTTCCGGGTCGGCGACCTCAACCCGCCCGACCTGCACCTCACGGGCGCCGACGGCGGGGCGGCGGCCGCGCGGGCCGGCGCCCGACGGCTGCTGCTCACCCACGTGCCGCCCTGGTACGACCCCGCCGACGCCCTCGCCGACGCGCGCACGACCTACGACGGGCCGCTCGACATGGCCGTGGCCGGGGACGTCTACGAGCTCTGACCGTTCGAGGTCAGACCAGTCCCGCGTCGTGGACGCAGATGGCGATCTGCACCCGGTTGGTGACCTGGAGCTTGTCGAAGAGCCGGGACACGTGGGCCTTCACCGTCGGGACCGACAGATGCAGGCTCGAGGCGATCTCGGCGTTGCTGAGACCGCGGCCGACGGCGAGCGCGACCTCGCGCTCGCGCTCGGTCAACGCCTCGAGCTGACGGGCCGCTCGCGCCGCCCGCTCCTGGCCGGCGTCCGGGACCTCGTCGTCGCGCAGTCGCCGGATCAGCGACCGCGTCGCGGAGGGGGAGAGCATCGGCTCGTCCTCGACGACCTTGCGAATCGCGGCGACGATCTGCGCGGGTGGGGTGTCCTTCAGCAGGAACCCGTCGGCACCGGCCGCGAGCGCGGAGACGACGTGCTCGTCCGCGTCGAACGTCGTCAGCACGATCACCCGCGGCGGGTACGGCCGGGCATGCAGCTCCCGCGTGGCGGCCAGCCCGTCGAGGCGCGGCATCCGGATGTCCATCAGCACGACGTCGGGCCGCAGGTCGGTGGCCAACCGGACGCCCTCGTGGCCGTCGGCGGCCTCGCCGGCCACCTCTAGGTCCTCCTGGCCGCCCAGCATCAGGCCCAGCGCCGAGCGCACCAGCGGATCGTCGTCGACGACAAGGACCCGGGTCGGAGTCGCGCTCATGCTGCCCACGGTATCCATGCTCGCAGCTGGAACGTCGAGCCGTCGCGGCCAGCCTCGAGGCGACCGCCGCGCAGCTCGGCCCGCTCCGAGAGCCCGACCAGGCCGAGCCCCGCGCCCGGGGTGCGGGTCGGGCCGAAGCCCATCGGGTTGCGCAGCAGCACCTCGATGCCGTCGTTGGCCGACCCCGACACGCACACGGTCAGCAGCGCGCCGGGTGCGTGCTTGCGGGCGTTGGTCATGCCCTCCTGGACGATCCGGTAGACCGTCCGGCCCGTGCTGTCCGGCACGTCGCCCACGACGAGGTCCTCGAACTCGACGCGGAGGCCGCCTTCGCGGGCCTCGGCGACCAGACACGCGAGGTCGGCGTACGTCGGCTGGGGCGCGGGTCGGTGCTCGCCGTCCTCGTCGCGCAGGACGCCGAGCACGCCGCGCAGGTCCTCCAGCGCCTCGTGGGCGCGGTCCCGGATCACCCCGGCGCCGGCGCGCAGCTCGTCGGGAGCGAGGTCGGTGCGGTACTCCAGCGCGCCCGCATGCATGGCGATCTGCGAGATCCGGTGGGCGAGCACGTCGTGCATCTCGCGCGCGATGCGGGCACGCTCCGTGCTCCGGGCCTGTCCGACCCGCAGCTCCTGCTCCTCCTCGGCCCGTTCGGCGCGATTGCGGAGCGTCCAGATGAGCTCGCGCCGGGAGCCGATGTACATGCCCCAGCCGAGCACCGCGGCCGTGCCGACGGCGTTCGCGATGAGCACCAGCCACGGTGGGTCCGACTGGTTGGCGGTGACCGTCGCGAAGAACTGCGCTGCGCTGAAGTTGACCGCGCCCACGACCGCGATCTCTCGCCAGCGGCGCCGGGTCGCGACCGACGCGGCCGCCAGCACGGCCGGGCCGCCCGCCGTACCCGAGACCGCGCTCATGGCCGCGACCACGATGGCGATCGCGACGGGCCAGCGCCGACGGAAGCAGACGAGGACGTAGGACACGGCGCCGAGCGAGAGGTCGGCGATCCACCAGGCGTCGCTGTACTTGGCCTCGGCCTGCCAGGCCGGCAGCCAGATGGTCGCGCTGATCGCGAGCATGAGCAGGACGCGCCAGGCATGACTCCAGGCCCGCAGCGGCGGCGGCTGGTACTCATCGGAGCGCGGGCGGTCCACCAGAGAAGGCTAGGCGCACCGACGGCACACTCGGACGTGCCCCGGGTCGCGGCCCGCCCCCTACTTTCGTCACCGCACGACGCGCCCCTCGGACGATGCGCGCTGTCGTCGGCGTAGGGCAGGGTGGAGCCATGATCACCGTCGAACGACTCACGATGAAGTACGGCACCTTCACTGCCGTGGACGACATCAGCTTCGTCTGCCAGCCCGGTCGGGTCACCGGCTTCCTCGGCCCCAACGGGGCCGGCAAGACCACCACGATGCGGGTGATGGTCGGGCTCACGCCGCCGACCTCTGGTTCCGTCACGATCGGCGGCCACCACTACCACGACATCCCCAACCCCGGTCGCCACGTGGGCGTCCTGCTCGACGCGTCTGCCCAGCACGGTGGCCGCACCGGTCGCGAGGTGCTCGAGCTCGGCGCCATGTCCATGGGTCTGCCGAAGCAGCGGGTCGACGAGATGCTCGAGATGGTCTCGCTCACCCAGTCCGAGGCGAAGCGACGGTTGCGCAACTACTCCCTCGGCATGAAGCAGCGCCTCGGCATCGCCCACGCGCTGCTCGGCGACCCGTCGGTCCTGATCCTCGACGAGCCGGCCAACGGCCTCGACCCCGCCGGCATCCGGTGGATGCGCGGCCTGCTCAAGGGGTACGCCGAGCGCGGCGGCACCGTGCTGCTCTCGAGCCACCTGCTGCACGAGGTCGAGCAGATCGCCGACGAGATGATCCTCATCGGGCGCGGCAAGATCGTGGCCCAGGGCGACAAGCGGACCCTGCTCGCGGGTGCGGAGGGCGCCGCCCACTCCTTCGCGACCGCGCTCGACAACACGACGCTCGCCGACGCACTGAGCGCCAAGGGCATCGCCGTCACGAGCGCAGGCGAGGGTCTCCGGGTCGAGGCCAAGGCGGTCGAGGTCGGCCGCGCCGCTCTCGAGGCGGGCGTCGTGCTCACCGACCTCCGTGCCGGCGAGGGCGGCCTCGAGGACCTCTTCCTCGAGCTGACCTCGGAGACGCAGCGGGAGGCGATCGCATGAGCGTCGCCACCGCCTCTCCGACCATGGACATCTCGGACACCGCGCCCACGCCGTTCTCGCGGCTGGTCCGCACTGAGATCCGCAAGACCTACGACACCCGCTCCGGCCTGTGGCTGCTGATCTCGATCGCGATCGTCACGGCGCTCGTGATGGTCATCCAGCTCTCCGTGGCGATCACCCAGGACCTCGCGCTCGGCTTCAACAGCTTCTTGACCTCGACGTCGTTCTCGATCGGCTTCCTGCTGCCGGTGCTCGGCATCCTGCTGCTCACCAGCGAGTGGAGCCAGCGCACGGCGATGGTGTCGTTCTCTCTCGAGCCCCGGCGGACGCGCATCATCCTCGCCAAGCTGGTGGTCGGCATCCTGTACGCCGTGGCCGCGGTCGTCGTGACGCTGGTGCTGGCGACGCTGTGCACCACGGTCTACGACGCGATGTCCGACATCCCGGCCGACTGGAACTTCTCCATCAAGCAGACGTTCTTCTTCCTGCTGGTGCAGGTGTTCGCCATGCTCACGGGCTTCGCGTTCGCGGCGCTGCTGCTCAACTCACCGGCCGCGATCGTCATCTACTTCGCCTACTCGTTCATCCTGCCGACGCTCTTCACGATCGGCGCCAACCTGATCGACTGGTTCTCCGACCTTCGGCCGTGGATCGACTTCAACGGCGCCCAGGTGCCGCTCTTCGACGGCAACGGGTCCGTCACGGGCGAGCAGTGGGCGAACCTCGCGGTCTCCGGCCTGATCTGGCTCGTCATCCCGCTCGCGATCGGCCTCTGGCGAGTGCTGCGCGCGGAGGTGAAGTGAGGTGAGCGTCCCGACGCTCGACCTGACCGGTAGCTCGCCGACGCCGTTCCCTCGCCTGGTCCGGGTCGAGCTGCGCAAGTCCTACGACACCCGTGCGGGCTTCTGGCTCCTGGCGACCATCGGTCTGCTCGTGCTCGCGGCGGAGATCATCGCGGTCTCGGTCACGGCCGCGCAGGACGAGCCGATGCAGCTCGGCGACTTCGTCGGCACGGCGGCGTTCATCACCTCCTTCCTGCTCCCGGTGCTCGGGATCATGGTGGTGACCACGGAGTGGACCCAGCGGACCGCGATGGTGACCTTCGCGCTCGAGCCCCGGCGCTCCCTGGTGATCGCCGCCAAGATGCTCGTCGGCGTGCTGCTCACCTTCGCGACCGTGATCTTCTCGGTCGTGATCGGATTCGTCGCCAACCTGACCTACGGTCTCCTCGAGAGTGGCGCCGACTGGACCTTCGGCTGGCCCGACTTCTTCGCCTTCCTGCTCACCCAGGTGCTGGCGATGATCGGCGGCTTCGCGCTCGCGGCGCTCTTGCTCAACACGGCTGCGGCGATCGTGGTGTTCTTCGCCTACAAGTGGCTGCTCCCGGGCCTCTTCGCCCTGGGGGCCGCCCTGGTGGGCTGGTTCGCCGACATCCAGCCGTGGATCGACTTCCAGTCCGCCCAGCAGGCGATCTGGGACTGGTCGAGTTCGGGACGTGACTGGGCGGAGTTGGTGGTCTCGGCGATCGTCTGGCTCGGCCTGCCGCTCGGGTTCGGCATCTGGCGGGTGCTCCGCGCGGAGGTCAAGTGACCGGCCCCTAGGGTTGCTCACATGACGACTCCCCGCGACGACGGCCGCGCCGACGACGAGCTGCGCCCGATCACGATCACGCGTCACTGGCTCGACCATGCTGCCGGGTCGGTGCTGGTCGAGTTCGGGAGGACCAAGGTGCTCTGCGCGGCGTCCGCGTCCGAGGGGGTGCCGCGCTGGCGCAAGGGCTCCGGTCTGGGGTGGGTCACGGCCGAGTACGCGATGCTCCCCGCCTCCACCAACACCCGCTCCGACCGCGAGTCGGTCAAGGGCCGGATCGGCGGTCGCACCCACGAGATCAGCCGGCTGATCGGCCGGTCGCTGCGGGCGGTGATCGACTACCAGGCGCTGGGCGAGAACACCATCCAGCTCGACTGCGACGTGCTCCAGGCCGACGGCGGCACCCGCACCGCCGCCATCACCGGTGCCTACGTCGCGCTCGCCGACGCGGTCACCCACCTGCGGTCGACCGGCGCGCTTACGGGGGAGCCGCTCACCGGCTCGGTGGCGGCGGTCAGCGTCGGCATCATCGACGGTCGGCCGCGGCTCGACCTGCCGTACGTCGAGGACGTGCGGGCCGAGACCGACATGAACGTCGTGATGACGGGCGGTGGCAAGTTCGTCGAGGTGCAGGGCACCGCCGAGGGCGCGGCGTTCGACCGCGCCGAGCTCGACGCGCTGCTCGCGCTGGCCGAGAAGGGCTGCGCCGACCTGACCCGGCTCCAGCGGGAAGCGCTGGACTCGTGACCCAGGTCTTCCTCGCTTCGCGCAACCGCAAGAAGATCGAGGAGCTGGAGCGAATCCTCCGCGAGCACCTCCCCGAGATCGAGGTGCTCGGCATCGACGACGTGGAGGGCTACGACGAGCCGGTCGAGGACCAGTCGACCTTCGAGGGCAACGCGCTGCTGAAGGCGCGGGCCGGGTACGCCGCGACCGGGCTCCCGTCGCTCGCGGACGACAGCGGACTGTGTGTCGACGCGCTCAACGGCATGCCGGGCGTGCTCTCGGCCCGCTGGTCCGGGCCGCCCACCCTTCGAGACGCCTCGTCCCTCGGCTCCTCAGGCACCGAGCGGTCGCTGCGCGACGACAAGGACGACCGCAACAACGCCCTGCTCCTGGCGCAGCTCGAGGACGTGCCGGACGAGCGGCGTACCGCCCACTTCATGTGCGCTGTCGCCTTCGTGCACGCCGAGGGCCACGACGGCGAGGAGTGCGCTTCGGGCGTGATGCCGGGCCGGGTCGTCCGGGAGCGGCGCGGGACCGGTGGCTTCGGCTACGACTCGCTCTTCGAGGCCGACGACCGCCCCGGCTTCACGACCGCCGAACTCTCCCGCGAGGACAAGGACGCCATCTCCCATCGCGGCTGGGCGCTGCGTCGGATGGCGCCGATCGTGGCGCGGATCCTCCGGTGAGACGCCACTTCCTGGTCCGCCGCAACCTGGCCCGGGTGCTCCTACGACTGTCGCGGTGGCGCACCGTCGGAGACGTGCCGCGCAAGGGCATCCTGGTGGGTGCGCCGCACACGTCCAACTGGGACTGGGTGCTCACCTTGCTGCTGGCGTGGCGCTACGACATCCAGATCCGGCTGCTGGTCAAGGACGCCTTCTTCAAGGGCCCGCTGGCGCCCATCATGCGCGCCACCGGCGCGGTCGAGCTCGATCGCGCCAACCCGGGCGCGACGATCCGCGCGCTGCTGGCCGATGCGGAGACCGACGAGACCTTCCTGCTCGGGATCGCGGCCGAGGGCACCCGTACCAAGGGTGACTACTGGAAGTCCGGCTTCTACCGGATCTCCCGGCAGACGGGCCTGCCGATCACCCTCGCCTTCCTCGACGCGCCGTCGCGCACTGTCGGCTGGGGGCCGACGTTCGCGCTCTCGGGCGACGTCGTCGCCGACATGGACCGGATCCGCGAGTTCTACGCCGACAAGACCGGCATCAAGCCCGAGGGGACGACCGTGCCGCGGCTGCGGGAGGAGGACGCTCAGACCGGCTGAGCCTCCTCGACCGGCCGCAGCCGCTTGCTGATCAGATAGCCCCAGAGCGCGGCGAAGACGAACATGAAGACCGAGTACACCGCGGCCGGCACCGAGATCTCGGTGTTGTCGAGCACCTCGACCGCGACGTAGATCGCGAGCGTCCCGTTGTGGACGCCGATCTCCATCGACGAGGCGATGGCCTGCTCCTCGCGGACGCCGAGGGCGCGGGGGACGACGTACCCCACGACGAGCGAGATCGCGCAGAAGAGGCCGGCCGCGAGGCCGACGTCGGCGATGTAGTCGCCGACGTTCTCGGCCTGGTCGGCGAGGATGCCGAGCACCAGCACGGCGAGGATCACCGCAGACCCGATGCGGACCGGGCGATCCATGCGCCCGGCGAAGGCGCTCGCCTTGGCGCGGACCAGCATGCCGATCGCGACCGGGACGAGCACGACCGCGAAGACCTCGACGACCTTCGTGAACTGGAGGCTCACCGTGTCGTCCAGGTCGTAGTAGTCGATCGTGAGGTTGGTGATCAGCGGCAGCGAGACGATCGCGATCACCGAGTTCACCGCGGTCAGGCTCACGTTGAGCGCGACGTCGCCGCGGAAGAGGTGGCTGAACAGGTTGGCGCTGGTGCCGCCCGGCGACGCCGCCAGCAGCATCATGCCGACCGCGAGGAGTGGCGGCAGGTCCAGCGCCACCACCAGCCCGAAGCAGACCAGTGGCAGCAGGACCAGTTGGCAGGCCAGCGCAATCAGCACCGGCTTGGGCGAGCGGGCGACCCGGCGGAAGTCGTCCGGCGTGAGCGAGAGCCCGAGACCGAGCATGATGATGCCGAGCGCCAGCGGCAGCGCCACGGTGGTGAGGGCGGAGTCCATGCGCGGACTCTAGTGACGGCGGTCACGTCGTGGGCCGATTCTCCCGGGT
>VFQN01004842.1_pt1 | contig 17231 bp, 19 predicted proteins | sample 3512371 | NCBI WGS metagenome assembly VFQN01 (sample SAMN10412370, study PRJNA504923) | tailings metagenome | isolation source: Replicate 2 from Balatoc abandoned mine | place: Philippines: Itogon, Benguet | collected 2017-08-28 | reverse complement strand
ACTCGGTGACGGTCGACGGCTTCTGGATCGACGAGACGCCCGTCACCAATGCCCAGTTCCGACGGTTCGTCGAGGCTACCGGCCACGTCACGTGGGCCGAGATCGATCCCGATCCGAGGGACTATCCCGGCGCGCGGCCCGCGATGCTCAAGGCCGGCGGTCTGGTCTTCACGCCGCCGGCCCGACCGGTCGATCTCGCTGACTGGAGCCAGTGGTGGCGGTTCACCTTCGGCGCCACGTGGCGGCGACCCTACGGCAAGGGCAGCCATATCGGCGGCCTAGACGATCATCCCGTCGTGCAGGTCGCCTTCCGCGATGCCGAGGCCTATGCGAAATGGGCCTGCAAGGATTTGCCGACCGAAGCGGAATGGGAGTTCGCCGCGCGCGGCGGGCTCGACGGCGCGGAGTTCGCCTGGGGAGACGAACTCACGCCGGACGGCAAGCACATGGCCAACACATGGCAGGGCACATTTCCGCACGAGAACACCCGCGCCGACGGCTTCGCGCGCACCTCTCCGGTGCGGGCCTACCCGGCGAACGGCTACGGCGTCCACGACATGATCGGAAACGTCTGGGAATGGACTGCCGATTGGTATGCCCCCAAGCACATGGCCGACGCCGCCAAAGCCTGCTGCGTGCCCGAGAACCCGCGCGGCGCGACATTGGAGGAGAGCTATGATCCGCGCGACCGCGCGCGCATTCCGCGCAAGGTCCTCAAAGGCGGCTCACATCTCTGTGCCCCGAGCTACTGCAAGCGCTATCGCCCCGCCGCCCGCCATGCCGAGCAGATCGACACGACCACCAGTCATGTCGGATTCAGGTGCGTCAGCCGTGCGGGCAAATGACCGTGTCCAGAAGCCGATCGACGAAGTGGCGCGTGATCGGCGCGTGGCCCATCAGCAGACGGTAGAAGAGGGGACCGAACACGAGATCGAGCGTGAGCTCCATGTCGTCCGGCGCTTCGATCGCCTTGTCGGCGATGCAACGCTCCAGCAACGCGCGCGCCGCGTCGCGGTTACGCGCGATGAACTCGTTGCGGAAGGCCTTGGCGAGTTCGGTCTCGGATTGGGCGGCCGCCACCATGGCTGCGACGCTGCGTCCCGTTGGGGCGGCGAAGGCATCGGCCAGCGCATGGAGTTGCTCGCGCAGCGCCGCGAGCGCGCTTCCAGGTGATCGCGCGGCCTTGGCGGCGCCGGTCGTTTCCAGGAATGCCGCCATCGCGACCGCGGGCGCGTTCGGCCAATAGCGATAGATGGTCGGACGACTGACTCCCGCCATCTGCGCGATCGCTTCGATGGTCACGGACGTGAGGCCGCCACGGGCCAGCAGGGCACGCGCCGCAGCGAGTACCGCGGCGCGGGTGCGCGGATCGCGGGGGCGGCCGCGCGCCGATGGGGCTGAGGAGGGTTGACGGGTCATCTATTAACGTTACAATACGTAACGTAATATAACACAGGTGATGCCATGACCGCAAAGAGCGCGCCTTCGAACCAGACCGTACGGGCCCACATGACGGTTCACGACGCAAAAGCCGCGATCGATTTCTACGTGAAGGCATTTGGTGCGGTGGAGCAGTTCCGCCTGGTCGAGCCGGCCGGCCGGGTCGGCCATGCCGAAATCCGCATCGGCGATACGCTTGTGATGATGAACGACGAGTATCCCGATTTCGGTGCACGGAGCCCGGGTGCGATTGGGGGTTCTCCGGTCGCCTTCCACATCATCGTGCCCGACGCCGACGAGGCGGTCGCGCGCGCCGTCACGGCGGGGGCCACCCTGGTGCGGCCTGTGCAGGACCAGTTCTACGGCGACCGCTCCGGCATGGTCGCCTGTCCCTTCGGCTATCGCTGGTTCCTGGCCGCGCCCAAGGAAGTCGTGAGCCCGGATGAGATGCAGAGACGCTGGAAGGAGATGCTGGAAAGCGGCGAGGGCCACGGCTAGGCCGCGACGCTTTCCTCGATCCAGGCGGCATAGGCGGGGGCGACGTGCATCATCGGGAAGGCGTGGATCGCCGGCACCTCGTAGGGATGCAGGTCGAGGATCGCGCGCTCGACGGCGGAATAGTGCTCGCCGAGCGTCTTGAAGAGGATGCGGTATTCCTTTCCCGTCTCGATCGCGCCCTTCCAGCTGTAAACGCTCTCGATCCGGGAGATCTGGGCACAGGCGGCAAGCTTGGCTTCCACGAGAGCCCGCGCGAGCGACCGGGCATCCTTGCGGCTGGCGACGGTGGTGACGACGGCTATGGCGGTCATGGCGATCTCTTCCGATCCCGGCGTTACGCTTGTAGGCGGGCTGACATAGACTGAGCGAGATATTGGGTAGACCATTTTTCGCTCCGGCGGAAATGGTGCAGCGGGACGCAGGCGGAGAAATCCATGGTGAGTGCGGCGGAGTTGGAACTCTTCGAGGCGGCGCTGGCCGAGGCGCAGCAGGGTTTCGACGAGAAGGGGATCCCCATCGGCTCGATCCTCGTCGAGGACGGCCGCATCGTCGGCCGCGGTCACAACAAGCGTGTCCAGGAGGGCGACGCCATCGCCCATGGCGAGATGGATTGCCTGCGGCAGGCCGGTCGCCGCCGGAGTTATCGCAAAACGACCCTGTTCACGACGCTGAGCCCCTGCATGATGTGCTCCGGCACGATCGTGCAATTCAAGATCCCGAGGGTGGTGATTGGCGAGAACCAGACGTTCGGCGGGAACGAGGACTTCCTGCGTTCCCGTGGCGTCGACGTCGTCGTGCTGAACGACCTGCGCTGCGTCAGCCTGATGAAGCGCTTCCAGGACGAGTATCCCGAGATATGGGCCGAGGATATCGGCGAGGACAGCTGAGTACCGTCAGCGCTCGGTGAGAGCGAGCCTGGCGCCCAGCACCACGAAGGCGCCGGCGAAGGTGCGGCGCATCCAGGTCATGACGGACGGCCGCGAAATCACATGGTCGCGCATCGCGGCGGCGAAAAGGCCGTATGCCACGAATACCACGAACGTCATCAGCATGAAGACGGCGCTGAGCATCAGCATGTGGGGCAACGGCTGAGCCTCGTCCGTGCTCACGAACTGCGGCAGGAAGGCCAGGAAGAAGATCGAGAGCTTCGGATTGAGAAGGTTGATCAGGATGGCCTCGATGGTCACCTGGACGAAGCTCCGGGCATCGCTCTGGCGGCCGACGCTCAGGGCGCCGCGCTCGCGCAACGTATTCCAGGCCATGTAGAGAAGGTAGGCGACACCCAGATACTTGACGGTTTCGAAGGCCACCGCGCTGGCATGCAGCAAGGCCGCCAGGCCGAGGATCGCCGCCGCCAGGTGAGGAACACAGCCGAGCGTGCAGCCGAAAGCCGCGACGACACTGGCGCGCGAGCCGCGTGAGAGTCCGGCCGCCAGCGTGTACAGCGCGCCGGTGCCGGGCGAGGCGACGATGATGAAGGACGTGATCAGGAATTCGAGGCTCACGGGACGTCTCTCCTCAGAAAAGCGAGAAATACTCGCGCTGCTCCCAGTCGCTGACCTCGAGTTCGAACCGGTCGATCTCGGCCTGCTTCAGGCGCAGATAGTAGTCGACGAAGAATTCGCCCAGGCCGGCACGCAGGACCTGGCTCTCCTCGAGCGCGGCCAGTGCTTCGCGGAGCGACCGCGGCAGCAGCGGCGCCTTCGTCTCATAAGGCTTGTCGGCCGAAGGACCGGGATCGAGTCTGCGCTCCATTCCGTCGAGGCCGCAGACGATCTGGCTCGCCATGTAGAGGTACGGATTGGCGGCGGGCTCGCCGACGCGGTTTTCGAGATGGGTCGCGGGATCGCCGGGTCCGCCCACGACGCGCACCATGGCGCCGCGGTTGTCGCGCCCCCAGATCGCGCGGTCGGGCGCCAGCGAGAAGGGACGGTAGCGCTTGTAGCCGTTCAGCGTCGGCGTACTGAAGGCCGCGGCGGCGCGGGCGTGCTCCAGCAGGCCGGCCATGTATTGACGGCCGGTCGCTGACAACGGTTCTGTCGCATCGGCGAAGGCGTTGTTGTGGCTCTTCCGGTCGGTCAGCGACTGGTGCAGATGCCAGCCGCTCGACATCACGTTGGCGAGTTTCGGGCGGCACATGAACGTGGCGTGGAAGCCGTTACGCTGGGCGATCTGCTTGGTGGCGCTGCGGAACAGCACCATCGTGTCGGCCGGATCGAGGCCCGTGCCGGTGCGGAAGGTGAACTCGACCTGGCTGGGGCCGAACTCGACTTCGAGCGTGCGCAGCGGCAGCCCGAGATCGACGAGGTTGGTGCGCAGGATCTCGAGGATTGGGTCCATCTCGTCGTAGCGCTGCTCGGTCAGGTACTGGTAGCCCTGGTTGAGCAGCGACACCTCGGGCGGCTCGCCCGGCTGCCCGGCATCGCCCGTGCCGAGTTTTGCTTTCTCGAGCTTGAACAGATGGAATTCGACTTCGAGGCCCGCGACGAAATCATAGCCGCGATCGGAGAGGGTGGAGAGCGTCCGGCGCAGGGCCTGGCGCGTGCAGAGCGGCATCGGCCGGCCGTCGGCGAAGTAGATGTCGCACAGCATCCAGCCGGAATGCGGCGCCCAGGGGAGAGCGCGAAAGGTGGTCGGGTCTGGCAGCATGACCACGTCGGCCGCGCCCTCCAGCTCCTTCATGCCGAAGCCGCCACCCGGCTGCCAGACCGGAAACACCGTGCGGTGAGACGTGTCCTTCAGGAGCATCGTCGTGGTGAAGCCGACGCCATCCTTCAGCGCGGCGTCGACTTCGGCGGCCATCAGAGTCTTGCCGCGCAGGACGCCGTGCTGGTCGGCGAAGGTCAGGCGCACGACCGACATTTCGCCCGCCCTCATGCGGCGCTCCGCCTCGCGCGTCGCGGCCTTGCGGTCCTCGGTCAAGAGGCCCGCGCGTTCGACTAGGCTCATCGGCTCACGCGACCAGCGGCGGAACGGTGTCGGCCGCCCAGCTCGAGGCGCGGCGGCGGCGCACGTCGACATCCTTCCAATAGGCTTCCCAGCCATCGGTCGGCCCCATGCCGTCGATCGCGACGGGCCCGCGGATAGCGCCGGCGCGCTGTGGGTCGAGCCACATGATCGGCCGTTCGCCGTGGCCAACCTGGCCAATCGCCGACAGCAGCATGCGCCGGTAGGCGACGATTGCCTTGTCTGTCGTGCCGAGATGCTCGCGCGTGCGGTCCTGGATGCGGCCCTGGCCCTCGACGGCCCATTGATCGTGGACGTTGATGTCGAAGCCCATGCCGGTGAAGGTCTGGCTCTTCTGTTCCGCGACGCTGTAGCCGTAATCATTGTGGCGGCCGATCAGCGGCCGGTAGTCGGGGAGCTGGTAGAGTTTCAGTCGCTGCTCGCGCATGGCGGCATGGTCGACCGGTTTCCCGAAGCTGGTGAAGATCGCGTACCAGTAGCAGCTCGTATCGTCGACCGGCACGTGCCACTGTGTGATCGTCATCTCCGAACTCATGGGGATCACGAACGCATAGGGGAAGACCAGGTTGGTCACCCGTACATGGGTGTGCTTCTCGTTCAGCCTGCGCAGCGCGAACAGGCGCAGGCCGTAGTCGGTCGCCTCGACGTCCAGCTTCGGTCGCGGGAACTCGCGCAGCAGCCGCGTCATCGGGATGTCGGAATCGGAGGAGGCGGAGCGGAACTGCTTGCCGTAGGCCGCGCCCGTATCCTCGTCCTCGTAGAAGCGGTGCAGGTAGGAGGCGTGGGCGGGATCGATGCCGACCTCCAGCGCCTGCAGCCAGTTGCACTCGATCAGCCCCTTGAAGGCGAAGGCGTGCGTGCCGGGCGCGAGGAAGCAGTCGAAGTCGGGGAAGGCGGGGGCCTCTCCGTCGCCGAGATAGGCGAAGACGATGCCGTTCTTCACGACCACCGGATAGGAGCGCTGGCGCACCCTCTGGCAGAGCACGCTGCCTTCCGGCTCGGCGGGTGTCTCAAGGCACTTGCCGTCGACGTCGAACAGCCAGCCGTGGAACAGGCAGCGCAGCCCTCCATCTTCAAGGCGCCCGAAGGCGAGGTCGGCGCCACGGTGCGGGCAGTCGCGGTCGAGCAGCCCGTGCCGGCCGCGCCCGTCGCGGAACAGCACGAAATCCTGGCCCAGGATGCGCACCGCCTTGGCTGGCCGCTCGGCGGGCAGTTCGTCGGCGAGGGCCACGGGATGCCAATAGTGACGCATCAGGGCGCCGCACCGGGTGCCCGGACCGACGCGGGTCATCAGCTCGTTCTGCTCGGGAGTCATCATGGGACGAGAGTGACGCAAACCACCGGGATTCGCTATAGGGGACCGCATGACCTCCTCCCTGAACGGCATGCCGGGGCCCACTTCCCGCGTCTTTTTTTCCCAGCGTTTGCGGCTGCACTATGTCGACTGGGGCAATCCGGAAGCGCCGCCGCTTCTGCTCGTCCATGGTGGCCGCGATCATTGCCGCAACTGGGACTGGGTTGCACAGGCTCTCCGCAAGGACTGGCACGTCATCTGTCCGGACCTGCGCGGGCATGGCGACAGCCAGTGGTCGCCGGACGGCAATTACTCGATGGCGGCCTACATCTACGACCTGGCCCAGCTGATCCATCAGCAGAACCTGGCGCCCGTGACGATCGTGGCGCATTCGCTCGGCGGCAACATCTGCCTGCGCTACACCGGCATTCATCCCGACAAGGTGCGCAAGCTGGTGGCAATCGAAGGTCTCGGGCCGTCGCCCAAGGTGATCGCCGAGCGCGGCAACAAGCCGATGAGCGAGCGCATGACCGACTGGATCGACGAGCAGCGCAAGCTGTCAGCCCGCGCACCCCGCAAGTACCCGACCATCGAGGACGCCTTCAAGCGCATGCAGGAAGAGAACATGCATCTCTCTGCCGCGCAGGCACGTCACCTGACCGAGCAGGGCGTCAACCAGAACGAGGATGGTACCTACAGCTGGAAATTCGACAACTACGTGCGCGTCAACCAGCCGTACGACATGAGTTACGAGGCGATCGAGGAACTGTGGTCGCGCATCACCTGTCCGACCCTGCTGGTCTACGGCAAGGAGAGCTGGGCCTCCAATCCGGAGAAGGACGGCCGCATCAGGCACTTCAAGACCGCCACGGTCGTCGAGTTCGAACGCGCCGGTCACTGGGTCCAGCACGACCGGCTCGACGACTTCGTGGCGACGACGCGGGAGTTCATCAAGTGAGGGCGGCGGTCCTGCGCGGGGGCGAGATGCTCGTCGGCGAAGTACCGGAGCCGGTCCCGGCGGCCGGGCAGGTGCTGGTCCGGACGCTCTGCTGCGGGATCTGCGGCTCGGACCTGCACTATGCCAAACACGCGCCGCACATGGTGGAGCTGTCGAAGCGCATTCCCGGCCGCCAGCCCCTCGACCTCTCGCGCGACGTGGTGTTCGGCCACGAGTTTTGCGGCGAGGTGCTGGAGTACGGGCCAGGCACGGAGCGCAAGCTGAGGCCCGGCACTCTGGTCTGCTCGATGCCGGTGATCCCGCAGGCCGACGGCCATCGCACCGTCGGATACTCGAACGAATTCCCCGGCGGCTATGCGGAACGGATGGTGCTGGCCGCGCCGCTCCTGCTCGAAGTGCCCAACGGCCTGCCGGCCGATCACGCGGCACTCACCGAACCACTCGCCGTCGGCATCCACGCGGTCGAGAAGGCTGCGCTGCTGGAGAACGACGTGCCGCTGGTCGTGGGCTGCGGCCCGGTCGGACTCGCCGTCATCGTGGGGCTGCGTCTCAAGGGTATTCATCCGATCATCGCCGCCGATTTCTCGCCCAAGCGGCGCGAGCTGGCGGCGAAGATGGGAGCCGATATCGTGGTCGATCCCAAGGTCGGATCCGCCTATGCGAAGCTCGTCCCCGGCAAGCGTGCCGTAATCTTCGAATGCGTCGGCGTTCCGGGTCTGCTGCAGCAGGTCTTCGAGGCCGCGCCGCGCGACGCGCGGATCGTGGTGGCCGGCGTCTGCATGGAAGCCGACCGTATCGAGCCGCTGTTCGGAATCGTGAAGGAGCTCTCCATCCAGTTCGTGCTGGGCTACACGCCCGAGGAGTTCGCGCGCTCCCTTCGCTTGCTGGCGGAGGGCGTGGTGGACGCCGAGGCGCTGATCACCGGCAAGGTCGGGCTCGATCGCGTGAAGGCTGCGTTCGAGGAACTCGGCAATCCCGAGAACCACACCAAGATTCTCGTGGAGCCGTGGCGCTGACTTTGATAGCGCTTCATCACTTCGAGGGAGGAAACGCGATATGAAATTCTATAATTCGGTCGGCCCCAACCCCCACATGGTCCGGATGTTCATGGCCGAGAAGGGTTTCGACGTGCCGAAGGTCGAGGTCGACCTGCGCGGCGGCGAAAACCGGCGCGAGCCCTATCTCAAGATCAATCCGGCCGGCCAGTGCCCTGCGCTCGAGCTGGATGACGGAACGGTGCTCGCGGAGATCACCGCGATCTGCGAGTACATCGACGAGATCAAGAAGGACACACCGTCGCTGATCGGCGACACGCCGGAGGAGCGCGCGAACACCCGCATGTGGGTGCGCCGCATCGACCTCAACATCCTCGAGCCGGCGGCCAACGGATTCCGCTTCTCGCAGGGCCTGAAGATGTTCCAGGACCGCGTCCATTGCATTCCCGAGGCGGCTGATGGGCTCAAGGAAGCGGCGCGAAAGAAGCTCGTCTGGCTCGACGGGCAGATGGGCTCGAAGCCCTTCGTGGCGGGCGACAAGTTCACCATGGCCGACATCCTGCTGTTCACCTTCCTCGAGTTCCTGGGCAAGGTGGGCCAGCCGCTCGACCCGGCGAACAAGAACCTTACGGCGTGGATGGAACGCATGCGGGCCCGGCCGAGCGCCGCGGCCTGATCGCAAAGGCAGGAACATCCTCGATGCGCATGCTTCTGGCTCTGCTGATCCTTTGCCTCCTGCCAGTCGCGGGCGCACACGCCCAGCGCGATCCGTCGGGCGTCAAGGGGCTGTTCCTGCTGACCGACTATCCCTCTCAGACCGTTCGCGCGGGCGAGGTCACGACCATCCGCGTGAAGGTGAACAATGCAGGGCTGTTGCCTCAACCTCTGGCGCTGGCGCTGAATGGCGTTCCCGCCGGCTGGAAGATCGACCTGCTGGGCGGCGGCCAGCCGGTGGGAGCGGTGATGGCGGGCGTCAACCAGGACGTCACCATCCAGGTCCGCGTCGAGGTGCCGAAGAACGCGCCGGCCGGTTCGCAGACCGTCGTGCTGACGGCAAAGGGGCAGCTGGGACAGCAGGCCAGCCTGCCGCTCACTCTCACCGTTGGCACCGAGGAGCCGGCAAGACTGAGCCTGAAGTCGCGCCTGCCATCGCTGCGCGGCACACCGCGCTCGGCCTTCGAATACACGCTGACGGTCGGAAACGATTCGGGGAAGGACCTGACCGTGGCGCTGGCGGCGCAGGGGCCCGCGAATTTCCAGAGCAGCTTCACCGAGGGGTTCGGATCGAACGAGATCAGCGCGATTCCGATCGAGGCCGGCCAGACCAAGGACGTCAAGCTCAAGGTCACGCCGCCGCGTGACGTGAGGGCCGGCGACTATGCGGTGCTGGTCAGGATTGCGGCCGAGGGCGCCAATGCCGAGACGCGGGTCATCCTGCAGGTGAGCGGGCAGGGCAGGCTCGCTCTCTCGACCCGGGATGGCCGGCTGAGCGGCGAGGGCGAGATCGGCACCACCTCGACCTACACGCTGGTCCTGGCCAACGACGGCACCGCTCCGCTCGACGAAGTCGAGCTGGCGGGCACCGTGCCGGCAAACTGGAAGATCGAGTTCAACCCAAGGTCGCTCGCCTCCATCGCGCCCAACGAGAAGAAGGAGGTGCAGGTCCTGGTGACGCCGGCCGACAAGGCGGTCGCCGGCGACTACATGGCCTCGTTCCGTGCCGCCGCCCGCGGCGAGCAGGCTTCGGTCGACTTCCGTATCACCGTCACCACCTCGACCCTGTGGGGAATCGTCGGCATCGGCATCATCGCCGTGGCGCTGCTGGTGCTCCTGGGCGCGGTCGCGCGCTTCGGCCGACGCTAGAGATGGCCGACACGGTCATCGAGGCGCGCGGGCTGACCAAGATCTACGGCCGCCATCGTACCGTCGACTCCATCGACTTCGGGATCCGGCGTGGCGAGATCTTCGGGCTGCTGGGACCGAACGGGGCAGGCAAGACGACGACCATCCTGATGATGCTCGGCCTCACCGAGATCAGCGGCGGGTCGGTCGACGTGCTGGGCTTCGACCCGGTGCGCCAGCCGCTCGAGGTCAAGCGCCGCGTCGGCTACCTGCCCGATGCGGTGGGCTTCTACGATCACCTGACGGCGCGCGAGAACCTGCGCTACACCGCGCGCCTGCTGGGTCTTCCGCGACGCGAGGCCGAGACGCGCATCGGCTAGGCTATGGAAACTGTGAACCTGGTCGACGTGCTCGACAGACGAGTGTCGACCTTCTCCCGCGGCATGCGGCAGCGCCTGGGCATCGCCGAGATCGTGATGAAGAGGGCCCAGGTGGCGATCCTCGACGAGCCGACCTCCGGCCTCGACCCGCACTCGACCTACGAGTTGCTGGCGATGATTCGCGGACTGAAACAGTCGGGGACCGCCGTGCTGCTGTCGTCGCATCTGCTCGATCGCGTGCAGAGCGTCTGCGACCGGGTGGCGCTGTTCAACGAGGGCCGGATCGCGCTGATGGGCACGGTAGTCGAGTTGGCCAACGAGGTGCTAGGGGCCGGTCATCCGATCCTTGTTGAAGCCGTGGGCGCAGATGTCGCGACCATCTTGTGCGGGATCGAGGGCGTGCAGGCGGTAGTGCCCGAGGGCGAGGGCGAGGGCGCGTGGCGCGTGGTCGCCGACCGGGACGTACGTGCCGTCGTTGCTCATCGTATCGTGACGTCGGGCGGCGCACTCACCCGGCTCGCCGACCTGCAGCCCAGCCTCGAAGAGGTCTATACGCGCTACTTCGAGGAGGCACGCCATGCCGCTTAGCGCCGTGCGCCAGGGTTCGCCGTTCACCGGGATCGGCCCTGTCTTCATGAAGGAGCTGGCCGATCACCTGAGCAGCGTCCGGATGTTCGCGCTGATGCTCTTCGTGGTCGCCTTCGGCGCCTTCCCGGTGGCGTCGTCGCTGCAGACCCTGCGGACGGTCGTCGACCCGAATTCCTTCCTGTTCCTGCGCGTCTTCACGCTGGAGCCCGAGCAGGTCGGCATCTCCTTCGTTGCGGCGCTGAACTTCATCATTCCGTTGATGGCGATCGGGCTGGGCTTCGATTCGGTGAACAGCGAGTTCACCCGGCGCACGCTCAGTCGCATCCTGTCACAGCCGATCTATCGCGACGCGCTGCTGATGGGCAAGTTCCTGGCGGGTCTGGCGACCTTCGCCGTGGTGCTCGTGGCGCTGTGGTTGATGGTGTTCGGCGCCGGCCTACTCAAGCTCGGCCTGCCGCCGCGCGGCGTCGAGGTCGCGCGGGGCGTCGGATTCCTGGTCGTGGCCATCGCCTATGGCGGCGTCTGGCTCGCGATCGCGATGCTGTTCTCGGTGTTGTTCCGTTCGTCCGCGACCTCGGCGCTCTGCGCGCTGGGCTTCTGGCTGTTCTTCTTCCTGCTGTGGCCGCAGCTCGCCTCGGCAATCGTTTCCGGCGTCGCGCCCGGCGAGATTCGCAGCGTCGAGGACTATGCCGCCCTCCAGGACCTCGCCATGGGCCTGATGCGACTGTCGCCCGGCACCCTGTTCAGCGAGGCGGTGGTGGCGCTGCTGAGCCCGGAGACCCGCACGCTGGGGCCGATGCTGCCGGCCCAGATGCGCGGCGCGATCTTGGGCGCGCCGCTGCCCTTGGGCCAGAGCCTGCTCTTGATCTGGCCGCAGATCACCGGTCTGATCGCCGGCATGATCGTGGTCCTCGCCGCCGCCTACGTCTTCTTTCAGCGCGAGGAAGTCCGCGCGTGAAGGACTGGACCGTCGCGGCGGCCCGCAACAACGCGCGCTGGTGCGATGCGGTCTGCCGGGCGCATGGCCATCCTGGGCGCGTCTTGCCGCACATGTGGGTGAACGCTGCGGTCGTGCCGCGCTTCTATCCCAACGCCGTCACCCTCGCGATCGGCGACGCGGCCATCGGGGAACAGTTCACTACCGTCGAGATCCTGCAGAAGTCGAACCTGCCCGGCCGCTGGTCGGTAAAGGACAGTTTCGGGACGCTCGACCTGTCGCGACATGGGTTTGAGCTGCTGTTCGAGGCGACGTGGATCCGCAGCGTCATGCCCGCCGAAGCACCGCCGACCGACATCGTCTGGACGCGGGAGGAGAGAGGCGAGGGGTTACCGGTCGGAGATCCGGACTTCGCGATGTTCAAGGGCCGGCGCGGCTTCAAGGTCGTGGCCGGCTTCATGCTGTATCGCGCGGAAGAGGTGGTCGGCGTCTCGAACGTCGTCGCCGAGGCGGCCGATGCACCGGCGGTCTGGCGGTCGCTCGCCCTGCTGGCGGCGCAGACATTTCCGCGCCTGCCCCTGGTCGGCTACGAATCGGGCGACGAACTCAAGGCCGCCGTGACGTCGGGCTTCGAGGCCGGCGACACGCTCAGGGTATGGGTGACGGCCCGGGACTGAAGCCGCAGGCCTTCAGCGCGGCCAGCATGTGCGAAGGCGGCGGCGCGGTTACGGCGACCGGCGGCTTGTTCTTTGATAGCGGCAGCACGATGCCGTGCGACTGCAGATGGAGCTGGCTGTCCGGCACCGCACGGCCATAGAGCCGGTCGGCGAACACGGGGCATCCTGCGGCGGCGCAGTGGACGCGGATCTGGTGGGTGCGGCCAGTCTCGGGCTTCAGTTCCAGCCAGGTCATCCCAGGCGCACGTCCCAGCACCTTGTAGCGCGTCACCGAAGGCTGGCCCTTGTCCGAGACCTTCACCGACCAGCCGCTCCGCGTGTTCACCTTGAGCAGCGGCATGTCGAACGCGCCTTCCTCGGCCGGCGGTGACCCCTCGACGACGGCCCAGTAGGTCTTCTCGGTGTCGCGGCCCGAGAACAGCCGGCCCAGCTTGACCAGCGCCTTGGGATGGCGACCCAGCACCAGCACGCCCGCCGTGTCGGCATCCAGCCGGTGTGCCAGGGCCGGCGGTCGCGGCAGGCCGTAACGCAGATCGTCGAAACACTCTTCGAGGTTGGGCGCACCGCTCGGCCCGGCGTGCACGGCGAGGCCGGCCGGCTTGTCGATCACCAGGATCAGCCCATCGCGATGCAGCACCCGGGCCTGGATCTGCTCGGCCGTCAGCGGTGGCGGCCTTTTAGGCGGCGGCGGCTTTCGCGGCGCCGTATGCGGCCTCAAAGGTCTGGCCATCGGTCGAGCCAGGTCTCGCTCGCCTCATAAAGCGCGGCAGCGCGCAGCACCGAGGCCTCATCGCGGAAGCGGCCGACGATCTGCAGGCTGGTCGGCAGGCCTTCTGAATCGTAGCCGTTGCAGATCGAGAGGGCGGGGTGGCCGGTGATGTTGAACGGCATCGTGTAAGGGAACCAGTTGCGCCGCAGCTCGCCGGCCTCGACGCCGTCGATGGTGATCGGGTCGAACAGATCCTGGTCGATCGGCAGCGCGGTACGCGACACGGTTGGCGTCAACAGGAAGTCGGCGGTCTCAAACCAGCGCTGGACCATGCGGAAGAGTTCGCTGCGCTGGAACATGGCGCGCTGATAGTCGGCGCCAGACCAGTCCGCCGCTTCGGCCACCTGGCGCACCAGCGAGGGCGTCATGCGGTTGCCGTCGCGCCGGATCATCTCGTCGAAGCGGGCCTTCCAGGTCGTATGGTTGATGACCTTCCAGGCCGAGCTGAGATCCGGCAGTTGCTCGGTGAGCTCGACCAGCTCCGCACCGAGCTCGCGCAGGCGAACCAGCGACTTCTCGAAGCCGGTGCGGACGTCCTTTGCCACCAGCGTGTTGCCCAAGGTGGCGCTGTAGAGGATGCGCTTGCCCTTGAGATCGCCCTCGGCGCGGGCGGCCGCGAGATAGTCCTGCGGCTCGATGCCGATCGACCAGGGGTCCGACGGATGCGGGCCGGCCATCGCCTGCAGCATCAGGGCGGTGTCCATCACGGTGCGCGACATCGGCGTCACATAAGTGTAGTTGCCGAACGCATCGGCCACCTGGCTGTGCGGGATTACGCCGTTGCTCTGCTTCAGCCCGACCATGCCGTTGATGGCGGCGGGGATGCGGGTCGAGCCGCCGCCGTCGGTAGCGATGCCGATCGGCCCGATGCCCGCCGCCACCGCGACCGCCGCGCCGCCGCTGGAACCACCCGACGTATGAGCGGCGCTCCAGGCGTTGCGCGTGCGGCCGAACAGGGGCGCATCCGTCAGAGACTTGTGCCCGAACTCCGGCGTCGTCGTCTTGCCGAACAGGATGCCGCCCGCCGCCTTCACACGCGCCGCGCAGACTGCGTCTTCCTTCGGGACATTGTTCTCATAGAGCAGAGACCCGAATGTTGTGCGTACGCCCGCCGTGTTCACGAGGTCCTTGGCAGCGAAGGGAATGCCGTGCAGCAGCCCGAGCGGCTGGCCCTTCATCACGGCGTCCTCGGCTGCCTTCGCAGCCGTACGCGCCTGGTCGGGCACCAGGGTGACGAAGCAGTTCAGTGCCGGCTGCAGCTTCTCGGCACGCGCCAGCACGGCCTCGGTCAGTTCGACGGGCGAGATCTTCCTGGCGGCGATGTGCTCGCGCAGTTCGGACGCGGGCAGGCGGGTAAGGTCGGTCATACACACTCCGTCGTCTCGACCGGAGCGCGAAGCGCGAAGCGGAGAGACCTTGTTTCAACGATTGGCGGCTTGAGCGGGGGGAGAAGACCTCTCGACTTCGCTTCGCTACGCTCGAGGCGACGGAGACTTACCTCAGCAATCCCCGTGCCGCGAGATTCTTGATGAGTGCCGAGGTGCCGAACGTCCAGGGCGCGATCTTGTCGCAATGGGCGACCCTGTTGGTCAACGTGCCGAGCTTGGGCGAGCGGATGGACACGAGATCGCCCACCATGTGCGTGAAGCCGGTGCCGCCCGGCTTGCGCGGCTCGGTTGGCGCGAACAGGGTGCCGGTCATCAGCGCCATGCCGTCGGGGTATTGATGCGCGCTCATCGCCTGCGCCACGAGCTCGGTCGGATCGCGGCTGATCTTCGACAGGTCGCTCGAGCCGCGCAGGCGGAACTGGTCGGGGCCGGTGACTTCGAGATCGACCTTCGCCTGGCGCACGTCGTCCAGCGAGAAGGTGCCGTCGAACAGGCGGATGAAGGGACCGAGCGCGCAGGAGGCGTTGTTGTCCTTGGCGATGCCCAGCAGCAGCGCACTGCGACCCTCGATGTCGCGCAGGTTCACGTCGTTGCCCAGGGTCGCGCCGACGATCTTCCCCCTGGCGCTGACGATCAGCGTCACCTCGGGCTCGGGATTGTTCCAGTCGGAATCCGGCCGGATCCCGATCTCGGCGCCGTAGCCGACCGCGGCCATGGGCGGTGCCTTGGTGAAGATCTCGGCATAGGGGCCGATACCGACTTCGAGGTAGGGCGACCAGGCGCCGCGCGCCATCAGCGTCCTCTTCAGCGCCTCGGCCTCCGGCGAGCCCGGCCTGATGGCGCTGACATCGGCGCCGATGATCGAGTTGAGCTCGCCGCGCACCTGCTCGGCGCGGGCGGGGTCGCCCTTGGCATGTTCCTCGATCAGCCGCTCCAGCAGGCTGACCGCGAAGGTGACGCCGGCGGCCTTGAGTGCCTGCAGGTCGACCGGCGCCAGCAGATTGCCGACGAGGTCCTGCAGGGTGCCGATGCGCTCGCCCGGCGTGCTGCGCGCGAGGCCCGTGGGATCAGGGGCGTTGCAGAGATCGGCCATGGTCGGCACCGTCGCCGAGAGATCGAACACTCCGTCGGCACGGATCGCGACGACGGAGGGGCCCGCCGGATCGCCGGCCCGCCAGACGCGGCCGATCAGCGTGCCGGACGTGCCGTCCTCGGGCAGGATTTCGCTGAGAGATGGTGACACTGGACGTCTCCGGCGCTTCGTTGCAGAAAGGCGCGCCATTCCCGGGAGAAATAAGATCATGGCCGAAGCACGGATCAAAGGCGTTCTTTCGCCCGTCGTCACGCCCTTCAAGCGCGACCTGTCGCCGGATGTCGGCCGCTTCATCGCCCACTGCAAGTGGCTGATCAGCCAGGATTGCGGTCTCGCGGTCTTCGGCACCAACTCGGAAGCCAATTCGCTCTCCGCGAAGGAGCGTATGAGCCTGCTCGAGGCCGTCGTCGCGTCCGGCGTGCCGGCCGCCCGCATGATGCCCGGCACCGGTGCCTGCTCGATCACCGAGGCGGCCGAAGTCAGCGCCCATGCGGTAAAGCTCGGCGTCGGCGGCGTGCTGATGCTGCCGCCATTCTATTACAAGGGCGTCCCGGAGGAGGGGCTGTTCCGCTTCTTCTCGGAAGTCGTGCAACGGGTCGGCGACGACCGGACGCGCGTCTATCTCTATCACATCCCGCCGGTCTCGGCCGTGCCGATCACGCACAAGCTGGTCGAGCGGCTGATGAAGGCCTACCCGAAGCAGATCGCCGGCATGAAGGATTCGTCGGACGACTGGCCCCATACCAAGAGCATGATCGACGCCTTCGCCAAGGACGGCTTCGACGTCTTCTCCGGCAACGAGAAGCCGATCCTCGAGAACCTCAAGGCCGGCGGCGTCGGCTGCATCAGCGCCACCGCCAACATCAACCCGGGTAAGATCGTCGAGACCATCAAGGCCTTTGGCACGCCGGAAGGCGACAAGCTGCAGGCCTGGATCAACGAGGTCCGCGGCGTCATGCAGGGCTATGTGATGATCCCGGCGCTGAAATACGTGATCGCGCACTACGGTGCCGATCCGCACTGGAGTCCGGTGCGTCCACCGCTGGTCGAGATCGACGACAAGACCGGCCGCGACATGATCGAGAAGCTCGACAAGCTCGGCTTCACCATGCCAGGCCTCAAGCAGGCGATGGCTGTCGCGGCGGAGTGACGCCACACTCGGCGCTTGCCGCGTGAACCTGCACACTTGGAAGAGTGCCCGGGCCGCGGCAGTCGTGGTCGCCCTTGGGGTGCCGATGGCTGCCGCCGTCGGGCAGGCGCCCCCGTGGAATGACGTGGCGCAATGCGGCTCCATGATTGTCCAGTCAAGGTCGAGCTTCGACGCCTTGTGGCGCATGACCATCCATGACTTTCAGGTACTTGACGGGCGGGACGGCAAGCGTTTGCTCGGTCCCCGAGTATCCGG
>VFQN01004841.1_pt1 | contig 17232 bp, 16 predicted proteins | sample 3512371 | NCBI WGS metagenome assembly VFQN01 (sample SAMN10412370, study PRJNA504923) | tailings metagenome | isolation source: Replicate 2 from Balatoc abandoned mine | place: Philippines: Itogon, Benguet | collected 2017-08-28 | reverse complement strand
CTCGTCAACGACGCCAGCTTCCGCCTGTTCACCTTTACGGACCTCACCCGCTTCCTCGCCTCCGTCATCGAGGCGCCCTACCGCCTCGCGCTCAGCCTGCTTGCCACCGGCTTCCTTTCGGGCCAAGGGTCGAGCGCCGTCCAGGTCGCGCCGCCGCTGTCGTGGATCGCGGTGATCGGCATCGTCGCGCTGATGGGCCAGGCGGCCGGCGGGCGGCCGCTTGCCGTGCTGGTTGCCGCCTGCTTCGGCTTCATCCTCGTCTTCGGCCAGTGGCAGAGCGCGATGGCGACGCTCGCCTCGGTGCTGGTGGCCGTGCCGATCGGCGTTGCGGGCGGCCTGCTGCTCGGCATCGCCGCCTACCGGCATCCGCGCTTCGAGCGGGCGCTGACGCCTGTGCTCGACATGATGCAGACCATCCCCGCCTTCGCCTATCTCGTGCCGATCCTGTTCCTGTTCGGCTTCGGCCCGACGGCCGCCATCGTCGCGACCGTCATCTACGCGCTGCCGCCGATGGCGCGCATCACCGCGCTGTCGCTGCGCCAGGTGGCGCCCGAGATCCGCGACCTCGGCCGCATGGTCGGCGCGACGCGGCGTCAGATGACGTGGCGGGTGCTCGTGCCCTCGGCGCGCGACAGCCTGATGGTCGGGGTGAACCAGGTGATCATGCTGTCGCTCAACATGGTCATCATCGCCTCGATGATCGGCGCCGGCGGCCTCGGCTTTGACGTGCTCGCCGCACTTCGCCGCCTCGACATCGGCGCGGGGCTCGTCTCAGGCCTTGCCATCGTGGCGCTCGCCGTCGCGCTCGACAGGCTGAGCCAGGCCTTCGCACAGCGCGACTTCGCCGCCCCGCGGCTGGATGCCTCGCTGCCCGCCCGCTATCCGCACATCGCGGCCGCGCTCGCGCTGGTCGCCGCGACCTATGCGCTCGGCACGATCCTGCCGTTCGTCCGCCAGTGGCCCGAAGCCTGGGAAATCTCCACCGGCGCGATCCTCTCCGAGGCCGTGAAGTGGATCAACGTCAACTTCTTCGACACGTTCGAGGCGGTGAAGAACGCCGTGCTGCTCAACGTGCTCGTCCCCTTCAAGCGCTTCCTCTCCGATCTGCCCTGGCTCGGCGTGACCGGGCTTCTCGCGGTTGCCGGCTATCTGCTCGGCGGCGTCCGCCTGATGGCAACGGTCGCCGTCCTCGCCTCCCTGATCGCCGCGACCGGCCAGTGGGAAAAGGCGGCGATCACCGTCTACCTCTGCGGCGTCTCGGTGCTCTTCGCCGCGCTGATCGGCATCCCCGTGGGCATATTGTGCGCGGAGAACGAGCGCCTCTGGCGGGTCGTGTCGCTCGTCATCGACACGCTGCAGACGCTGCCGTCCTTCGTCTACCTGATGCCGGTCGTGATGCTGTTTCGGGTCGGCGACTTCTCGGCCATGCTCGCGGTCGTCGCCTATGCGGTCGTGCCGGCGATCCGCTACACGGTGCTCGGCCTGAGACGTGTCGATTCGCGCGTGGTCGAGGCTGGCCGCGCGATGGGCGCGACGCGTGGCCAGATCCTGACGCGCATCCGGCTGAAGCTGGCGCTGCCGGAGATCATGCTCGGCATCAACCAGACGATCATGTTCGCGCTGTCGATGCTGGTCATCACCGCGCTGGTCGGCACGCGCGACCTTGGCCAGGAGGTCTACATCGCGCTGACCAAGGCGGACACCGGCCGCGGCCTCGTCGCAGGGCTTTCCGTTGCGGCAATCGCGATCATCGCCGACCGGCTGATCTCGGCCGGCGCGGCCAGAACAAGGGCGAGGCTCGGCCTCGCCGGCATGGGAGGAAGTGCATCTTGATGGAAATGAACGCCCGCATCTGGGTGCTCCCGATCTGGTCCGGTCCCGTCGACCCGAAGCCGCTGAAGGGCGGGCTGTCGAACAAGAGCTACACGGTCGAGGACGCAGGCCATAAATACGTCGTGCGCTTCGGCCAGGACTATCCCTTCCACCACGTCTACCGCACCCGCGAGATCATGACCGCGCGCGCCGCGCATACCAGCGGCTTCGCGCCGGAAGTGGTCTATACCGGCCCCGGCGTGATGGTCTCGCGCTTCGTCGACGGCAAGACCTATACGCCGGCCGATGTCACAGACAATATCGGTCGCGTCGCCGACATCGTGCGCCGTTTCCATGTCGAGATGCCGCGCCAGATCAGCGGCGCCGGCTTCGCCTTCCTCGTCTTTCACGTCATCCGCGACTACGCCCGCTCGCTGCGCGAGGGCGGGAGCCGGATGAGCGACCGGCTGCCAGCCTTCCTCCAGCTCGCCGCCGACCTGGAGAAGACGCAGCCGCCGCTGCCGATCATCTTCGGCCACAACGACTTCCTGCCCGCCAACATCCTCGACGACGGCGAGCGGCTGTGGCTGATCGATTTCGAATATGCCGGCTTCACCACCGCCATGTTCGACCTCGCCGGCCTCGCCTCCAATGCCGGCTTCGACGAGGAACAGTCCGAGGAACTGCTGGCACTCTATTTCGGCGAGAAGGCCTCACCCGAGATCATCCGCGCACACGCCGCCATGCAGTGCGCCTCGCTACTGCGCGAATCCATGTGGTCGATGGTATCGGAGCTGCATCTCGACGCGCCGGGCGCCGATTACGAGGCCTACACGGCAGAGAATCTGCAGCGCCTCGACGCCGCGCTCGACCGCTACCAGTCCCGCTTCGGAAGCCTTAAGCCATGACGCTGCCCTCCCACGCCCAGATCGTCGTTATCGGCGGTGGCATCATCGGCTGCTCGACCGCCTACCATCTCGCCCGCGACCACAAGGCCGACGTCGTGGTTTTGGAGATGGGGCAGATCACATCCGGCTCGACCTGGCACGCGGCAGGCCTCGTCGGCCAGCTGCGCTCCTCGGCCTCGATCACACGGGTGCTGAAATATTCGGTTGAGCTCTACAAGGGGCTGGAGGCCGAGACCGGGCTTGCGACCGGCTGGAAGATGAGCGGCTGCCTGCGCCTTGCCACCAACCAGGACCGCTGGACCGAGTTCCGCCGCACCGCGACGACGGCGAAGAGCTTCGGCATGGAGATGCACCTGCTTTTGCCCGCCGAGACCAAGGCTATGTTCCCGCTGATGGACGTCTCCGACCTCGTCGGCGCGTCCTGGCTGCCGACCGACGGGCAGGCGAGCCCGTCCGACATCACCCAGTCGCTCGCCAAAGGCGCGCGCATGCACGGCGCGAAGCTGCTCGAGAACGTGCGCGTCACCGGCTTCGAGATGCAGGGCCGACGGATCGTCGCGGTGAAGACCGACAAGGGTGACATCGCCTGCGAAAAGGTCGTCAACTGCGCCGGCCAATGGGCACGGCAAGTCGGCGCGCTTGCCGGCATCGACGTTCCGCTGCAGCCGGTAAAGCACCAGTACGTCATTACCGAGAAGATCCCGGGCCTCGCTACCGACGCGCCGACCATCCGCGACCCCGACCGGCGGACCTACTTCAAGGAAGAGGTCGGCGGGCTCGTCTTCGGCGGCTACGAGCCGAACCCGCAGCCCTGGACGACGGGCGACGTGCCGAACGACTGGCAGTTCCGCCTGTTCGACGACGACTACGACCATTTCGAGCAGCACATGACCCAGGCGATCGAGCGCATCCCGGCGCTCGCCGAGGTCGGCGTGAAGCAGATGATCAACGGGCCGGAGAGCTTCACGCCCGACGGCAACTTCATCCTGGGCGCCGCGCCCGAATGCACGAACATGTTCGTCGGCGCCGGCTTCAACGCCTTCGGCATCGCGTCGGGCGGCGGAGCCGGATGGGTGCTGGCGCAATGGGCCGTGGACGGCGAGGCGCCGCTCGACCTGTGGGTGGTCGACATCCGCCGCTTCTCCACGCTGCACCGCGACCGCTACTGGGTGAAGGACCGTACGCTGGAGGCCTATGGCAAGCATTACACGGTCGCCTTCCCGCACGAGGAATACGAGAGCGGGCGGCCCCATATCGTCTCGCCGCTGTACCAGAGGCTGAAGAAGCACCGGGCGGTGTTCGGCTCCAAGCTCGGCTGGGAGCGGCCGAACTGGTTCGCGCCGGAAGAGATGGAGCCGGAAGACGTCTATTCGATGGGCCGGCAGAACTGGTTCGGCCCGGTGGGCGACGAGCACCGGCTGGTGCGCGAGAAGGTCGGCATCTTCGACCAGTCTTCCTTCGCCAAATACGAGCTTGCCGGAGCGGACGCGCAGAAGGCGCTGGACTGGATCTGCGCCAACGACGTGTCGAGGCCGGTCGGCCGCCTCACCTACACGCAGCTTCTCAACTCGCGCGGCGGCATCGAGGCCGATCTCACCGTGGCGCGGCTCGCCGAGGACCGCTTCTACATCGTCACCGGGACTGGCTTCCGCACGCATGACCTCGCCTGGATCGGCGACCATCTGCCGGACGGCGCGGACGCTCAACTGACCGACGTCACAGAGGCGTTCGGTACCTTGTCGCTGATGGGGCCGAAGGCGCGGGCGGTGCTCGAAGCGGTCACGACGGCGGACGTGTCCAACGCCGCCTTCCCGTTCGGCCATGTCCGGGAAGTCTCGGTCGCCGGCGCAACGGTGCGCGCGCTGCGCGTCACCTATGTCGGCGAGCTTGGCTGGGAACTCCACGTGCCGATCGAGGCGACCGGCGAGGTGTTCGACGCGCTGATGAAGGCGGGAGCACGTTACGGCATCCGCCCCGTCGGCTACCGCGCGCTGGAATCGCTGCGGCTGGAAAAAGGCTACCGCGCCTGGGGCTCGGACATCGCGCCCAACGACACGCCGTTCGAGGCAGGCCTCGGCTGGGCGGTGAAGCTGCGCAAGAACACCGACTTCTCCGGCCGCCACGCGCTGGAGGCCGTCACCGGCCAGCCGCTGAAGAAACGTCTCGCCTGTTTCACCGTCGACGATCCGTCGGTCGTGCTCCTCGGCCGCGAGACGATCCTACGCGACGGCCAACCGGTCGGCTACCTCACCTCGGGCGGCTACGGCTACACGGTGGAGAAAAACATCGGCTACGGCTATGTGCGGAATGCGGAGGGAGTGTCGGACGACTTCCTCGCAGCGGGGGCATACGAACTGGTGGTGGCGATGGAGACTGTACCGGCGAAGCTGCACATGGAACCGCTGTACGATCCGAAGGCGGAGCGGGTGAAGAACTGAGGCAGAGCTGTCGGAGCCGGGCCGTTATCGCCTCAACACCACCGCCCGGCTCGGCACCGTTCCCACTTCGCCGGGCATGGAGACATAAGGCTCCGTCTCCTCGACGCGCTTCACAAGCCCCTGTTGCTCGAGCTCGGCAATCCGGGCGGCGAAGCCGTCCTGCCACAGCGTGTTCTTCACCGTCAGCACGATCGCCCCGCCCGGCCGGCAGATGCGGATCAGTTCGTCCAGCCCCTCCGCGCCGACATGGCCGGTGGTGAAGACGCCGGCCGAAACGATGCCGGCGAAATGGCCGTCGGAGAAGGGCAGCGGACCGCCGAGCGCCAGATTGTGCAGCCGCGCATAGGCGCCCTTCGCGTTCGCCCGTTCGAGCATGCCGGTGGAGAGGTCGAGGCCTTCGATTTCGGGATAGCCGACGATGCCCAGCCATTCGCCGACAAGCCCGGTGCCGCAGCCGGCGTCGAGCACCGGCGTCGCCCCGCGCGGCAGATGGCGCGCGAGAAGCGCGAGCGCGATCGAGGGGTGGCGGTAGCCCGCGGCTGCCATCTCCGCATCGTAGGTGTCGGCCCAGCGGTCGTAGAGTGCCGCAACCTCTTCCGGCGCCTTGGCGCCATAGACCTGGCCGAGCGCGCCCTCGTGATGTCCGTCAGCCATTGCACGTCCCCGTGTATCGAAACCGCAGCATAATCCATTCCCGGCCCGAGCGGGCAAGAGCAGCAGTTCATTCGCTCCGGAAATATCCACGCCGCGGCAGTCCGGCCACTTCTCGCGAGACTCGAGCGCGACAAGTTTTCGGCAACGGGGGAAGACTACCGCATCAAATAAAAAAAGCTTCCGTTACGAAAGAAAAATCTCGACATGACACCGCTTCCAAGCAATTGTTGACGCAAGGGCACATGTCCTTCGTCACCGAAGTCCCAGGCAGTGTAAGACAGGAAGGTCATCAGATGTCCATCGGCTGCAAGCCGCTTCTTGCTACCGTTGTTTTGGCAACGGCTATGGCCGCAGCCGGCGAAGCTTCCGCCGCAAGGTTGTTCAAGGGCGTTGCCGTGGTACTCGAACGCACGAACACTGCCGCCTGTGCCGCCGAATATGACATCTCCGAGAGTTTCATCGTTGAATACCTGGCGAACGTCGGCGCGGAAACGACGCCGGAACGGCTCTCTATCATCGGAGCGAACGGTTCGCTCCTTCTGACGAACGCAGACACAACCCCCAAGCTGAACGGCGCCGGCAGTGTCAGTGTCTCCGGCAACATCCTGGCGAAGCCCGTCAGCATTCCGTCCGTCAACACGCATTTCACGGTCTCGGGGATTGTGGCCACTTCGCTGGTCGCCACGATGTCCGCGGTTGTGACGCAGCTCGGAATACCTGGCTGCAGCGTGAAGATTCGTGCCGCCCTCACCTACCTGCCGCCCGGCGGCTATTGAGACCCGGCAGAAACGCCCAACACACGAACGCAGCCAAGACCTACGCAGTATCAGACAGGGAGACCATCACATGTCCATCGGCCGCAAGTCCCTTCTTGCCAGCGTCGTCCTGGCAACCGCGCTCACCGGCGTCGGCGAGGCCTATGCGGCCAAGCTGTTCAAGGGCATCGCCGTCATCACGGCCCGGTCCGCCACGGCGGCCTGCATGGCGGAATACGATATCTCCGAATCGTTCGTCGTTGAATATCTCGCCAATGTCGGCGCGGAGACGACGCCCGAGCGTCTCTCGATCATGAGCACGAACGGGTCGCTGCTGCTCTCCAACGCCGATGCCACGCCGACGCTGCGCGGCGCGGGCCGTGTCAGTGTTTCGGGAAACATCTTCGCGCGCCCTGTCGCCATCCCGTCGATCAACACGCAGTTCTCGATCTCGACGGTGGTCGCCAATACAGTGACGGTCACGATGTCGGGCACCGCCAACAGCCTCGGCATCCCGGGCTGCAACGTCACCATCCGTGGCGCGCTGACCTATCTGCCGCCCGGCGGCTACTGATCGCGCACGCTCCTGCCCGACCGGGATGAACCGCCGCCCCCTTGTCCAAAGGGGGCGGTGTTGGTTTATGGTTTGGGCATGATCAGCCGGGCCGCATCATGACCGAAGACCTCGCCGACGTCCGCGCCACCATCGCCTCCATCCCGGCGCTCGCCGGCTACACCGGCCCGCTGCAACGCATGGGCGGCCTGACCAACCGGGTCTATCGGGCCGGTGAATTCTGCCTACGCATCCCGGGCAAGGGCACGGAGGAATATATCAGTCGCGCCAACGAGGCGGTGGCCGCGCGCGAGGCGGCGCGGGCCGGCGTGTCGCCGCAGGTGCTGCATGTCGACGACGCCACCGGCGTGATGGCGACACGCTTCCTCGCCGACGCCGTGACAATGTCGCCGGAGGAATTCCGCTTGCGTCCCGGCAGCCCCGCGCGCGCCGGCGAGGCCTTCCGCAGGCTTCACACCTCCGGCGCGGTGTTCCCGTTCCGCTTCGAACTGTTCGCGATGATCGACGACTACCTGAAGGTCCTCTCGACCAAGGACGTCGACCTCCCCGCCGGCTATCACGACGTGGTGCGCGAGGCGGACGAGACGGTGCGCGCAGCGCTCGCAGCGCATCCGCTGCCGCTCGTCGCCTGCCACTGCGATCCGCTCTGCGAGAACTTCCTCGACACCGGCGAACGGATGTGGATCGTCGACTGGGAATATTCCGGCATGAACGATCCGATGTGGGACCTCGGCGACCTCTCTGTCGAAGGCGGTTTCGACGCGGCACAGGAAGACGAGATGCTGCGCGCCTATTTCGGCGGCGAGCCTTCGGCCAGCGACCGTGGCCGCGTCGTCATCTACAAGGCGATGTGCGACCTCCTTTGGACGCTGTGGGGTCTCATCCAGCTCGCCAACGGCAATCCCGCCGACGACTTCCGCGCCTATGCCGACAACCGCTTCGCCCGCTGCAAGGCGCTGATGGAGACGCCGGACTTCGCCCGCCACGTCGCCGCCGTCAGTGGCTGACCGGTCGGACGGGTTGACCTTCGCGCGCCGAGGCTGTTGATGCGGCGGCAACGAGGTGAACGAAGGCCGCGATGACGCTCCGACTGATCTTCATGGGCACGCCGGATTTCTCCGTGCCGACGTTGCGCGCGCTGCATGCGGCGGGGCACGAGATTGCGGCCGTCTACTCGCAACCGCCCCGCCCCGCCGGCCGGCGCGGGCTGGAACTGACCCCCTCGCCCGTCCACCGCGCAGCGGAAGAGCTCGGTATCGAGGTGCGCACGCCCGTCTCGCTGAAGGGTGAAGCTGAGCAGCAGGCGTTCAGTGCGCTCGGGGCGGACGCAGCGATCGTCGTCGCCTACGGTCTCCTCCTGCCGAAGCCGATCCTCGATGGGACGCGGCTTGGATGTTTCAACGGCCATGCCTCGCTTCTGCCCCGCTGGCGCGGTGCCGCGCCGATCCAGCGCGCAATCATGGCGGGCGACGCCGAAACGGGCATGATGGTGATGAAGATGGATGTGGGCCTCGACACGGGCCCTGTCGCCCTGACCACCCGCGTCGCGATCGGCCGCGACATGACCGGCGGCGAGTTGCACGACCGCCTGAGCGAGGCGGGCGCGGCGCTGATGGTCGAGGCGATGGCAAGGCTCGAGCGCGGCGAGCTCGCGCTCACACCGCAGCCTGCTGAAGGCGTCACCTATGCGAAAAAGATCGACAAATCGGAGACCCGCATCGACTGGACCCGGCCGGCGCGAGAGGTGCATGACGCGATCCGAGCGCTGGCGCCCTTTCCCGGTGCCTGGTGCGAAGTCGCCGTCAACGGCAAGCAGGAACGGCTGAAGGTGCTGCGCACGACCCGGGCGGAGGGGGCGGGCATGCCCGGAGCGGTGCTGGACGACGCGCTGGCGATTGCCTGCGGCGATGGTGCGGTTCGCCTTCTCGAAGTGCAGCGCGCGGGCGGCAAGCCGATGATGGCGCGAGACTTCCTGCGCGGCGTGCGCCTCTGCGAGGGAGACCGGCTGTCGTGATCCGTGGCCTCGTCATCCATCCGGCAGAGCCGCCCGACCGCGCCGGCATCCGCGAGGTCGAGCTGCAGGCCTTCGGCCAGCCGGCGGAGGCGGATCTGGTCGACGCTCTCGTCGCCAACGGCGACGCCGTTCTCGAACTCGTCGCGACCCTGGAGGGCGAGATCATCGGACACATCCTGTTCTCGCGCCTCTTCGTGGAAGCCGACGAGGGCCGCGTTCCAGCGGTGGCGCTGGCGCCGCTCGCCGTCAGGCCGAAGCGACAGGACAGCGGCATCGGATCAGCACTGGTCGAACAGGCGCACGCCCTGCTGAGGGAGGCCGGGGAGAGACTGTCCGTCGTGCTCGGCGAGCCGTCCTATTACGGCCGCTTCGGCTATGCGCATGAGCGCGCCGCCGGCTTTGCCAGCGACTACCAGTGCGAGGCGTTGCAGGCGCTCGCCTGGGGCGAGGCCCCGGCGACCGGCAGGCTCGTCTACGCTCCTGCCTTTTCGGGACTCTGAGATGCCCCGCTACCGCCTCGACATCGAATATGACGGTAGCGCCTTTGCCGGCTGGCAGCGGCAGGCCGGCCAACGCTCGGTGCAGGAGGCGATCGAGGACGCGATCAAGGCGTTTTCGGGCGACGAGGTCTCGATCCGCGGCGCCGGGCGCACCGATGCCGGCGTTCACGCCACCGGCCAGGTCGCACATGTCGACCTCGCCAGGGATTGGCCGGCGGACCGGGTGCGCGACGCGCTCAATGCGCATCTCGGCCTCGCCAATGACGCGGTGGCGATCCTCGCCGCGCGCAAGGTCGGCGACGAGTTCGACGCCCGCTTCTCGGCGACCGCCCGGCACTACCTCTACCGCATCGTCAACCGCCGGGCGCGGCTGGCGCTGGAGGCGAAGCGCGCGTGGTGGGTGCCGAAGCGGCTCGACGCGGCGGCCATGCACCAGGCCGCGCAGCACCTCGTCGGCAGGCACGACTTCACCACCTTCCGCTCGGCGCACTGCCAGGCGAACAGCCCGCTGCGCACGCTCGACCGGCTGGATGTGACGCGCGACGGCGACGTCATCGAAATCCGCGCCTCGGCGCGGTCTTTCCTGCACAACCAGGTCCGCTCGATGACCGGCACGCTCAAGCGCGTCGGCGAAGGCGGCTGGGCGCCGCTGGACGTGAAGGAGGCGCTGGAAGCGGCGGATCGTTCGCGCTGCGGGCCCGTCGCGCCGCCGGACGGGCTCTACCTCGTCAAGGTCGACTATCCGGCCGAGAGCTGAGCGCCGTCGAGGCCGAACAGCCGCTGAAGGAAGAAGATCAGGAACAGCCCGGCGAAGACGACGCCGAAGAAGACGGCGCTCGCGACCGCAGCCCCCTTGGCAAGGACGGCGTTCGTCAGCCGCCAGGTCAGCACCAGCACGACGATGAAGACGATCAGCGAGACGGTATCGTTGAGCTCGCTGGCTGATGGGCTGAAGAGATTCAGCAGCGTCGCCGGCAGCATCAGCCAGGCCAGCAGCGCCGAGGCCCAGTTGCTCGCCACGACGAAATGCGGGTAGCGGTCGAGGATTCCGACCGGACGCGCGATCAGGCCGAGACACAACAGCGGCAGCACCCATGCGGTGACGTCGATGACGGCGAGCCGCAACAGGATCGACAGGCGGCTTCCGAGCCCAAAGCCCGCAAGGTCGAGCGCCAGCGCCGCCCAGCCCACCCCAAGACCGGGGATCGCCACAACGATCGCATAGAACGAATTCCAGAACCCGTCGGCCGACACGTCGAGCGCGCGCACGCCGTCCGGCTTGCCCATCATCAGCCGCCAGGCGCCGGCGAAATAGGTCTGTATCTCTTCGCCGCTCGGCATGTCAGGCAAACCAGTCCGCAAGGAAGCGCTCGTAGATGCGCGTCAGCATTTCGAGATCGTCGAGCGGCACGCGCTCGTCCACCATGTGCATCGTCTTGCCGACGAGGCCGAACTCCACCACAGGACAATAGTCCTTGATGAAGCGCGCGTCGGAGGTGCCGCCCGATGTGGAGAGCGCGGGATATCGCCCGGTCACCGCCTCGACGGAACCGCTCAAGGTGCGGATGAGCTTGTCGGTGCTGGTGAGGAACACCGGGCTCACCCGGCCGCGCCAGATGAGCTCGTAGTCGACCGGCTCCGTCTTTCCCGGCCTGAACTTCGACTTGCCTGCAGCGCGGTCAAGGCGGTTGTGGACCTCGGCCTGGATCGTCTCGGCGCTCCAGCTGTCGTTGAATCGGATGTTGAACGACGCCGTCGCCTTGCCGGGGATAACGTTCGCCGCCGGATTGCCGATGTCGATCGTCGTCACTTCGAGATTGGTCGGCTGGAAATCGGCCGTTCCCTTGTCGAAGACGGGATGGAGCAGCGCCTCGACCAGCGGGACGAGGCCGCGCACCGGATTGTCCGCGAGGTGCGGATAGGCGACATGACCCTGCACGCCGCGCACGACGATCGTTCCGGAGATCGAGCCGCGCCGGCCGATCTTGATCGCGTCGCCGAGCCGCTCCGGATTGGTCGGCTCGCCGACGATGGACGCGTCCCAGGTCTCGCCCCTGGCGGCCGCCCATTCGAGCAGCTTCGACGTGCCGTTGATCGACGGCCCCTCCTCATCGCCGGTAATCAGCAGCGAGACAGATCCCTTCGGCGCGCCGCGCGCCGCGACATGGCGGGCAAGGGCCGCCACGAAACAGGCGATGCCGCCCTTCATGTCGACGGCGCCGCGGCCATACATCTCGCCATTCGCGATTTCGGCCGCGAAGGGCGGATGCGTCCACGCCTGCTCGTCGCCCGGCGGCACCACGTCGGTATGGCCGGCGAACATCAGGTGCGGCCCGTTGCCCGAGAGCCGGGCGTAGAGGTTCTCGACGTCGGGGGTGCCCTGCTCGGTGAAAACCGGCCGCTCGACCGAGAAGCCCAGCGGCGCAAGCATCCCGGCAAGCGCGCTCAGCGCCCCACCCTCGACCGGAGTGACCGAGGGGCAGCGGATCAGGGCAGCGAGATTGGCGGCGGGATCGGTGGGCAAGCTCATTGCACGAGCGTTAGTCCAAAGGGCGGCGTCTGTCACGATGCCAGCGACAGGTTGCAATGGCTCAGCACCACTGCCAAAGGAATACCTTTATCATGCCTTAACCGAGGCATGAGAGAATCGAACCAAGTGGGAGTTGAACGGAAATGCGCTTCGATCGCCTGGACCTGTCCGCGCGCGGCAAGGCGCGGGTCTATCTCGGCACGATCCTCGGCACACTGTTCTGCATCGCCGCCGCCTTCGCGATCGATTCCTACTCGTTCGAAACCGAGACGTGGCAGCTCGGCGAAAAGCCGCTCAACAACTTCATCATCCCGCTCGTGCTGGCTCCGCCGATCTTCTACTTTTTGCTCAGCAAGCTGCGCGAGTTGTCCATCGCCCATAACGAGCTGATGAACGTCGCGGCGACCGACCCCCTCACCTCCTGCCTCAACCGCCGCGCCTTCACGGCGCTGGTGGACGGCTATCTTGAACGGGTCGAGAAACAGCAGGATCTCGGCAGCGGCGCGTTCCTCGTCGTGGACGTCGACCACTTCAAGGCGGTCAACGACAATTACGGCCATGAATTCGGCGACGAGGCGCTGAAGCTGATCGCGGTCACGATCAAATCCTCCGTGCGGGAGATCGACCTCGTCGGCCGCCTCGGCGGCGAGGAGTTTGGCGTCTTCCTGCCCAGCCTCGACGCCGACCGCACCGCGATCGTCGCGGATCGCATCCGCGCGGCCGTCGGCTCGCTCCCCTTCAACCCGCGTGGTCGCCCGCACCGGCTGTCGATCAGCATCGGCGGAACCACCTTCGACCGAAGCGCGACCTTCGCAGATCTCTACCGAAGCGCGGACGAGCGCCTTTACGTGGCGAAGAACGCAGGCCGCGACCGCGTCGACATCATCCCCTACGGAACCGGCATGGCCGCCTGACCACTCCGCATCGGATGCGTTGATAGCCGGGCGCGTTCTGGATATCATCCATGACGTGAAGGCGAAGACCGAGGCTGCGCGAAGGCTGCCGGTGTGCCATTGCTCTACGTCGGTTCCGACTTCAACCCGTCCGATCTCGCTTGATCAGGGCATCGGTGGGACGTGAAGAATGCTGTGGGCGCACGCCCTTGGCACAATTGTTGCTTTATTTCACGCGACTTCCCGGTGTTCCCGCAAGGACGTGGAGACGTGGGTGTGAAGACCTTCGATCTGGCGGAAATCAGGGCGACGGAACGCTTCAGCTACTGGCGGGACGTTCTGTGCAACGTCTATGTCGCGCTCAACCCGGAACCGTCGTTCAAGACGGATTTCCTCGGGACCGTCACCGATCATGCGTTCGACGGCATCGGCATTTCGAACATCTCTTCGCTGAAACAAACCATCGCGCGCACACCGCAAGGCATACGCCGCGATGCGGAGGCCTACTGTTTCCTCAATCTGCAGGTGGCCGGCACCTGCCGCGTTAGCCAGGCCGGCCGGACCACCGTCACGACACCCGGCGAGTTCACCATCGTCGACTCGTCAGAACCGTTCCTTCTCGACTATGCGAGCGACGAGTGGGAGCAATATTCGTTCAAGATCCCGAAGCATATCTTCGATTCCCACATCGGCCACGATCTCGTGGCCTGCACGGTCACGGGCCGGACGCCGATCGGCAAGATCGTTGTCGATTTCCTCGCCTCGGTTGCCCGGACCCCGGAGAGCTTTCGCCACAGCTCGACCGACATGACGAAGTCGATCGTCGATCTTGCTGCCATGTCGCTGCGCGCCTCCGCGCTCGATCGCGATGATGGTCGGCACCGGACCTTCAGATCGGCCCTCCGCAATTCTATCCTCCGATATGTCCAGCTCAATTTCGCCGATCCGGCGATTGCGCCGGCCAAGGTTGCCGCGCATTTCGGCATATCCACGCGCTACCTGCACAAATTGCTGGAGGAACACGGCGAGACTTTCGGGCAGATCATCTTGGGAATGCGCCTCGAACGGTGCGCATCCGAACTGCGCGAGGGGAAATGCCTCACGATTTCAGAAGCTGCCTTCCGCTGGGGCTTCAACGACATGTCCTCGTTCAGCAGGGCTTTCCGACGGCATTTCGGCGTTCCCCCAAGAGACTACAAGCACCAAAGCAGGGAACTTTGACGCGGTAGCAAGGCCTGCCGGCATAAGCCCCCTCGCGTGCGCCTTCCCGTTGGCGACGTGCATGCCGCTCGTTCTCTTCCTCTTTGGCGGTTTCGATGTCCTGCGAGGCTGCCGGAGAGGTCAGCCCTGGTCGGTTCCCTTTCGTCAGAATGGGTCCGACCAGGTACAACGCCACCCGGCAACCTTGCACGCCCGGCTTACGCGTTGAAGGTCGCGTAAGGGGCCGTCAGCGAGCTGTAGGAAGGGCTCTTGATGATGCTGTGCAGGTTGCGTCGACGGGCGCCCATGTTACCGCCGTCATAGAGCGGGAAGCACATTGCGTCGTTCATCAACTCGGCCAGCGGATGCATATCGGTGTAGCTGTCCACGCCGACCAGACGCATCGTATCATAGACGACGTTCACGCAGGTTTCCGAGCAGAACACCTTCGTCATCACGGCAAGCTCGTGCTCGGCCCCCTTGGACTGGTCGTACTGATGGCACGCCTTCCAGGTCAGGTAGCGACAGGCTTCTATCTTCATCTTGATATCGGCAAGCATGTAGCCGACCGTCGGATATTCGATGATCGGATGGGGCCCGGAGCGCGCGTCCTCGCGTGCGAACTGCAAGGCATGATCGTAGGCGGCCCGCATCACGCCGACGCATGCGGCGCCGATCAGGGCCGCGGTCCAGGCGAAGTTCGTGGAAACGATCTTGATCCCGTCGCCCGGCTTGCCCAGGATATTGTTTGCCGGCACTCGCACGTTCTCGAAAGCCATCCGTGGAGAGATCGTCGCCCGGTGGCCGGCCGTATCGAGAAGCCCCGTGACCCGCACGCCGGGAGTGGCACCCGGAACCATGATCACCGCGAGAGATTCCTCGGCGTTCTTGCTCGGGTCCGTTCTGCACACGACCGCATAGAGGTGGCAGTTGTTTCCCTCCCAGCCGGTGCCGTTGGTGGTGTAGTGCTTGTGGCCGTTGATCACCCATTCGTCGCCTTCCAGTGTCGCGAAGGTGTTGACGCCGAACCGCGGATCGGGCGAGTCGAAGTTCGCGCCGCCGGTCACTTCCGTGAAGGCCAGGGCCCCCAGGCGCGTTCCATCCTCGGCGAAATCGGTGAGGAAGCGCATCTTCTGCTCCTCGGTTCCAAACATCGCCACCGGCTTGATACAAAGGCCGCTCCCTAACATGGCAGTCGGAACGTTGACGTCGACGGCGGCCAGTTCTTCCGTGGCGAGCGCGAAATCGAGCGTCGCGATGTCGGAGCCGCCTACCTCCTTGGGGAGGAGCGCCTTCACGAAGCCCGCCTCGACGCCCTGGCCGAAAAACGGCTTGGTTGAATAAAAGCGTTCGTCGGGCTTGGAATATTGCGCGATCGTCTTGCGAACGTCCTTCAGCACTGAGTTTGCAAAGGCGCGCGCTCCGTCGCGGAGCGCTATCTGCTCAGCGCTCAGGTTGAAATCTATGCTCATGACATTCCCCTTCGTTGTTATCGCGTTCTGGCGGACATGTGCCCAGCGAACGGTCGTCGGCGCTCGCAGCGGGGCATGTCCGCCGGAAAGCCTAGCGGTCGCGGGGATACGTGGTCTTGACCGGGAGAGCCCGAAGACTTGACCTTGAAGGAACAGGCGGGAATTCGGCCGAGGACCGGCGAGCCCTGGCTCAGCCGGGGCGGCGGAGCGTGCCGGACTGCTCGGCGATCATGACGATCTTCTGCCAGATCTTGCGCGACAGGTTACTGCCCAGGGTCTCGACGTCGTTGACGGCACGCACCACCACGTCATCGTTGACGGACTGGGCGTAGAGGGCCGCAAACTTGCCGGTGATCGACAGCATCTCCGTGCAATAGTCGAGATAGCGAGACAGGTCGGCCGCGTCCAGCGTCCGCCGAGGCGAATGCGTCGACGGCTGGAATGCCGCCGACAGCGTCGCCGGGTCCTTGGTCAGCTGATGCATGTCGATGACGTGGATCACCGAACGCAGCGAATGCAGGCCGGTGAACACCCTGCGGCGTTTCAGCCGCGCCTCCATCTGGGTCAGCGTGATCATGCCGAGCCCCATCAGGAGCAGCGTGTTCAGTGTCGCTTCGATGCCCTGGACGAAGTCGAAGGCGCCGGTGTCGATCCGGTCGAAGGACAGGATTGTCATCACGAAACCGATCACCAGCACGCCGATGAGGATCGTCGCCACGGTGAGCACCCTCAGCCAGCGGATCGGCGCCTCGAGCTCCTTGGCCTCGCGGGCGATGTCCCTCCCGAGCGCGATCAGCTCGACCGCCACCTTGCGCAGGCCGGATTCGGGGAAGCGGTCCGCGATGCGCGCCTCGAGAAGTTCGGCGGTCGCAATCACCCGGGCGGCGTCAATGGTCCTGTAACGCGCCGAGGTGTCGAGGCCGGCCTGCATCGCGTCACCCTGGCGAGTTGGTTTCGGCGCCGTAGCGGTTCGGGGCCGGATCGCCAGGCATGACGCAAAGGACGATGAAGACCACGTAGGAGATCACAGGGACGAACAGCGCGAGCGCGTACGGCCCTGGTTTGCCGAGGTCATGCACCCGTTTCACGCTCAGTGCGAAAATGCTCCAGACCGAGAGCAGGCCTATGAGAACAAAGGCCACCGCCCAGGAATCCGCCGCCTGGCTCTCGACCGGTGCAAGAGTGAAACGGTAAAGCAGGAAACCGGGCACCAGATTTGCGAGAAGACCCGCCAGAAGATAGGCCGCGCGACTAATGCGGCCGTTCAACCTTAAGAAGAGCCAGAGAATCTGCCGCGCCGACAGGCTGCCCATCGCTCAGTCCCGCAGGAGATCGTTGATCGACGTCTTCGAGCGGGTCCCCTCGTCGACCCGCTTGACGATGACGGCGCAGTAGAGGCTCGGCCCCGGCTGGCCGTTCGGCAGCGGCTTGCCCGGCAGCGTCCCCGCCACCACTACCGAATAGGGCGGCACCTCGCCATAC
>VFQN01004840.1_pt1 | contig 17237 bp, 12 predicted proteins | sample 3512371 | NCBI WGS metagenome assembly VFQN01 (sample SAMN10412370, study PRJNA504923) | tailings metagenome | isolation source: Replicate 2 from Balatoc abandoned mine | place: Philippines: Itogon, Benguet | collected 2017-08-28 | reverse complement strand
CGCAGCTATTCCTACGATCGCTGGAAGACCGGCGGCACCGGCGGCTTTCTCGGCATCTTCGGCGGCAGCGGTGGGGCCAGCGGCTCCTCCAGCCATTCCGAGTACAACGGCTCGTTCAATTCTGACTATTTCAGCCTGGGTTTCGAGATCTGCCAGGTGCCGATCGTGCGCGGCAACTGGTTCCGGCCCTCCTTCATCAACAGCAAGACCTGGCGGTTCGACCAGGGCAGCCCCGACGTGAAGGACGAGATGGTCTCGGACGGCGGCACGCCGCCCAAGGGCCTGATGCCGGCCTATCCGACCAGCTGCGTGTTCATCCGCAACCTGTCGATGACGCTCGGCCATTCGGAAGGCTTCTCCAAATACGTGGCCGACCACCAGGCGTCCTCGGCATCGGGCGGCGGCTTCCTGTCGTTCGCCGGAATCTATCTGGGCGGCAGCTATCGCCAGGGCTCGGGCAGCGGCTCCACCACGCGTGACTACGGCTACCACTGGGACGGCCAGACCATCACCGTGCCCGGCATGCAACTCATGGGCTACAAGTGCCACGTCCTGCCGAAGTCGCCCGATCCGCTGCCCAGCATCGCCAGCTGGGTCTGACCTGGAGCGCGCGGGACGGAGGGCGGCATGCCTTCCGCCCGCGTGGCTCCTTCGTCCAAGGGAGGAAGCGTCATGGATGCGGTCGTGCAGCTGGCGCTCGCCGCCAAGGCCGGTCTGGTGTTCGCGGCGGACAACACGTTCCTGAGCTTTCCGGTGCTGGAACCGGTCTCGTTCACCCCGGACGAACTCGCCTTCGCCAGGGGCCAGGTCGGCTCGGCGGCCGACCTGCAGGCCTGGTCGGACTTTGCGCGCATCACCAACCAGGTCCCGCACGGCGTGGTGTTCCAGGGCGACCAGGACCGGCTGCTCTGGGACGTGTATGGCGAGGTCCTGACCCGCGCCGAGCTTGCCTCGGGCGGGCTCACCGTGGCCGAGGAGCAGGCGAGGGCCGCGGCGCTGGCCGTGCTCTACGACAAGGGCGAGGACGGCCGGCAGGTCGAGAGTGCCAAGCTGCTGGCATGGCGGCACTACCGCGACCAGTCCCTGGTCCTGCAGGAAACCTATCGCAGCCGGCAGATCAGCGCCGAGAACGCCGCGGATCCTGCGGTGGCGCAGGCCTGGCGGAGCACCGACGAGCCGGCCATGCGCGCCGCCATCGAGCGCTGCGAAGCCGACTGGGCGACCCTGGGCTTTCGCGCCGAGGTCGAGGCGGCGCAGCGGGTCGAGGAAAGCTCGGCGGCGCGCTCGCCGATCCTGCAATGGTCGGAATGGCGCCGTGCCTTCACGCCGGACCTGGACCTGCTCACCGACGGGCTGGGCAACCGCTTCGCCGCCACCGGCTTCTCGCCGGCCGATGCGGTCGCCGATGCGGACTGGCCGCGTTTCACGCTGAGCCGGGCCGAGATGAACGCCCTGATCGGCCAGGCACCGGCGGAACTCGCCGGCATCCTGGGTTCGTCCGGGGGTGCGGACGAGATCGAGAGCCTGTCCTTCGCCTTCCGCTCGGTGGCCCTCAACCGGCCATGGTTCCGGCCGCCCGCGTTCGCCGCGCGCTTCTGGCGCCTGCCGGACGGGGAGGCGCCGCTCTGCAATGGTGCGGAGCCGCCCGATGGCCGGTTGCCGGCCTATGTGGCGGCCCTGGTGCTGGCCCGGGATGTCCGGGTCGAGTACCGCCAGGGCGGCAGGCCCGCCCGGCGGATCCCGCCGCGGCAGCTGTTCGAGTTGCGCGAGGATGCCCAGCTGCAGCTTTATGTCCGGCCGGTGCCGCGCCGTGCCGCAGCCGTGCTGCAGCGCCAGTCGGTGGGGAGCCTGCCAGGTGTCCGCCTCGCTCAGGCGAAGCTTGCGCAGAACACATTCAGCGCCGAGGGCGTCGCCGCGTCCGCGGTCCTGGTCCGCCGGCCGGACCTCGCGGTGCGGCGGCCGATCGAGGGACGGCCGATCCTGGTGCGGCCGACCCGGCCGCCGCCGGTCGTCGAGGCGCCGCCCCCGCCACCGCCCCCGGCACCCTCGGACGAGGTCGCCCTGCTGGCCTTCATCTGCAAGCGCTTGCCGCTCTGCCCCAATCCCGACCCCGCCTTGCCCTGGGCCTGAGCCCGTTCCGTGACCCCTGGGGGACGATGCCATGACCGCGATGCGCATACCCGGCCGTGAAGAAGCGGTTCCGCCCGGCGAACCGGTGCGCGGACGCAGCGGCGCGCCGCTGGGCTTCGGCCTTCAGGCCATTGTCCGCCAGGCGGTGCGGGTCGAGGCCAACCGGGCGGGCGGCCTGGCCGAGGTGGCGGCGGCCGAGGACGACGTCGTCGAGCTCACCATGGACGGCGGCGCCCGCCTCTACATGCGCGGGAGCGAGGTGATCCCCCAGCTGCGCGGCGCCGCCAGCCGCTCGCTGGTGGAGCCCGGCGCCATCGACCTGGCCCCGGCCCTGCCATTCCCGGCCACCGAACGCGGCATCGCCGGCGACTGGGCGGTCAAGGGCCTCCGCGTCCTGGGGGTGGATCTGGCCGGTGCCAGCGCATCGGCCGTGGCCCGCTCGGTCGAGGACCAGCTGCTGGGCGAGCCCGGCCTTTACCGCTGGAACACCGACAAGAGCCTCAGCCCGGCCAAGGACGCGCTGCCCGGGGGAAAGGCCCCCTGGCTCGTCTTCCTGCACGGCACCGCCTCCAGCACCATGGGCGGCTTTGGCGCCGTGCCCGGGAACGACGTGCTGTGGCGACGGCTGAACGAGGCCTATCCCGAACGGATCCTGGCCCTCCAGCACCGCACCCTCACCGAGAGCCCGATCGACAACGCGCTGCAACTCGTCGAGCGGCTTCCCCGGGACGTCGTCCTGCACCTGGTCAGCCACAGCCGCGGCGGGCTGGTCGGCGAACTCCTGGCCCGCGCCCAGCGGGTCGAGGGGGACAAGCCGGCAGCGGCCTTCGACGAGACCGACCTGGGCCTCCTGGCAGGCGCGGACCGCACCCGCCAGGCAGAATCCCTGGCACGGCTGCGCGACGCGCTGGCGCAAAAGCGGCCGACCCTGGCGCGGTTCGTGCGGGTGGCCTGCCCGGCGCGCGGGACGACGCTGGCGGCGGCCAGGCTGGACCGCTGGCTGAACGTGACGCTGAACGTGCTGGGCTTCGCCCTCGATGCCGCCGGCACGCCGTTTCTGGGCGCTGCCTATGACGGGCTGCAGGCCTTCCTGCTGGCGGTGATCAAGGAGCGCACCGATCCCAGGACCATCCCCGGCCTGGAGGCGATGATCCCGGGCTCGCCGCTCATGAAGCTCTTGAACCGCCCGGACGTCACCAGCCTGGCCGACCTCAGCGTCGTCGAGGGCGACTGCGAGGCCTCCGGGCTCCTCCAGCGCCTCAAGGTCTGGTTCACCGACGCCTATTACGGCGAGGACCACGACCTGGTGGTCAACACCAGCTCGATGTCCGGCGGCGTCCGGCGCGCGAAGGCCCGGCGCTTCCTCGACCGCGGCGGCACGGTCGACCACTTCCGCTATTTCAGCAATGCCCGCACTGCCGAGCGGGTGCTGGCCGGCCTCGTCCGCCCGGACGAGGATCTGGCCGGCTACAGCGAGCTCCTGGCCGCCGCCGCCGCGCCGATGCCGCAGCTGCGCAGCCGCGGCCCGGCCGACACCCGGCCGGTCGTCTACGTCCTGCCCGGCATCACCGGCAGCCATCTCGCCGCCGGCAACGACCGGGTCTGGATCGACCCGTTCCGGCTGGCCCTGGGCGGGCTGGCCCGCCTGGGCATCGAGCAGCAGGGCATCACTGCCGAGGAACCGGTCGGCCTCTATTATGGCGAGCTTTGCCGGCATCTCGATGCCAGCCACGAGGTCCGGCCATGGGCCTATGACTGGCGCCTGCCGATCCGCAGCCTGGGCGAGCAGTTCGCCGGCGTGCTGCGCAAGGCGTTCAAGGAAACCGACCGCCCGATCCGCATCGTCGCCCACTCGATGGGCGGGCTGGTCACCCGTTCGGCCTTCCTGGACCCGGAGATCTGGCGGCAGTTCCAGGCGCGTGCGGGCTGCCGGCTCGTGCAGCTCGGCACCCCCAATGGCGGGTCCTACAGCATTCCCTTCATGCTGATGGGCCGCCACGGCCTGATGGGCGTCCTGGCGGCCGCCGACCTGAAGCTGGACCGCCGGCAGCAGCTGGCGATCCTGTCGCGCTGGCCGGGTGCCATCCAGATGCTGCCCCATGCCGGCAGCCTGGACTTCCACGATGCGGTGACCTGGGCGCAGCTCGCCGGCGCCGATCCCGGCGACATCCCGTTCGACGGGCCGTCCGGGGAGGACCTGCGCGCCGCCGCGGCGTTCCGGGATGCCTATGCCAAGGCGCCCGTGGATGGCGAGCGCATGTTCTACGTGGCCGGGCAGGGGCCCACGATCGACGGGGTGAAGGTCGATCCCGGCCGACCGGCCGGCGAGCGGGTCCTGTTCACCCGCACCCATGAGGGGGACGGCCAGGTCCTGTGGCGGACCGGGATCCCCAACGGCGTCCGCGTCTGGTACGCGGCGGCGGCGCATGGCGACCTCGCCCGGCACCGGCCGGCCTTCGAGGCGATCTCGGACCTGCTCGGCACCGGGACGACCAGCCGCCTGCCGACCGATCCCGGCGCGCTCACCCGTGGCCTTGGCGAACTGCCCCCGATCGCGCGGGAAGAGCCGCCGATCCAGCCGCAGGCCGAGGACATGGTCGCGGCAGCATTGGGCGGCGCCGCCGGCGCCAGCGTCGCGCACGAGGAGCAGCCGCGCATCACCATCCGCGTGGTCCACGGCAATCTGGCCCTGGCCCGCCACCCGGTGATGGTCGGCCACTATCCCGGCGACAGCCTGAACGGGGCCGAGGCCGTCCTGAACCGGGCGCTCGACGGCCGGCTGCAGGAGCGGCGGCGGATGGGGCTCTATCCCGGCCCGATCGCCACCAGCACGGTGGTGCTGGACATGGAGAAGCGGCCGAAAGGCGCCGTCGTGGTGGGCATGGGCGAACCGGGCAGCCTAGCCACGGGCAGCCTCCTGCGCACCCTGCGCCATGGCTTCCTCGCCTTTGCCGCCGCCGTGGCGGATGCGAGGCGGGCCGCGGGCGACCAGTCGGGCGACCCGGCTTCGCTCAGCACGGTCCTGGTCGGTGCCGGCGACGGCGGGCTCGGCCGCAGTGCCTGCGTGCTGGCGCTGCTGCGCGCCGCCGCGCGCGCCCAGTCGGTCCTGGTGATGCCTTCAGAGGAAGGAAGCGATCCGCCGGCGTCGACGGCGCCGCCGGTCCTCATGGGCGAGATCGAGATCCTGGAGCTGTTCGAATCGCGCGCGCTGGAGATCTGGCACGTGGTGCATGCCGCCCTGGAGCAGCGCAGTGACCTGGCCACGCTGTTCACCCTGCACCCGGAAGTGGTGCGCCAGGGCGGGGCCCGGCGCCGGCTGGTCGGTGGCGAGGCCAATGACTGGTGGCTGCCGGTCCAGATCGACATGCAGGCGCCGGCCACCGGGCAGGACAAGGTGTTGCGCTACACCGTGGCCGGCGGCCTCGCCCGCGCCGAATCGCAGCTGGTGGGCGCCAATCTCGACCTGGTGCGCTCGCTGCTCCGCCGCAGCATCGAGAGCGGCCAGTCCTATGGCGGCGCGGTGAGCCCCAGCCGGGCGCTGTTCGAGCTGCTCTGGCCGGTGCGGCTGAAGGAATTCAGCGAGGACGACCGCAACCTGCGCCTGATCCTGGACGAGGACAGCGCCCAGTTCCCGTGGGAGCTGATGGACGACCGGCGCCCCTGGACCTCGGACGGGAGCCTGCCCGACCATGGCAGCCGGGCGCCCGCGGCGGTGCGCTCGGGCGTGGTCCGCCAGCTCGTGCAGACCCGCTTTCGCGAGGAGGTGGCCAAGCCGCGCGGCAGCCGCAAGGCTTTGGTGATCGGCGACCCGCGCGGGCGGCCGATGGAGGGCTTCGGCGCCCTGCCGGGTGCCCGGCGCGAGGCCGAGGCGGTGGCCGACCTGCTTTCGCGCAGCCACGACGTCACCCGCCTGATCGGCGACGAGGTCATGCCCGAGCAGGTCGTCATGCAGCTGTTCGCCGAGGCCTGGGAGATCGTGCACATCGCCGCCCACGGGGTGGTGCGGGAGCCGATCCGGCAGGCCGACGGCACCGAGCCGGAACTCACCGGCGTCGTCCTGGGCGGTGGCACGGTGCTGGGGCCCTCGGTGCTGGCCCAGCTCTCGGTGAGCCCGGAACTGTTCTTCCTGAACTGCTGCCATCTCGGCCGGATCGAGCCGGAGCAGGAAACCGAGGCGTCGGTCGCAGCAGCACGGGGCCAGCGCCCGGAACTGGCCGCGAGCGTCGCGGTCGAGCTGATCCGCAACGGCGTGCGCGGTGTCGTGGCGGCCGGCTGGGCGGTCGACGACGATGCGGCCGAGCGCTTCGCCACCACTTTCTACAACCGGATGCTTGACGCCGACGATTTCGGCGCCGCCACCCAGGAAGCGCGCCGCCAAGCCTACGCCGTCCATCCCGCCGGCACGACCTGGGGCGCCTACCAATGCTACGGCGAGCCGGACATGCGCTTGCCGGGCAAGATTCGCCGCGCCGAGCAGGAAACGACGCCCACGGCGTTCGCCGGGATCGCCGAGGTGATCACCCTGGCCGAGCAGATCACCGAGGATTTGAGCGTCGGCGTGGCGCGCGATGTGACGACGCTCGGCCAGCGCCTGGCCGGGCTGGAAACGGAGGCGGAACGGCGCTCGTGGAACGGCAATGCGGAGCTGCGGGTCGCGTTCGCGGAGGCGCGCGCGGAACTGGGCGACCTGCCGGGTGCGATCGCGCATTACGAGGCGGCCAGCCGGGGCACCGACACCAAGTTCAAGGTCCGGGCGATCGAGCAGCTGGCCGACCTGGTCGCGCGCCATGCCGTCCGCCTCCATCGCGGCGCGAGGCCCAGCCGGGCCGATGCGAAGCGGGCGGTGGAGGCCATCAGAGAGGCGCGCCTGCGCGTGGAAGGCCTGGAGAACGTCCTGGGCAAGACGGCGGAGCGGGCGATCCTGCGCGGCAGGTCCTGGCAATGCCTGGCGCAGGTGCAGGCGGGTGCGGAGCGGGCCAGTGCGCTGGGCGAGATGGAGAGGGCCTATGCGGAGGCGGCGCGCTTGGCGTCCAGCAGCGACAAGGACCATGCCGAGCTGATGCGCGCGGCAGCACGCGTCGCGACCAAGGTGAGCCAGGCGCAGGCCGTGCCGGCCGAGGACGGTGCCGTCCTGGCCGGGTTCGCCGCAGCCGAGCCCGAGGACGAGGCCGACTTTGGCCGATGGGCCACCAAGGCCGATGCCGGCCTTCTGCAGGCGGTCGCTTCCGGTGTCATCCCGCCCGCGGTGGAGAACGCCATCGTCCAGGCCTATCGCCGCGCCTGGCGGCTGGCCGGCTCGCCGCTGCAGCTGATGTCGATCCTCGCATCGATCGAGTTCCTGGAGGACGTGCTCGGCGGGCGCGTTCCCGCGGGCAAGCCGGACCCGGACGAGCTGGTCCTGGCGCTGCGGCGGATCCGGAACAGGCTCGATGCCGAGCTTTCCATCGACCGCCCGATCCCGGGCAGCCCATCCGCACGCAGCGGGGAGTGAATGCAGATGACGAGCAGTTTCGACGACGCGCTCCGGTTCGTGCTGCGCTGGGAAGGCGGCCTGAGCGACGATCCGGACGACGGTGGCGGCCGGACCATGAAGGGCGTCACCCAGCGGGTCTACGATGCCTGGCGCCAGCACCGCGGCCTGGACCGAAGGGACGTGGCCGCCATCGCCGACGACGAGCTCGCCGCGATCTATCGCGACAACTACTGGGCCAGCGCGGCCTGCGACCGGCTCCAGGCGAAGCTGGACCTGGTGCAGTTCGACACCGCCGTGAACATGGGGCCGCACCGGGCGGTGAAGATCCTGCAGCGGGTCGTCGGCACCCCGGACGACGGCGTGATCGGCGCGACCACGCTTGCCGCCTGCCAGGCCTGCAGCCCGCCCGACGCCGCCACCCGCTACTGCGCGATCCGCGAGGACCTCTACCGCCGTTTCGCCGCGCGGCCGGGGCAGGCGAAGTTCCTGCGCGGCTGGATGAACCGGCTGAATGACCTGCGCAGCGCTGCCGGCCTGCTGGGCTTCCCGCCCAGGCGCGACCGGTCCCGCGTCGATTTCGGCGATGCCGGTTTCATCGGCCACGTGCCCGACATCGCACCCGGGCAGCCGCTGGAGGCCTGGTAGCGATCGACCCATTCTCATCGTCGCCCCTGGAGGAGAAACCGAGATGACGACCACCCGCGACTATATCCGCAGCGTCGACCTGCCGGCCCCGCCGGCGCCCACAAGGGAAAAGGCGCCGACCTTCAACAGCGGCCGCCAGGCGGTGGTGGTGGCGGCGCAGATGGCCGAGTTCACCCCGGCCGTGCCCCAGGCGACCCGCCCGGTGCTCGGCAACGGCCTCCTGCTCGGCCAGCTCGCGGCCGACAAGGCGGCCGGCGAGAGCGGCGACATCTTCCGCTGGTACGACGCCTACGGGCTGGTGATGCGCAGGATCGGCTGGCTCCTGCAGGACATCGCGTTCGACGACCGCGCCCTGACCCAGACCGACCTCAACGTCCACCAGGCCATCATCCCGGTGGTCGCGACGATGCTGGGGCCCTCGGCGGCCGCCGCCTCCATCATCCTGTCGGTGCTCCATGGCCTGCAGGACATGGACAAGGACGCGCCCTGGCTGACGCTCTACCAGCGCAAGAGCATGAACGCGCAGGGCGGCAAGTTCCAGATGAGCTACGTCGATGCCGGGCCCGGCGGCGACATCGCCCTGAAGACCGCGTTCTTCGGCATCGAGGCGCAGCGCACGGTCACGCAGGTGCTGTTCTTCCGCTTTTCCGGACAGGCGGCCCGGCTGAAGAGCGCTTCCGGTGCCATGACGCTGAGCGCCGGCCTGCTCGACGACGTCGCGGCACCGCTGCAGGAGAAAGTGGCGCCCTTCGTCGTGGAGAACATCAAGAACATCGAGATCTGACGCCGCACGGGTGCGCGAGGGCATGGCCGCCCCACGCCCGCCATGCCCCTGCCGCCCGCGGGTTCGGCCCCTGTCATCATTGGCCTCGTCGCCGGATCTTCGGCGCTCAGATCTGGAACCCCCCGGACACATCCAGCACGCCGCCGCTGATGTAGCCGGCATCCGGTCCTGCCAGGAAGCAGACGGCCGCCGCGACTTCCTCCAGGGTGGCGATCCGACGGATCGCGTGAAGATCCATCACCGATTCCGGCAGGTTCCGGGCGGCGGCCGCCGCCATGTCCGTCGGCATGATGCCCGGCTGCACGACGTTGACGGTGATGTTGCGGGGACCGAGGTCGCGCCCGACGCCCTTAGCATAGCCGACGATGGCCGCCTTGGTGCCCGCATAGTCCGCCACGCCCGGGAAGGCGACGCGGCTGCCCAGGCCGGAGCCGATGAAGACGATGCGCCCGCCATCCGAGAGCTTCGGCGCTGCCGCGCGTGTCGTCGCCACGGCGCCGAGCACGTTGATCTGCCACTGGCGGTCCAGTCCATCGGCATCGAGTTCGGGATCGTCGACCCGCTTGCCCTGGACGGCGATGGCCGCGTTGTTCACCAGGATGTCGAGCCTGCCGAACGTTGCGACGACGGCGTCGACCAGGGATTTGGCGGACGACAGCTCGCCCTGGTCGCTCCTGATCGCGACCGCGCGCACGCCGGACTTCGTCAGTTCCCGGGCAACCGCCTCTGCCTTTTCCGCCGACGCGACATAGCTGATCGCGACATCCGCTCCCTGGGCGGCCAGCGCCGCGGCGATCGCGGCACCCAGGCCCCGCGACCCGCCGGTGACCAGCGCAACCTTGCCCTTCAACATGTTCGACATGGACAACCCTCTGATAGCCAATCGGTCGCCGCCTTGCGGCCCGGCGAGCGACAACCATTAAAGTAACGATCATTACGATAACGCCTGGTATGAATATGGACAGCGGGCTGTCAAGCGATTTAATAATGACCGTTACGAAAACGCTGGATTGGATCGATGGGGCGCCGGCGCGAATTCGACGTGGAGAAGGCACTCGACGCCGTGCTGTGCGTCTTCTGGCGCAAGGGCTACGAAGGCGCCTCCTACACCGACCTGACGGAGGCCGCCGGCGTGGAGCGGCCCGCCCTTTATGCCGCGTTCGGCAACAAGGAGGCGCTCTTCCGCCGGGCCCTGGAGCGCTACTACGAGCGATACCTGGCCTATCTCCCGGAGGCGCTTCGGCTCCCGACCGCGATGGACGTCGCTCGGCACATCCTGTACAGCGCGATCGACTTGAACACGCGTTTTCCCAGCCATACGGGGTGCCTCGGCATCAACGGGGTCCTGGCCGGTTCGGACGAAGCGGAGCCGGTGCGCCAGGCGCTGATCGATGCCCGCGCCGCTGGCGAGGCACAGCTTCGCGAACGGTTCGAACAGGCCAGGGCCGATGGCGACCTGCCGAAAACGGCCAGGCCCGATGCCCTGGCCGCCTTCCTGATGGCCGTCCTTCACGGCATGGCGGTGCAGGCCAAGGCCGGCTTCAGCCGCGATAGGCTGCGCGCCGTCGCCGACCAGGCGCTTTCCACCTGGCCCGCCAGCCGTTCCCCGTCCTCCGGAACGTCATCCTGAAGCCAAAGGCGGCCCTGCTGCCCGTTGCAGCCCTGGTCGCGGTGATGTTCATGGTGCCGGCCTGCGCGCGGAAGCGGGAAGAAGTGTTTCAGGAGGCCGATGCCATGAGCGGATCCACCCTCGACCGCCTGTTCCGGCTGGACGGCCAGGGCGCCGTGGTCACCGGCGGTGGCAGCGGCATCGGGCTGGCGACGGCCCGCCTGCTGGCCGAGGCCGGGGCGCATGTCACCGTGCTGGACCGGGTAGCACCGCAGGAGGACCCGGGCGCCGGCATCGCGCACCGGATCCTGGACGTGACCGATCCGGCGGCGATCGTCGCGACCTTCGCGGCGCTGGCCCGGGATCAGCCGGTCGACGTCCTGGTCAACTCGGCCGGCATCGCCATCCGCACGCCCGCGGTCGACCTGCCGGTGGAGGACTGGGCCAAGGTGATGGCGGTCAACATGACCGGCAGCTTCCTGTGCGCCCGGGAAGCCGCCCGGCACATGATCGATGCGGGCAAGGGCGGGGCGATCGTCAACGTCGCCTCGATCATGGGCCTGTCCGGCGGGATCTATCCGAACGCATCCTACCAGACCAGCAAGGGCGCGGTGGTCAACATGACCCGGGCACTGGCGATCGAATGGGCGCCGCACCGGATCCGCGTCAACGCGGTGGCCCCCACCTATGTGCGCACGCCGTTCATCCAGGCGCTGCTGGCGCAGCCCGAGGTGGTGCAGCGCATCGAGGACCGGACGCCGCTGCGGCGGATCGCCGAGCCGGAGGAGGTGGCGAGCGCGGTGCTCTACCTGGCGAGTCCCGCGGCCGCCATGGTGACCGGCCACACCCTGCCGGTCGATGGCGGGTTCCTGGCGCAGTGAGCCACCTTCGGCCGACACGGGGAGGGGCAGGCCGGTGAGCTGGTCGGCAGCGCAGTACACCAGGTTCGAGGCGGAGCGCACCCGGCCGGTCCGCGACCTCCTGGCCCAGGTCCCGAACGAGGCCGCCGCACGTGCCGCCGACCTGGGATGCGGCCCGGGCAATTCCACGGCCCTGCTCCAGGCGCGCTATCCGGACGCGGCCGTGACCGGCCTGGACAGTTCCGCCGACATGGTCGCGGCGGCCCGAACGCGCCTGCCCGCCATCCGGTTCGCCATCGGGGACATCGCCACCTGGGACGGTGCCGGCGGCCCCTTCGACGTGATCCTGGCCAACGCCTCGCTGCAATGGGTCCCCGGCCACGCCGCCCTCCTGCCGGCCCTGCTCGGCCGGCTGGCGCCCGGGGGAAGCCTGGCGGTGCAGATGCCGGACAACATGGAGGAACCGGCCCACCGCCTGATGCGCGCCATCGCGGCCGACGGCCCCTGGTCGGTGAAGCTCGCCCACGCAGCCCGGGCGAACGACCGCCAGGGCATCGACTGGTACTACCGCACCCTGCGCGCCGAGGGCGCCAGGGTCGACATCTGGCGGACCACCTACCACCACCCGCTCGACGGCGGGGCCGCCGCCATCGTCGAATGGTTCAAGGGCAGCGGGCTGCGTCCCTACCTGGACCCGCTCGACGCGGCCGGGCGAAGCGCTTTCCTGGCCCGCTACGAGGCGGCGATCGCAGAAGCCTATCCCGCCCTGCCGGACGGCTCCGTCCTCCTGCCTTTCCCGAGGCTGTTCTTCGTGGCGACTCGCTCATGAGCCGATCCATGCTATGCTGGCCCGTTCTTCCGGAACTGCCCCGCATGGCGTCATGCCAGCGATGGCGTTTTTGCACGAACGAACCCAAGAACTGCAAATAACATAGTAAAATCAATAGTTTAAATAATGAACGATACGCGCGGAAGATCGACTGTCTGCGCCGCCAATCAGCCCCCGGCAGCCGCGATGACACCGGCAAGGCGCAGCCCATGGGTCCGCACCTGCTCCTCCGTGAAGCCGGAATAGCCCAGCACCAGCCCATGCCGCGGCGGCGCGCTGATGAACAAAGGCGACAACGGCCGCACGCTTACCCCTGCCGCATTTGCCGCCGCCGCGAGCGCGCCATCGTCCAACCCGTCGCGCAGCCAGGCGACCAGGTGCAGCCCCTGCTCCGGCACCGACACCTCCACCCGGCCGCCGGCGTGCCCCTGCAGCGTTTCCACCAGCACGTCGCGCGCCCGCAGCACCCGCCGCCGCGCGCGGCGCAGATGGGCGGCGAAATGGCCCTCGTCGAGCAGCCGGGCGACGGCACCTTCCGTGAGCGTCGGCGGCTGCCGGTCGGTCTGGGCGCGCAGCTTCAGGACCGCGTCCAGGAGCGGCCGCGGCAGCACCGCGTAGCCGATGCGCAGGCCGGGAAAGAGCACCTTGGAAAAGGTGCCGAGATAGGCGACCTTGCCCGAGCCATCCATGCCCTGCAGCGCGGTGAGCGGCGGGCCCGCATAGCGGAACTCGCTGTCATAGTCGTCCTCGATGATCCAGGCGCCCGTCCGCGCCGCCCAGTCCAGCAGCATCAGGCGCCGGCGCATCGACATCGTCACGCCCAGCGGGAACTGGTGGGAAGGGGTGACATAGACCGCGCGGATCCGGCCCTGGCCGGGCGCGGCCGCCGCCGGATCCAGCCCCTCCGCGTCGACCGGCACGCCCACTGCCCGCGCACCCGTGCGCGCCAGGGCGGCCCGGGCCATGGGATAGCAGGGATCCTCCAGCCAGACGCCGTCGCCGGGCCCGACGATCGCGCGCAGGATCAGGTCGAGCCCCTGCTGCGTGCCGGACGTCACCACGATCTGGTCGGCCTCGCAGCGCACGCCGCGCGCCGTGCGCAGGTAGGCGGCGATCGCGGTGCGCAGCACCAGCCCGCCGCGCAGGTCGCCATAGCGGAAATGCTCCGGCCCCGGCTCGGCCAGCTCCCGCGCGAGCAGGAGGCGGAACGCGCCCATCGTCCGGGCGTCCGCCGTCGTGGCGCCCAGCTCGAAGGGGCGCGGCGGTGCCGGCGGCGGATCCTGCGGCCGTGGACAGGGCGGGTCGGACGGCATCGCCGGCACCTGTGCTGCCACGAAGGTCCCGGCACCGACCCTGGCCTCGGCATAGCCTTCCGCCACCAGCAACTCGAAGGCGGCGATCGCCGCGGCGCGGGACAGGCGCAGGCGGGACGCCAGGTCGCGGGTGGTCGGCAGCTTGCTCCCGGGCGGCACCAGGCCCCCCTCGATCAGGCCGCGTAGCGCCAGGTAGAGCGCCCGGGAGCGGGGGCCGTCGCCCGGCAGCACTGGCACCAGCGCCGACCAGTCCGGCGGATTGGTCGGCATCATTCCACCGTCATTGGTTCTATTCCCGACCAATAGCCGGCGGCACATTGCCTGCGTCCTCCACCAGGGTGCAAGCACGTGACCGATCCTGCCATGGCCGCCTTTCCCGTCACCGAGCGGAACCGGGTCAAGCGCGAGCACGAGCGCGGCCGTTACGACCGCGCCTCCGTCTTCGCGATCCTGGACGCCGGCTTCCTTTGCCACGTGGCCTATGTCCTGGACGGCCAGCCCTACTGCACGCCCACCATCCACTGGCGCGATGGGGACATGCTCTACTGGCACGGCTCTTCGGCCAGCCGGATGCTGCGGCACCTGAAGGCCGGCGCTTCCGCCTGCCTGACCGTGAGCCACCTGGACGGGCTGGTGCTGGCCCGCTCCGGCTTCAACCATTCGGCCAACTACCGCTCGGCCATGTGCTTCGGCACCGCCCGGATCGTCGACGATCCGCAGGAAAAGGCGCTGGCCCTGGAAGCGATCGTGGAGCGCTACTTCCCGGGCCGGCAGGCGGCGCTGCGCGCGACCACGGCCCAGGAGGTCAAGGCGACCACGGTGATCGGCATGCGGATCGACGAGGCCTCGGCCAAGATCCGCGCCAAGAACGTCGGCGACGACGAGCTGGACGGGGAGCAGCCGGTCTGGGCCGGGGTGGTCCCGGTCCGCACCGTGGTGGAGCCGGTGCAGCCGTCGCCGCGCCTGCTGCCGGGCCTGGCGCCGGGCGCCGACCTGGATGCCTATCGTCCCGGGCGGGAACTGGGCGACGTCCTGGTCGAGCTGCAGCAGGCCTACGGGCAGCGCCCGGTGGTGGCGGCATGACCGCGCCGGCAGCCGTGCAGGACCGCTTCGGCGCGGACCCGGCGGCCACCATCGGCGCCAACCTCGCTGCGGTCCGGGGCCGGATCGAGGCCGCCTGCCTGCGCGCCGGCCGCGATTCCCGGTCGGTGCGGCTGCTGCCGGTGAGCAAGACCGTGCCGGCGGAGATCGTCCGGGTGGCGGCAGGGCTGGGCCTGACCGCATTCGGCGAGAACAAGGTGCAGGAGGCGGAAGCCAAGGCAAAGGCGCTGCAGGATCTGGGGATCGCCTGGAGCGTGATCGGCCATCTGCAGACCAACAAGGCCAGGCAGGTCGCCCGCTTCGCGGCCGAGTTCCAGGCGCTGGACAGCCTGCGCCTGGCCCGCGCGCTCGACCGCCACCTGGCAGCGGAGCGGCGCAGCCTGGACGTGCTCGTGCAGGTCAACACGTCCGGGGAAGCCAGCAAGTACGGCCTTCCGCCTGCCGAGGTGGCCGCGTTCCTGGACGCGCTGCCGAACTTCCCGTCCTTGCGGGTGCGGGGCCTGATGACGCTGGCCCTGTTCTCCGCCGAAACCGGGCGGGTGCGGCGCTGCTTCCGGATCCTGCGCGACCTGCGCCAGGAGCTATGCCGGCACGCCCCGCCATCGGTGCAGCTGGACGAGCTGTCCATGGGCATGACCGGCGACTTCGAGACCGCGATCGAGGAGGGCGCCACGATCGTCCGCGTCGGCCAGGCGATCTTCGGCCCCCGCCCCGGCTCCGATGCGCTTTACTGGCCGGGCATCGCCTCCTGATCCGGCAGGCGGTCGCCGCCGCCGACCCGCAGGACCTTCATCGGCTGCTCGACGCCCTCCAGCCGGACCATGCGCGGTTCCACGAGCTGGCCGTCAAGGATCGCCTGCACGCCCGGATAGGTCCAGACATCCTCGGTGATCCAGATCTCGCCGGCATCGGCCATTTCCTGCACCCGCGACGCGATGTTCACCGTGTGCCCGAAATAGTCGAGCTGGTCGTTGAGCGTGACCGCGGTGGCGGCGCCATGGTGGATGCCGATCTTGACCGAGACGGCCCGCTCGGATCTGCCCTGGCTGAAGCGCTGCATCGCCGCCCGCATCTCGATCCCGGCGGCCACGGCGCGGGCCGCGTCCGGATAGACCGCCATCACCGCATCGCCGATCGTCTTCACGATGGCACCGCCATGCTGCAGCGTCGCCTCGCGCAGGCGGTCGAAATGCTGCTGGACCAGCTCGAAGGCGTTCAGGTCGCCGATGCGCTGGTAGAGCAGGGTGGAGCCCTTGATGTCGGTGAACAGGAGCGCCACGTCGCGGATCGCCAGCCCCTCGACGCCCCCCACGATCTCCGACCGGAACAGGCTCCGGAAGGTCTGGCTGGTCAGCAGGTGCTTGCCCGTGAGGTAGGGCTGGAACCGCAGCAGCACGTCCTCGTCCTCGGGCGAGCCCTGCAGGATGGCGACGACGCCCCGCTCCTCCGTCGGGTTGGCGATCTTGATGGTGACGGGGCCGGAATCGATCACACCGCCGGCCGGCTTGTAGCCATGGCCGAGATAGCTCAGCTCGACCTGCTGCGGCGCCGAGGCGAGCTGGTCCTGCACCTGCAGCACGAAGCCGGCTTCCACGTCCGGGCTGACGCCGAACAGGATGCCCGGCGCAGCGTTCATGCTGAAGCTGGCAGTCTCCCCGGGTGCCAGGAAGCCCATGCCGCGCAGCGCCTTGCGCGAGGCCTCGATGAAGGGCGTGCCGTCCGGGGCGATCCCTTCGCGCACGCCCCGGAACACATACATGTAGTCGAACGGGTCCAGCGTTGCCGGGCGGTGGTAGCGGATCGAACGAATCGTCGGCGAGACGGTGAAGTAGACGGCGATGAAGTCGTCCATCGCCGCCTCGTACTCGTTGCCGCACTCGGGGCAGCGGAAGCGTCGCTGGACCGCCCGGAGATGGGCGAAGCTCTTCACCGCACAGGCGCATCTCGGGCAGACGAGCAGCCAGTCCATCTCGAACAGGCCGAGCGCCGCTGCATGAAGGAACAGGTCGATCGCCTCGCCTTCGCTCAAGCCCCGCTCGCTGGCGAAGGCGAGGGGGTTGACGCGGAACAGGGCGCCATCGTCACCCGAGGCGATCAGGGCCTCCAGGCGCGACACCACGCGCGGGCTCCAGGATCGGACGGATTCGAGCTGGGCCAGCGCCTTGTCCAGCGAGTCCGCGTCGACGATCGCAACCATGGGCCCATCCTTTGCCGACGTCCCGACTCCTATCTGGATGCTAGGCCGCCTGCGCGGCTGCGCCAATCCGGAGAAGCGGCCAGCGCCCCGCCAGCTCGGCTTTGACACCGCCTGCACCGCCATGCCACCTGGGCCGGCACCCAGCATCACCCGGTGAACAGATGGCCCACGAACTCCAGGTCGACGATCAGGCGGCACCCGCCCTGCTGCGCAACAGTGCATTGGACGCCGACGCGGTCCGCCAGGCCCGCGTCGACCTCGCGGCCTGCTTCCGGATGGCGGCCCGCCTCGGCCTG
>VFQN01004839.1_pt1 | contig 17240 bp, 15 predicted proteins | sample 3512371 | NCBI WGS metagenome assembly VFQN01 (sample SAMN10412370, study PRJNA504923) | tailings metagenome | isolation source: Replicate 2 from Balatoc abandoned mine | place: Philippines: Itogon, Benguet | collected 2017-08-28 | reverse complement strand
ATTCTCAAATCTCTGTACGAAATTTCTAGTGCTTTGGCCATACCAACAATACTAGCAGTGTTTTCGGTGCCAGGACGAATCCCGCTTTCTTGGGCTCCTCCAAAAGTCAATGCTTTAAATCCTCGTGGATTACGAATATAAGCAAATCCCACACCTTTAGGGCCATGAAATTTGTGGGCTGACCCAACCACAAAATCCACCGGAATCTTTTGTAAATCAATGGGTAACTTGCCGATTGTTTGGGTAGTGTCAGCTAAAAAAAGGGCTTTAAAAGCCTGACTCAACGCTCCGACATGGATAAGGTCATTTAGATTTCCTATTTCATTGTTGCCATGAGCCAAACTAACTAAGCTTTTTAATGGCAATCGCAATAATCGCTCAAGATGATTAAAATCTATGTTGCCTTTTTCATCTATATTTACCAGACTTAGGGTTATCTTCTTGTTTTTTGCCAATTGATTCAAGGGTTCCAATACCGCCTTATGTTCGATAGGGCTCGTAATGACATGCTGAACCCCGAATGTTTCTATTGCCCCCGAAATAATGATGTTAAGTGCTTCGGTAGCACCCGAAGTAAAAAACGTCTGCCCAGGGGTCACGTTCAGATGATTGGCGACTGTTTCGCGGGCTTTATAAATCGCCTCTCGGACACTCTGTCCATAAAAATGCGTAGATGAGGGGTTGCCATAATAACGCGTTAAATAAGGCATCATCGTCTCCAACACATCCCGGTCAAGGGCAGTAGTGGCAGCATTGTCGCAGTATACATTCATGAGCTGTTCGTATTTTTAGTCGTTAACTATCAAAATACTTATCTGATATTTTTTTGTTAACGACATGCTGAATGATGGAATAATAGCCAATAGTGATAACATTAGGCAATTTTGATATGAGCTTGACGCCCTTCGAAATGGTTTATTTTTTTTAAGGGAGTGTTTAATAGATTTTCAAAAAAATCCTCTCCAAGTTCTATATATTCCGAACTCTGGACTTGCTCAAGCCATTGCCTATGTTTTTGCTCCAGGTAATTTTTTAGTGTTTTGGTAGCCTCTTCTAGGCTTACAAAATGATGCAGTTTTACGGACGACTGTATAAGCAAGCCTCCCTCTCCTTCATGAAGAAACAACCATCCATTTCTATCTAAATCAAAGACTTGCGGGTAGAATTTTTCTGTATTGTTGTTTAGCGTTTCCTTAAAAATCCGGAATTTTGTTTTTTCTTTGCTCATGGTCTTTTTTGTTTAAATAGCTCATATTATTTTAGTAACTATAGATTATATATAGTATTGAATCAAAAAAGTACCGTCAAGCTAGAAGCCTGACGGTATCTTATCCATCACTTTCCAGTTTTGGCAGCTTCATGTGCCGCATTAGCTACCAAATTGACATCTAACCGAAAATCGTTCTCAATGGCCTTATCGCCAAGGTTTTCAAAGAAATTAGAAGACCTAAATTTTATATTGTATTTAGTCCGATCCACCGCAATATTAGCTTGAGCAGTCAGGCGTCCTTTATCTGCTCGTACTAGAGCCGGAAACTTTACCTCATTAGTTATTCCTTTGATAGTCAGCTTACCCACGATTTCGTAGTTATCGCCTCCTTTAGGAGTCACCGACGAAATGACAAAATTTGCTTTAGGGAATTTATCAACCGCAAAAAAATCATCATTCTTCAAGTGATCAACCAATTTGGCATTGTACGAAGCATCGGTTATGTCTGTAACAGTCAGTGCCTTAACGTCAATGTCAAAACTTCCGCCTTTTAGCTTATTATCTGCCCATATCAAAGCTCCATTACTAATGGGGACCGTTCCGGTGTGCTCGCCAGTTACTTTTTTTCCAACCCATACCACTTTACTTTTTTGGGTATCTACTTTAAATGAACTCTCTCCTTTAGGAGAAGCTACCATTGCCAAACTTGCACCAGCAAGAATGACGACTGCAAAAAATGAGGCTTTTTTCATAGTTAAAAATATTTTAAGATACAAAAACTATGTAATAAATGTACTTTTAGGTGCTAGGACATTAAATGATGCAACGATTCCCTTAAAATGAGTACAACGTACAAGTTTTACCCCTACAAATGGGTGAGAATCATCAAAAAGACAAAATTATAACAACGATTTTTTTAGATTTATCATAATCATTAGGTATGAGCACCTTACGGGTGGTTTGTAGGTTGCTGGAAGTTCATAGAGCCTAATCTCTCCCTTCACTCTTCATAAATCTATTGTTGGGTTGGCAGGTAGTGGTGGTTAATACCAGCAAACAATTTTAGTCAGTACTCTTTTTTGTCTACTGACTTAATTCCATTGCAAATATTTCATTAAAATCTCGAATGTTCCAAATTTTTTTTACTTTTTTCAAGCTGGCCACTTGAGAATCTGCAAAAGAAACTATTCAGCAAATTGAAGAACACGAAAATAAAAAAAAGAAAATTTGTTTGAATATAGAATAAATAGATTAAGTTTGCACCTCGTATTGTTCTCACAAATAAATATTTGTTTTAATTTTAGTATATATAATCAATGTACTATATATTTTAAATAACTTTCCAATCAATGTCTGAATTAAACAAAAAACAAACTGCCCTTGGGGATGTCGCAGCTAGACAATTAGCAATTGCAACCCGCACAGTTCCTCAGATGTCGACCATCACTCCACGTTGGTTGACTCACCTGCTCAATTGGATACCTGTTGAGTCAGGCGTGTATCGGCTCAATAAAGTCAAAGATGCGAGTAGTGTTGAAGTAGATTGCTCAAGTCGCGACGAAAGGCCGCTGCCTCAAACTTTTGTGGACTACATCGAAAACCCAAGAGAATACAACCTAAGTGCCGTCAATACGGTATTGGATGTACATACAAGGGTATCTGACTTGTATAGCAAGCCCTACAATCAAATCAGTGAACAGCTACGTCTGACAATTGAAACAATCAAAGAGCGTCAAGAAAGTGAGTTAATTAACAATAAAGAATATGGCCTTCTACACAGTATCGCACCCACTCAACGCATCAAAACCCGTACTGGAGCTCCTACTCCCGATGACTTAGATGAGCTAATTACGAAGGTATGGAAAGAGCCGGGGTTTTTCTTGCTACATCCGTTGGCTATTGCGGCATTTGGCCGTGAATGTACCCGTCGAGGAGTACCTCCGCCAACTATCTCTTTGTTTGGATCGCAGTTTATTACATGGCGTGGGCTACCTCTTATTCCCTCAGATAAGGTTCCTATTGAGAATGGAAAGACTAAAATTTTACTACTTCGCACCGGCGAAAGCCGCCAAGGAGTAGTAGGTCTCTATCAGCCAGGGCTTCCAGGGGAGCAATCACCTGGACTATCGGTTAGGTTTATGGGTATTAATGAGAAAGCGATTGCTTCTTACTTAATTTCATTGTATTGCTCGTTGGCTGTATTAGTGGACGATGCCATTGCGGTACTAGATGACGTCGAAATCGGAAAATATCATGAGTATAAATATTGATTCTTTTGATTTATCAAAGGGCAATGATTTTGCTCTAGATGGGCTAACGGGTACACTCGAACAACTAGCAAATGATTTTTTCAAAACCCTTCCCGGCACTTTGTACCACGTAGGTCATGCTCCAACAAACGCCTCATCTCAAAATTATGAACAAGTTGTAAATCAAGTTGCTCCTTTCAACATTGGAGACCCACAAACTAGTCTGCCCGACCCTCATTTTGCAGGAGGGCAAATCCCTAAGTCGGTGGCCGGGAGTGGCGTTTCGCCTTCAGCGCTTCAGGCAGGAAGAGCCTTTGACATAGGGCAAAATCAACCAACTCTTCCCGACCCACAGTTTGCAGGGCAGGGTAGAGTGCCTCAGTCGGTAGCAGGAAGTGGAATCTCTCCTTCGGCAATACACCAAGGCAACGCCGTAGACTTAAATAATCCACAAACTAGTCTCCCTGACCCTCATTTTGCAGGCTCAGGGAGGGTCCCTCAATCAGTAGCAGGGAGTGGTATTTCGCCTTCTATTGTGCAGAAAAATAACCCAAATGAAGCATTGCCTTTCGCCAACGATTATTCGTATGAACACGATTTAAAGCAGGCCTTGACTTCCATAAGTATATTTTCTAATCAACCTCAGTTGCCCGTTGTTCCCGCAGCTCAATCTTCTTTTTACTTCTTAACAGAAGCAGCTTCGTTGCCTGTTGCCGAAAGAAAACCTAACCAAGAAAAGATACTAACAAGTCCTCCTTTTGATGTCAATTTAATCAAAAGAGATTTCCCTATTTTACAAGAGCGTGTCAACGGTAGGCCGTTGGTATGGCTAGACAATGCCGCTACTACCCAAAAACCCAAACAGGTAATAGAACGTATCAGCTACTTTTACCAACACGAAAACTCCAATATTCACAGAGCTGCCCACGAATTGGCCGCTCGGGCTACCGATGCTTACGAAGAAGCAAGAGAAACAGTTCGGAAGTTTTTGAATGCAGGTTCTACCAACGAAATCATTTTTGTAAGGGGAGCCACAGAAGCTATCAACTTAGTGGCTAAAAGCTGGGGAGAACAAAACCTACAATCGGGCGATGAAATAATCGTCAGTCATCTTGAGCACCACGCAAATATCGTTCCTTGGCAACAACTTGCGGCCAAAAAGAACTTAAAACTACGAGTAATCCCAGTGGATGATGATGGACAAATTTTGCTTGAGGAATACACTAAGCTGTTGAATTCTAAAACCAAACTTGTCTCATTTACTCAAGTTTCTAATGCTCTAGGAACTGTGACTCCCGCTAAACAAATCGTCGAGTTGGCTCATCAGGCGGGTGCGAAGGTACTAGTAGATGGCGCTCAGTCGGTTTCTCATATGCGGGTTGATGTACGTTTTCTTAATGCAGACTGGTTTGTTTTTTCAGGACATAAAGTCTTCGGTCCCACAGGCATAGGAGTGCTTTATGGAATAGAAGCGTTGCTGAATCAAACAGTCCCTTGGCAAGGAGGAGGCAACATGATTAAGGATGTGACATTTGAGCATACCCAATATCACAATGCACCTTCACGCTTTGAAGCGGGTACAGGCAATATCGCCGACGCCGTAGGACTAGGGGCGGCCTTAGACTATGTCTCAAAAATCGGCATTGATTTTATCAATCAATATGAGCATTATCTTCTGGTATATGCCACCAAACTCCTCAAGGAGGTGCCAGGTATCCGATTGGTAGGTACTGCTCACGATAAAGCCAGCGTACTGTCATTTACTTTGGCTGGTTATACCAACGATGTAGTCGGTCAAGCGCTTAATAAAGAAGGTATTGCGGTACGGACAGGCCACCACTGTGCACAGCCTATTTTAAGGCGTTTTGGGCTTGAAAGTACCGTGCGGCCGTCCTTGGCATTTTATAATACTTGTGCAGACATAGATTTATTGGTTTCTACCTTACATCGTTTGCAGCATTACAGCAAAAAAAAATAAAATTCTTATTTGACGGTCAGGAATGTGCCTTTTTGACCGTCAAATTTAATCCGTTTTCCAATGTCCAACGACCAAACTTTCATTGACATCCTCCATCAAACCCACAAAGCTGAATGGGAAGCAACGCCCAAGATTCAAAATTCGATTGCTTGGCTGAATGATCTTTTTGAGTTTTTATTTCCCAACAATCGTTTGCACAAAAAAGAAACGTACATTGGTATTTTAAAGAAAAATCAAATTGATCTTGAAAATATTTTGTTGAGTTATTTGGATATGGAAGTGGTGAAAATTGAAAAGATAGTTGCTTCTTTTTACGAGTCACTTCAAACTATCTACAACCATCTGCGCCAAGATGCCAACAAAATTTATGAATTTGACCCAGCTGCTACTAGTATCCATGAAGTAATTGTTTCTTATCCAGGGTTTTATGCTATTGCAGTGTATCGTATTGCCCATCGACTTACGGAGCTTAATATTCCGGTTTTACCACGTATATTGAGTGAATACGCTCATAGAAATACCGGAACAGACATTCATCCTGCGGCTCAAATCGGAGTACCTTTTATGATTGACCATAGTACGGGTATTGTTATTGGGGCTACGGCAACAATTGGAAACAATGTCTCCATTTATCAGGGTGTCACGCTGGGAGCATTGCAAGTTGCCAAAGAACTTGCCGAAACCAAGAGGCATCCCACGGTTGAAGACAACGTGATTATTTATGCCCGTACCACTATTTTGGGGGGAAAAACCATAATCGGTAAAAATAGCATCATTGGAGGAAGTGTTTTTCTTACCAAAAGTGTAGCCCCCAATTCTCATGTTTTTAACACCCATCAACTTAGAATAGAAGTGAAGCCGTAGACTCCGGCACAATTCACTCTTCTTTTATAATAGAATTACACCATTTTAGTATATTTAAAATATATATTTAATATTTTGTTTTTAAACAACTGAATCATATGAAACCTTTTGAAGCAATCTCTTTCACTTTAGGTGAAAAACTTACGCAAGAACAAATTGATTTTTTTAACAAAAACGGTTTTCTTCACTTTAAAAACTTTATTCCGAAAGATGTCGTTCAGTTGTTTTTGAGTGAAGCCAAAAGAGTTGAAGAATTTTTGCTGGCCAAAAAAGTTGAGAAAATCAACGGCGTTCCTTTAAAATTCGGTAGAGACTTGGATGGTAGTCGCCTGATACAACGACTTTGCTTTACCTCTCAATACAGCTCTGTACTCCATGAATATCTCGAAGACCCGCGTCTCCAAAATCTCACTCAGTTGTTGGGCGGAAATGCTCGAATTGGGGAAATCGAAAAAGATGGACTGGTTTTCAATCACTATGTAAGGGATGAAAATAGTAAATTTACCTCTATGGGATGGCATACAGATAGTCCTCGTGACTTGTTTTTAGGTCAAAAAATCAACAAAATGCTCAACATTGGTACCCACCTTGACGATTGTTTCCAAAAAAACGGCGGATTGAAGGTTTTACCTGGTACGCATAAACAAAATATTTTTCAGACGTTGTTTCGTAAAAAGCAATTTATCGATCATAATCCTGACATCAATGAAGTGGGTTTTGATATTGAAGCCGGGGATTTGACCGTACATGATGGCGACCTTTGGCACCGTGTTGAAGCTAGCTCGTTTTTGGGTGAAAAATCGCGTCGCCGAGTAATGTACATTCCTATTGTCACAGGTAAGTTCGATCCCAAACACGAACACAGCAAAACGCCTCTTTATCAAAGATTTGCAAAATATGTAGTTAAATAAATCCCTCCCTAATTATGCCTTTATCTCATCAGTATGCTTTAGTCACTGGCGCCTCTTCGGGAATTGGCAAAGCTATTGCCCAGCAACTGGCCCAAAAGGGTTATCATCTTTTATTGGTTAGTTCAAATGTCCTTAAATTACAAACTGCTACTCAACAATTAAAAACTGAGTTTCCTGAGATAGACATTCGATTTTTGGCGCAAGATTTATCAGCAACCGGGGCCATAAAAACGATTTATGAATGGACAGTACCTTTCCATTCTTCCATCACTATCATTATCAATAATGCAGGTTACGGTCTTAGCGGAAAGTTTGAAGAGATTTCGATTCAAGAGCAACTAAATGTTATTGACGTGAATTTGAAAGCACTTGTGGAGCTAACTTATGCTTTTATCCCCGTTTTAAAGCAACATGCTCCTCATAAGACATACATGCTCAATGTGGCTAGTACCACCGCCTATCAATCTGTTCCTTTTTTTGCCATTTATACTGCTTCCAAAACCGCCGTGCTGTCCTTTAGCCGTAGCCTTAGATACGAGCTTCGAGATACAAACATATCGGTGTCGGTACTAAGTCCTGGAAGCACCAATACTGATTTTGTGAATCGAGCGCGTATGAGCGAACGCATCAAAAAGCTGGCAGCTAAGTTTAGCATGGCTCCCAAAGAGGTTGCCTACATAGCTTTGAAGGGATTATTTCGGGGCAAAGCGGAGATTATTCCAGGTTTTCTCAACCTACTCAATGCCATTTTGCCACGCTTTGTACCTAAAATTTTGGTAGAAAGTATTGCAAGTAACATCTATAAACCAGAAAGTTAGATTTCGTTCACTTTTTTTAAAGTAGTAAACGGAAGATTATTCAAACTTATAAGCACCTTTTTTACAATAAGCTGCTTAATGACAAAGTACTACATTATTTATAAGTATTTCTGAACTTGTCTCTCTATTGAGTGATAGCAAACCTGCCTCCCATAAATACGTACAAAATCACAATAGCCACACTAAAGCTTAGAAATAAAATAAAAAAGGCGTGCCAGTTAGCTTGATTAGGGCTTACCCAAGCGATTATTTTTTGACGATGTATACTTGCTATGTGCACTCCCAAAGAAAATACTCCCAAGAAATAGTAGGGAACAAAATAGTATTTCTGAGGGGACGACAATACTACTGCTGCCGCAAAATGAAAGTCAGTCTCGCCGTGCCATATCAGTCGTTGAACCATGACGGCACTGAGATGCTGTAAAATAAACAACGCAAACACCACACCCGAATAGATTTTGCAACGGTCGAGAAAAGTGAGGGTGTTTTTAGTTCGTAAATATCTTATTTGAGAAATACCACTAATCACCTGAAATCCTACGCATATAAGCAACAATATTTCAACAGGTGGAAAGCGATACACCTGCCTAAAAAGCTCCATGAAGTGGCGGTGAGATGCGATACCAAACCATGCCATGAGGTGATTGAACAAATGAAAAGCTGCAAATATGGCAATCATGATGCCACTAAAACGATGGAAAGAAATAAGTTTCATAGACTGAAAGAGAATGATTTAAACACAAAATTGTAGTCTATTGCCTTATTTTTCATTAACTTAAGTTAAAAAGGGAAAACCTTGTTACTGTGATTAACGCAGGGAACGTGGTTAACGCCGGCAACGTTTGGAACGTTGCCGGCGTTAGATTCGTCAAAAATCTGGTAATGTGGTTAAACCCTTTGCAAAGTTAGTTTATTAGTCAAGAAACCCTTGGCAACGTGGTTAAACGCAGGCAACGTTTGGAACGTTGCCTGCGTTAGTTTACTCGTCAAAAAAGCCTTCTTCAAAAGCCTCACAAAACTGAAAATAATCTTGGTGGACTTTGGTAGGATAATCTTGACAATACGCCAACAAATCGCGTTGCCATTGGGTGTTGTGCGCAAAATCAATCAATTCGTCGGCGATAGAAGAGCCTTGCCTACCCGCACTGCGCAGGTGCCCCGAAGCGGTGATAGTGCCCAAGGTAGCTACCAAAGAAGTGAGTGATTCAAGTTCGCCATCCCAATAATGGAAATCAAATTTATCTTGTTCGGGTTGCAATTCTTTTAATACAAAAGATTGAGATTCATGTACCAGCGGATTGAGCAAAGTCGGGAGTACGTTGTTGACTCTACTCTGAATCCCTACTATGCGGTGAGCTTCGCTGCCCCAATGGGGCTGTGGCAACTGAATAAACGCCGCTAAAGTAGATTGGCGGGCTTCTTTCAAATCGAGTAAGTATAGTTTTTCTTTAGCACTTTCTACAAGTATCACGTAGCGCTCAAGTCCTAGACTAGCCGTACCTGTTACGCGTATGCCAATGTCGCAGATTCGTTCATAAAAGGGAGTAGGATGTTGGCTATGCCAAGTTTCTAACATTGTTTTTACTTTGGCGTACTGTTCAGGTAAGATAGGCATCACTTTTTCATGATCCACATTCAAGCGTCTTCCCTCATCGGATTTAATGGTTCGCTCCTTGATGAGGTCGCGGCGGCGGCGTTTTTCAAGGTTTTCTAAAAATTCCTTCAGCAATCCCTCTGCACTGCGGCGGTCTATGTCGGTAGGCTTGCCCGCCGAAAGAGTGGCTGTGTAGCTTTTCAAAAACGCAAGAAGAAGTGCCTTAGCTTCGGTAGGTTCGAGGGCAAGTTCTTCGGCAGCAAGCAAAATACTCACGAGCATTCGGCTAAGCTCCCAGGTAGCAGGGAGAAGAAGCGCATCGTCGAAATCGTTTAAGTCAAAGTAAACCAGACGGTTGTCGGCTTTGTAAGTGCCAAAATTTTGGAGATGCAAGTCACCGCAGCCCCATACACGGGTGGGGTCGGTAGTGCTAAAATGTTGGATAAAATCTTGGTAAAAAATAAAAGACGTACCCCTAAAAAACCGATAGACACCTTCGGTCATGCGGTAGTATTTTTGTTCCAAAAGCAGTGGATGACGGCTTTGGTTGCTTTGCTTGATTTGTGCGACGACTGGCATATGGTTTTCGGACTAACGGTTCATGTAGAGAAAGTCTAGGTTGTCAATACTTCTCATGAATTTCGGTCAAAATTCGCTCTACTTCTTTACGGATTTCGGCGGTTTTTTTGATATAGTTGCCATTCATCATGCTGAAAAGCAATACTTTACCTTTTTTTGTTTTCAAAAAACCACTCAGACAATAGATGTTGGACAAAGACCCTGTTTTGGCAAATATAAAAGGCTCACGCGATTTGTACTGATTTTTGATAGTGCCCGCTTTTCCGCCAATAGGCATCAAGCCAAACAACCGCTCTTGGTCGGGGAGTTTGGTTTGTATTTTTTGTAAAAGCTTAATAATCGAACGCGGTGTAAAGAGATTATACCGCGATAGTCCTGAGCCATCTTCCCAGATAGGTTCGTCAGGGAGGTCGGCCAAAAATTGCTTTTTCACATACTCAATACCTTGTGGAATTTCAAAGCCCACGTTGGTAGAGTCAAGCTTGGCGGCGCACATCAGCATGATTTGTTCGGCAAACATATTATCGCTGACTTGCAGCATTCGGCGATATAGGGTGTCGATAGGAAGGCTATAAAGGGTAGAAGAGGGGCTGTTCAATGGTATTTTGGGAAACAATCGGACTTCTTTTTTGAGGGTATCAGCCAACAACTGCGCTACCATAAGCGGAGAAGTACGGTAGGGGACGTCTTCGGTGAAAGAGCCAGTAGGCCAGCCAGTTGAAAAAAATCCGTTGTTGAATTCGTCGCGAGAAAGGTTGAATTTTTCGGTCCATCCGGCGGTTCGCACGCTGTCTTTGAAGACGCGAGGGCTTACGGTGTTGTTGGTAAACCGAACGATATTGCCATAAACAGGTAAAGGAGAAATTTCGCATTGATAATATTCGTCATAATCTCCCCAAGACCAGCCTGGGCCAAAGCGTTTGCCCGTGTAGTGGTGAGGGTAATAAAACAATTTGCCACGCCAATTTTTTAAGAAGTCGAGGACATTGCTGGAAGGCATATCAGGATGTAACAGCGAAGGGTCGCCAGTACCCCAAAATATCAAAGAATCTCCTTTGGTGATGTAGCGCAGAGCCGGGATAGAGTCGCCAAGGAGCGACAGACCAGCATAGAGAGTAAAGAGTTTGGTGTTGGAAGCAGGGGTAAAGTAGCGGTCGGCTTGGTAGTCGGCCACCATAGATTGCTGCTCAAGGTCATAGAGGGCAAATCCAGTATGACTTTGCCGAAAAATAGCCGAATTGGCCACCAAATCGCGCCATTTATTAGTGTCGGGTGGGGGTGGAGCTTGCGCTTTTTTGGGTTGGGAAGTAGCACAGCTTGAAAACAAAAGACAACAGTAAAACGTAAAAAGATAAGTTTGTAGATGACGCAACATAATAATGAAAATTGTGGGAAGGTTAGGCGGTTGTTTTTGGCAAAGTTTCAAACTTTGCCAAAGTTTTTCATACAAATTACTCAAAACTTTTTTGATTAGTGGCCGTTTATAGTGGTAAGTTCCATTATTTTTGACTCGAAAGCTATAGCAGCTCAACATTTACCATTTAAAGCATGACATTTCAACCCTTTTTAGAAGCAATTTCCAAACAAGTAGAAAATACCACTTACGGCCAACAGCCCGCCGAATTGTACGAACCTATTCGTTATATTATGTCATTGGGAGGCAAGCGTTTACGTCCTCTTTTGACGGTTTTGTCTGCCAATTTGTTGGTGGATGATTGGCAAAAATCCCTCAAACCTGCCGTGGCAGTAGAGGTATTTCATAATTTTACCCTCATGCACGACGACATCATGGACCAAGCCCCTTTGCGTCGAGGTAAGCCTACAGTCCATGAAAAATGGAATGCCAATACCGCGATTTTATCGGGCGATGTGATGCTTGTTAATGCTTATGAACTTTTGCTTCATGTGGATGCCCAGCATCTGCCTCTGGTGATTCGGCGATTCAATCGTACCGCAGCGGAGGTATGTGAGGGACAGCAATGGGACATGAATTTTGAAACCCGTAGTGATGTGTCGCAAGAGGAATATATCGAGATGATTCGCCTCAAAACTTCTGTTTTATTGGGATTTGCGATGGAGCTAGGGGGAATCATCGCTGGTGCCGATGAGACCACGACCCACCTTCTATATGATGTGGGAGTCAATATGGGGTTGGGTTTTCAGTTAAAAGATGATTTGCTTGATGTATATGGCGACCCCGAAAAATTTGGAAAGCAAGTAGGTGGGGACATCATTGCCAACAAAAAAACTTTTATGCTGATAGAGGCCCTGCTTTTGGCCCAAGGAGATACCAAACAGCAGTTGGACTACTGGCTGAGTCTTCCCCAAGGTACCTACAATACCGCTACCAAAGTAGCTGCCGTAACGGAGATTTATTCAAAACTAGGAATTGATAAAATTGCCGAAGCCAAAGCCGAGGAGTATTTTGCCAAAGGTTTTGAAGCTTTAGCCCGTCTCAATGCCCCCGCTGACCGCAAAAAACCGCTGCTTGATTTTGCAGAATTTTTGGTAGGGCGCGAGAGTTAGACCGGGTAGTTGTATCCTATTATTGTCACCATGTTATCTTAATAAGACGGTAGGTTTTCGTTAGAAATACCGACCGTCTTTCTTTATAAAAATAAAACCTTCCAATGAAATCTAATCTATCACGTCGCGATGCGATTAAAGCACTAGGAGCTTCGGCGGCAACTGTTTCTACTGCGATAACAACCGACACTATGGCCGCCGAACCCACTAAACTAAAAGGTAATATCAAACACTCCGTAAGTCGCTGGTGCTATAGCTCCATTCCTTTTGAGGAGCTTTGCCAAGCTGCCAAAGAAATCGGGATTGAATCTATTGAGCTTACAGGGCCAAAAGAGTGGGCTATCATGAAAAATTACGGCCTTACTTCGGCGATGGGCTGGGCTGATCCTTGGCCCGAAAAAACAGGCTTGACGAGTTTTCTCAACAATCCCAAAAACCATGATGCCATCTACAAATGCTACGAAGAACTTCTTCCCCAAGCCAAAGAATACGGCATCAAAAATGTGATTTGTTTTTCAGGAAATCGCAATGGCTTAGGTGATTATCAGGGGCTTCTCAATTGCCAAAAAGGCGTCAAACGCCTCATCCCTTTGGCCGAAAAATACGATGTTACGCTTACAATGGAGTTGTTGAGCTCGCGTGCTAGTCACCCTGATTATCAGTGCGACAATATTGAGTGGGGGGCGGTGCTTTGTGAAATGGTAGGGTCTGAGAAATTCAAAATGCTTTATGATATTTATCACATGCAAAGCATGAGTGGCGACCATATTCGCAATATCCAACGGTATGGAAAATACATCAGCCACTATCATACGGGTGGGCATCCTGGTCGTAACGAAATCGACGAAACGCAAGAGATTTATTATCCTGCTATTATGCGGGCGATTGTGGCATCAGGCTACAAAGGATACGTAGGCCAAGAATATGTGCCTAAGGCCAAGGACAAAGCAGGGATGATAGACTCATTGAGAAAATGTGTTTTGATATGTGACGTTTAGGAAAGTTTCTATACCAAATAGATAGAGCCGTTGAAGTGTTAAATCTTCAACGGCTCTGTTGTTATAAAATATTCTTTCTAAGTATAAAGTCGGAGACTTTATACCGTTTTCGCACCGACAGGATGTCGGTGCGGGCGCAAGCTAGCGCCAAACTGTAATTTGGTGCTAGAAAGGAACTGCGTCTTCGACGCAAAAGTCGTAAACTGAAGAGAAAATAACTTACCGAACCTTAGTTGTTATGAAATATTCTTAATAAAGTCGGAGACTTTATGCCGTTTTCGCACCGACATCCTGTCGGTGCGAGCGCAAGGGCTTGTCGAGGGCAAGTTCTCACCAAACTGTAATTTGGGGCAAAAAGGAACTGTGTCTCCGACGCAAAAGTCGTAAACTGAAGAGAAGATAACTTACTGAACCTTAGTTATTATGAAATATTCTTCTTAGAGTCGGAGACTTTATACCGTTTTCGCACCGACAGGATGTCGGTGCGGGCGCAAGCTAGCGCCAAACTGTAATTTGGTGCTAGAAAGGAACTGCGTCTCCGACGCAAAAGCTGTAAACTGAAGAGAAAATAACTTAGAAATATTCTACCGTTTTCGTACCGACAGGATGTCGGTACGAGCGCAAGCTGGCCCCAAACTGTAATTTGGGGCAAAAAAGGGATTGCGTCTCCGACGCAAAAGTCGTAAACTGAGGAGAAAATAACTTACCGAACCTTAGTTATTATGAAATATTCTTAATAAAGTCGGAAACTTTATGCCGTTTTCGCACCGACAGGATGTCGGTACGAGCGCAACTAGCCCCAAACTGTAATTTGGGGCAAAAAAGGGATTGCGTCTCCGACGCAAAGCAAGCAGACTGAGGTATGATAAAATAACGTACGGAGGTTCCAACGATTAGTACTTCAGAAGCGTCCTGTCGTTCAGAACCTTAACTGATTATTTTATGAAAAACATTTTTGCTTTTTTATTATTGCTGGTGGTATTGGGAAGTTGTAAAGGCGATGACCTAAGCCAAGACCCTAATGTGCTAGAAGGAGTGTACCGCACTAATGCTTTTTTGGACCCCTTATGCATTGCCATCACTGACGAAAATCAGCTTCCCCGTCTTGATATTGTCAAGAAAAACAATGGCACTTTCGACTTGACCCGTACCAATTTTATTCCCCAACCTACTACCCAAAAACTTTCAGGCATTACTATCAAAGAGGTAAAAGACGGGCTAGAATTATATTATGAAAATACCAAAGTGGGTACCTATGTAGTAGGAAAATGGTATGATGATAAAAAAGACAAAGAAGTATCTTCTAAAGTATTGATGGTGAGTTATTCTAACCAAAGTAAAAGTGAGTTTTTCTTTTATGCGGGTGTAAAAAAATAAGTCCCAAATCTACGGCTACGCTTGCTGCATTTTTAAAATCATTTTTAACAAATCGGCGCGGTGGGCCGCTTTCTTGATGAAAACCGGCAAGCGGCTTACCATAGAGCTGTTTTTTCGGATAGTATTGCGTGGGCTGATGCCTCGTTCGCGAAGTTTGGCTTCCACAAATTGACGAAGTAAGGCCAAATGTTCGTAATTGTAAGCCCAAAACAATTCGCCCCGCAACTCCCGCTGAAGCCATAAATTTAACCCAAACACAGGGTCGGTCATGCGGCCGTAGTGGAGAGAGTGGTAAGTGATATTGGCGTCATATTCGCATTTGTCGCCACATTTGTCGCATTTTATGGCTAATTTTTTCCAAGTTCCTTTCCAAGGAGCCGAGCGTCTTAAAGGATGATAGCACTCCCGACACTTGACCGACACAAAAGCCGTAGCCGCTCCGTACCAATGGGCAGGGATTTCTACATGAAAACAAGAGGTACATCGAAGGCGGAAGGTGTTCTGGGATGAATCGGAAGTAATAACGGCACGACCTTGGCACTGGGGGCACGATACTACATACGACGTGGCTAAGTCATATAAGCTGACCCCCGTGTCGGCAAATCGAAGATTATCGAGCTTTTTCATGTTTTTTCAACCATTGATCTAATACCGGAATACACCTCAAATTGGCTTTGACTTGATAGCTATCAAGCGGAATATCTAAGGCCGCCCGCATTTTACGAACGGCTGGCGCATAATCCACCCCCATACCTTCAAATTTAGCAATGGTTTCTAGGACGTCTTCGGTTTCGCTGTAAAACTGACCGTCGTAAAAAGTGTGCGTACGTCTCATTCCATCTTCAAATACCTTTGCCATCTCTAAGATTCCTGCTTCGATAGGCTTTACAAAAAGGTTTTTGTTGTCCACTTCATTGTCGGCCATAAACGAAAATACTTGGGGTGCCCACGGAGTAGCCAATCGCTCCACAAGGTATTCTTGCCACTGAGGATTGGATTTGATTTTGGCGAGCGCTGCATTTTTTACGTCGGGGTCGTGGTATTTGGTAGTAAATACCAGAATGGTAATGAGCGAAGTCTGAGCGTTGTTTTGGGCAATTTCGCTCAAAAATTGCTGCTTTTGCTTGATGTCTGCTTCTACTCGCGCTTTGCTTTGTTGGGCTACTTGAATGGGAATATTGACCAGCCATTCTCCAATCATGGCAAAGCAGCTCACTACACTGAGGAGAACTACTGCTTTGAGGGGCCATTGCCATAAAGTACTGGGAAGGGTAGTCCGTAAGGAGGGATTGAGTAAAACAAGAGTAGTCCAAAATACGGGAGGTAACAACCATACTACGGTATGTTTTCCCAACAAACGCACCACCCAAGGCGCACCACCCCCATTGATCATTGCCCCAAAAAAACTGAGTATAAGAATGGATAAAATGCCTGTGAAAACCAGTGTATTGCGTACCGTGTTTTCTTCGGAAACCCAATCAAATCCTCCTTTCCAAAACACCATCGCCCATGCTATGCAGAGACCAATCGCCACGCCTGCATAAGAAAACAAAAGGGCAAAGGCATGACCTACGCCATAGTCACCGCCCGGAACGGGCTTACCAGCCATAGAGGCTAGACTTAAATAACACAAGAATGAGATGAGTAAGGCGAGATTGCCAAAGAGAGACATTTTATAGGATTGGCTGTAAGAGTTTTTTGAAACTGATTTGGAATACAAAATTGAATAATGGCAGATTTTTATTCCAAACAAATAAAGCCAAGCGTATATTGGAAGAGTTGAGGCGTTGGGTTTGGCGATTGGAGCGTAAATGAAAAACCTCGGAGAAACCCCGGCAACGTTTTGAACGTTGCCGGGGTTAGGCGTGTACTATTTCAAGCCTCCTACCATATCTTCAGGGCGTACCCATTCGTCAAATTGCTCAGAAGTCATGTGGGTGAAATCTAAGCCTTTGAGTTCCATTTCAAGGGCAGCTTGTTTGAGCGTAATACCGCGCTTATGGGCATCTTGGGCAATCGCCGCTGCATTGTAATACCCAATTTTAGGGTTAAGAGCCGTTACTAGCATCAAAGAATTGTTGACGTGTTTGCGGATATTTTCGGTCAGTGGCTCAATACCTACGGCGCATTTGTCAT
>VFQN01004838.1_pt1 | contig 17245 bp, 29 predicted proteins | sample 3512371 | NCBI WGS metagenome assembly VFQN01 (sample SAMN10412370, study PRJNA504923) | tailings metagenome | isolation source: Replicate 2 from Balatoc abandoned mine | place: Philippines: Itogon, Benguet | collected 2017-08-28 | reverse complement strand
TTATTTTTTTGTAGGGAAAAAAGTTATAGCAGCTCAAAGTGAGGACATGTGCCCCCCTAGGGAGTGGAACCCGGTTGCAGGTTCCTGCCACAACCTGCTGGCCAAGAGCCCTCTCCTCTGGGCCAGAGCCCACGGCCAGGTTGTTGCTCTCTACCTTGCCGCCTGGCGTCTGCGTTGGCACCTTACGCACCACTAACATCCACTTGGTGGTTTACCTGCAGATTTGGCTCAAGCCCTGCCCTGCGCAGCCTCCTTTGCGATCTGACTTGTTCCGGTCGCCCCTCCTCAGCCACTTCCTCTTTTTCCTCTCCTCCATCTCCTCACCATTTCTTTTAACTTACTTTTATGCTTGACGACCATGCACACACTGCGAGGTACGCATGCGGCCAGCAGGGCGTGGGTGGCGTGGGTGGCAGGCGGGGGGTGGGGTTGTGGTGGAGGGAAGGGCGAGGGCAGGGGCCGGGGCGCTGGTGGAGGGTGGGTGAGGGCGGCTGGGGTAGCGTTGAAGGGAAGGGCGAGGGCGGGGGCCGGGGCAGTGGTGGAGGGTAGGGTGAGGGCGGCGGCTGGGGCGGCGGTGGACGATAGGCCAAGGGCGGGGGCCGGGGCGGCGGTGGAGGTGCCGGCGAGGGAGGCAGCTGGAGCGGAGGTAAAGGGCTTGGTGAAAGCGCTGGGGAGGGCGGGGGCGGCGGAGAGGTGAAGGGCGCCCACACGAGCGTCAGGGACTGCATTGTGCCCCCTCCAGCGCGGCCCCTCAGGTAGGCCAGCCTCAAAGGGCCCAGCCCTGCATCCGGGCAAGGGCTGGCAGGATGAGGCGTGCTGGTAGCTAGTGATGTCCCCAAGGCTCAAGCCGCTCCTGCTGTCCACCGTGTTAGTGCGTAAGACAGGGGTGTGAGAAGGGCGGACCGCCGGTAATGGGTGCAGTGGTGGGAGTGCGAGGGCGTGCGGCGTAGATCGTAGGGCTGCGGGCGCAGGCCAGCAGCGCAGCATGTAGTGGCCCGGGGAACGGCGCGTGCTCCGGTGTGGTAGCAAGCTGGGGGCCACTTGATCTGTGTGACGCACCGTGACCACAGGGCTGCTAAGGCATTGATCCCTGCCCCTCGTTAGGGGAGACATCGCTGGGCTGTTAGCACAGTGAGGCGCACGGAGGCTCGAGCGCAACGCAGAGAAACAGAAAGACCCATCGGTGGCTCACCTGCCCGAGCCCAAACGAAGGGCAGGCAGATGAGCCGTTGCGGCCGCCCGGACGAGACCCGTCACTGTGTCTGCTGCATAGCCAGACGCACCAGTATCAGCTGCTGACAGGTGATGATGCGGCTCCGTTAATGTTGCATGGTGCTTACCGGTACACGTGTGGTGCTGTGCGGTTTGTTGCGTACGAGTGCCCGCCTCCGTCCGTCCCGTGCAGCTTGCTCTCTGTACTACACTTGCGTTGTATGCGGCCGATGCCGCCATGCACACCAGTTGAGCAAAGGGTTCGACCGCTACATAAAACAGTGTCATGCAGCGCATTCCTCCCGCGGTTGGATGTGCAGAACCGGCGGTCGACAACCAGGCAGCGTCAAACACCCCTTTGTCTTACTCCTTTACCCAAAACCTCGGTCCTTCCACCAATGGGTTTCGGTCCTTCCACCAATGGGTTACTCACACGTCACACACATCCAGTTCAACAATACCGTAAGCAGTCAGTACAACGTGACAACGCATGCACAACCACACCGCACAACGCTTCCTGCATCACGCATATGCGTCGACGGAACAACACAACCTCAAGTAACAACACCAGGCTAGCTCCTTCTGCCTCCTCCCTGCGCCGCTGCCTTCCTGCTGGCCTGCGTTGCCCCTGCAACATCCTGCACTGCCCATGCTCTCGCCTTGACTTTCCTCACGCCGCCGCCTTCTTGCACGGTACTACCACGTGCGCAACGACACGGTAGACAACACCAACCCCACTACAGCATACCAGTCTCACGCCGCCGCCTTCTTGCTTGCCTGCAGCGCCATGCGGCGTGCGTTGGCGAAGGCCCCCACGCTCTCCCCGCTGGGGTGGAAGAACACAGCCTCCACCGTATCCCCCTTGGTGCGCAGCTCTACGCTCCAGCCGGGCTGCGGAGGGTTGCAGAATGCACACCAGAGCAATAGCATCAGTTGACGAGTGTTTTGGAGGCTACAGGTAGGGCGCAACAGTAGGAGGAGGACAAACAGCGCCTCTGGCCACGCAACACCATCCTCCACCTCAATGCAGTTGAGCAACCACCACAACGGTGCCAGCCCGCCCCCCGCAGACGCACCCATCCCCTCCTCCTCCTGGACCGATGCTCAACCAATTGGCCAAGATACAAAAAATCCGCGCAAGTCCTTATACTAAACGTCCCGCCCATTTCTGAGCACTGTTTCCTCGCGCTACAAGCCACCCTCCTTGCCTGCAGGTTGTCGAGCTCCGCAAAGCGCTCTCTCCGCGACGCGTGCTCCTCCGGCAGCTCCGCAATGGGCCCCCGGGGGTACACCACCTTGCCCCCAGCGCCCCGCTCCTCCCGTGGCCCTGCGTCGGGCCCCGCTCTCCGTGCAGATAGCCCCGCTGGCCGCGCCGCCGCCCCTGCAGGCACGAGAGCATCGTCAACAGGCCGAAGCTCAGCCAACGCTTGGCCTGTCCATGTGTTCAGGTTTCCTTTCCTCAGTAGTGGCATCGTGGCTGCTACAGCGTTCCCTTAAAGGCGCACTTCCCCCTGCCTTAGCCCCATCATCCCAATACCCGCATATATCTCTCTGCACCACCTTGGCGGCCTGGCCCCCCGCCATGTCCTTCCCCTTCCCTACCCAGCCACCACCCGTCCTCTGCCCGCCGCTCACCTCCTTGCGCCGCCTCTCCAGGCCCTTGCTGCCCCGCCTCCCCATGCGCCGCCAACCGCTCGCCAGCCGCCGCCGCCGCCGGCGCCGCCGCCGGCGCTACCACCGCGAAGGTGGCGCTGGCGAACTCGTCCGCCGTGGCCCCCTGCGCCATGACCGCTAGGGACAGCACCTCCAGCCGCCCCCCGCCGCGCGCCGCGGGGCCCTGCAGGAAGGCGTGCAGGTCGCGGAACGCCCCGGGCTCCACCTGCAAGGGCAAAGACCAATGAGTTGGGTGAAGGTGCGGTTGGTGGATGTACTGTAACGCATCGCATAACACGCGCTGGGTGGTCGCGGAACCTGTATCAGCGTACTGGCGCCGCCGCCGCACTACCCAACTTACCCAGGCGTTTGGTAGGGTTGCGCGGTACATGTTGCCCTCATTGGCATATAGACAACCCCGATCACGCAAACAGCTGCACTGCACTGCTGGGCTCCACCCCACCTCAGGAGACCTCCAACCTCTAACCAGCCAGCCTTGTTGGTGGCGACGTGGTCAAGGGGGGAATGCAGCTTTCCAGGATGGGTCACCGGCCCCAGGATGAGCCACAGTGGGCTGGCACGCAACACCCGAAGGTGGAGTTGGCGGCCAACCGACTGCTGCTCATCCTGAAGCCGCTCACCCACCCTAGGAAGCTGCTTTGCCCCCCTGCCCACGCGACCGTCACCAAGGCTTGCCAGTCAAGGCGTCGTCCTACATGAAGTGCCCAGAACTGACAATGTCAGCACCTTTTCTTCTGAAGGTCCTCAATACAGCACCCGAACCCCCTGACCACTGCTCCACGACGTTGCGCACGCCTCGGCTTCACCTTGCTGCTCGTGCCCCTACCCTCCAAGTATGATGCCTTTAATCTGAATCCCCCAGCACAGGTCAGCCCTGTTTCAGCCCCCATGCCGACCCACCTGCGCCACCACGTTGCACACGCCCGGCCCCACTTCAATGGACTGCACGTCCGCCTCGCAGCGCTGCAGCAGCTGCTCCAGCTCCTGCTGGCACTCCAGCGGGGCCGTCAGCTTGAGCCGCATGCGCGCGCGCTCAATGGGGAACTCCTTCTGCAGCAGCGGCAGCGCCTGTGGGCCACGCGGCGGGCATGCAGGGCGGGGCATATATGTTTGGAGCGTAGTCAGAGGCTCTAGGGGCATGGCCGCAAACTGACCCAAACTTCTGCAGCAGCGGCAGCGCCTGCGGGCCACATGGGTGCATGCAGGATGTGTGCGGGCTGAGGGGTGCAGGGGATGAGGCAACTCGGGAAGGGCTGTCCACGTACCCTGCAGCCCAGCGGTCGGCTGCATGCCGCCCACCCCCAACGTTCAGCTCGTGTCCTTGTCATGCTTGAGGCAGCCTAGCCACCCCAGCCCCAAAGCCGCCCCCGCCCCTAGCTGTGGTCCCCACCAGCGCCTGCCGCTTGAAGGGCCATCTACTGGCCCCCTCGCGTAGCAACTTCGTTAGCCCCCGGCCCCCTAACCACTACCCCGCCAGGCCCCACCCCAGTGCCTGCTGCTGGGGGGTTACACCTTCCCAGCTGCCTTCCCAGCCACCGCCGATGACCCTAGCGCCTCGCTCCCTCTCCAGATCCCATCCCCTAGCCCCTTCAGGCCCCGCATCCAGCGCCTGCTGCTTCGATGAGGGGGCAGTGGAAGTGATGCCCTCCGCACCCACACCTTCAGCTGGCCCTCGGCCCCAGGCCCCATCTCCAGCGCCTGCTGCTTGGGGGTCCACCTTCCGTGCTGCTGTCAAGCCGCCACCAATGCCCCGGCCTCCTCGCCCCCTCCCCTAGCCCTGCCCTCTAGTCCTTTCCCCTAGCCCCTGCATTCCCGCCCCCAGCACCTGCTGCTTGAGGATCAACCTTCCGTGCTCCTCCAGCACCCACCACTACCGCACTTCCTCTGCCCTCCACCCCGCCCCCACCTCCAGCGCCTGTTGCTTGGCAACGTCGTCTGCGCTGCCCTCCCAGCACCAGCCAACGCCGCGCTTCCCTAGACCACTCCCCTAACCCCTTCGTTTAGGCCCCACCTCCAGCGCCTGCTGCTTGGCGCTCTTCTTGGGGTCCACGTTGAAGTGTATGTCCCGCAGCGCGCGCTCCAGCATGGACAGCGTGTAGGGCCGCTGCGTGGAGGGGTTGATGCACTTCTCCACCAGCACGCCAGCCACGTCCTTGAACACGTGCTCGTACTCCTGCTTGCGCTCCTTGTCGGACACCTGCGCCCCCGCAGCAGCGTACTATGTTGCGTGCATTCCTCTTCCAGCCATGTTGTATAAGTGCTGCTGGTTGCTTTCCAGAGGTACCCAGGGACTGCGGGCGTTGAATTACGTGTACAAGGCACACCGTACGGCATGCCACGTGTTTCACGCTTCGTGCGCCACGTGGTGCCCTCAACCGCCACTCCAGCCCCCCAGCAGCAGCACCCAGGGCAGGTCTGCGGGGTGATGCTGCTAGCCCCACCTGCAGCTCTCCTTTCGCTAGGATCTCCAGGCATATAGTCTTTTGGTCCGTGCTGCCGAAGGCTGCTTGTAGCTCCTTGTCCTTCGCCACGACGCCTTTCCCCACGTTGTGGAAGATGGTGGTGGTCTGCAGCACCTCATCCAGGTCCTTCTCTCTGCATGACAAGTCAAAAAGAAGGCATTCGTGAGCGCCTGCAAGCGGAGTGCATGTGGCTCGTACACTTGGGCGGTGCGCAGTGCAGAAGCACACTGGCTATGCTAGAAATGTGCACGGCGAACCTAGATAGGAGCACTGTTCGACCCTGCGCAACCGCTACTTCGTCCAGCGTAGCCCCTTACACCGCAACCCACATGCCGCTGCGCCAGTCGCCCACTTTATTCTTGTAACAAGCAATCTCGAAGCGCTCTCCATTCTTCTTCAATCGCACCACGGCGATGTTGGTGAGTCGCTTTTGCCCTGTGTGGGGGCACGCCGGGTGCAGGGGACGTGAGAGGCCGCTGCAATTGCTGTGCCACAGGCGTCGTGCCAGCACACAAGCGGCCTGGAGGGGCAGCTGGCAGTAGCTGAGCGTTTAGGCCTATATGGTGACGGTGTAGGTCTCGTTGGTGCAGTTTGGAATACTAGCGGCTGACACGGAGTCCCTGATGATGAGGAGCGTCGACACCCGAGCCAAGGAGCAGTGAGGCGGCGGTGGGTAGGCAGCGAGGTGCAAGTGGCGTGGCTGCACGTGCACAGCTGCCTCCCATGCCAGGATGCAGTCTACCTACGACACTGTCGCTTATACTGTTACTGCGTGCAGTATGCTGCTCCACGCAAAGCAGCACCCCGCAGCTGCGCGCAGCACGACAGTTGTCGCGATTCCAGCTGCCATTGGTTATCCCCGGACAGTAAGCGGAACACCTTTTTGAACTATTCTTAGAGCATGCTATAGGTGCATCGCAAATTGCACCGCAAGCATTGGTGCACGCTGACAGAAGCTTCTCCGCCGACGGGGTACCAACGTTGCTTACCTACGGGCTGGAAGCACGCACGCGACATGGCTAATACCTTCCCAGAAAGATGTTAGGTTCAAAATGTATCAAAAAGTGGTAACGCTCTCTTGTGTAACCTTTGGAGGTAAAAAGGCAATCAAGGCTTCAGTCCGCACAAATGTCAATAGAAGATGGTATAGCGAATTAAGATAAAATAATTTGACAATCTGGGTGGTCTGGATACTGGCCTCCTGCGCAGAGTAAGAAGCCAGTACCCCATGCAGCAAAATGGCGCCAAGTTACGATGGGACCGAGCGGGGCTTTGGCAACGTCGACAGCAATCCAAGTTGCAGCTTTTATACCTTGAGGGCCGTCATGATGCGACAAGCACAGTAAACTTTGCGTCGTTCTCAGCTGTTCCCCGGACTGAAACACTAGGCGAAAGGCACCATGGCAACAGCACCTTCTCCAATGCAGCAAGGAGCTTTGGAGAATGCGTTCAAGTCAAAGAATTACAAATGTGCCGACGGGACGGTCGTCGCTCGCGCGCTGGCCCTGGCTCAGCAGCTGCACATGGACGCTGAGACCTTCGCAAACCAGTATGACAGCCATGCCATTATCCAGTGAGTCGTATCCCAGTCTTAGCAATCGATGAGCTCGTCTTGAGGCAAGGGGGTTCAAAGGCGTCAACAAGGGGCCTTGCTCAGGGGAGCCCCGTGCCCCGCAATACCTTCAGTCCCAGGGCTGCACCAGGCTCAGGAAGAGAGGCCTGCTGGCCCTGCCATTACAACTTATACTGCAAGCCACGCAAGCGCAGGCGCACCTCCTCATATCCACCTATCCAGCAATCCAGCCTCTCTCGCACCCAAGCACTCCTACACACCGTCATGGTCCTGGCCTCAGAATTCGCATATTTGGGCACCCCATGCCGAACCTCCCGCAGCGACTGGAGCATGGATGTGACACTGCCGCGGCTCAAAGTGGTGTGTGACTACCTGGAGAAGGAGCAGAAGAAGGAGAACGCTAAGCCGCGCCCTGCGGCCGCCGTCAAGGGCATGCCCCAGGCCATGCGGCCGACGTGGGAGGAGTGAGTGCCCGCCATCATGCCGTGGGACTGTGCATTGGGGCGCCGCATCCAGTGTACCTGCGTTCCCAGGCCCTATGGCCTGCTTCTGCACTGCTTGCTGCTCTCGGCATCAGAGCCTAGAAGCCGGTGCACATTCCAGCGCACCTCACGCTTGTTCCCCTCTTGCATTCCCCTGCCACCACGCCTCCGCCAGCATGACCGATAAGGTGGACTACACGCCCAGCGCCAAGCGCCAAGCGCTGGACCCCTCCGCAGCCAACCCGCTGACGGGGCCCAAGTCCGCGGGCGGCAGCCAGGCGGCCAAGGGAGGGGCCTCCACTCCCCTGTCGGTTGCACCCCGGGCGCAGCAGCCGGGCTCGGCCGCCTGGTCCCTGACCCCCGGCGGTGCAGCCGGGCTAGGCGCAGCAGCGGCTACGCCCGGGACCGCTGGCCCGCCCAGCGCCTTCGCACAGCGCACAAACGTGAGTGCTGGTTATTCCCGGGCAGTTGGGCTGGCCCTGGCGTCCACCGTCCTTGCAAGTCACAAGCTGTTGCGCGTGGACCTCGTACTTTCCTCACATGTTAGGACGTACTGGGCTGAATGCTGTTGTCCTGGTTGCTGCTTTGTGCACCTTCGCAGCGTGGCCAGACGGTTGCCGTGCTGAATGAGCACGTGTCAGCGGCGGCGGCGTCAGGGCGGCAGCAGGCGGCGGGCGGTGTGCGGGTGCGCCCCCTGGGCCAGCCGCAACTGAGCTCCAGTGGCCACCTGTTCATGAGCGAGCCGCTGGAGAACAAGGTGCGAGCTCTGGGGTTTGTTCCTGAGTTGCAAATTGTCACACAGTGCATGGGCGTTATAGTATATCGGCAACGCCTGGTGTCCTGCGGTGGGCTGGCCCGTGCAGGAGTCCACGTGAGCATAGACTCTGTTGCCGCATTCACAACAACGATGACGATAAGCAGCACGGCGGCACCACGACCCGCATTTGTACCAACGTGATGCCGTACTCTGCCGAACAGGTCCACGCGCTGGACGAGCGCATCATGGAATTCGCGGACGCCCTCACCGCCCTGGCGGAGCAGCAGCGCAAGGACGGCACCCTAGCCGCCGCCTGCCCCACCCCGGGGCCCGGCCCCGCCCCCGTCGCCACCCCCGGGGCCTCCACGCCCCAGCCGCACGCCGGCACCCCGCCGCCGGCTCTGGCCCCCGCCGGTACCCCAGGCGGTGCCGCCACCACCCCACAGCCGGGCATGCTATCCACACCAGGTGGCGATGGAGCCGCCACCCCCACACCCATGCAATTGGACGGACCGAACGGCGGCGTAGCGGCGAGTGCAAGTGGTGCGGACGGGGATGCGCTGGTGCCGCGACCGCTGCTGCACTCGGTATCGGACATCTGCCCGCAGCCGGTGTGGGTGGCGGGGCGGATCGTGGCGGAGGCGGAGGGCGCGCCGCTCAACGCCGAAAGCCTGCTGCTGGAGGGATGCCGGGAGGCCAGCGGAGGGGCGCGTGTGTGGCTGGACGTGTCCAACCTGCCGTCCTTCAGGTGCGCGGGGAGCTGCTGCGTACTGGAAGGACTGCGAGGCTTGACTCGTGTTTACCGCTCGCAGCGTACGCGTACGGAGACGGCCTTGGGATGCTAGTAGGATCAGCGGCTCCCCACCATCGGCACAAGCGCAGCTGCTCAGTGTGCCACAAGCACACCCAATGTCGTTAAACTGGTCATCACCGTTGAATCGCAGGGTCTTCCCCGGCCAGTCCGTGTGCGTGTACGGCCTCAACCCCACGGGCCACGTGTTCATCGCGCAGCGTATCGTGACACACGTGCCTCCGCCGCTGCCGGCCGCCGAGCCGGCGCCCGCCACGGGGGCGGGCTCGGGCCTGGGTCCCACGCTGTCCGTGTCCGCCGCCGACCGGCAGGGCGGGCTGTCCATGGTGGTGGCGGCTGGGCCGTACACCCTGTCGGACAACCTGTCGTACGAGCCGCTGGAGGACCTGCTGTCGTACTGCAGCGGTGAGCGCTTGGTTGCCTGCACCCCATCTCCCTGTAGCCTTGCCCGCTGAAGAGACCTGCCAGAATGCCAACCTCTGCGTCGCCGGCCCGTCGCCCTTTACTGGCTTGACGCACGATGCTCGCCGTGTCAACCCAAAGCCGCCCTCACCGTAATTTCCCAGCCTCCTTCCTTCCTACCTCAGCCACCCGCACGATGCGCTGCTCTCACTTCTTCTTCCCTACCCTACCCACGCCCCCGCCCACCAGCCAACCCTCCGGACGTGCTGCTGCTGCTGGGCCCCTTCGTGGACGGCGAGCACCCCGGCGTGGCCAAGGGCACTCTGGACGCCCCTCTGGACGCCGTGTTCAGGGAGCGCGTGGCGGGCCGCGTGGCGGGCTGGCGGGCGCAGCACCCCGACACGTGCCTGGTGCTTATGCCCGCCGTACGGGACGTGGCGGGCGGGGCGCTGCCGGTGCTGCCACAGCCGCCGCTGGCGCTGCCGACGGGGCAGGCGGCCCTGGGCCCTGCGGACAAGGTGCGGGCCGGGGCTTGGGGCTACGAGGGACGGGCCAAATTGCCACCGAGTGTTCACTAGTTTACGGTCCTGCTGGCCGTAAAGGGGCTCCCGGTGTTACTGTTACAGCAGAGCATGCAACGAGGTAGCGGTCTGTCCTGGTGTTATTAAGGCATAGGCCAGAGGCCAGCTCGGGGGTTTCTGCCGTACACTCGTATACACAGGCGCGCCCACGCAGAACGCTATAGCAAGTACTGACTTTAGCTAACAGTCCGGCCCGCTACACGTCTCGCCTGCGCCCCTGGACACGCCGTAACGTGAGTACACAGGCTATCCCAAGACTCTTACCCGCACACCCTCGTCACCTATGCTGCTCTGCACTGGCCCCGTGCAGGTGGTGTCGCTGCAGAACCCCTCCACAGCGGCTGTGGGCCCCCTGGTGTTGGCCGCCGGCTCCTCCGACCTGCTCAAGGCGATGGCGGGGGCGGACCTGTCGCGCGCGGCGCCGGGGCAGCCCGCGGGCGAGCGGCTACCCGCGCTGGGCGGACACGTGCTGGGGCAGCGCAGGTGGGCTGACCGCTGGGGGCAAGGGCTTCACTATGACCGCGGCTGGGCTGGGTGTGGACAGGGGCGGCATGCGTTTGGTGCTCTGGGAGGATACGTGCTGGGGCAGCGGAAGTGGGTGGTCCACTGGGCACTGAGCACGGCGGTCTGGGCGATCCACCAACAGCGCAGTGCCGAAACAGCTCGCAGTTGTCGATGATTTCATAGTTTGTAATTTGACTTCGCGCTGGACCGCCACCAGCGGGCTTGACGCCTGTACGGGAGAAGTACCTTAAAAGTGCATTGTGCTACGGAGCGCATGGACTTTACCCGCTCCTCCCGTTACCCACCTGTGCCCCCGCAGCCTGTACCCGCTGTACCCCGCCCCGCTGGGCACCTGCCTGGACACCTCGCACTACAGCCAGCTGCAGCTGCCGGTGACGCCCGACCTGCTGCTGCTGCCGTCCGACCTGGCGCCCTTCGCAAAGGTGCTACAGCCCGCCGCGTGGGCGGCCAACGGCGCTCCAGGGGCGCAGGCGGCGGCTGTAGCGGGGGGTAGCCAGGGAGGCGGTGGCAATGCGGTCAGCGCCGCGGTGCCGGTGGCGGTGGTCAACCCAGGGAGGCTGTCGAGGGGAGGAGCGGGTGGGACGTTTGCGCAGGTGCTGGTGGCGCCGGGGGCGGGGTCGGTGGTGGAGCGCATGAGGGTGGAGGTCAAGCGGGTGTAAGGTTATACGGAGTTGCGAGGCGGCGAACTGGTGAGAATCTGTTGCGTGCAAGCCGTCCTATCGATGGCAGGGGTTCTTGGGGTTTGAGGTTGGCATGGACGTGCGAAGTTCCACAAATTGGACTGGTGTCAGAGTCAGGTGGGTGCCACCGTGAGGGTTTGACCGCGCGCTCCTCTTTCTGTTGTGCCAGACAGAAGGTTGCAGCGTGCTCTAGGAGGTGTGGGAGACTTTGACACAAGAGACAGGTATGTGTTGCTGACCTAGCGGGCTGCAGAAGCGGGCATGTGTGGTAGTGCTGTACGACAGTGGTAGTCACAGCTGGGTGCGCTGGCAGAAAGCACGTTCCGCTGTCACTTCCTGAAACTTGTTTTAGCCACATTCATTTTGTGAGTCGGGAAATAGACAAATCGTTGCAAAACAAGCGCTCCTTATGCACGCTGTTGTGTTGGCAGTAGGCTGACTACCTCGGGAACAAGCGAAGCTCTCGGTGTAACACGCCTTTCCAGTGAACGCACATACTCTTATAGCCCAGTGAGCGCTGGCATACGCTGGCCTCCAGTAAAAGGTGCGGGTGCAGCAGCATGCGGCTTGAAGAGCTGCTTCGCCCCATTTCTATGCTGCGATGATCATGTTGACAGATGTGCCTAAATAAAGTGGTGATAACACGTAACTGGGTCTCATATGGGGGCGAAGTACGTAGCATTGGTCACGACTGGGTGCGTTGGTCCAATGCGCAAAGCTTACGAATGAGCATTCAATTAAGCAATTGTTATGTTATCTGTAGTCTTTGGGAAGCTAACTTCAGCTATACGACGGGGTGGGGTCTCCCTGTGCGCAGAGTATGCAAGTGCGTAGCCGTCGAGGGACTGCACCACGCAGCGAAACACCAGCCATCAAGCAACAGCTCAACAGCGGCTATCCTGCGTGCCCTGAACGCGCAGTGTCTTACTGTGGCGCTCCGGAGCCTTAACCTAGGTGTACGGTGAAGGGAGCCCCGCCAAACGGAGCCCACTTAATCGCTGTCCACGTGGCGCTGCCCTGGCAACCGTACGGCAGCATACAAGCCTGCGTATCAACACATAACGCAAGCAGCCGGACTTGGAGCGCAATCATGCGGGGGTTGGCGCTACTCAGCCAGCCCCACCGCACACCCCAACGACGGCGGGCCGTCGTGCTCACGCTGTCGTGCACCGCCCTGCTGCTGCTCCTAGACGACCTCGCCTGCCTCCACCACACCACCTCCTTCCACACCCATGGACCATGGCGCATGACCCACATGGCAGCAGCAGCGGGAGCAGGAACAGGAGCAGGAGCAGGACGGGCAGCAGCAGGGCCCAGGCGCTCCACAGTGCTCCGGCATGGGATGCTGCACCCCCTGACCATGCTGCCCGCCGCCGCGGCCCAGCACGATAACCCCGGAGACTTCAAGGCATGGCATGTCGAGGATGATCCCATGGAGGACGATGATGATGACTACGATGGTGATGGGCCAGGCGCTGCCGGAGCAGGGAAGGGCGTAGTGCAGGGGCAGGGGCAGGGGGAGCCCCCCCGCTGTGCGCCGGCGTACCAGGGTATGGTTCAGCACTCCAAGGCCAGCTGCAAGGCCCACCTGTACACCCCGGGGCTGTTCAAGATGCTTGCGGACGACCGCGCGCGACAGATGGGGCAGAGCTACCTGGTGGGTAGCGCCGTAGCGGTGTATTAATTTTTGTGGGTGCAGCGGAGTTACCTAGTGGGCACAGGTGTGTTGAGTTTGGCGGGTGCAGCCCCACCTGGCCTGCCTGGTGGGTGCCGACCTGGCCGTGGGCGCGGCTGTACCGTTGCGCCTGTAGGCATGACACTGTGTGAGGGAGGCCTATCAAGCACGGCACCGGAAACCGGCAGGAGCTCTCCTACGTCCTAGCACTGTAGCTATTCCACAACGCTGGCCCCGCCGCCTGCTGCCGCAGGGCGACCGCTCCCGGCTGCTGGCGGCGCTGCAGCGCTTCCGCGACGGCGCCAACCTCACCATAGGCGTGCTGGGCGGCAGCATCTCGGCGGGCCAGGGCGCCATCGACGCACCCAACTTCCCCTACTGGATGCAGGTGCGGGAGTCACGCGTGGAACGGTGCGGGGATTGCATGGGGGATGCTCGCTGTTTTCTCGGGCGCCTCAGCTGCCTCACGAATGTCGTGGCTTCCTATGGCTTCCTGTCCCTCTACATCTCTGCAAAATGCCCTCCTGTCCCCCCACCCCTTGGCAGTTTGTGCTGCAGCTGCGGCTGCTCGACGGATCCCATGCATAGTTCCTATTATGTTACACATAATACCTCACATGTCATACCTTCACCATTCTATCTCCTTGTCAACTCAGTCTGTGCTGGAGCTGCAGCTGCCCGACGGATCCCATGCATATCTCCTCTAACCTACACACATATTCCTCACATGTCATACCTCACCTTTCTACCTCCTTGTCACCTCCCCCCACAGTTTGTGCTGGAGCTGCAGCTGCCCGACGGCTACAAGCGCGTCAAGGTGTCCAACGGCGCGGTGCCCGGCACCAGCAGCCAGTACATGTCCACGTGCCACCGCGTGCACGTGCCGCAGAACGTGGACATCGTGTTCCTGGAGTACGCCGTCAACGACGAGGAGATGCCCATGCCGCACATGAACAACCAGGTGGGTAGGTGCGAGTGTGGACGCGCGCGTGTGCTAACGCGTGTGGACGTGGCCAGGGCGGTCGGTGTGCTGCTGCTTGGCGCATGGAATGTGGGGCGAACGACGAGGAGATGCCCATGGCGCACATGAACAACCAAGTGGGTGCGAACGCATGTGGGTGTTAACACACACGGGCATGGATAGGGCGGCGTATGTGCTGCCGGCTGCGTTGGTAGGCAGTCGAGGATGAGGGCATGGGCACGGAGGCCTTTCACTTGGTGAGCCAATCGGCGTAAAACACAACGTGATTTCCAGATTGTCCTGCTGCTGGGTTTTTGCAAAGAAATCTGCCATGCCGCACAGCACACAGGTGGGCTACGCGGCCACAAGGCCTTGTCAATGACCACCACGTAAAACTTCCAACCTCACCCTCATCCACGCCGGCGCATCCCATGCGTACGGCACCCCCAGGTCCGGCGGCCGTACGAGCGGCTGATCCGCAAGCTGCTGCAGTACCCCAACCGCCCGGCGGTTGTGCTGATGCACGCGTACCGCTGGTTCCAGATCCCCGTGGACGCCACCTCCTCCTTCTGGATGAGCAGCGAGCGGCAGCAGGGCGAGTTCGCCATGTACTATGGCCTGCCGCAGCTGAGCATCAAGGCATGCTGCTACCACCTCATGCGCAAAGGTAAGGGTGACAGCTCGTCTGCGAGCGTTACTTTAGGAGCAGGGAGCTGTTGGGTAACTGTTTACTGGCTGTCACGGACAGCCGCAGTAGTGCCTCGCAGTAGCCACCCGGGTACACGGGTACATGGGCTTGTATTGTAGTCACGAGGCTCCGTTTTGCACAGTGCACAGGACGTTCCTATCTTTGCCCCCCTCCCTCAGGCGTCCCCGGCTTCCAAGTCAACCGGCCACGTGCCGACATGCACGGGAAGCTGCAGGTAGCTGGGAGCAGCTGGGGGCAGTGGGGTGGGGGACTGAGGGCAGCTGGGACTGGCTTGGGACCGTACTCATAGGCGCTTGACAGCCACTGTGTCGTTGGGCCTCTTATGCACCAGTTGCCACCCTCGCGCGCACAGAGCCACTTGCCATGCTGCATGTGGTGCTCACGGTGCCCTTGAGCTGTGCCTGCTCATGCAATTGGACTGGCAGCACCGATAGGGGGACCGCCACACCCGTACACAGCCCCTGTCCACCTCCCTAACTCTCCCACTCCCTCGTGGAAAACCATCCCGTTTCCATCAACAGCTGTCTGACGGCTCTGACAGCGAGCTCAAGGGCAAGGTGTTCTACTTCGACATCGTGCACCCCGACGGCAACACGGGGCACAGGGTCATGGGCGAGCTGGCGGCGCAGCTGGTGCTGGACGCGTGGGCACAGGTGCGGTCTAGGGGGCGATGGGGCCGGGCTGGTGCGTGTTTTGGTTGAGATGTTGGCTGACTTGGGACGAAGCTGCACGACCGACAGCATGGGTAGCTGTTCAAGTCACTTGCCCGCCAGCTCCAGCAGTATTGGATAGCAAGCGGAGCAGCAAGAACGTTTGCCTCATTGACATGCGCCCTGACGTCATGTCGTACCGTGCCGTGCGGTACAGGTGTCCTCGGGCTACAGCGTGCCCAAGGAGGAGCTGGACCGGCTGTCGGAGCCGCTGCCTCCGCCCATGCTGCCCAGCAACAGGGAGTCCCTGGTGGACAAGTGCTTCATAGGGCCGGCCTTCCAGAGGACGGTGGGCCGGGTGCATGGTGTACGGGGTGGTTGGGGGCGTTGGGGTGGAGTGACACGTGGAGAACGAGGAACAAGTGCAAGGCGTCAGGGGTCAGGGGAACGCTGGGGTGGAGAGGGTTGCAGCGGAGTGAGGTCTGCAACCTCCAGCTTACCAATATGAGGGGCTAGGGGCGGTGGGGCTCCGATGCCGTGTCGTCCGCTGCGGTACGAGGCGCGTTAGGTGCGAGTGGCACGTCCCGTAGGGGGCAGGGACGGAGGAGCCCTCGGCGCTGAAGGGACAGTCCACTCCGCAGCCAGCTCCCTTTCGGCTTCCTGCGAGTGGTGTACAAGTGTTCGCTGCGCGCCACTTGATCGGGAACTAGACAAATTTCCGCAATCGCCTGTGCAGGTCGTTGCCTCGGAGGGCTTTGCCTGGATCAACGAGGGCAAGACCGAGCAGCTGCCCAAGTGGGGCTACGTGGCCACGCAGCCGGGCGCCTGGATGCGGATGAAGCTCAACACCAACAGCACCAACGGCGACAAGAAGGCGGAGGTGAGCGGCAAGCGGTACTAGGGCTGGGTACTGCTGCTGCTCGCCAGGCCTGCGCACCGGCATACGTGCGAAGCGCGATGTCGAGCAACACTGACACGGTTGCATGGTAGCGCGACAGTTCACAGTGTTGGTGTCTCTCATCTCCGCCGACATTCCTGTGGTCCTTCCCGTTCGTGATCAGATGGTTGTGGAGCTGGGCTACCTCAAGTCCTACGAGCACATGGGCCGCGCCGCCGTGTCCTGCGAGGGCGGCTGCGGCTGCGCGCCCTGGACGCTGGACGGCCACCACGAGCAGCGCAACAGCCAGACCTTCCTGGCGCAGTTCAAGGCCACGCAGGCGGACGAGTGCGTCATACTGGTCAAGGTGCTCAATGTAGGTGGTGGTGGTGGTGGTGGTGCGTGGGGTAACGGGAGTGCGTTATCGTGGTCAGGTGCTCAACGTGAGTGGTGGTGGGGGACGTTGGGGCAAGGGGCATGGGTGAAGGGCAGGTCAAGGCAGCTTGGGTGATGCTTCATGTGGAGTGTGCAGGTGGGGCGGAGTGCAGGCAGGCGTAGTGGGTGGTCAAGTCTTCCTGGGGCGCCCCGGAGGCCACACATGGGCCGAGTGCATCACATCGGTCAAGGGATACTGGTGGGGTGCGTGTGGGCAAGGCCTAGTAGTGGGTCCTGCCTGGCCGGCGAGTGCAGCCCTGCGGCGACGGCGCAGGTGGCAGCCGACCCTGTGACCACACTTGGTGAGCTGGTGAGTGCGCCATCGCAGAGCGCATGCATGCCAAGGCGCCGTGCACCCACAGTGACGCGGGAACACACGGTCATCCTGCCTCTGCAGCTGATGCTGCCCCCGTACTGGTACCCTGTTGCTGGTGCTTGCCGGTAAGCTGCACCGTTGTCGCTGCTGCCGCCCGCAGGAGAGCTCGTCTCCCGGCATGCACAAGGTGAAGCTGACTGGGCTGATGGTGACGGAGGAGCCCGAGTCGGCCCCCTTCAACAACTGGGCTGCTGTGGACTGGATTAATCTGGCGGCTGCCAAAGACCCTGACGGCGTGTTTGAGATCAAGAACATTGCGCGGAGGCGGCTGCGGGCGGTGCAGCAGGAGATCTCGCGGAGGGTGAGCCGGAGATACCGGCAGCTGCTGCAGCAGCAACAGCAGCAGGGGGCTGGGATAGGGGAAGGGGGAGGGGAAGGGGAGTGGCGGGATCCGTTGGGGGCG
>VFQN01004837.1_pt1 | contig 17247 bp, 19 predicted proteins | sample 3512371 | NCBI WGS metagenome assembly VFQN01 (sample SAMN10412370, study PRJNA504923) | tailings metagenome | isolation source: Replicate 2 from Balatoc abandoned mine | place: Philippines: Itogon, Benguet | collected 2017-08-28 | reverse complement strand
GAGGACCTACCCGCAAAAAATAGGTCTCCGATAATCCCATAACCCTTCTCCTGAAAAAAAAAAAAAAAACGGTGTACCGTGTATCCGTGTTGGTACACGAGGAGGTCGGTGTACACACGGGACCCCAAAAATGCAGACGTATAAGCCTGACAGTGCCTTTCCTCCCAGGTTAAGGCAATATGTTGTCAATCAGACGGTGCCGTCAGGTGCCGTAGCCTTGAGCTGCCGTCGTTTTGGGTTGTTCCACTGGGCCCACCTCCCGTCCTGATCTGCCAAATTGTTTGTCAACCGTTAAGCAAGGGTACGTTTGTGGGCAAGCTACGTTTGCGGGTAGTAGACAACTGCGTGCCATTCTTTTCTCCATGAAGAAGAGCCAAGGGGGCACGGTATTCCCGGGGGACAAAAGTACCGTAGTATGCCCTCAGGTGGTGCTGCCCCGCGCTGTGCGGTCATGCATGAGGATCTCTGCGCCACTCGCTGATAGGGGCACCCTTGTTTGCGGGTGCTTCTGATGGCTCAGCGGGATCTGGGGAACAATCTTTCGCCAACGGCATTTAAGCAGATCACCGCTTGCGCGTTACAGCCTAGGCCGGCCCCTGAGGCCGCCTCGCTGCTACAGCCCTTGGTAACGATTTGGCACCGGGACCATCCTTGGTGCTGTGCGCTGGTGGTTGCGGAAGGCGCATGCTGCTGCCCCTGAGGCTGCTATAGCAGCCTATAGTTGTGAGGAGGTAGGCCGAAGGGGCTGAGCGAGGCTCAGTGGGCGTGCGGGAGTGAGGATACGGTTGCTGCGACCGGCTACGGCATAATAGGCACGCAGCACATGCGCAGACTGGCACGTGCCAGTCCGCCTGCGCGAGCCGAGGTAGGCGAGGTGAAGCGATATCGCCATGAGATAGATGCAAAGTTTGTGCGGAAGGTTGCCGCATTACTTGTAACGTTCCGGAGGGCTACGAAACATATAAGGGAAGCTGGAGTGCCTTTTTACGCGATCTCGCGCGCCACCAAAGCACATATGTGGGCAGTAGACACTGTGGAACAATTCCTTTTCTTTATGAGGGGGCCACGATGTACCTGGCGACGAGTTAGCATGGCCTGCATCGGGCCCTGCATGGGGGTTGATTCCTGACGTGTACGCCGGGATAAAGCTCTGCGTGCATCCTTTCGTCTGCAGACCTATCATTTAACTATCGAAGATACAGTACATACAGAGCGTAGACCTAAGACAAGGCCTCTTTTGCATTTCGGCATTTTAACTAGGCTCGAAGCGACACTCCCGAGGCCTCTCCGCTTGGTCAGCAGGATGGTCCTGCACATGCTGGCCTGCTTTGGTCGTGGTGCGTATCTTGTTGATGGCTGCTGGCAAACGGGTGCATTCGCCGGTCTACAGGTGGGTTCAGCTCACGTAACGGTGCTCTTTCCTTTTGCCTTGCCCAGAGACCGCACACCCACCAACTCTCATCGAGAGTGAAGAGGCTCTCAAGAAAACTCACCAGCCATTACTGTCGGACGACGAGCGCGTAGCGGAAGAGGTGAGTCACAGCCCTGCAATTGCAACTGCTCGTCACGAACGGGCATTACCACCAATTGGGCTTCGCACCACGTCCTGGGACGTAGCTCACATGTAATAGTGCGACTGGCCTGAACCGACTTGCTCTAAGGCTAGAGCGTGTGCAAGGCTGGTGTCGGAGTGGCAATGTTAAGTTCCGCGACCTTTTTTTGCTCGCCCGTAGGCCCTATGCGTCAAGCTGCTGGAGGCGGCCTTTGAGAACGCAAAGGCAGCAGCGCGTAACAAGCAGCTGCTGGGAAAGGGTTCGGGCTTCCTATGGGAGGCATCGCCCTACTGCAGCTATGCGCACCGGGACGGTGTTCACGTCCTGTTCACCGGCGAGGTCAGCGAGTGGCCTGGCGGTGTCAACGCAGTGGACGCGGCGCATGATGGTGAGGGTACATCTCTATCGGACATGGCTTCTTGCAACTGGCTTCTCACCCCCGCAAGCCCCGTCGTCGCCTTACACCGTCCCGTCTTATGAACACACGGCCCTGCTCCTTGCTGTGGGATCGCTCTACTTCACACGTACAACACTAGTGCTCTCTTTCATGCTCAATGCTATACACTTGCAGTGCGACGCAGCTGGAAGGACGCTTCCACGTGCCCATCCCATCATGCCATGGAGAATGCTCTCCCTGACCCCCTTCCCCTCCCCGCCCCCCGCCCTCCCACCCTGCCGCAGCCTTCGTCCGCAACGAGCCGCCCCTGGAGGAGAACGACGCGCACTGGCTGCTCGACTTCTACAAGTAAGTCACTTTAGCGCAGGGCATACGCTTGATCGACACGCCCTCCGCGCACCTTGCTCAGTCTCTCTGCTCTCTAGTAACCGCCCATGCCGTCGAGGTTCAGTGGCCAATTTGTCATTTTGGTACAGGCCATACGCTTCGTTCTCCAATCTCTGCCAGCCCACAACGGCAGCCTGCCTGCCCGGACACCATCCCCCCTCCTCTCACACCCTACTCCCGCCCCCTGCCTCAATGCCTTCCTCTACCCTCCCCCAGCACCTTCGGCCAGGCCAGCGGGGAGGCCACCACGGAGCGCGTGCTGCAGTGCATGGCGCAGATCAAGGGCAGCTTCGCATTCGTGGTCTTCGACGACGTGCGGGTAAGCACGGCAGCTGAGCGGCCGCTCAACGGCCCAACTTGTGGCTGCTGCCCTGCCGCCATCGCCCATGTTGGGCTCGGTCCTCCGTACCCCTTGCCCGCCGCCCAGCTCGCTGCAGTACGTCCTTTGTGCGATGTAGCTATTGCTTACAGCAACTGGCCCTAACCCCAACTGTTCTCACCCGCTAGACGCGCCCATCTGCACTTCCTTCCCTTCTGCTGTTGCAGCACCGCGTGCTGGCGGCGCGCGACCCCGAGGGCAGCCAGCCCCTGTTCTGGGGCTGCACCGACAGCGGCCAGCTCATCTTCGGCAGCGTGCCCGGAGAGTGAGTTGCCGGGCCTGGGGTTTGGGGTCGCGAAAAGAGTAACGTGACGTGGGCTTGGGTGATGGCAGGCTTTCGGGTCCGGCATCTCTGTCTCCTCAAAGGGGCATATATGCGCCCTTTGCGTATATATTGTTAAATAAATTAACTTTCGGGGGCGTTGGGGGCCGCAAAGGGGCAGGGGTGCATGCCAGAGGGAGCGGCCGGGCTGGGGGCAGCGGGAGTGGGGAGGCAACAGTGAAGCTGCGCCCATTTGCAAGGAGGCCACACTCGGATTTGGGTGGCTCCCTGGTGCATGACATGACCCTGCCCTGGTGCTGTCGTACACTTTCCTCGCCTTCCCCTGACGTCCTCTCCTTACCCTGCAACCCATCCCACCTTCTAGCCTGGAGGTTTGCAACCCCACGGCGGCGCCCTTCCCGGCGGGCACCCTCTTCGCCAGGTGCGTCGCATGGTACCTCTGCGCGCCGCGGTACCCCTTCCTGCCTCGTGATTTCACCAGTGCACGTGCCGCGATCTACATGGGTACTGCATCGGCCATGCTCTTACGCCTGTCCGTGTAGTTTTCAGCTGTCTGCAGCACGCCAGCTTGTTGCAGCGGTGGTGCACTGTCGTCATTATTGCTTGTTTCGTTGTACTGACTGTGCCGTACCTGTGCTCGTACTGCATGTGCCGTACCGTGTACAGCGAGCGGCACACGGTGGCGTACAGCCCCGGCGAGTACGGCTGGGTGATCGTGGACGACGACTTCCCCGGCCTGCTCATGAGCTTCATGAAGGACAGGCGGGACGCGCAAACCTGGAGGGCGGTCAAGGTAGGAGAGGGGGAGGGGAACATGGAGACGCGGGAAGATGACGAAGGATCCGCGGGTTGTGACCCCCTAGGAGGAAGGTATGGGGTGGAAGTAGGGCGCGGGACAGGGCGGAGCAGGTAGGGCGCGAGCAGGACGCAGGACAGCCTACGGTCTTGTGGGCTGCAGTTCAGTGGGACTTGCTGTCAGTGGGACTTGCTGTCGAGGCGTCGGTCTAGCCTGCTGGGTGCGACGCGGCAGGTGCTGGTTAACTGGCGTTGGCGACGTGGCGAAGCGGGCGATGGTGGGCGCAATGTGGAACCAGGGCGGAATGCTTGGGTTGTCCTGTCAACGGCGTCAACTAATGGCGTTGTGCGCCTCGTATCCCGCCCTCTGCCGCAGGCCATCCCCCGCGTCACCAGCAAGGGCGTCATGTGCGGCGCCGTGTACAAGGTGGCCAGCGAGCAGAACATGGACACCGGCGTGGCGTAATGCCGTACAGCATGACGATGCCGTACCGTACGTCAGGAGCAGGCTTGCCGAGGTACTGTACATTCGGCAAGGTGGGACGTTGTAGCCTCACCTCTGGAGGAAGTTGTGCGGGTACAGGGGAAGAGAACGGAGGGTGCGGTCGTGTTGTATGGCGAAAGGCTGTTAAGGAGCAAGCTGGTTGCCGGTTGCTGTCTATGTTCATGCCATCTAGATGGAGGATTGCGATCCTGCATGTTCGTTGCGGAGGATTGCACAGTCGCCCAGTTGCAGGCATCGTGTGATTTGTACGGTGTGGGAAGAGTGGGTGGGCAGTGACGTGCACCCTGTGTGCCTGTGCGGCGGCGGTTGAAACATCGCGCGCTGCGCGAAGCAGTCGACGCATTGCTGAACTGCTTTCCTGATATACTATCCGACTATGCGTTTGAGAATATACCAGCATGGCTTGTCGCTTTTCATAGGTTGTCTCGCGTCTTACCGTTGCACAGTTGGTGCGTCGAGTCTCCCGAGGCAAGCCATCCTGCCTCGAACGCAACACTGGAACCAAGCACTTTATCTCGTTGGAGTTTATGTAGGATTCAAAGCAAAGTTAGGACTACGGCACAACAATTTGCATCCCCTGTAACGTTTCGTCTCAGTCGTTGCCTCGTCGCCCGCAAGCAGCGACGCGCCAACATCATTAAAGCAAAGCTCGCTCTCCAGACGGCCACCTGGACTGAAGATTGTGCACTTGCCCCACATGTACGCCGCACGGCACGTTCTGGCGTCTGCGGGCGGTACAGCGAGCCACGCGACGGCACCTGCTGACGGTGCCGATGCCCCGGCCCAACCAGACGCACCGCACCGTCCCGATAGCGAGGCGGCCTGGCTTGCGAACATATGCCGTGGCGGGGACGTAGAGCTCGTGTTTCGCAGCAACAGTAACAATCGCAGCAGCAACGGCACATCCAGGTCTGCATCGGCCGCGACCGAGGCTGAGCAGCACAGCGCTGCTGGCACGACCACGGCCCCGCAACAGCGGCATGCGTTCGCACAAAGACAGCAAGCCTCCACATCCTGCTCCTCATCCGCCACACCGCAGCCCCAGTGCACGCAGCAGCAGGCATCCGCTGCATCCACTTGCCTTCCACACGAGCGTGGCCGGCTGCGTGTGCACGGCGCCATCCTTTCGCTGTGCAGCCACGTGCTGGCAGGCATGATGGAAGACATGCAGGGCGCGGCCGGGTACGTGCCCGTGGATACCATACTTGCAGTGCATCGCCCAGCGCATCGAGTGTACCGCAGGAGGTCCCAGAAGATGCCGCGTGATACAGTATGCGGGGAGCACCGATTGGACTTCAGCTCTCAACCAGTCTGGACCGTGCATTTGTCTTTCGCTGCACGTTCAAGTACCGGTATCGTACTTTCAGGGTCGCCCAACAAGATGTACTACACGTGCTTGACAGGTCTGTTTTGGAGCTGGCTCTGGATGACCCTGAGGAGGGGTGGCGGGCGCTGCTGCCGCTGCTGTACCCCCGCATGAGCACGACCCGCCTCAACTGGGTAGGTACAGTACAGAGCGGCACGTGCCGTCGTTGGACGTGATACTGGCATACGGCTCGCATGCGGAGCCTGTGCCGCCTGCAGCTACTGCTGCGCGGTCCACTCTACCGCCCACTGGCTCCTGCTGTTCTTCCCCCATGGCCCCTTGTGGGTTTTGGCCCTTCCTCCACCCTCTGTTCCTCCGGTGGCCGATGGATGGCCCCAGTTGGTGTCAGCCTGCAAGCTTCGTCCCGCTGCGCCATGCAATTACAGACGCTACGTGCGGACCTGAATAGGCCCAGATAGACCACCCCGTGCATACATCACAATACCCCAACGACCCCTTGCACCCATCCCGGCCTCGCCCTCGCCGTCCCGCAACCTGGACACAGCCCACAGTACGGCTGGTGGCTCCCCTGGCGCACAAGTACGACATACCGCTGGTGCTGCGGGCCTGCGAAGCCTTCCTGGCGGCGGAGGACACGGCGCCGCTCAGCGCGCAGGCAGGGGAGCCACACTACGTGCTGGACTGGCTGGAGGTGGGCGGCTGGGTGCGTGCTGTGTGCTATGTTGGCACGCTCAGATGTTGAAGGCCTAAGATGCCATCGCTGCGTCTCGGCCCGGTTATGGACCCCCGGCTTTTGCCCACAGTGTAACCCTGGATCTCTGTAGCTAGCGCCGTATTTGTATTCGGGCTGGCCCGTTTACGCGGGTGCGCGTGGGTGCGCAGTGGAGGAGTTCCAGAATCTAGCCTGGTCCAGCTTGGTGTGGGTTAACTGGCCAGGTGGGTGAGGGAGGGCATGTGGCCCTGCGCCCGCTACGCACTAGCGCCGGAAATCATGCCACAAACATGACGCTCAAATACTTCCATTCTAATAACTGCTGCATGTTTCCGTAGGACCACGAGCTACGGTAGGGGGTAAATCCCCCCCCCCCCCCTACTGACGTGTTACATACTGTTCTGCACCGCCGCTTGCACGCCCTGTTGCACGCAGATCGCTGAGCGCCTGCACATGGACGTCCTGCGCGAAAGGTGAGAGTGGAGGGGGCACAGCTGCCAGGCGTGCCTTGCCCCTGCCCCTGCCCCTGCCCAGTCATCGCGCGGGTTGCAGTGTGCCGGTTATGACAACTAAGCTTGGACCCTTGGACACTACTGTTTCCAGGTGCATTCGGTTCATTCGCTACGCCTCAGCCTCACGTCCTGTGGGTTACTGCGACTACTGCGGAGAGCGCGGCGGCAGCTACGCACGCACCTCGACCAGCAGCACAGCCACTGCCGCCACCAGCAGCAGCCACGCACCGTACCCAACCACCCAGCCGCATCCCTCCCCGCACAGCAACCCTGGTTGCTGCTGCTGCACGTGCGTCATGTGCGGGGAACGCCGGCGGGGTTGCTACTGCGGCGTAATAACACACCTGCCCCTGGAGGACCCACACGGCAGCACCACCAGCGTCACCAGCATCACCAGCACAAGCGGCCTACTGTCCTACGTGCGCCAGGCGACGCCCGGGCGCCGCTACCCGCACCCTCAGCCCAACCTAGCCGGCCCTGCTGCAGGCATGATCGCTGCAGCAGCAGGGCCCGCAGCAGGCGCAGCTGGCGCTAACCCACACCCCCGTGACCTTCCCCAGTACCACGTGTACCGCCACTACGGGAATGCCGTACCGCCTGTGGCACGAGAGCAGCACGAGGGCGGTGCAGCCCCCTCCGTCCGGCTGCTCGCGGCGCCGAGGCAGCTCGTGGGTGTGGGCGGCGGGGCAGGAGGGCAGGTGCCTGTGGGCAACGGTGCTGCTGGTGCGGGTGGCTACCGGACGCAGGCACCCGGGCGTGGGGGGTCTCTCATCCAGATTGGGGTGCGAGCGGGGGCTAGCGTGCAGATTGGCGTTCGGACCTCCTCCGGAGGGGGCTACAGTGGGGACGGCGGCGCAGATGGCGGCGCAGGTGGCGGCGGGGGCGGTGTGGTGGCTCTGAGCAGCCGTTCCGCTGCGCGCGATGTGGTGCTGCGGGACAGGGAGGGGCTGGGCCGCCTCACCGTGCGCTCGCTGGTGGACATGCTGGCGCTGGACTAACCTGGACTGACGGTTGACAGTTAGCGGTTATACAAAGATGTTTGACGTTCTTGATGAGGGTACGCCCTGGCCCTTCCGTAACTCTGTGACGAGGGATGTGTAAGGGGTGTCACGTTCCTGACGTTGTTCCGTGCGTTGTCTATGTGTTTGTATACCTGCTAGATTGGCCAGCCAAGGGGCCGGTTGCCTCCCCCGCCAGGTGGCATCCGACATACCTGGACATACGTTGCACCAGGGGAGATGTCCCCTGATCAGCTCCCTTCAGTCCCGAGCTTTTTGACCGCCCTCACCCGGAACGCCCAAACTTGTTGCTTTTGGCTAAGACCGCAACAGTGACTCTCTGGACTTGCCTTCGCTTCTTCCTGGCGTCATTCGTGTTATTTTCAGCGCACCCCTGCTGGCTACGAGCGACAGCACGCTGCTGGAAAAACGTTACATGTAAGCGTCCAGCATGATCCGTTGATCCCCTTCCAGGACCCCAGCCCTAATCACATGGGACTGCAGGACTGGTCCCCGCCACTGAAAGCACATGCTACCTGTTATATCTCATCTCTCCCATTGCGCAACAAGGCACACCCGTGGGGTACGCAGCATAAAGATTCACACACCATACCTCAATTCAAGCTCAGCGCCACACCAAAGGCCCCAAAGGGCCCTCTGGCCCCGTAGAGAGCAAAGCGAAGCTAACTCTTAACGAACGGCACACGCGACACTGCTTACACCAGGAGCAGCGCAATGCGTAGTCATGCACAGGCGGCGATGGCGTAGTGCGGCAGCTACCTACCAGGGCTTGCCCGCTTGTCCCCATTGCTACGCAGCCACACCATGCGGACGGGCCATCGCAAGCGCGACGGGGCCAGGCCAAAATGGGCCTACGCGGCACTACAGCCGCAACACGACCTACTTTACAAGGGCATACAACCAGCACATTTGCCAGCATACTCCTACCTGTTCCTCCCAACAGTACCGAAAGGAACACAGCCCGTTCGCCCCGTCCTGGGCTCCTACGCCACCGGGGTGGCGGCAGCACCGGCCGCCGCCGCTGCCTCCCGCTGCCTCTTCCCATACACCAACAGCCCGGCGCCCACCCACTCGCACCTGCTACGCACCTCCCCCACCGCCACCCCCAGAGCCTCAAGCTCCGCCTCGAGCCTCCTCACAGCTGTGGCCACACCCCGCAGCAGCTGCACCTCCCTCGCCCTGGCCCCCTCCCCTGCACCTGCCCGTCGCCCCTCCGCCTCCGTCCCCCCTGCGCCTTCCGCTACGCCTAAGGACTGCACCAGCGCCCGCAGACCAGCAGTGCATGCAGGCCCTGCGGTGCCATTAACACCACTACCACCACCGCCTAAAAGCGGAGCAGCGTCATCAGAAGTAAAACCGCCAGCTCCACACTCGCAATCCAGTCCCGCTGCGTGATACGCCTGGCGTGCGGCGCTAACGAGTTGTTCCAACGCCCACGCCGGCATCAGGGCAGACGCCCCCTGGGAGATCCCCTGGTGGTCTTGCAGATGCTCCAACCGCTGCTGCAGCTTTTGCTGCGCCTGCGCCCACCCGTCCCGCATGCGCCCCCACACCGCCGCCAGGACCTCCCCCTGGTGCCCCTGCACCTCCGCCACCGCCCGCCACGCCTCTCTCGTCACCTCACCCGCCAACCGCCATGCCTCCTGCTGCGCCTGTTGCGCCTGCCCCGCCGCCCCACGCAGCTTCTCCCGTATTGTCCCCCAATCCAACCCTGTCCCCCCACCAGCCTGCCCTTCTCCCTCCCCTCCCCCTTCCCCTCCATCCACCGCACTGTCAAAAACCACCCGCAGCATGGGCGCCCACGCGGCGCCGACCGCCGCCACCTCCTGACGGGCGGCTTCACCCGCCAGCCGTACGGCATCGCCCGCCTCCCCAAGCCAGGCGTCGGCGGTCAGTAACGCCTCCTCCAGCCACGCGCGTAGGTGAGTGCCACGTGCCAGCCATGCCTCCGGGTCCAGGTCAAGGGAGGGGCCCTCGCCGGCGGAGGACGTGGTGGTAGAGGTGGTGGAGGAGGAGCTTGGGGAGGTAGGGGAGGGAGGCGGCAGGTCCTGCTCCAGGGAGCGCTCTGGTATCCCCAGGCGGCGCAGCGCGGACTTCAGCCGAGACCTGAGAGGAAGGGCGGAGAGGGTTCTAAGCGGTTGGGTGGGGCAAGGACAGGGGCCGCACGGCATGTGGAGCTGGCAGGCCGCTGCCAGGCAAGCAGGTGGTAACGTCAATGGGACGCTATTTAAGTGTGGACCACCTGCACGCTCTTTGTTGTCGCCTACACAGCATGCCACCATGACCAACCTGGGGCTGCACCGCGCCCGGCACTCCACCGCGTCCGCCTCCGCCTCCACGCGCCCCGACTGCCAGCCCACACACGCCTCCGCTGCCGCCAGCGCGCCCGCCACTGACGCGGCGCCGCCGCCGTACGAGTGGTCAACGTGGACCTGCACAAAGCATCACCATTTACCCGCCACCTCGCGATTAGCTAGAAGCGCATGAGCAAATGTAGCATAGAGCCATGTTGCATACTTGCGGACCAGCCACTACGCGTAGACATGTTGCTTCCACAACAAGGGTGCTTCCGCCAATCGCACAGCCTAACGCGGTGCAGGACGCCGTGCACAACGGTCGCACGGTTGGCGCTGTCGAACGTTCGTACCTGTAAGATCGCAGCCAGGTCACGAAGGGAGGACTCCATGGCCGCAAAGGCCTCGGCTGTCTCGGGGGACCTGCTGCTGCTGCTGCTGCTGGCGGCCGGGGGAGCGGCCCCTTGAGCTGTTGGGGGCGATGAGCCAGCGGCGCACAGCAGCCGGAAGGGACGGGCCACAGCCTGGAGTAGTTTAGGGGGCGGGTGGACGTGGGAGGGAGGTATTGGTGAGCAACGTAACGCGTGCGTGTCCTGTCCGCCATGCGGCAGCATGTGGATCATCCCGGCACGCCCTGTCAGGGAGCCCGCCAGTTGCAAAGCCAGGGGGTACCGCTGCCTATGCTGCCATGGCCACCCACCCTGCCCCCGTGCATTACGCACCCACCCTGCCCGCCATGCACCACCAATGCACCCCACCCTGCCCGCCAGCCATCGGATGCAACGCTGAAGGGACTGTCACCCATGCACAGTCAACCCCACCCTGCCCACCGGAACGCCCTATGCACCCACCCTGCCCGCCATGGCCACGGATTCCGGCAGCTCGTCGTCGTCTGTCACCGAGCGCACCAGGGGCGACAGCGCGGGCAGCCAGTGGGTGGCGGCCCAGGCGGCCACGCGGCCCACGCCAGGGGCCGGCCGGAAAGGACCGGCAGACTGTGGGCACAGCGGGCAGAGGGAAGAGGGTGAGTGAACAAGAGGTGGAAACCTGTTGTTGGGAAGGGCCGCTGACGGGGCTTGGGGAGCGTTCGGGCGCACAAGGGTGAGGGGCAAGGGGTGCGAGTCGTGGGGAGCATGTGGACCTGCGCTGGGGCAGCTTGCAACGCGTGGTGAACCAGAGTCCAGCACAAGCGGTGTGTCGGGCGCCAACCTGGAAGCACGCCAACCTACGCCACTACCTGGGCACCCCCCTAACAGGTGCCCGGCGCTAACAACAAGGAAGCGCTGTCGGGTCCCCATCAGCCCAGCCGCCAGCCCCTACCGACAACCTCGCCCAACCCTAGGACCCTTTTTGCGGCCTTAACGGGCCACGCCAACCACCTCCCAGGCCCCATCCCTGCCCCACACCCACGCCAACCCACCTCCTCCCAAGCATCCGCCTTTGCCCCCGCCAGCCGATCCATCAGCCGCCCCGCCGTACCCAGCGGGTGCCACAGCTCCAGGGTGCGCCCCATGGCAGCCCTCAGGGCCCCCGCCGCCCCTGGCCCCGTCGCGGCAACCCCGCCTGCCGCCCCATCGACACTCCCCGCCGGCACGGGCCCCGACAGCGTGTGCAGCAGCTCCCCAAGCACCTCGCACGACGGCGGCTGCGCCTCCATGCCCGCTGCCACCACACCGCTGGTCAGCAAGCTCCAGGAGGAGCCCTGCGGCAGCGCAGGGGCTGCAGCCGGCTGCGGCGCGGGGCCGCACTCCTCAGGAGTGGGAGAGGAGGAGGAAGCCGTGGCACTGGGGGGCCAGCACCAGTACTGCCCCGCAGCCCAGGCCGCTTGCGCCTGTTGGGGCTGCGTGGGCTGGCGGTCCGGTAGCCGCACGTGCTGGTGCGCACCGGCCGCGCCATCGCCGCCCTCAACGGTCGCCTCATCAGCCCCGTCACCATCGCCATGGGCGCTGGCGTCGGCTGTCGGTCGCTGCGCCTCGCTGTCTGGGGACGCCGCAGCTGCATCAGCACCTGAGAGCCAAGGCGCGTCTTCCTCGGCGTCAGCCCACACCTCCGCGTGCTCTTGCTCCCGCTCCAGGCCTTGGTTACGTTCCTGCTCTTGCTGCTGCTGCTGGCCTGGCTGCTCAGCCTCCCTCATCTCCTCGTCTTGCTTAATTTGGACTGGTGCGAGAGTGTCTGTAGGTGCGTCTGCATGCTGCTCCGCAGGCTCTGACTGCGGCTGCTGCTGTGCCTCTGGCACGTTTGTCGGCAGCGCATCCCCCGCCCAGCCGCACACCCCGCCCTCCTGCCCCCCAGTCCCACACGCCCTCTGCCCAGCCTCCGCGCCGTGCCCCTCGTCCGCCAAGGCATGCGCGTCCTCCTGCTCTGCCGGCCCTAGGTCTACTGCTGCGGCCGCCAGGGTGTCCGCCTCCTGTGCCCCGCCGTGCCCCGAATGTAACCCATCGCTGACCGCCACGTCACTAGGGTAGGCAGTACCGCCTTGCGCCGCAGCCTCAGCCTGTCCAGCAGTGCCTGGTGGCTCTATAAGCGCCGCCGGGCCCGAGCCGGGTACTTGGGCAGTGTGGGCGGTGTCGCCCGATGTCAAGGGTGTATCCGCTCGTGTCGCAGAGTGCAACGTCGGTGCCTGGGCTGGCAGTGTCGAGGAGGGGCCAGGGATGGGCGGCTTGCCCTTCAGGGCGACCATCCCGCCTCCGCCCAGCACCACCAGGACCACGAGCACGACCGCCAGAAGCGGCAACATGGATGACCCCCCGCCGCCAGTGTCGCCTTTCTTCGTGACGGCGCCCTGCCGCTGCTCCTGCTGCAAGGCGGGCTGCTGCTCCTGCTTCTGCTTCTCCATCTTCTGCTTCGGCGCAGCATCAGCAGCAGGGGCAGCTGCGCCCTTGCCTCCCTCCCCCCCGTTGCGCGCCGCCGCCATCCCCTGCTTCCCCTCCTCGGGCCGCGCATCCTCCGGGGCCTCGGGAAAGGCTGCCGCCTCCACACAGGTCTCCTTAACCTCAGCGCTGTCCCTGTCTCCCGCGCTGCAGTCCGCGTGCACCTCCCCTGACCCCGTGCTGGTGCTTTTCTTCGCAGCAGCCGCACCCTTGTCATCGGCCGGCTGCTCCGCCACATCGGCACACGCTGCTGCTGTAGCCCCCCGTGGCTTAACCTCTTCTGTTTTCTCCACCCTCCTAGCTGGAAGGACAACGGGTGGCTCGGACGAGGGCCCATCCGTTACAGCGCGCCCACCCGGGGCCTCCGGTGACTGGCCCATATCCGCCGCGTTATCACCCACTTGACCGCCGGAGTAGGCTGCTAGCCCCGCCCGCAACTCTGCAACCCCAGCTGCCTCACTCCCGCCGGCCACTTCCGCGCCGTGCCCCACGCTCTCAGCAGCACCAGCCGCAGCCGTCACGCCCCCTGCACCGTCGCCACCCCCTGTCGCTCCCTGTGAGAGCGTGCTGCCGCCTCCAGCCTTCTCCACACTGCTTGCTGCCCGGTCGCTGCCAGCAGTTCGAGCTGCTCCCGCCTCGCCCCCTGCAACCTCCCCATCCCCTGCCTCCGCCACGGCAACACCTGCATGAAAGCTGCTGCTGCTGCTACCAGTAGCAGCAGCAGTTCCCGCTGCTCCCGCAGCTGCCCCGCCCGCACTGAGCTTATCCGCCCCCGCCTCCCGCTCCTGCACCGGGGCTGCCCCGCCCGCGCTGGTCCTGCCCACCTCCCGCTCTCGCTCCTGCTCCGCAGCTGCCCCGCCCTCGCTGGCCCGGCTCGCCTCCCGCTCCAGCTCCGCGGCATCCAGCCGCGCCCGGCGGCGGCTGCGCGCCTCCACCGCCTCCAGCTGCGCCGCCAGCAGCTGGTTAAGCCATGACTGGTGCGACGCGTGCTGCGTGGACAGCTGCTGGTAGCTGGCACGGAGCTGGTGGATCTCGGCGTCTGCGAGGAAGACACACGTACGGCAAGGATGGCGGGTGACAGGCAAGGGGTGACAGGGCGATGTGGGAGGAACCGCAGAGTCCAGGCCAAGGCGCGAGACAGACAGCACCAAGCGCAAAACGCAATGCGCGCGACATCTTGCCGTGCAGTATTGTCAGCTTTTGCCCCACCCACAACCCCACCCCCACCCTTTCCCCACCCACCTGCGTCCAGCAGGCGGCCCGCCAGCTCGTCCCGCTCCTCCTCCAGCTGCTGCAGGTGCTGCAGCAGCGCCGGCGGGATGGAGTTGAGCACGCTGTCCGGCAGCGCCGCCAGCACTCCCATCAGGCCCCCGCCGTACTCGTCATCCTCCTCCCCCAGGTCGTCCCCGTCGCCCAGCCCAAACACCCCCACCGCCACCGCCCCGCCAAAGCCTCCTCCCGCCCCGCCTGGAGCGCTGTTGCGCCCGTGGGCGGACCCGCCAAGGCTCCCGGCGCCGCCGCCACTGCTGCGGCGGCGGGCGTAGGCACTGGCGCCGAGGCTGCCGCCGCCGCCGCTGACGCGGCCCAGCGCAGAGGCAGCCATCGCACTCGCGCTCCCATCTGGCCCCGGCGACATCCCCGGCGCCGACGAGGGTGACGGGGAGCTCGCGGCACCCCAAGCCGCCGCCGCCATTGCAGCCGTGGCCGCCACAGGAGCTGCTGACCCGCCAGCTGCGGCTGACCCCGATGGCTGGGCTCCACCGCCAGATGCCCACCTGACGGGTGTGAGCCGCTGCGGCCCATTCAAGGTGGGGTTCGGGCCACCGCCTTGGGAACCCGCAGGGTCACCCTCCTCTATGTTGGCGTCCGCGCCCTGAGGATCCGCACCAGCGCCCTCGCCATCGTCACGGGTCTGCTGCCACGTGCCGCGTGCCGCGTGCGCTGTGGTGCTGCCCAGGATGCTATCGGCCATGCGCGTGTCCGCGTCAGCGTCCGACGTGTGACCCAGATCAGTGCTGGCAGATCGTTCAGTGCCGTACTGTGTGCCGTACAGTGTGGAGGCTTCGTGATCCGATGGGAGCGGAAAGGGCTCCTCAGGGTCTGAACTGGGCCTGCCCAGGGGGCTTCGGCCGCAACCGGAGCGGCGAGGGACAGGCGGCAGGCCGGGTGGCAGCCCGGCCAGCGAGGGCTGGTATGTGGGGTGTGGGAGGAAGGGGTGCTGTGCGTTGCCACCGTGCTCGCTTGCGGTCTGCGCGTGAAAGGGGTAAGCGGGCGTGAGTCACCATGGGTGGCAGCTTAATTTGTGCGGCAAGAAATGGTTGTAGTGCGAGGGCTAGCAAGTGTTGTTTCCACGCTACGCGAATGCGCGGAATGGTCTTGCTGGGTGGCTATGAATCGGGGTGAGCAGGAAGGGAGGCACACCGGCGTAGCGGCGTTAGCGGACGTCGGTTTCACAAGCCCGGCGGTTGGCCCCGTCAAGTGACGTTGGGTCCAACGACAGTCTGCAGCATGTGCGTGGCGGCAGCCTGTCGCGATGCAACTGTACAGAGCACCAATTAGTGGCCATGGGTGGGAGGCGAGCGGACGTGCGGGAAGGTGCAACACGGCCCCCAGACGCATTGCTGTCGCTGCTGTCGCCGCCCAGCAATAAGCTGCCGACTGGTGCGTGTGTTTACAGGTATTTATGGTGATGTTGCGTGGGTGTCATGCGTCCACAGGACGTCACAAGCACGCAGGCTCCTGCTCACCTTGACGCGCACCCGAACAATGTCCCCTTCCTCGTCGGATTGCGCGAAGAAGGACGATGCTCCACTTGCTGGGTCTAGAAGGCTATAATCGCTATCAGCCCTATGCATCGGTCCACCTGGAAGGGTCGCGGGTCGTGCCATTCCGAACACAAAGGGTTTGGTCTACCTTCACTTCTATTGGGTTGTGTATCCTACATTGAGTGACTAGCATCCAAATGTATGGATATTTATATCTGTCAGGTACGCTTGACATATGTCCGGCGCGTTGGACCGAAGACTTTCAGTTTCACGAGGACTCACCCGACAAGGCCGGATACGCATCGGCAGATACATAGCTGTTTTAATCATATGAGTAGAGGTTGTACCAGTCGGATAAACGATTAGTGGCGCTATAATAAAACCAACGCTTGCAAGGAGGCAAGGAGCGTGCAAACACAGAGTACTCTCAACAACGCTATATATACTGCCTTCGACAGATTGAGTATGTGTGCCAAAAGCAGCGCGTGGGCAGAGTGCCCAGATCAGGCTGTGTCAGCGCGCGCCGAAATTCCCATGTCACCTGGCATCTGCCCCGAGAGGGCATTACAGGGGCAAGCCAGAAACGTGCTCCTTACTAGCCCGTATTGCAGGCTAGTTTCAACGGACAAGGGGGAAGGCCGTCTGGTGCAGGGTACCTGCAGGGTACGCTGCGGGGTGAGGATGGGGCAGGATGCAGGGCTGGTGCAGGCTGCAGGGGCTTATGTCAACCAGTGCCAACTGGATGGTCTTCATCTCAGTAAAGGTGACGTAACGGTATGCAAATCGAGCACGTAGCAGTAACCAGCATTAACCATTGGGTTTAGCCTTGCCCACTGTTTCACCAGTGGGACTGGTCGCCGCCGCTTTTCGCCACGTGGTCGCCACCCTAGGGCCGGCCGCTGTCCCGGTGGACAAGTGGCTCCGTGCCTGTACCCTGGCTTGTTAGTGGCTTAGTGCTGCAAGTTGCTGCTTGTTGCACCGTTAATCAACTGGGATGGCTGATGGCCGATGGTGATTACGTCGCAAAACTGCAGGGCAGAGAGCAGGGGGAGGACAAGGGAGGACAAGGGGGACATGCAGGTGTGGGGCCAGTGCTCCTACTCGCTTGCGCCAGGTGGTGGGAAGGAGCAGGTGGAGGTCTCGGGGCGCTACGTGCGCTGCTGGCAGGGCAAGGGCCGCTCGGACTGGAACGTGGTGGTGGAGGTCGCACCCTCCCAGCGTGAAGCGTTCTTTCGGGCTGCTGCTTTCCTGCGGCAGCAGGTCGGGGTTGTGGTGGGTCCGTGCCTGACCGCGCTGGGCTGCGCACTCCGCAAGGAGCGGCAGACCGTGTTCAACTCGCTGCTGCAGCAGGGCCTGAAGCCCCGCTGGCGGAAGGGGGTTGAGATTGAGTTCTTTTCTGCAGGCGGCTGGATACAGCACGACTTTGAGTACTTTGGTGGCTGATCGTTG
>VFQN01004836.1_pt1 | contig 17250 bp, 26 predicted proteins | sample 3512371 | NCBI WGS metagenome assembly VFQN01 (sample SAMN10412370, study PRJNA504923) | tailings metagenome | isolation source: Replicate 2 from Balatoc abandoned mine | place: Philippines: Itogon, Benguet | collected 2017-08-28 | reverse complement strand
GGGGGGGGGGGGGGGGGGGGGGGGGGGCCCCCGCCCCCCCCGGCAGCGGGGGGGCGGGGCCCCGGGGCGGGGGGCAAGGCGGAAGGGCGACGGGGCGGGGTAGGGGGTGCGACGGACCCTGCAGTGCCGGCCCGCTGCAGGGCGGCATTGGTCCGAAGATGCCAGTGCTTCAAATGAAGGGGAGGATGGCAAGGGCGGCAGGAGGAGGATGACAGCCAGGAGTGTCAGCCTCAGCGCAGGGTGCCCCGCTTGCATGCAGAGGGGTGGCTCCCAGCATGATCGGGCCTCCAATACGGGGGCTTGGGCTGGGACAGGAGCCGGGAGCGTGGCGGAGCCAGGCGCACGTAAAGGATGCGGGGCGGGGCCAGGCGCAGGAGGCTGGGGGCTACGCGGTGCAGATTCTGGGGGTAACTGTGCGGTACCTGACAGCCATAGTCCCATAGACACAGCCGTCAACTGTTTGCGCACCTACGCGCACAAATTGGAGGCTGACCGCTGTTGACCTGCGGCTGTGGCACGGGGACGTCGCGTTGTCTCTGGACGAGAGGATGTAGGCGTGGTGAGCGGGGCTGTCATGGCGGAGGCCGGACAGGGCGCTGTGCCTTCAAATTTGCACCCGGAGGGGCCTTGGGTGGACGGAGCGCGTGGACCCCCAAAAGCGTGTGCACGTGGTCATCGACAGGGGTTGCGACGGTGCTGGGCGAGCCTGCAATGTGCTATTGGGCAGGCTGCTGCGGCGGGGCGGGACTGTGACCTTCGCGGACATAAGCATTCGGGAAAGGCATGAGGTTTATCTGAAGGATAGGCAAGGGAAGAGTGAGGTTTGGAAGTGCTGGTCGGGGGCGGGGTTTGCGGGCGGAGAAAGGCAGTAGGTGGATCAGGGTTACGTTACGTTGTGTTACCGCTTACCGGTACGCTGTCTGGGCCTGCGCAAATAGCTGGACAGCGTCGCGTGTCATTGTTGCGGCTGGGGCTGCCTGTGAGAGGGGGCCGGAGGGGGTGGCAGTAATGTGCTGGGGTGCGGCAGCGCGAGGCACCAAGGAGCGACCGCTGAGCGACGCACATCGGTGCAAGTTGGTGGACCACGAGGATACCGTGTTGGCACGTGTCGGGTAAGTCATCAGTCATGTATGTCTGCTACACAGTGGTGTCTTGCTCCGTTAGGAGGAACGAGATACGAGGGAACGAGGCAACGCGGGGTTTGGACGCGGGGTGTTGGACGCGGGTTGGACGCGATGACCATACCAAAAGCCTTTCATTGCCGATAGCCTTTGATTGTCGATGGCCCTTTGGCGCTACTCGTAAGGAAGTCAGCGCTACTAGTATTAACTTTGTTTCTAACTTGTTCGAAAATAGGTTAGCGGGTTACCTGTCGGAGGAGCCGGTGCTGGGCAGTTCCCGCGCTCCTTTGGCATCAGGAGAGCATGTGGTTTCGGGGGCGGAGTTGTCGGCCGGATGTGGGTTGCTGTCTTACTGACAGTCTTTGACGGCGATGTGTAAAATTGGGTATACACTGTGATATTTTAACAAGATGGATGCCCAGGGGATGCGCTTTGCTTGCCTTCAGAATAGTGTCCAAAGCGGGAAGGCGCAGAAATACCTTTCAAACTGCAATGACCTCTGGCGCTCTTTCATAAACCATGATTATGCGGTTTTGGGCTGTGATGAGGAAGATTACAAAGAGGTCAAGCGCGCCCTTGAGGCGTGCGAGGCCTTCTTCGCCGCTGACATGGCCACCAAGCGGGCGTTCAGCAGGGCGTCAGCCGACCAGGGCTACTCCAAGCGTGGTAGTGATGAGGAATTCCTGACAACTCGCCTGGGCATGCCGGCAGCTGCGGGCTCGCAGCATCCCGCGCAGCGGCCGCAACTTGAGGCGGTGAGTCAGACTGGTGCAACTTTGGGCGCGACTTCCGCATGCTTGTGACGGCCCGATCCGCCTGGCACGCTTGATCTCACCCTTTCCTGCATAAATGGCTTGATCTTCCAAACGCGCTGTCAGGCCACCGCTGCGTCGTCCGAAGCCCGCCATAACCAATTGCCTCCCGACACCGCCACACGCACACCGCCCTCCCCAGGCGTGCTGCCGGCTGGACTCTCTGGCCCGCTGCGTGCTCCGCGCGCTGTGCCGCTGCCCGCAGCTGCAGCTGCCTCCCTCTACCCTCATGGGCCTGCTGGAGGAGGAGGGCGAGGCGCTGCTGCAGGGCGCGCCAAGCAACTGCACGCTCACGGCAACCAGCGCCAGCGCCAGCGCCGACCACCCTGCCGCTGCCCCCGGTGCACTCCCCCGCAACAGCCACGGCGCGCTAACTCTTATCGCCAGCACATCGGCCCAGGGGCTGGCTGTCAAGAGCCCCGCCAGCAACGCCTGGGTCAACGTGCCCCTGGGCCCCGGGCAGGTGGCGGTGGTTGTGGGTCACAACCTGTCGTACGTCCTGGGCGGTGCACTGCAGCCCTCCGTGCGCTGCGTGACGCCCCCGTGCGGCGGCGGCGGCGGCGGCGCTGGCGCAGCTGCCGGTGCGACCGCTGCGGCCGGGGCACAATGCGGCGGGCGCCGTGTACTGCTGTCGTACGAGCTGTGCTTCCGGCCTGGGGCGCTGCTGGACCCAGCTGCCGTCCTGAGGCGGGCTACCGGCACTGAGGCGCGGGCGGCGGCGGTGGGCCTGCCAGGGTACGTAAGGAATAGGATGAACTGGCACGCACTCTGATTGGAAAGCATGCATTTTGGGCGTGGCCTATATCTTACAGGACTGCATGGCAATCGTACACAGGAAGCGCACGACGCTGTCTTACAATAACTGTACCTGTATCCCGGCATGTCGGAGATACTCGCTATCTGACGCTCCCTTGCCCACTCTTCCCGCCATCCGTCCTTCCAGGCACCTTGCGCGCCCCCGGTACGTCTCCGACCTTGCCGAGGAGGCGGCGGCCCCGACGCTCGCTCCCGCCCTCGGGATCGGCGCGGGCAACAACCTGGCGGCGCTGCTGCAAAACATTGCCGCAGCAGCCGTAGCGGCCGCAGCGGGCGTAGCGGCGCCGCCGGCCGTTGCTCCGCCAGCCCCGCCCGCTGTTGCCCCGCCAGCGCCGCCGCCCGCGTGCCCCCCTGCTGTGGGCCAGGCACGGGCCCGGGAAGTGGCGGGGTTTGCGGCTGCAGAGGAGGAGCCGGAGTGCAAGGTGCCCCGCCGGGAGATGGAGGAGGCAGCCGCTAGCGTGGTGGGGCCGCGGGGGCAGGGGCAGCAGCAGCAGCAGGGCCAGGGCCACGACGAAGAGCAGCAACACGAGGACACTTACATCATCACCGTGCGTGACGCAGACGGCATCGACTGCCACTTCCGGATCAAGGACGACACCAGCATGGCACGTGTGTTGTGCTTGTACGCGCACATGAGGGGCCAGCTGGAGGGCCAGCTGCAGCTGCTGACGCCGCAGGGGGCGGAGGTGGACCTGCGAGCCAGCGCCGGGGAGATGGGCCTTGGGCAGGGGTCGGTGCTGATCCTGCGGCAAGTGGTACCGCGGGCGGAGCCGGACGTGATCCGCGTGGTGGTGCAGGTGGTGCACGGGCCCGTGTGGGAGGAGCGCGTGGGGCGGCGGCAGCACCTGAACGCGCTGCTGGGCCGCGTGCCGCGCAGGCTGGGGTGGCGGGACCGGCAGCAGGGGAGGTTCTACTGGGGCGCGCAGGGGCTGGGGTGGGACTCGGGCAGGAGCATTGCGGAGGTGGGCATCAGGGATGGGGACAGGATCCTGGTGGTGCAGTGAGCGCAGTGGGCGTGGGCAGCTTGCGGGCATGCGGTCAGGGCATCTTGCGTAGGGCAAGGTACGTACGGCAAGGTGACATTCAGCCTTCCAGGCTGGGCGCTGCTTGTGGCGTTTGCGCGGATGTGCAGCCCGGTACCGGTACTCGATGGTGCAAAGTACGCTGTAGCAGGATGGCAGTAGTTATCGACGGCTGGTGGTGGGGCGCAGGATGGACATGCCACACGCACGTGTTAGGGCAGAGCTGGTGCAGTGCTACACGCACCCTCTGGGGAGACCAGCGCAGGTTAAGCTGGACAAAGGTGGTTGAGGGTGCCCGGGAATACCCAAATGGGTCCATCAATTGGGGTGTCTTGGGGGAAGACACGTACTCATCAGGTGCAGGTGCTTGTGCTTCAGTTGGCGCACGGCTGCATCGAACACGGGAAGCAAGAATAAAGGGCGGATGATGCAACCCGTTATCCCTGACCTTGTCTGCATAGGTAATCTTATGTTGCATGGTAGCTACTTGGTTCCGGATGGTGACGGGCATGTGCAAATGTGTGCTTCTTGGCGGTGACCAGGTGCCGTACTGGTGCGTACTGGACTGCCGTACTGGAAATGGTGTGTGCACCATGGTCACGCCGTGCTGGGAACGAGAACCCCATGACCGTCACTTCCTTAGTCAGGATGATTTGTTGCAATATGCACTACCGTGATGCGTACATGTAGCCATCAGGGAGCACTACGATGCTTCCGTCAGCCGCTAGAGACTACGGTAGTACACCCACTTGCTTGCGCGCAACGGTACGTGATCCCGCATATGATGAGTTGTGACGCAAGATGTCCAGCACACAGGGTACCGTACCGTACGAAGTAATACGTCCTTGGCTACATGAGACTGTTATGATTTCGTAAGAGCTACCTGAAGCTACTGATGTAATGCGCTGGGGTTGTGCTGTGTACTCAAGTCATTCCATTCAGGTCAGTTGCCCAGCAGTGGGCTGCACTGTTGCCAAGAGAGCGTGCTCCTGCCCTTGCTTGGATCAGTACTCGACGCCTTGGTTGCACGCCAAGGACGCAAGATTTGATGGGATCTTTTACGGGGTATTTGGCTGCACACGCATGGCGGGTTGCCTTCGCGGCTTCGGCGCTCACCGCCCCTCACACTTCCCTGCACTACCGTACCCGGTAACAGTGTAACAGCCCCAGCACCTGGCCCTGCAGTCACAGCTGAACCCCTGGCCTAACCTGTGAAGTGGGAACCCCAACCAGGTGGTACCGTATCCGCCAGGATATTCGTGCAGCTTGCATGCTTTCAACACAGAGAAGCACTTCAACACGTGTAACGACCAAGCAAGGACATACCGAAAGCAGGTACGCAGCCATCGGAAGCGAAATGGAGCAGACCAGGACACGGAACGACGGCAACTCCGCTGACCAGGCGCAGCTTGTACCGTGAGTGGTGGTGTTCCACAACACTCAGAAAGCGGGCGGCTTGAGCGAGTAGTCCACATGGCTTGTAACCGTGTGCTTAATTGCAAGTACACGAGCCTTACCAAATCGCAACTGTAAAGTGGGGAAAATTCAAATTACGCGTGGTTTCGGGACGAGGCTCGCAACAGATCTCCTTGAGCACCAAGCCCTTCAGCGGCAAGAATCGACGCAGAATTGTTTGCTATAGAGCAGCATGTTCTCGGCTAAAGTGAAGCTGTCTGGGTTGCTGGCCGGTGTCCAAAGCGGAAATGTCGACGGCTATCGCGTACTGTGCAGCCAACTATGGACTGCTCTGGCAAACAATGGTGTTGTGATATTAGACTGTGATGAGATTACATTCAACGATGTGTCGTCTGGTATCGAGGCAAGCGATGCCTTCTTCTCCTCGGACATGGCTACCAAAAGGGCGGCCAGTGGAGCATGGAGCGGCGAGGGTTACTCGAAGCGCGGTGGCTGCGAAGAGCTTCTGACAACGCGCCTTGGCATGCGTGCTGCTCCGGGCTCGCGGCATCCTGCGCAGCGGAAGCAGCTTGAGGCGGTGGGTTGTGGGTAGGAGGACGACAGGGAGTCTAGGGTAGCCTGACCCACATCACCGCTCCTTCTACCGCGCGCCTAATGGCTTCATACTGTCAATTCACTTAATTATGGAGGTGTCAGACCTCCGTTATCAACAAGAGAAGGTTGTGGACCCACATAAGTTATATAACACAGTGGAAGGACTGCCCCACACTCTACGCACGCTTGTGACCGTCGGAAATGAGTTCCTCTTCCCCTCCCCAGGCGTGCTGCCGGCTGGAATCTCTGGCCCGCTGCGTGCTCCGCGCGCTGTGCCGCTGCCCGCAGCTGCAGCTGCCTCCCTCTACCCTCATGGGCCTGCTGGAGGAGGAGGGCGAGGCGCTGCTGCAGGGCGCGCCAAGCAACTGCACGCTCACGGCAAGCAGCGCCAGCGCAGACCTCCCAGCATCCTCTCCGGCCTGCTCGCCGCGCGACAACCACGGCGTGCTGACGCTGTTTGCGAGCTCTGACCAGCAGTGGCTGGCGGTGGAGGGGCTGCAGGGAAGCTCCTGGACTGGCGTGCCCCTGGGCCCCGGGCAAGTGGCGGTGGTTGTGGGTCACAGCCTGTCGTACGCCCTGGGCGGTGCGCTGCGGCCCAGGCGGCACCGCCTGTACCCGCAGCGTCCCCCCGAAGCCCTTTGCAGTGCTGCTACGCTAGTAAGTGCCCACTGCGGCAGTCGCCGTGTGGGGCTGGTGTACGAGCTGCGCTTCCGGCCGGGGGCGCCGCTGAGCGCACCCGACATCCTGGCGCGGGGTGCCGGCACCGGGGCACAGGCGGCGGCAGCTGCTGTACCAGGGTGAGAGACGCGCGTGACCAGGAGTACGACAGTAACATTTTTCTGTCGTTGCTTTACCGATCGGCAACGCCACGCACAAAGCCGTGGCCCACATGCATGCTATAGAAGGGGTAGGCGTTAAGTGTAGCTGTCAACGTGTACGCAGGAGCGCTCGTGTGCAGGCGTACGGTAAACAGCGCCTTGAGCACCATTGGTACATTGCTACATGACTCGTGTTGGAACCTTGTGCGTACCATCTCCTCAGGCACATGGCGCGCCCCCGCTACGTGTCCGAGCTGGTGGAGGAGCTGGAGGCAGGGGGAGGGGCAGGGGCACCGCCGCCACCTGCAGCCGAGGTGCAGGGGTTCGGGGCAGGTGGACAGGTGGCAGCGCGACAGGGCGGGGTAGGGGTAGCGACGGACCCTGCTGTGCCGGCCGCTGCTCCTGCAGCCCCTAGCGTGGGGCAGCCCAGACCCCGAGACGCGGCGGGCACGGTGGAGGAGGAGGGGCCCCAGCGCAAGGCACCTCGCCAGGGTGTGCAAATGCCAGCAGCCAGCGCGGTGGGGCCGCGGAGGCAGGCGCACAGCCAGGCCCCGGTCCGGCAGCAGGTCCAGCCGCCGGTGCAGCCTGGCAGCAGCCCAAGCCAGGTTGCAAGCATGACCATCGCCCTGGTCGACGAGGCAGGCAACGAGGTGCAATTCAAGGTCAGGGGCCACACCAAGCTGTCCAAGGTGCTGTCCGTGTACGCGGACAGGAAGGGCCAGGCGCCCAGCGAGCTGCGGCTCACGTGGCAGGGCGCCGCGGTCGGCGGGGAGGCGACGCCTGCCGAGCTGGGCATGTCAGAGGGCGCCAAGCTGCAGGTGCAGGTGCTGCAGGCCGAGCCGGTGCTCCTCCGCCTGGTCATTGCCAAGGCCATGGGCCCCGTGTGGACGGAGGAGTTGGGGCGGCAGCAGCCGCTGGACGTGCTGCTGCTGCGGGTGGCGGCCAAGCTGGGGTGGGCCAGCCCGGGGCAGGGCATCTTCATTTGGCGCGGGCAGCACCTGGTGTGGGGCTCGGGCAGGACGATTGCGGATGTGGGGATCACGGAGGCCGCCCCGGTCCTCGTGGCCAGGGCAACCGCCAAGAGGTGAGGCCGCCTGCTTGGGGACTGGTGAAATTGCGGAAAGGGGACAGGGACACGGGTGGCAGGGATGGCTCGGCGCTGGTGGTAATGGCGAGGACTGAGCAGGGTGAGCAATTTTGGCCGGTGGAGCAGTGTTGCAGGGGTGCATGTCCCTGCGAGCGCGGCGACGGCGGGTGGACAATCAATATAATACCTGCAGCGTGCAGGAGGGCCCAAGTCGTGTGGGGCTGCGTTGGGTCGCGGCTCGGAGCGAAACACACCCTGTGACGGGGTACGTAAACTGAAGCATGGTTGCATCACCTTGTGCTGCATGGATCGTGCGCGGGCCCATACCTGCACGATGTCACTGAAAGCCCGGCTGCCGTGCATTCCGTTGCAAGAGCGCGCGCAACAAACAGCACGTGAAGAGCGCAGGGCGTGTGCGAGCAGGCGGGTGCTGCGTGCATGGGGATACTCCACATCGTACGGAGCGTGCAAGGCACGCTGGTGAGCAAGGAGTATCACCTTTGCAGCTGCGGTGGCCAGCATACCCATTGTTTCTCCTTTCTGAATTCGTATTGTTGCTGCAGAAGTTCAGTTTGGGGGTAGGGCGCAGGAGTCAGAGTCAAATGCGTGGGTGGCACGAGTGTGCTCCTGGCGAACGCTGGATGGCTGTGCTGTGTGGTTGGCGAGCTGCTGGGCGTGTACAGGATGACCACCTATTTGCGTCTTGTGCATGCAACGACCCTAATAGAGCTGTTCTTAAGTGGCTGTCTGTTGATAGATGCTGCAACAATCGACTGCAGTACGCGGGGCACCAGCCCCGCATGCATACCGTGCTGTGGTGCTGGCCCTGTGGAACATTGCATGCGGTCATTGCCCGGCTTCACCTCCCACTCCTTGCAGCCCAACGCTCGTTACGCATGTGGTATAAGAATACAGTATCGCTTTTTTGTTTCCATAGAGTGGAATACAATGCTGCGAAAGTAGTCGCGGAAAGCGCAATTGTTCGTAAGTGTCCTTCCCCAGCTTTAGCCCAAGCGACCGCGACGCCCTAGGCCTTCGCTACACCTGCTGCTGCCGCTGCTCGCTCGTGTGCCGCCATGCCGCTGGACCTGCGCACCCTGGGCGTCGCGGCGGGCGTGGACGTGGCTGTGGCCGCGGCCAGCCTGTCGGCCTTCACGCTGCTGCGCGTCGCCAAGTGGACCCGACGCTTCTACGCACCGAAAAGGTGAGGAACATAGCCAAATGCGCTCTCTAGAAAAAGAACAAACTGCTTGCAAAAGCGCGAGAGAGCTGTGGGTCGTGAAAGGTTGCAGTGACGTCGTCGTCCGACGTAGCAGCTTCTTTCTTCTCTCCCAAGCAGAGCGCTGCAGTATTATATCAATGATGTTCTTGCGGTACAACCTGTACCTCGTAGGTACTCTGCGCTGGTGCCTCCCGGGCGTCGGCCCCCGCGGCTGCGGCCGCTGCTGTGGTTGTGGGCTGTTGCGCGGCTGCCGCTGGAGGCCGTCACTGCGAGCGCGGGGGCGGACGGGGCTGTGTTCCTGCTGGCGCTGAGGATGGGTGAGGCCTGAGGGGTCATGGGGAGCAAGGGTATCAAGGGACCTGGACAGAGTTTGCGCTGGGAAGAGGTCGCGTGGGAGGCGGGGGCTGCAGTGAGGCGTGGGGCTAGGGAAGCGACCCATGGGTCACTGGCCCAGCCTGGCACCGTCCCGGCCCCCAGCAAGCTTGCCCATACGTTGTTTCCATGTGGAGCAAAGCCAAGTGTAGATTCATCAGAGTGCTTCTCCTCTCAACTACACCGTATGACAGACATGCGGCCCGGGCTCCCTTGGGGTCCCCCGTGTTGCAGGCCTGCGGCTGTTCCTGTACCTCAGCGTGTGGTGCCTGGCAGTGGTGCTGCCCGTCAACATGCAGGTAGGTGGATGGGCGGACCAGTTGCTGATGCAGCCGGGTATAGGTAGAATGCTTGCGCGCGCATGAGGATGTCGAGGGGCTGTGGAATGACAGTGTGACCGTAACGGCCGCCTGCTGGCTTCCCGACAGCTCCGTACAAAACGTGTGCATTTCCACTTGCCTGCTGCCCGTTGAAGTGAGTATCCTTCGTCACATCTGCGGCATAGCAGCCATGCGGCAAGCTTCGTTGCATCACTCCCTCATGCCCCCTCTTCCGCCCCACCCCAGGGCAGGGAGGTGGACCAGCTACTGGCGCTGCAGCGGCCCGGCACCGCCGCCGCCGTGCTGCCGCCCGCCGGGCTCCCCGCCACCCCGCCGCCCCCCGCCGCCGCCACCCTGGCAGCGCTCCATACAGCCTACACCCCGCCTAACACCCATCCTCCAAATCCAACAGTGCCTCCATCACCTTGGCCTGAACACTCCGCGGCCGCAAGCGCTCCCCTGGAGTCCTCCAAGCCCTCCACCCCCTCCTCCACCGTCACCATCAACCTCACCGCCTCCTCCTCAACCTCCCCGGTTCCCGCGCCCAACGCCTTCTCCACCTACCAAGCAGCCCCTTCCACACCACCTGCTCCGCCGCCCGAGCCGCCTCCCTCGCCCAACGCCCCGCCCCCTGAGCCCCACCCGGGCGGCTCCGGCGTTGCGCCCCCCGGCACCCCTGGCTCCGGGGCGCGCTATGTGGCCACAGACCTGGACAAGGCCTCGCTGGCCAACGTGGCGCCAGGCAGCCGCCTGCTGTGGGCGCACCTGGTGTCCATTTACGTGGTCACGGCGGTGGCGCTGAGGGTACGTGCTGTGTGGGTAGCAGGATGCGGTGAAGAGGAACAATGGTGCGGTGGTGGTCGTAGGGCCACAGGACAGGCCTAGTAAGGGCGTCACAGGGAAGGCGTGTTGGGTACACGGGACTCGTAGTCTCTTGTGTGCAAATTGTCAAAGAGTACGCTGCCAAAGAAGGCGTTAGCCACGGTCTTTGTGTGCCGGGGCGTCGTCACGACTTTGGCACGCCTTAGGACCAATCGGCGCCCCTCCATTTGGCTGGCAGATCAGCGCTCTGCCGGTCGTCGCTAGCATCCCGCTCATCCACTTAGAAGTCTGCTGTTGCTGTCTAAGGCGTGTGCCAATGCCGCCACGCAGGTGCTGTGGACTCACAGCCGGGAGGCGGTGGCGCTGCGTGTGCTGCACCTCACGCACACGCAGCCGGGAGGGCCTTCACACACCGTGCTTATCAGAGACATCCCAGGTGCGCGGGCGGACCGGCTGGGAGCATGTCATGCCCGTACCGCGTGTGTGGTGTCAGGCAGTATTACCCTGAAGGCTTGGCCTTTGCATCTGCCTCAGCGATGTCAGCGTCTTTCATGCGCTCATACTCCGCTCCACAAGCAAGGCAACAGCACGTTATTACCCAAGGAGCATGAACCTGCATGCGCACGGAGCTTGATTCAGGTACCTGCGGCAAGACCTTTCGCAACGTAGCGGGCAGCACTGCGAGCACCATGCATCGTCACGCAACGTCCTGCGCCTGTGCCGCTGATGCTACCCCCAGGCATGCAGTACGGCACCAAGCTGGCCACTGTCCGGCGGCTTCTGGCCACCGCCTTCCTGCTGCGCTTCCTGCCGCCCGGCGCGCGGCGGGCGCTGGAGCGGGCGGCGCAGCGGCTGTTGGGGGGCGCGCAGTATGGCCTCGTGGCGGCAACAGACCTGGCGGCCAGGTGGGTGTTGGTGTTGGTGGTGTGCTGCTGGATGGCGACGGGAGTTGGAGGTCGCAATGCTTGTAGGTTAGGTCGTGCGCGGGTCTATGTGCGGCTGCTGGGGAGCGCATTCCGGCCGGTACCGTACGGCCTCGTGGTGGTAGCGAATCCGGTGGCCAGGTGCGCTAGCCTGTCTGCTGGAAGGTCCTTCTGACTGAGCGTTTCCACTACCGCGGTACGCTTGGTGGCAACGGGCCAGGTGAGATGGTGTGCTGCTGGTGGTGGTGGTACGCGTTCTGGATGCTGGAGTAATATTGTACTGTCGCATGCAGACCCTGGCCCTGTACGCCGTGCAGTACGCCAGTATCGTTTACGCAGCCCAGCTGGCACCCATGCATCTCATGAACCCACTGCAGGTACATGGACCGCCTTGACGCTGTGTTGATGGAGCAGGAGGAGCAGGAGCAGCAGCAACGGCGGCAGCAGCAGCAGCAGCGCGACGAGGTTGGACAAGGCCCAGCGGCTGCTGAGCTACCGGACCCGAGCACAAGCCCCAAGGGCGCCTCCCCCACCGCCAGGCGTATGGCGGCAGAGTCGGCCGCCGCCTCCTACACCTCAGGGACCGCGTCACCAGCTCTGGATAATGATGCAGGGGGCACGAGCTCCACCAAATTAGAAGGAAGCCACGAGCAGCATCATCACACCGCGAACGGCGGTTCTGCGCAGCCGGCGGCAGATGTGAAGGGGCTGGGTAGCGCAGACGGTGATGGTACTGCCGCTGCTGTTGGTAGTGCTACTCCTGGCGGCGCTCCGGGTGGCGGGGAGGGACCCACGGGCCACGATGGCGGCGGTGAGCCCCGGCGGCCGCACCACGTGCTCAGCTCGTGGGCGCGGGCGGAGGAGGTGCTGGACGGGGACGACACAAACGCGCCGGTGGGTACTGTACCAGTGCGGCGGTCAAGTGGTGATGCCCCATGATGTGCATGCACGCCGCGCGCTCTAAGAATTATGAGCAAGTTCCCTGCATGAGGCTCGTAGCTCACGGCTGCCTGAGATTTTCTGGTAGCATCCATCGGACACCTGCTCCGGGCCCCGCAGGTGCTGGTGCACCGCGAGCTGTCCGAGGTGTTCCCGCCCTGCCGCATTGTGGCCATGAGTGTCGTACGGGACGAGCGGGCGCTGGCGGGTGCCGTACGGCAGTATGAGGACACCCGGCGGCGGCTGGAGGATCTGGTGGACTCGTACGCGGCGCAGCTGGCGGCGGGGAAGCGGCCGCACAGGAAGAAGGTGCGAACTGCAGTGGGACAGGACGCGGCACCGGCATACTCGTATCCTGCCCTTTTCTCCATGCCTACCGGGCGACTCACTGGTCGATGGTCTCTCCAGTGGTCAATTCGGTCGCCATGCCAGTCGCCTAGCCTGCACCGTTCAGAGGCCATTCCTCAAATTGGAACTTGCCCAGGTAGGGTGGCTCTTCGCATCGCTACCCTACCTTCAGGGTCACGCGTTTACTTGATCCTGCGCCTGCCCGCAGGTCCGCGTGGTTGGCCCCCTGCTGGGCCCCTGGGCCGCCGACCTGTACGGCAGCCGCCCCGTGCGCGTGGACGAGCTGCTGCACCTGCGCACGCAGCTGCAGGCGGCGTGGGAGCAGCTGCAGCGGGGGCTGGAGCGCGAGCAGGACCTGCCGTACGTGCCCACGGCCTTCGTCACCTTCAGGTGCGAAGCCATGTGTGGGCCTGGTCAGAATGGGGCACCTGAGTGGTTTCGGCCAGTTGGACGGAGTACGTATAGTTTGACGTGGTGATTGGCAAGAAATGCTGCCGCTGCCTGTTTATAAGAGGGGGTGCAGGTGGGTACGGGGGCGGGAAGGTACGTCTTGCAATAGGCGGAGGAGGAGGACCTGCAACATGCATACCTTGGTTCGCAACGCTTTCAGACAGCAAGCAACCTGTGTGGGGCACCAAGACATGCACCGCCTCCGGCAGAGCGCATCTTGAGGGCTCAGAAAGTGTGTTTTTACCTGTCGCCGCATGTATGAGCACCACCTGTAACAACTGCTGCCCCTGTCCCATTCAGCCTGCCTTGGGTCACGGCCTTGCCTTCCAGTGCCTCTGAGCTCTCCACCTTACTCCACGTGACTTGACTCCCTGCCGCACCGTAAACCCTTTCTGTCCGCAGCCGGCGCTGGGACGCGGCCCTGGTGTCCAGTGCGCTGCACGACAGAGACGAGGCGCTGTGGAGGGCGGCGCCGGCGCCGGGGCCGCAGGTGGGAGTTGGCTTCCTTGTGGGGTATTGTGCGGCAGGCCGCAGCGTTTGAATGCCTTTACTTGCTTTGCTACCGTAGGACTGGACCAACGACGTGAGCGGGAGCGGCGCCAGCCCCGTCCATGTTGTTAAGGGTGCACGGCCTATGCCGCTATGGCTGAGCTAGACCTAAAGCTGATGCTCAGGCATCGTGCTGCTGCTGCTGCTTGGTGCCTCAACATATCTGCAGGAGGTGGTGTGGAGCAGCCTGCGTCTGCGGCTGTGGCAGGTGGGGCTGCGCGTGGCGGCGCAGCGGCTGGCGTTCGGTGCGCTGCTGCTGGGCTACGTGGTGCCCGTGTCGGCACTGCAGGGGCTGCTGCAGGTGGGGGCGCGCACCTGCGCGTGGTGGGATGGGGTTGGCCGGCCGGGGACTGTTTGGGAAACCGGCGGGCGCCGGGCAGGGCCCGGACCATGGTCAATTGTACTTCAGGTTGTGCTAAGCTGCGCCATTGAGCGTTGGAGCTGTGTTTTTACAATGGACGGCCGCCCGCTGAGCCATGAGCGGCAAAATGCATACGCACTGGTAGCGTGACGTACCAGACCCCGTGTGTACGGACACCTCCTCAGCTGCTCTCCCCGCGCCCCGCGCCCCTTAGGTTCGGCGCATGGAGACCCTGCCGGTGCTGAGCGCGCTGGTGCACATCCCCGTGGTGCGCTCGCTGCTGGCCGGCGTGCTGCCGGGCCTGGCGCTGCGGCTGCTGCTGCTGGCGCTGCCGGCGCTGCTGGGGCGGCTGGTGCGCTGGGCGGGCGCCGCCAGCGAGGCGGAGGTGGACTTCAGGGCCACCACGCTGTGCTTCAACTTTCAGGTAATGGCGCGGTGCAGGGGGCGGACGGCTGCGGACTCAGGCGAGTACTGGTACTATGCATGCTTGGCCTGGATCTTGGAGCTACTGTTGGAGGTACTGGTTTGAAGCGACCGCAGCGAGGGGAGTGGACCGCGGTACGCACCAGTGCCACGGTAGCAGCACAGGCCGCGGCTGCTGGCAGTAGCTTGACTCGCCCGTGCTACGCAGGCTAGCGCCTAGCATCCGTGCGAACAGCTGATTCCTGTCCTCACACGCTGCTTGCCGGTCGGTTGCGCCCCGTGCAGGTGGTGGCTGTGTTCGCAGCCTCCTTCGTGGCGGGCGCGCTGCTGAACCAGGTGTCGCAGTTTGTGCGCGAGCCGGGCACCGTGCTGACGGTGCTGGGCACGGGCGCGCCGCAGACCGCCTCCTTCTTCATCACCTACATCCTGCTCAACGTACGTCCTTGGTGCCATGCGGAACACGTGGGGCTCGGTGCTGGCCCGCGGCATGATATCATATTATCGCTGAACGCAGGGCTTGGACCCGCAACCACCACGCGCACCTGCAAACGGGTGCGTGCATGTGTTCCGCACCCAAGCACGTCCTTCGCCTTTGCGTTTCCACGCACGTCCGTGCATCAGCGCTGTAAACCGGCTGCTGGCTGCTGTGCGTGCAGGGCCTGGTGATCCAGCCGCTGGCGTCTCTGCGGCTGTTTGGGCTGGCCGTGTACGGCGCGCGGTACGGCCTGGCCGCCACGCCGCGGGCACGCACGCGGCTGTGGCAGAGCCAGACGGTGCGATTCGCGCCCACCGCGCCCTACCACACTATCACCATACTGCTAGGTGAGGCGCCAGGAAGCATGACGCACTTGCTAGGAGAGTCAGCACAATGCATTTGGTAGTGCTCGCAGTAGGGTACCGGTACATCTTGGGCATGATGTGTAGGTTACACCCCCTTAAAACCCTTGTAACACCATCAGGCTGCCCTACGCGTCCTCGCAGGCCTCGCGTTCTGCGTGGTGAACCCGCTCATCCTGCCCGCCTGCGTGGCCTACTTCGCCGTGGTGTGGCTGCTGGAGCGCCACCAGCACTGCTACGTGTGGAGCAGGGCGTACGACAGCGGGGGGAAGCTGTGGAGCCAGGTGCGCGAGGGGCTGCACGAAAAACCCCTAGGCCCTGAGGGTGAAGCGGTTGACATGTATGGCAAGTGGCATATAGCAGCAGCATCACATTTGTCCTGGCTGTGTGCAGCTGGTCTTCCTACATGGGCTGGATTCGTGGCAGACTAGTACCTAAGCTTACAGGGTAATCCGATCCCCTGTCCTACCCCATGCCCTTGCCCTCGTCCACCTATCCATCCCAGGTGTGCAGCCAGGTGATGGTGGGCGTGTACACCATGCAGCTGGTGCTCATCGCGCTGCTGTCCATCAAGCGCTTCCTGTGGGCCCCCCTGGCGCTGCCCGCCCCGCTGGCGGCCGCCGCCTTCCACGCCGCCGCCCAGCGCATCTTCGCCCGCCCCTGGAGCACCCTCGCGCTGCGGGACGCGGCCGACCTGGACGAGCGCGACCGGCAGATGTACGGCGAGGACCTGGAGGAGATGTACGGCGGAGTACGGCAGGCAGATGGCGATGGGCAGCCGGGGGCAGAGGGCGGCGAGGAGGGTGGCGGTGGCAGCGGGCCAGGCGGGAGTGCGACCGCAACAGCGGGTGATGGGGCCCTGGTGGGTTCATACGGGGTTGCTGCAGGGGCTGCAGTGGATGGCGCCAGCACGGCAGGGGCAGACGGGCAGCTGCTTGACGGCCACCCAGCGCCAGCCTCTCCCTCTAAGTCGGTGCCGCCGACGGCTCCACCCCATGCACCTGCACCTGACTTCGGCGGGCAGCGGCCTCGCGACGGGCCTCTGTCGCCACCTCCCGAGCCCTACCTCTCGCTCACTATGCAGCCCCAGGTATACTATCCGGGGTTGCAGCAGCAGCAGCAGCAGCAGCAGCAGGACCCTCACGAGCATGAAGCACATGCGGTCGCCCCAGCGGGCCCCGACGCGCCCGCCACACGGCACGGGCACGTGGCGGCAAGCGTCACCGCAGCCGTGGAGCCGTCCGATGTAACGCCTACGCCCGGCGGCTCCGGCCCATCTGAGTCCGCAGACGGTCAGCAGGCGAGTGGTGGTAAGCAGCTGTTGCATGAGCAGGGTACTGTTGCCGTGCGGAAGGGGCAGGAGGTAGCCGGCGGGCGGCGGCTGCCGCTGGCGGGCTATCCGTACCCGTACCTCAGCCCCGCCCGCCAGGTGTCGTACGATGCACACGTGGCCCTGCTGGACGAGGCTACGGACATGGACCGCAGGTGCGCCTTGGATAGAGGGCTGGAGAACGCGTACTAGAGTGCACTGGCAGCATAGGCCACCAGTGCGTAACGGCTGTGTGACAACGTTGCACACCCACAAGCCTGAATGCACTTCTGCCATGGCCTAGCATCTGGGACAAGGCATACACAGCCTGTAGACACCCATGCATCCATGATTCGTGCGCGTCCACCCTGCGTTGTCCGACCCCCTGTTGCGCCGCCCCTTCCGCCGGCAGGCTGCAGGTGGCTGCGGTCCTGGCGCCCCGCCGGGGCTCTAGCCCCAGCCCCAGCCCCAGCCCCAGCCCCTCTCTCACCCTTGACCCGGCCTGGTCGCGTGTGCTGGACGATGTTGGCTGGGGGGCGGCGGCGGGGCCGGGCGAGCGGGACCTCACGGATGACGAGGAGGAGGAGGAGCGAGAAGGCGAGAGGGCGGAGGGAGGCGCTGCGTCCTTGCGGCAGGGGCAGCGAGACGGTCAGGCGGGCAGGCTGGGGGTGGGGTCTGGGTGGGAGCGT
>VFQN01004835.1_pt1 | contig 17251 bp, 15 predicted proteins | sample 3512371 | NCBI WGS metagenome assembly VFQN01 (sample SAMN10412370, study PRJNA504923) | tailings metagenome | isolation source: Replicate 2 from Balatoc abandoned mine | place: Philippines: Itogon, Benguet | collected 2017-08-28 | reverse complement strand
ATGCGCTCCTCGTCGACGGCCAGGACGCGAGCCGTCGCCGCCATCAGTCGAGGTCGATGTTGCGGTACGGGTCGATGCCGAGGGCGCGCGCGGTCGCCCCGGCGCCCGCGCCGCACAGCCCCAGCCGCTCCCGGTCGCCCTCACAACCGTCGGAGGGCCGGTTCTCGAACCAGTAGTCGATGTGCTTCTGGTACTTCAGGGTGTAGTTGCGACCGCGCAGCGAGCCGATGTTCTCGTCGGACCAGGTGGCCAGGTCGGAGGTGTTCGACGAGCCGTTGAAGGTCAGGAACGTCGTCCGGTCCTTGCCCAGGACGCCGTTGATGGTGAGCACCTTCATGTGGAAGTAGTTGTCGAAGTCGCCGTCGCCGTCGAAGTCCTGGACGAGGTGGCGCATCGGCACGGGTCCGCGGCCGCCGGCGCCGCGCAGCACCTTGCGCACGTCGATGCCCATGACGGTGTAGATGATCCGCACGTCGCAGCCGCGGTCCCACAGCGCCTTGAGTTGGCGGGCCGCCACCATGCCGCGCTTGCCGCGGATCACGTCGGGCGCGGACCGGATGATCGTGCGGTTGCGCGCGTTTCCGGACCTCACGGTCCCCCGGCAGCGGACCTGGTTCATCGCGTCCTGCACCGGGTCGACGGTGAAGTTGCGGCCCTTGTACGGCGAGAAGTACATGCCGTAGCGACCGGCCTGCAGGCTCACGTAGGGCCGCTTCACCGGCTCGTCGCGCCACATCTCGTCGAAGACGCCCTCGGCGAAGTCGTAGATCTTCGGGCGGTCGACGAACGTGAAGATGTCGTTCCACTGGTTCGTGGCGGCCGCCAGCGTGAGGTTGGCCGAGCCCTGCATGAAGACGTCGCGGGACTTGCCGGTGCGGGAGAAGAGGAAGAACTTGGCGTGCGCCGCGCCGCCGGTCGAGCGGCAGGAGTTCGTGCACACCTTGGCCTGGCTGCGCCGCTCGGGCCGCTTCTTGCCGTTCTGCTCCGCCAGGCCGCGCTTGAGCTTGCGGAACGGCGGGTTCGGGGTGTCCTCGTCGTTGTTGGAGGCGTCCATCAGCAGCCGGACGACCACGCCACGGCGCTGCGCGCGCAAGAGTGCGTCAGCCGCCGACGCGGACATGAAGTTCCACGTCATGATTTTGATCTTCGACCCCGGTCGCGCATGGTCGATCGCGTCCTTGATGTGGTCGTTGATCCGGAACTTGTCGGCGCGCGAGCCGAGGGGCGAGTTGAACTTAATGCCGGGCTGGACCTGGTACGGCTTCTTCTTCGGCTTCTGCATCACCTCCGTGGCCGCGAGCTGAGGTGCCGGGCTGGCCGTCGCCCCGGAGGGCACGGGGCCGCCCGTGACCAGCAGAGCGACGGTGAGGGCGCAGGTCACCGCGCCACGGAGCAAGTGCACGTGAGTCTCCTCGAGGGGCTGGTGGACAGGGCACACCGGTCGCGCTTCAGGGAGCGTCCGACACGAGCAGGGTCGTCGGGAAGGATACATGCCGCCTCGGCGGCCACCCAGCCGGCGCGGCACCGGTAGCCTCAGCCTGTGAGCAACGCTCCCGTGCGGGTCTTCATCGCGCGCCTGGTCGGCATGCCGATGTTCGACCCCCCGGGCGACCAGGTCGGCAAGGTCCGCGACGTGGTGGTCGCGGTCCGGTCGGAGGCCCATCAACCCCGAGTGCTCGGCATGGTCGCCGAGGTCTTCGGGCGCCGGCGCATCTTCGTCCCGATGACCCGGGTGACGAGCATCGAGGGCGGCCAGGTGCACACCACCGGGCTCCTGAACATGCGCCGCTTCGAGCAGCGTCCGGGCGAGACCCTGGTGATCGGGCAGATGCTCGACCGCGAGGTCCGCATCACCGACAGCGGCGTCGCCGGCACGGTGTACGACGTCGCCATGGAGCAGGCGCGCAACCGCGACTGGGTGATCTCGCGGCTCGCGATCCAGGAGCCCGGTCGCGGGCTGCGCCGGCGCGGCCAGACCCATGTCGTGGAGTGGCGCGATGTCGAGGGGTTGACCCGGCGCGACGAGTCGCAGGGAGCCACGCACCTCATCGCGGCGCTCAACGAGATGCGCCCGGCCGACGCCGCCAACATGCTGCACGGCCTGCCCGCCGAGCGCCGCTCGGCCGTGGTCGCCGCGCTCCACGACGAGCGCCTCGCCGACGTCCTGGAGGAGCTGCCCGAGGAGGACCAGGTGGAGATCCTCGAACACCTCGACTCCGAGCGCGCCGCCGACGTCTTGGAGGAGATGTCGCCGGACGACGCGGCGGACCTGATCGCGGACCTCTCGCCGGAGACCGCCGCCACCCTCCTCGGGCTCATGGAGCCCCAGGAGGCCGAGGACGTGCGGCGGCTGATGTCGTACGTCGAGAACACAGCCGGCGCGATGATGACGCCGGAGCCGGTGATCCTCGGGCCCGATGCGACCGTCGCCGACGCCCTCGCCCATGTCCGCAACCCGGAGCTGACCCCCTCCCTCGCGGCGCTCGTCTACGTCACGCGCCACCCGCTCGAGACGCCGACGGGACGCTTCCTCGGGGTCGCGCACATCCAGCGCCTGCTGCGCGAGCCGCCGTCCAGCCTGGTCGCCGGCGCGCTCGACGACTCGATGGAGACGCTGCGTCCCGACGCCACCATCGACGAGGTCGCCGCGCACCTCGCGACCTACAACCTGGTCGCCGCTCCGGTCGTCGACGAGGGCGGGCACCTGGTGGGCGCGGTCACGGTCGACGACCTGCTCGACCACATGCTGCCGGAGGGCTGGCGCGACCGCGCCCGCTCCGGCACCGACCAGCCACAGGAGGCGGGCCAGTGAGCGACCGCACTCCGCGTCTCGACACGCCCAAGGAGACCCGTCGGCAGCCATTGATGCGGCGTCCGTCGTACAACGCCGACGCCTTCGGCAGCTTCGCCGAGGGCTTCGCCCGCTACATGGGCACCGCCCGGTTCCTCATGTGGATGACGGCCGTCGTCCTGATCTGGGTGCTGTGGAACGCCCTCGCGCCCCAGGACCTCAAGTTCGACGAGTTCCCGTTCATCTTCCTGACCCTCGCGCTCAGCCTCCAGGCGTCGTACGCCGCGCCGCTGATCCTGCTCGCGCAGAACCGCCAGGAGCAGCGCGACAAGGTCGTCGCCGAGCGCGACCGGCAGGCCAACGCCCGGGCGCACGCGGACATGGAGTTCCTCGCGCGCGAGGTCGCCTCGCTGCGGATGGCCGTCGGCGACGTCGCGACGCGCGACTACCTGCGCTCGGAGATCCGTCAGCTGCTGGCCGAGCTCGACGAGCGCCTGACCAACTTCGAGAACCCCCGACCCGAGGACTCCGGTCCGCGTCGCTGAGCCCCCGGCGCCCCTGGCGAGGTGCCGTGGAACCAGCCCTGCTTGACCTCGGGCCGGCGTGCCTCGACGGCGGCGCTCAGTTCGGCGGCCGGCACCGCGGCGCGTTCCACGCGCTGGCGCCCCACCAGCGGGTCGGTCTCGACGAGCACGCCGAGGTCGCGCAGCGAGTCGGCATCCTCCTCGATCTCGCGCTCGTAGAAGCGCACCAGCTGGCGCCGGAGCGCGTCTGGCTCGAGGCCACGGTCGATGAGGGCGCGCAACGTGCGGGCGACCGGTTGGCGGTCGGGTCGATAGCTCGCCTTGGGCCCCGACGCGACCATCGCGGTCCACTTCCGCACGAACTCCTCGGCGGAGTAGGACTCGTAGTGGAAGACCTCGAGGGCGTCGTCCTCGTGCAGCGGCCAGGCTGTGCCGTCGGGACCCACGACCTTGTGCAGGGTCAGCCAGGCGGGTGCCCCGGCCCGCACCCCGGACTTGCCCATCAGGTGGCCGCGGAACCACGACTGGTTGGTGGGCTCGGCGACCAGCCCCAGGCCGTGCAGCAGGCGCAGGTCGTGGTCCGGGAGCTCGCGCTTGAAGAGCGTCGGCTCACCGTCCCAGGTGTGGCGGCTCACGGCCTCCCGCACCCCGAACCGGACGCCGCTGTCGGCCGGCACGGCGGCGAGCGCCTCCGCCTCGGCGCGGATCACCTCGTCGCCATCGACGTGGACCACCCAGGCGTCGGCGAGACCGAGACCGGCGAGCGCGTCCTTGGCGAGGTTGGCATTGATGCACTGGCGCTCGTTGAGCTCCTTCGGCCGCGCACCGGCCCACCAGTCCTGCCCGGCGCGGACGCAGGTGACCGACGGGTGCGCGTCGAGGTACGCCGCCACCGCGTCCTGCTGCGGCCCGCGCGGCTTGTCCAGGAAGACGACGAGGTGGTCGACGCCCCCAGCGAGGTTGCCTTCGACGTAGCGGCGTACGTGCTCTGGGCTGTCCATGATCGTGCTGACGACGACGAGCGGGCCAGTCGCGGGTGCGGACATGGGCACAGGATAGGTGACACCGAATCGGGGGCTGAGGAACGCTCAACTAGACTGCTGACACCATGAGCACTGCCCTTCTCGACCAGGTCCAGGCCGCCCTCGCCACCGTCAACGACCCGGAGATCAAGCGGCCGATCACCGAGCTCGGGATGGTCGACACGGTCGAGATCGACGACGCCGGCCGGGTGCGCCTGACGGTCCTCCTGACCGTCGCGGGATGCCCCCTCAAGGACACCATCAACCGCGACGTGACCACCGCCGTCCGCCGGATCGAGGGCGTCACCGACGTCGACCTCCACCTCGGCGTGATGACAGCCGAGCAGCGGGCCGGCCTCAAGGAGATCCTCAGCGACGGCCGGGCGCAGCGGGAGATCCCGTTCGCCCAGCCCGGCTCGCTCACCAAGGTCTACGCGATCGCGAGCGGCAAGGGCGGCGTCGGCAAGTCCTCGGTCACCGTCAACCTCGCGATCGCGCTCGCTCAGCAGGGCCTCAAGGTCGGCGTCGTCGACGCTGACATCTACGGCCACTCGGTGCCCGCCATGCTCGGCGTCGCCGACCAGCGGCCGACCCAGGTCGACGACCTGATCATGCCGGTGCCGACCGCCAGCGGCGTGTCGGTGATCTCGATCGGCATGCTCAAGCCCCGCCGCGACCAGGTCGTCGCGTGGCGCGGCCCGATGCTGGACCGGGCGCTGGTCCAGATGCTGGCCGATGTCTACTGGGGCGATCTCGACGCGCTCCTGCTCGACCTGCCGCCGGGCACCGGCGACATCGCGATCTCGCTGGGTCAGCACCTCCCCGGCGCCGAGGTGGTCGTCGTGACCACCCCGCAGGAGGCCGCCGCAGAGGTCGCCGAGCGTGCCGGCACGATGGCCTCGATGATGCACCAGCGGGTGGTCGGCGTCGTCGAGAACATGAGCTACCTCCCCTGCCCCCACTGCGCCGAGACCGGCACCGACCACCGGCTGGAGATCTTCGGCACCGGTGGCGGCGACCGGGTCGCCACCACGCTGTCCGAGCGGTTCGGCTACGACGTCCCCGTGCTCGGTCGGATCCCGATCGACACCTCGCTCCGCGAGGGCGGCGACGTCGGCAAGCCGATCGTCGAGGCCGACCCGACCGCCCCCGGCGCCGTGGCCCTCACCGACATCGCGGAGGCCCTGGCCGGGCGCCGCCGAGGTCTCGCCGGCATGCAGCTCGGTCTCACGCCGTCCAGCAAGTTCTGAGCCTGTAGGTTCGGCTCGTGTTCGGCGTCGGCCCCCTTGAGATCTCGGTGATCGCCGTGGTCGCCATCCTCGTCTTCGGACCCGAACGCCTCCCCGAGTTCGCCCGCCAGGCCGGTCAGCTCGCCCGGACCGTACGCCGGATGGCCAACAACGCCCGCGACGAGCTCCGCGACGAGCTCGGCCCGGAGTACGCCGACCTCGAGCTGAGCGACCTCGACCCCCGGACCATCGTGCGCCGCCACATCGCCGAGGCCCTCGAGGACGACGACGACGAGCCCGCCCGTCCGGCCCGGCGCGGCCAGCGCCCGCTCGCCGAGGGCGAGCTCCCGCCGTACGACGCCGACGCGACCTAGTCGTGACCTAGTCGCGGCTCTGCGCCGCCGCGAGCGCCGCGAACGGCACGAGCACCGACTCCCCCACCGGTGTGCGCACCTCGACGAAGTCGGCGCCGACCCGCTGGAGGGTGCCGTCGATCCGCCGACCGTCGGTCAGGTGCACGACGCAGTCCGCGCCCGTGTCGGCGATCCGGCGCAGAGCGGCGCCGAGTCCGAGCCGCGCGACCGGCGACCACGCGACCTCCGGCACCGATCGGGGTGAAGCCCCGCGGACGCCGGTCACGGACGTCAACGGGACGACCCAGTCCTGCGTGGGACCGCACAGCAGGCACCATCCGGCACCGACCCGCGAGAGCGTCCCGGCGAGGACGCCGACGCCAGCGACGTCCAGGCGGAGGTCTCCGTCCACCGACGCCATCAGCCGGCTGGCGAGGGTGACCTGCTGGTACTCCGCGCGGCTCCGGTCGGCGAGCTCCGCGCCCCGTTCGGCCTCGTAGAGCGCCTCCGCCCGCTGCTCGAGGTCGTCGAGGAGCGCGAACAGCTCCTCGTCCCACGCCATGCCGGAGGTCTGCCCACCGGCGCGCGCAGGACAAACCCGCCGGCGCCCGGCCTGGTGTCGCGACTGTGGAGAACACGTTGACATCAGGGCTAAAGACGCATTGACTGACGTAAACAGCCGCAAACTCATCGATACGTCATTGGATCTCGGCCATGGACGCTCTCCGCACCCCCGCTCCACGCAGCCGCTGCGCCGCTGTCGCGGCCCTCGCAAGCTCCGCCTTCGGCGCGCTCACCGGATGGCTGCTGCCGGTCGCCACCGAGGGGCCGGGCCGGAGCCTGGACGAGGCGCTCACCTGGGCGTGCGCCGGCGTCGCGCTCGCGGCGGCGGCCTGGTTGTGGCTCGGGGTCCTGCGACTCGTGCTCGCCGCGCACGGGGGACGCGGCGGGCACGCTCCGACCACCGGCCTGCCCCCTGCCGTACGCCGGATCGTGCTGGCCGCCTGCGGCGTGGCTCTCAGCGGCACCCTGGCGGTCTCCGCCGCGCACGCCACCCCGGACCGATCCGGTGGGGCCGCCGGCCTGCCGCTCCCCGAGCGTGCCGCAACCTTGGCGCCGGCGAGCCAGGTCGTGGTCCAGCCGGGTGACTCGCTGTGGGCGATCGCCGAGCGCACCCTGCCGGCGGGCGCCACCGACGCCGACGTCGGCCACCGGTGGCGGCAGATCCATGCCGCCAACCGCGATCTCGTCGGTCCCGATCCCGACCACATCCTGCCCGCCCAGCGCCTGACCCTGCCGGCGCGCTGACTCTCGGAGGTACCGCCATGAACGACGTCGTCCGCCTGCACTCGGCCGTCCCGGTCGCCAGCGTGCAAGGCACACTCGCGCTGGACCTGGAGCCGCTGCTCACGCCTCCGGCACCCGCCGCCGCGCCACACCGCGGACCGGTGGCCGAGGTGGTGCCGATCGACACCCGGCTCCGCCACCGCGTCGAGGACTGGAGCCGCCGCTACGCACAGGCGGCCGTCGAGATCGTGGGCGGTGACCGCCCGGTCACCCAACTGCTGCGCTGGAGCTCACGGGAGGTCTACGAGGACCTCGAGCGCCGGGCCCAACTGGTCGCGCGCGCCGGCCGCTTCCAACCCGGCCAGGGCCGTGTCCAGCCCGTCCGACCGCGGGTGCAGGCCGTGCACGCCTGCTTCGTCACCCCCAGCGCCGTGGAGGTCAGTGTGCACGTGCGCTACGGCCCACGGTCGCGAGCCGTAGCAGCGCGCTTCGAGCACCGCGCCGACCACCGCGGTCAGCGCTGGCGCTGCACAGCCCTGGAGTTCGCCTGATCAGGGACGCGTGAGCGGACCTGATCGTTGGTGGTCGAGCAGCGACCGGGGACGCGCCAGCGGACCCGACGAAGCGTGTCGAGACCCAGTGAGACGACAAGCGGCGGCGACCCTGAAGGATCACCGCCGCTCGTCAGCCCCGGTGGTTTCGAGACGGGCGCCAGCGCCTTCCTCAACCACCGTGGTTGTGCGTCAGGACACCCGCGCCGTCAGGCCGGTCGGGCCGCCGGGACGGCCGTGGCACTGCTTGTACTTCTTGCCCGAGCCGCAGGGGCACTTGTCGTTGCGGCCGATCTTGGCGTACGGGTCGTCCTGCTCCGCGGTGGCCACGGCGACGGCCTCACCGGACTCGTCGGGCGCGGAGTAGGCGAGCTGCTGCGGTGCCGAGGGACGCTCGAGGCCCTTCGCACGAATCGCGGGCTGCTCGGCCGATGGCAGCGTGCGCCGCATGGGCTCCGCGGCCTCTTCCTCCTCCTCGACCTCGATCTCCTCTTCCTCCTCGACCTCAACCTGGACCTCGAGGTTGAAGAGGAAGCCGATCGACTCCTCCTTGATGCCGTCCATCATCGCGGCGAACATGTCGAAGCCCTCGCGCTGGTACTCGACCAGCGGGTCGCGCTGCGAGTACGCACGCAGGTAGATGCCTTCGCGCAGGTAGTCCATCTCGTAGAGGTGCTCGCGCCACTTGCGGTCGAGCACCGAGAGGACGACGCGGCGCTCGAGCTCGCGCATGACCTCCTCGCCGATCTCCTGCTCGCGACGGTCGTACGCCGCGTGGGCGTCGGCCTGCAGGGCGGCGATCAGCTCGTCGCGGTCGACGTAGTCGACGCCGCCGGCCTCCTCGACGATCGCCTGGTGGTCGACGCCGACCGGGTAGATCTGGCGCAGCGCGGCCCACAGGGCCGCGAGGTCCCACTGCTCGGCGATCTCCTCGGTCGCGCCGCGCACATAGCCCGCGATCGTGTCGTCGAGGAAGGTGCGGATCTGCTCCTGGAGGTCCTTGCCCGCGAGCACCTCACGACGCTCGGCGTAGATCACCTTGCGCTGGCGGTCCATGACGTCGTCGTACTTGAGGACATTCTTGCGGGACTCGAAGTTCTGCGACTCGACCTGGCCCTGGGCGTTGGCGATCGCGTTGGTGACTCGCTTGTTCTCGATCGGAACGTCGTCCGGGATCTTCAGCACTTGGAGGACGCGGTCGACCCACTCGGACTTGAAGAGCCGCATGAGCTCGTCCTGGAGCGAGAGGTAGAAGCGGGACTCGCCCGGGTCGCCCTGACGGCCGGAGCGACCGCGCAGCTGGTTGTCGATGCGGCGCGACTCGTGGCGCTCGGTGCCGACGACGTAGAGACCCCCGGCGTCACGGACCTCGTCGTGCTCGGCGGCGACCTGCGCCTTGATCCGCTCGACCATCGCAGGCCACGCCTGGTCGTACTGCTCACCGGTCTCGCCGCCGGGCTCGAGGCCCTGCTTGCGCAGCTCCTGGTCGGCGAGGAACTCCACCGATCCACCCAACATGATGTCGGTGCCTCGCCCGGCCATGTTGGTGGCGACCGTGACCGCACCCTTGTGGCCGGCGAGCGCGACGATCTTCGCCTCGTCGGCGTGCACCTTGGCGTTGAGGACCGAGTGCGGGATGCCGCGCCTGCGCAGCTTCTGCGAGAGGTGCTCGGACTTCTCGACCGACACGGTGCCGACCAGCACCGGCTGGCCGTTCTCGTGGCGGGTCGCGATGTCGTCGACCACGGCGTCGTACTTGGCCTCCTCGGTGCGGTAGACGAGGTCGGCCTGGTCCTGGCGGACCATCGGCTTGTTGGTCGGGATCGGGACCACGCCGAGGCTGTAGATCTTGTCGAACTCCGACGCCTCGGTCATCGCCGTGCCGGTCATGCCGGAGAGCTTCTCGTAGAGGCGGAAGAAGTTCTGGAGCGTGATCGTCGCGAGGGTCTGGAACTCCTCACGGACCTGCACGCCCTCCTTCGCCTCGATGGCCTGGTGCAGGCCGTCGTTGTACCGGCGACCCGCGAGCATGCGGCCGGTGTGCTCGTCGACGATGAGCACCTCGCCGTCCATGACGACGTACTCCTTGTCGTTGCGGAAGAGCTCCTTGGCCTTGATCGCGTTGTTCATGAACGAGATCAGCGGGGTGTTGACCGAGTCGTAGAGGTTGTCGATGCCGAGGTGGTCCTCGACCTTGGTGATGCCCGGCTCGAGCACCGAGATCGTCCGCTTCTTCTCGTCGACCTCGTAGTCGACGTCGCGGTCCAGCTTGCGCACGATCTTGGCGAACTCGGCGTACCACTGGACGTCGTCCTGCGTCGGGCCGCTGATGATCAGCGGCGTGCGGGCCTCGTCGATCAGGATCGAGTCGACCTCGTCGACGACCGCGAAGTAGTGGTCGCGCTGGACGCATTCCTCGATCGAGCCCGCCATGTTGTCGCGCAGGTAGTCGAAGCCGAGCTCGTTGTTGGTGCCGTAGGTGACGTCGCAGTTGTACGCCGCGCGCCGCTCGTCGGGCTTCATCTCCGGCAGGATCACGCCGACGGTGAGGCCGAGGAAGTTGTGGACGCGCCCCATCATCTCGGACTGGTACTTGGCCAGGTAGTCGTTGACGGTCACGACGTGGACGCCGCGACCGGTCAACGCGTTGAGGTAGGACGGGAGGACGGCGACCAGCGTCTTGCCCTCACCGGTCTTCATCTCGGCGATGTTGCCGAGGTGCAGAGCCGCACCACCCATGATCTGCACGTCGTAGGGGCGCAGGCCGAGCACCCGGCGGGCAGCCTCGCGCGCGGTGGCGAACGCCTCGGGCATCAGGTCGTCGAGCGACTCCCCGTCCTCGAGGCGCTTCTTGAGCTCCGCGGTCATCCCCCGCAGCTCGTCGTCGCTCATGGCCACGAAGTCGTCCTCGATGGCGTTCACCGCCGAGGCGACGGCCTCGAGCTGGCGCAGGATCTTGCCCTCGCCGATGCGGAGGATCTTGTCGAGAATCGCGGGCACGTCGGTCCAACTTCCTGGGGGTCGCCACAGATGGTCGAGCGGCGCCACTCTACCCAGCGGTCGAAGCGCTCTCGAACCGAAGTGGCCGGTTGCCATCATTGGCGTGAGTCAGAGTTGACACCAATATTCTGATTCGCGTCAATGGACCCGGACATGAAGACCACCCGCCGCTACACCATGACCGCGCGCGCCGAGGCCGTCGAGCAGACCAGGACCCGGATCCTGGACGCCGCCCTGGCCCTCGCCGCGACCCGCCCCGTCTCCGCGATCACCCTCGACGCGCTTGCCGCTGCCGCCGGCGTGAGCGTGCAGACGCTCCTGCGCCGGTTCGAGAGCCGGGCCGGCCTCATCGAGGCGGCCCGGCAGCACGCGGCAGCGGTCGTCACCGAGAAGCGCCGGGCACCCGTGGGCGACATCGACGCGGCCATCCGGATCGTGCTCGACCACTACGAGCGCCGCGGCGACGTCGTCCTCTCGATGCTCGCCGAGGAGCACGAGGACGACCTCACCCGCGAGGTGACCGACCGCGGCCGCCAGGTCCACCGCGCCTGGGTGGCCGAGACGTTCGCGCCGTTCCTTCCCTCGCGGCCGCAGGCGCGCGAGGAGCTGCTCGACCTGCTCGCCGTCGCCACCGACGTCTACACGTGGAAGCAGCTGCGGCGCGACCGCGGCCTCGACCTCGCTGCCACCCACCAGCGCGTCGATACCCTCGTCCACGCGCTGCTCGCCCGTTGACCTGCCGGCCACTCAGCAACGGAGAGCAGGAGCCAGGTCGCCCCGCGGCTCGACCGTGACGACCGCGAGGCCGAGCCAGTCGGCAAGTCGCCGCAGCTCGACCGAGAGCTCCTCGGCCGTCTCGGGTGGCGCCGCGGCTTCGGCGTACGCCGCCTTGACGACCAGGCGTCCCGCGCCCGCGTCGTACTGCCGCTCGGCCTTGAGGTCGACTCGGGCAACGACCCGGTCGCCGAGGAGGAACGGCAGCACGTAGTAGCCGTGGACCCGCTTGTGGGCTGGGACGTAGATCTCGATCCGGTAGTGGAAGTCGAAGAGGGCCTCGGTGCGGGCCCGCTCCCACACCACCGGATCGAACGGGCTGAGCAGAGCCCGGGCGGCGACGCGGCGCGGTAGCCGCGCGTCGCGGTGGAGGTAGGCCGGGCGCCGCCACCCCCGGACCGTGACCGGGATGAGCTCGCCCTCCTCGACGAGCTCGGCGACGGCGGTGGCGGTCGCGGCGACCTCCATCCGGTAGTAGTCGCGGAGGTCCTGGACGGTGGCCACCCCGTGAGAGCGGGCCGCCCGCCGGACCAGCTCGCGGGCCGCCTCGGCCGGCGTCGGCGTCGGTCGGGCGAGCACCTCCGCGGGGATCACCCGCTCGGGGAGGTCGTAGCGGACCTCGAACTGGGTGTTGCGGCCGGCGATCGCGACGTCACCGGTCATGAAGAGGTAGTCGAGCGCCTTGCGCTCGTCGGACCAGTTCCAGCCCCAGTGCTCCTTGTCCCGTGGCGCGCCGTCGTCGAGGTCGCGCGCGGTGACCGCACCCCGGGCGGCCACCTCGTCGTGGACGGCGGCGACCAGGGCGGGATCGACGTCGCGCCACCACTTGCCCTTGCGGTCGCGGTAGTAGGCCATCCGGTGCTGCATCGTCGGCCAGAGCTCGACGGGCATGAACGCCTGCACGTGCGCCCAGTACTCCACCAGCCGCCGCGGCCGCCCCTCGGACGCGCGGCGGAGGAGGCCGACGTCGTAGGGGCCCATCCGGGAGTAGAGCGGCATGTAGTGGGCGCGCTGGAGGACGTTGACCGAGTCGACCTGGAGCACCCCGGTGCGCTCGACGGTGCGCTGGAGGGTCCGCATCGTCGGCGCGGCGTGCGGCTTGTCGAGGAAGCCCTGGGCGGCCAACGCGATGCGGCGCGCCTGCGCGACGCTCAGTGACTCCATGCGCGCGAGGCTAGAGCAGGCCGCCGACAGCTCCGTCAGATCCGACAACTCCGTCAGATCCGACAGCGTCCGTCAGGGGAGGTCGAGGAGCTTCTCCTTCACGGCGTACATCACGGCCTCCATGCGCGAGTGGAGCTGGAGCTTCTCCAAGATGTTGCGCACGTGGTTCTTCACCGTGTTGTCACTGATGAAGAGCTCCTTGGCGATCTCCCGGTTGTTCATCCCCTTCGCGACCAGCCGGAGCACCTCGAGCTCGCGCTCGGTGAGGCGCAGCCCGGAGGCGTGGTCGCGCTCGGGGCGCGACATCTGCTTGAACTCGTCGATGAGCTTGACCGCCATCGACGGGCTGATGAGCGACTGGCCGTCGGCGACCACCCGGACCGCCTGCGCGACCTCCTCGATCGAGGAGTCCTTGAGCAGGTAGCCGGCCGCGCCGCTCTTGACGGCCTCGTAGAGGTCGGCCTCCTCGTCGGAGACGGTCAGCATCACGATCTTGGCCGACGGGACGGACTCCTTGATCGCCAGGCACGCCTCGATGCCGGAGCGCTTGGGCATCCGGATGTCGAGGAGGACGACGTCCGGGGCGCTGCGCTCCGCGAGCGCCGTGCCCTCGACCCCGTCGCCGGCCTCGCCGATCACCTCGACGCCCGGCTCAGCGCCGAGCAGCATGGTCAGGCCGCGACGGAAGAGCTCCTGATCATCAACCACGAGTACGCGGATGGGCTCACGGTCGACGTCTGCCTCGAGGTCCGCCACAGCGGCATCATGACACGACTGGGGACCGGAGCGCGCGCACGCGGGTGAGCGTCGGCCGACCCGGGATGACCCAGACGGGTCACCCCGGGTCGTGGCGTCGGTCAGAGATCCCCGTCGACGTCCAGCGAGATGACGCCGTAGTCGTAGCCGCGGCGCCGGTAGACCACGGCCGGGCGCTCGCTCTCCTTGTCGACGTAGAGGTAGAAGTCGTGGCCGACGAGCTCCATCTCGTAGAGCGCCTGGTCCAGGGTCATCGGGGCCGCGGGATGGGTCTTCTCGCGGACCACGAGCGGGCCGTCGCCGGTCACCGTGATCGGCCCCACCTGACGCTCGGTGACCACGTCGTCGTCGACCGCCTCGGTGTCCGGCGCCCCGTTGGCGAGCGCCTGTCCGACCGAGACCGGGGTGTGCCGGCCACGGTGGACCCGCCGTCGATCGGCGGCGCGGCGCATCTGCGAGGCCATCTTGTCCAGGGCGAGGTCCAAAGCAGCCATCTTGTCGGCTGCGCTGGCCTCCGCGCGGACCACCGGTCCCTTGGAGAGCGCGGTCAGCTGGAGGCGTACGGCGCGCTCCGCCTGCCGGGGGTTGCGCTCACACTCGACCTCGACGTTCACGCGCATGATGCGGTGATCGTGCTTCTCGAGCCTGGACAACTTCTCCTCGACGTGACTGCGAAACCTGTCGGACAGCTCGCAGTGACGCCCCGTGACCACAACTTCCATGTGAACCTCCCGATTGCACTCGCTCGGCTTTTCTCCGCGATCAGCCCCGGACGCCACGGCCTCGGGGCGGAGGAGTCCGTCCGGCCGACCTGGTCTTCGACCCCACAATCGCCTGCTGAGGCTCTCGCAGCTTCTCTGCCACTACTGACCTTCTCCCGACCGCCGCCGCATCTGACGACGGGGACGGGGCAGGACTTACCACTAAGCCGCACCGTGATCGTCGACCGCTCCGCACTGCGGGGCGGACCGACTTACGTGGACCGTTTCGCCTGCGACTGGCATCGGCTTGCCGACCGAGCGCCCGGTGAGACCGAGGCGCCTGGACGACGCAACCACGGACCCGGACGGACTCCATGCTGCGACGTTACGCGGTGGATCCAACCGGCGAAAGGGCCGATGGTCCCGACCTCCGGCGGGTCGCCGCGACGGCCGCCGCAGCGGTCACCTGGACCCCGACTGCCTCCAGCGCCAGCTGTGCCTCGCGGAGGGTGGAGCCGGTGGTGACGACGTCGTCGCAGACCACGATCCGGGCGTGGGTACGCCGGGCCGCGAGCCGCACCAGCAGCTCGGTCGGGCAGTGCATCGAGCCCGCCAGGTTGCTCGCCCGGCCCGCCGCGTCGAGTCCTGCCTGGTCGAGCACGCCTCGGTGACTGCGCAGCAACGGCCGGGCGATCACGTCGAAGCCGGCACGTCGCAGCACCCGCGCCGCCCCGGTCGCCAGGCGCAGGGTCGGGTCGTGGCCGCGGGCGCGCGCCGAGCCCGGCCGCGACGGCACCGGCACCAGGACGACGGGGCCGTGCCCGATGTCCGAACCGGCGCCGCGCACGGCACCGGCGACGGCGACAGCGAGCAGGCCGGCGAGCGGACGGCGCAGCGCGAGCAGACTGCGCTCCTTGTGACCGACGAGCAAGCCGCGCACCGGACCGGCGTACTCGGCAACGGCGTACGGCGGCACCAGGCCGGGCGGTACCGGGTCGGGCCAGGTCGGCTCGACGGCTCCCGTCGCCGCGCAGTCGGCGACCAGGTCGGCGCAGGCGCCGCACAGCAGCCGTCCCGGGCGCGTGCAGCCGGCGCAGCGGCCACCCAGCAGGAGGTCGGCCGCCGCGTCCACGATGCCGCCCGAGGCCCCGCCGCGCACGCCCCGATGTCATCACTGCAGCGCGGCCGGCTCAAGGCATCCGGGCGGACCTGTGGATCGCCGGAGCGGTCAGCCTGGATTCACCGAGTTGCGGCGTCGCGAGCGTCACCAGGCGGGTGCGCTGGCAAGGAACCGGCGCGAGCGTCGTACTGGTTGTCCGTCGAGCGTCGGTGACGCCGCCAGGGCGCCCGGATGGTGGCGCGCAGCAGCCGGAAATCGGTGAATGCAGGCTCAGCCCGGGTAGGTGTACGCCGACGCACCGTCCGGCAGCTCGGCCTGCTGCCGGTCGGCGCCGGGTGAGAGGTCGATCATCGTATGGCGTCCGAAGCCGAGCAGCGGCTCGTCGAGCGCGGGCGATCCGGCGAGCGTGCGCAGCCGGCCGGCCACGGTCGTCGAGCTCCCGTCAGGCACCGGGGAGCCGTCGACCGACACCACCCGCAGCTGGACGAGGTCGGTGGTGCCCGGGAAGGGGCTCAGGATGGCGAGGCTGGCGGCGGCGCGCCAGGCGATGTCCCGGACGGGGAGGTCGCTGGAGGGCTCGCCGCCGATCGGGCGCGCCGGTGTCGCCCACAGCACGCGGCCGCTGTGGCTGTGCGCGATCCGGCTGACGAGCAGCCGGTCGCCGGCCGACGTCCGGACCACGGCGATCAGCCTGGTGCCGTCGCGGGAGACGAGGAAGCTGATCACTCGACGTCCGGTGACGCCGGGCACCTCCACACTCCGGACGACGCCGTCGCGGACCCAGGACACCTCCGCGCCGCCGGTCGCGCGGTCCACCAGCCACATCCGGCCACCAGCGTCCCACGCCGGTGGGAGCAGGTCCCGGGCGCCGCGGAGCACCGTTCGGACCCGGGCGTCGGCAGCGCCGCCCACGGGCGCCTGGAGCACCGTCGTGCCGTCGGTGGTGACGCCGGCTGCGGCGCGGGCCGCGATGCTGACGCCGACGCTGCGCACCCCGAGGGGCGCGGCTCCCATCGGTCCCGTCACCGGCTCCTGGCTGGTGCCCACACCGGAGGTGAGCAGTCCGTCCTGGAGCCCGTAGAGGAGCGGGCTGGCCTGGAAGCCGGCCGGGTCGTACTCGAGTCCGCTGTCGACGTCGTACGCACTGACCCCGCCGGGCAGCGGGAGCGACCGGCCGTTGACGGTCACCCGGACCGCCTCGATCGAGTCCTCCTGACGCAGGGTCCACGCGAACTGGACCATCATCAGCTCGATGGACTGCGGCGTCAGGTTGCCGGCGTCGCCCTTCAGGGCGATCTCCGCGATGCCGTCGTCGTTGATCGGCACCGAGAGGTTGACCTTCGTGCCCGCGGGGATGAAGCTCTGCACGACCCGGTCCAGGTCGTCGCCGGGGCCGAGGAGAAGTGCCTGGGTGAGCGCGCTTGCGAGCTGCTTGCCGCGCGGGACGAAGACGGGCTCGGGCGCCAGGATCGAGGCGGTCGGGTCGAAGTAGTAGAGGGAGACCTGCTGGTAGCGGCTGGCGAACCACGGCTCGGGGACGATCAGGGCGTCCGGTGCCTGGTCGATGCGCCACTCGCCGTCCTCGAAGGACATCGGGAAGGACAGCGTCCGGTCGCGCCGCGGCAGCGGACCCTGCCAAGCCCCCCGTGCGTCGAGACGTTCGGGATCGGCCAGGGTCACCGACACCCCGCCGGTCGACTCCACCACGCGGGGGGAGCCGACGTACGTGATCGTCTCGTCCTCGGGTGTCCACGCGACCGCGGCATCCTCGGTCAAGAACTCCCGCGCCGTGTTGGTCTGGATCGGCGTCGCGGTCATCGCGAACATGAAGCCGCGCACGATGTCGGCCCGGGTGGCCCCGGACACCGGCGGCTTCGGGTCGATGTAGGGACCCTGTTCGGACGCCGCGCCGCCGTTGTTCTGGCTCTCGACGACCGGTCCGTCGACGGGCATGGCCAGGCACCCGGAGAGCAGGAGGG